>Ga0208694_1001253_pt1 | contig 32228 bp, 29 predicted proteins | sample AD_UKC078_MetaG_FD_184442 | JGI IMG/M metagenome (GOLD analysis project Ga0208694, IMG submission 184442) | Active sludge microbial communities of municipal wastewater-treating anaerobic digesters from USA - AD_UKC078_MetaG (SPAdes) (version 2) | ecosystem: Engineered > Bioreactor > Anaerobic >...
CGTTCCAAGGTGATGACACTCTTCGCGCGGGATACCATGGAACGTGAACCGATTGTGGCACGGGTCCGGGAAAACACATGTGTGGGCTGTTTTGCCTGCAAAAAGGTCTGCGCCTATGGGGCCATTGAAGAGAAGGAGATCCGTGACCGTCAGGGCAACCTGATCAGGAAGGTGGCATATGTCAACCCCGGGGTCTGCGGCGGATGCGGCACCTGTCAGGCCACCTGCCCCTCCAAGTCCATCGAGCTGGAAGGGTATACGGATGAACAGATCGTAGCAATGATAGAGGCACTATAAACAAACAATCTGCCACAGAGGACACATAGCGCACAGAGAACTTCAAAAAGAAAAGCATTGAAACACAAGCCGTTAAAGATTTAACCCCAAAAGCTTTTTGTGTATTCGTTCAATTAGTTGGGTGTTCTCTGTGAACTCTGTGGCTAAAAAGGTTTTCATATGCATCCTGAAAAAGCAAAGCACGACTTCGAACCAAAGATCATCGCCTTTGTCTGCACCTGGTGTACCTATGCCGGGGCCGACCTGGCCGGCACCAGCCGGATGCAGTATCCGGCCAACGTCCGGGTGCTCAAGTTCCCCTGCACCGGCCGCATCGACCCGGCCTTCATACTCAAGGCCTTCCAGCAGGGGGCCGACGGCGTGCTGATTTCCGGCTGCCACCCCGGCGACTGCCACTATATCTCCGGCAACTTCCATGCCCGCCGCCGTTTTGCAGCCTTCCGCAAACTGCTGGAGTTTATCGGGGTTGATCTCTCACGGATCCAGTTTTCCTGGGTCTCCGCAGCCGAAGGCGGCAAATGGGTCGAGGTGGTCACCGACCTGACCGAACGGGTCCGCAGCCTGGGACCGATGCAGGAATTCCGTGAACTGGCGCTGGAGGAACAGTGGTCCGGTGCCATCAACACCCCCGAGCTTCAGGAAATCTACGACCAGATCTGACATCAACAGGGCATTGTTACCATGAGCAACCACATCGACACATCGGCCTATTCCGCCGTAACAGCAGCAATCCGCAGTGAGGCAGCCCGTCTGCTTGCAGGGGGAGAGGTCTCCGCCGTGATCGGCTATCTGCCCGCCAGACGCAAGGGGTCTGCCCAACCGGCAATCATCACCAGCGCTGATCAGGCCGCCGAACTGATCTTTTCACCGGCCTGCGTCAACAACCTGGCGGTCTACCTGACCAAGGCCAAAAAGGAAGTGCCCAAATCCGGCCGGATCGCCATTACAGCCAAAAGCTGCGACATGCGCGCCCTGGCCGGCCTGATCGGCGAATCCCAACTACAGCGTTCCGACATCCACATTATCGGCCTGCCCTGCCCCGGCGTGCTGTCTTCGGTTGCGGATCCCTCCGCTTTATTGACTACGGACACGGTTGCCTCCAAATGTCTGGAATGTGAATTCAACCTGCCCCAGGGCGCGGACTTCACCCCTGTCGTCAATGTCACAGCGCCCCGCGGCCCGTCACGCTATGCCGCCGAAATAGCCCGCCTGGAAGCCATGACCCCAGCTGAGCGTTGGAGCTTCTGGAAGGCACAGTTTTCCAAATGTATCCGCTGTTACGCCTGCCGCCAGGTTTGTCCGTTCTGTTACTGCGAACAGTGCATGTGCGACCGCAACCGGCCGCAGATGGTGGAAACCACACCGCGCCCGGCCGGCAACCTGGCCTGGCACATCATCCGTGCCATCCACCTGTCGGGACGCTGCGCAGGCTGCGCTGAATGCGAGCGGGTCTGCCCAATGGACATCCCGCTTAATCTACTGAACCGCAAGATGGCCAGGGAGTTGAAGGAGCTGTACGATTACGAAGCCGGCTTCGAGCCACAGGAGAAGGGACCGCTGAATTCCTATCTTGAGAAGGACGACCAGTCGTTTATAAAATAACGCAAGGGGCGCTTCCATGCGGTCGCCCGGCAAAAGGGCAGCCGTACGGGTTGTCCCTGACAATGAGACAAAAATGCAAAAACATATCTCCGAACAAAATCTGAAGGCCCTGCTGGATCGGCTGATCTCCACCGGCACACGTGTTATCGCCCCCCGCGTAGAGACCGGCACCCTGCTGTACGGGCCGATCCGTGATGCCAGCCAAATCGATCTTTCCAGGCTGCCGCGCCGTTCCGCCAAAGAGACCTTTTTCCCGGTCTGTGAGGATATTCTGAGCTATGAAAAGCATGGGCAGCAGGTCACGGTTGGGGATGTCGACCCGGCTCGTTTTGCTGAAACCGTACTGGTGGGGGTGCGCCCCTGCGATGCGGCGGCTGTCCCCGTGCTGGATGCCGTTTTTACCTGGGATTACAACGACGCCTTTTTTCTGGAAAGACGCCGCAAGACAACCGTCATAGGCCTGGGCTGCACTACAGCGGATGATGCCTGTTTCTGCACCGCCGTGGGACTGGCACCGGACAGCAGCACAGGCAGCGACCTGTTCCTGACCCCGCTGAAATCAGGCGGATATGCCTGCCAGATTTGCAGCGAAAAAGGCGAGCGCCTCGTCGCCGCACATGGCGACCTGTTTACCGCAGCGGACCATGCGGAAACGGTTCCTTTTGCCACACCTTCACCAGGGAACATCGACCTGAAACAGGTCAAGTCCTGGCTAGATCATCACTTTGAGGATCCGCTCTGGGACGAGATCGCCACCAGATGCGTCGGCTGCGGTGCCTGTGCCTTTGTCTGTCCCGCCTGCCACTGCTTCGACATCGTGGACGAAGGCACGGAAAAACAGGGGCGGCGGCGTAAAAGTTGGGACGCCTGCGGTTTCGGCAAGTTCACCCTGCACGCATCCGGCCATAACCCGCGTGACCTGCAGCCCAAACGCTACCGCAACCGGATCATGCACAAATTCAAGTACTACGACGACAAATTCGGCCAGACACTCTGCACCGGTTGCGGCAGATGCATCCGCATCTGCCCGGTCGGTATCGACATCGCCGCCATCGTAGAAGACATCAGCCAAAGGAGCTAGGAATCAGGGATTGGGGATCAGGGAACGGTAAAAGCTTTTGACTTTACCGGTCCCCGGTCCCCAGTCCCCGGTCCCCAATTAAATATGTGCGACCAAAGCCAGAACATCTATCTGCCCAACCTTGTAACGATTGAATCCATCATTGACGAGACGCCGGACGTGCGGACCTTCAGGCTGGTCTTTCAGGACGACCGGGTGCGTGAAAACTTTACCTTCCGGGCCGGACAGTTCGCCGAATATTCCGTCTTCGGAGCCGGCGAATCGACCTTCTGCATCGCCTCTTCACCAACCCGCAAGGGCTATATCGAATGCACCTTCCGCGGGGTCGGGCGTGTTACCGAAGCGCTGCGCCGCCTGGAAACGGGCGATACAATGGCCGTACGCGGCCCCTACGGGAATTCCTACCCGATCGAACAGTTCTACGGCAAAAACCTGGTCTTTGTGGCAGGCGGCATCGCTCTGCCCCCCTTGAGGACGCTGATCTGGAACTGCCTGGATCAGCGCGATCAGTTCGGCGAAATCACCATTGTGTACGGCGCCCGTTCCGAAGCCGATCTGGTCTATAAACGCGAACTGGATGAGTGGCAGGGACGTACGGACGTGAATCTGGTCAAGACGGTGGATCCGGGCGGCAACGGCCCGGAGTGGGACGGCAGGGTCGGGTTTGTGCCCACGATTCTGGAAGAGACGGGGCCGTCACACGAAAATACGGTGGCGCTGGTCTGCGGCCCCCCGATCATGATCAAGTTTACCCTGCCTGTGCTGGAAAAACTGGGCTTCAGTGATGAACAGGTCTATACCACCCTGGAAAACCGCATGAAGTGCGGTCTGGGCAAATGCGGCCACTGCAATGTTGGCAATGTCTATGTCTGCAAGGATGGTCCGGTTTTTACTGCCGCACAGCTCAAGGCCATGCCCAACGAATTCTGATAACACTAACGGCCCGCCGACCTCGGCGGGCTTTTTTCATTTTGGGACAGATCCGGCAGGACAATCACCCGCTCCAGCCCTTTTACCCAGCTTTTCTTTCTGTGGTTGTATGTCCTGACAACAACCCTGTCTTGATAAAGAAACAGCGAATTGGTCCAGATGGTCTCCCGATTCATATCGGTATTGTGTATGTTGGTAACGTGACCTTTGTAGAGATTGACCGCCGATGCAAAACTCGGTTCCCTGGGTGGGGTATGGGTATGGCCGGATATCCACAGAAATACCTGCGGATTGGACGACAGCAGCTTATCGATCCGGTCAGCCGGCTGGGCCGTGAATGATCTGGTGTTGACCTTGCTATTGTAGCTGGCGAGCGTGCCATCCAATGGCGCATGGAAGAATATGACGGTTGGAGTATTGCGGAAGGTTTTCAATTCGCCCTCCAGCCATGAGAACTGTTTGTCCGAGAGCGATGCAAGGCTGTCGCCGGAATCTGTGCTGAGAAATACAAGCCGGTATCTGCCAGACTGTTTACTGTAATAAATGCTGTTCAGACCAAAGGACGTGCGAAACCTCTCCAGCTTGAGCGCTCGTGTTTCAATGGATGCCTTGATTTTTTTGCCACTCGGATAAAGCTGGTCTTCATAATAGAAGTCATGGTTCCCGGCAATCACGCAAAGCGGCTTGGACAGTCTTTTTAAAAACGCTGAAGCAGCCGTATACTCATCGGCGTTTCCCAAGGCTTCGGTAGCATCCCCCAGGGCCACAACAAGGCTGACATCGTCCCAAGTGTTAATCGTATCTATCACCTCATGTTTGCGCTCAATATGTTTTCCAGGCAGATGCGGATCGCCAAGCAGGACCAGATGATGATAATTATCTGCTCCAGCAACTGCCGGATTTGGCATTAGTGTGAAAAACAGCAGAAATATCTGGCAGAGAGACGCCTTAAACACCCCTGAAAAAGAAGCCATGCCATCCCCTTTCACCACTCCGGTCCACAGTGTCTCATCCGGGGTTTCCATATGAAAACCCGCTAATCCCCTGAAATTGAGCTTCCAAACGCCGCAAACCACCTGTCAAATATTTGAAGCTTGGCCTCTCCGTAGCTGGCCAGCTTGCGGCGAACCTTGTCCGGGCTTTTCTGCTGTTCCAAACGTCCAGGCTTCTTGGAATAAAACAGGTCGGCAAAACAGATAATCTCCTCCGCCGGATCACGGGGCGTCATATCCCTGACAGGAAGCGGCAGTTGCTGGCTGATGATATCTTCCGCTGTAAGGCCTACGCCGATATGCCTTTCGCAAACCAGCGCATGCCGCGGCATCCCCTCCGATTCCAGTATTTCGCGCCCCAGCACACCGTGCCGGATATAGGGATGCGAGCCGCAAAGACCGATTTCAGGGGCACAGACACGACAAACACCCACATCATGCAGCATGGCAGCCTCTTCGACAAAACAGATCTCAGCCGTATCCAGTCCGGCATCTATGGCGATCCGGGCTGACAATTCCGCCACCATTTTGCCATGCAGGCTGATCATTTCCAGCGCTTTACCGTCAAAGTACCGACTCAACATCAGATTGGCATCCAAAATCAGTCCCCCTTTGTGTCAACATCCTGTCGCAAATCATTCTGTCTGACAACAAAAAAGGGCGCCAAGCAGCGCCCTTTTACATAACACATCGTTATTATTGAATTAGTTTCTTTTGGCACACCACATGCATACACAAATGGCAACGGCAACAGACAGCCAGACTGCTTGTCAAGGAGATAAACATGTACGCCAAATTTCCATTCTATTCAGTAGCACAGATGTACGCCATCAGCCTGGACACACCAGTTGCCATACTGCTGGGGCATGACAACCTGTACTGGGTCGTGGACAAATGCTTCGCCGGTGAGTATCTGGATCAGGGCTGTTCCAAGATGAACAATACCTTCTAGGGGCGGTCTGCGAACAGCCGCCTCCCTTCCGCACATTCATACCAAGACAACAAACATACCCGCAATATTAAAAAGACAAAACAAGGCTGTTTTCAAACAGACAACTGCTATCTGAAAACCATTCCGGACGGAAGCAAATTGCTTTCGCATGAAAAAACACTTTCAGAGCCAGCTTCGTAGCATTCCACAATCCTGGCAAACTCTTCTTCGCAAGCAAGAAAAGCCTGCACGATCACCGAATCGAAATGGGTGCCGTCACCATCCATAATCATCTCTTTGACCTGCTGGTGGCTGTGTCCATTACGGTAGCAACGATCCGAACGCAAGGCATCGTAAAAATCCGCCAGTGCCATGATGCGGGCTGAAAGCGGAATGTTTTTCCCATGAAGCCCATCCGGATAACCAGCCCCATCCCAGCGTTCATGGTGGTACAGTGCTATTTCAATGCTCATGCCAATCATGGTATTGGAGTAGCGGTTGTATATGGCCTGCAGGTTTTCAGCGCCAATCAAGGTATGGGTCTTCATCACTGCAAACTCGTCAGCAGTCAGCTTGCCTGCCTTGAAAAGGATACTGTCCGGTATGGCAACCTTGCCGATATCATGCAGAAGTGAGGCATGCTGGATGCAATCGATGAACTCCTCGTCGATCAAGTGCGAGTAATCCGAATGATTATGCAACTGAATCGAGAGAACCCGGCAGTAATCCCGAACCCTTTCCAGGTGGGTGCCTGTCTCCTCGTCCCGATACTCGGCCAGTTTGGCCAGTGCAAAATTGGTTGCCTGCTGGGCCGCCAGCAAGTCCTTGAGGACCTGATCCATTTCATACTGCTGGGCCATCTGACGTTCCAGCATCTGCAGGCGCAGATGCACGGCCATGCGGGCACGCAGCTCCGCAAAGTGGAACGGTTTGGTAATATAATCGGCAGCACCGGCCTCAAAGGCGCGGATCTTGTAATCCATTTCATTGAAGGCGCTCAGAAAAATAACCGGCACATCCACAAGCGCTCCAATGCGCTTGATCTCCTGACACACCTGGAAGCCATCCATTTCCTGGCTTTCAGTATCAAGCAGGATCAGGTCGGGATTGTAGTTGCGAGCGCCCAGTATGGCAATGGAGCCACTGGGAAAAACAGCCACATCGCTGCCACTCAGCACCAGCATCTTCTTTAGCAATGTATGGGTCGTAAGATCGTCATCGACCACCATTATTCTGGTTTTTTGAGATCTTACTCTGGTTCCGGGGGATGAAATAATCATTAATATCCGTATCTTTCAAATGCTATAACTGTTCATCTGGCAGAAAATGCCAACAGAAAAGCCCTTCCTGTTTATAAAGAAGGGCTTGATTTCTTGCCCGCTCTTTGGTAACCCGGCTATCCACCCATGTGTGGACCCGCAGTTTTGCGCCGCTGGGTTACCCCAGGTTTGCCATTGACTGAGTGGATATGAATAGCGATAGAAATCGCATAGTTGAGCTAACTTGTCAACACTATACTGACTTATGCAGATTTAGATGTGACCGCTTGACTCTCGCAGGACTTGATATGAGGCCCCAGCACCATGTCACGATAACCTTTGCCATTGGGAATGAAAGGATAAACCGATTCCTCCCGGTCAGTTACCACCTCAAGAAAACTGGGGCCGGCACTTGCAAGGAAACCATCCAGCGCCTCCTCCAGTTCTTCACGCCTGCTAATCTTGCGGCACCAGTCAAAACCGCACTCCCGGGCAATATTGGCAAAACTGGCATCGTAGTTACGCTCGGAAGCCGTAAACTGCCGATTGTACATGGAGGCCTGGATACTCCTGACCATGCCATCGGCGTGGTTGTTGATCAGCAACACCTTGATCGGCAGCCCCAGCGAACCGATCGTATGGATCTCGCCCATGTTCATCTTGATGCTGCTGTCACCATCGATGGCCACCACACGGGATCCCGGATTGGCACAATAGGCGCCGATGGCGCTGGGCAGTGAAAAACCCATAGTGCCGAAGGCACCGGAGGTGAGGAACGATTTGGGCCGCAGCGTCTTGATGTGCTGGGCAGCCAGCATCTGGTGGTTGCCGACACCTGTGGTTATGATGGTATCACTGGTCATGCGCGAGGAAAGCAGGTCCATCACCTCTGCCGTCTGGATGTATTCCGAGTTGCGATTGTAGTCCAGAATAAAGTTGTGTTTGAGCGCCGCCGTCCGTTTCTGCCAATCGGCGATATCAAGCGTCACTGGATGTGTTTCTGAGTATTCAAGCAGATCTTCAAGCACGGTGACCGCATCACCGATGAATGAGAACTTGGGATTGCGGGTGACCCGCACCTCCTGCACCTTTTCGGCGTTGATGTCGATATAGGCAATCTCGGCCGTGAGTCCCGATTCACCAACCTTCTGGACGACACGGTCGTTCCAGCGCACACCGAAGGCGACAAACAGGTCGGTTTCCTGAATGGCGATATTGGCATAAGGGGTGCCAAACATCCCCAGCATGCCCAGTGACGTGTCCAGTGATTCATCCAGAATGCCCTTGCCCATCAGGCTGTTGATCGAAGGGATGTTGAACTTTTTGTTGAAATTGCGGATCAGGTTGCTGGCAGCCAGCGAATTCAGACCGCCCCCCACATAGAGCAACGGACGTTGCGACTTTTCCAGCAGTTCAAAGAACTGTTTGCATTGATTATGCCCCAGATGGGTTTCTTGTTCGTACTTGCCCGCAAAACGCTCCACGGGGATGCCGTGATAAACACCGGTCTTTTGCTGCGCATCCAATGGGAAATCGATTACCACCGGCCCTGGTTTGCCGGAGCGCGCATAGAAATAGGCATCCTTGACCGTCTGTTCCACGTCAGTGCCATCCGTAATCAGGACGACCTTCTTGGCAGCCTCCTCAAAAACCTTCTTGACATTGATGTGCTGAAACTCATCCGTGCCCAGTCGGTTCTGTGGCACCTGGCCGGCAAAAACAAGCATGGGAACAGAATCCGCATTGGAATCGGCAACTGCGGTCAATGTGTTTGTAATCGCTGGACCTGAGGTAACCACCGCCACACCGACCCGGTCACTGGAGCGGGAATAGGCAGCCGCTCCGAAAGCACAGGATTGCTCATTGGCATTGACATTGATTGAAATCGAACTCTGCCCCAAGGCATGGAAAACCGGCAAAATGGCAGCACCCGTATAGCCAAAAACTCGCACAACCCCCAGATCTTCAAGACTCTTAACCAATATTTGTGCGCCGCTCATTTCCTGCACAGTGAACCTCCTTGTCAAAAAACCGACAATCCATAAGCAAATTATACAACAGTGTTTTATAATATCAGATTACTGGGTTCTTCCGAAAGACAAAAACAGCTCAGGCACCGAAAAAATCCCGCAGGGCCTCAAGTAAACGAGTGTTTTCCTCCCTGGTCCGGACGGCCACACGGAAAAATTTGTCAGAAAGTCCGGTAAATGTCACGCAGTCGCGGATCATGATCCATTTTTCCAGCAGGCGCTCACGCAGTTCCGTTGATGTTGTGTCTGCATCAATCCGAACCAGCAGAAAATTGGCTCTGGATTCAAACACCTGCAGACATCCGACCGCTGCAATGCCTTCACTAAGAAAGCTCCGTTCCTGTTCCACATAGGTAACCGTCCGCCGGGTATACTCATGATCATGCAAAGCGGCAATGCCGGCTGCCTGGGCCAGGGTGTTGACGCTCCATGGCCCGCCCAGCAGAGAAAGCCGGGCGATCACCTCCGGCGCCGCCATGGCATAACCGAGCCTCAGTCCAGGAATACCGAAAAATTTGGTCATTGAGCGCAGTACAATGCCGTTTGGCGATGCAACAACTGCATCCTTGGCTGACTGATCCTCACAGAAGTCCATGAATGCTTCGTCCAGCACAAAAAACACGCCGTTGTTTCGACATAATTCGTACACCTCGGCCACCAGCTCGCGGCTGTAAAGTTTTCCGCTGGGGTTACCGGGATTGCAGAGATAAAGGGCATCACAGCCCTTTTCAACCGCCTGCTCAAGCTGGCCCATATCCAGCTCGAAACCGTTTTCGTGGCTAAGAATGAAAGGGATGACATCCCATTTGTGCTGTCCCAGTGCATAACCGTATTCGCTGAAGGCCGGCGAAACAATCACGGCCCGCTTGCCACTCATCATGGCGGGAAGGTTGTAGATGATCTCGGTGGAACCATTGGCAACGGCAAAACAATCGGGCGCAAGTGTGTGCACTTCGGACAGGACAGATTTGAGTTCGGACTGGTTGTTATCTGGATAATGGATCAGGCTGTCGATAGCATCCACAATGGCATGCCTGACCGCCGGGGAAATGCCCAGCGGGTTAATACTGGCCGAAAAATCGGCCGCACGTGAGGTATCCATCCCCCTCTGACGGGCAACCGAAAAAATATTGCCGCCATGGTCATACTTTATTGACATAACAGACCTTTCATACCAACCGCCAGTGCAGTGCAGATCAGGGCCATCAAGAGTGCAGAAGTGTACATGAGCCTGATCATGCCCCGGTAGGCGCGGCCATCAATAGGATTAAGCGGATCACCAATAAATTGCTTGGAGGATACCTTTCCGCCATAGGTCGACGTCCCTCCCAGTCTGATGCCCAGGGCCCCCGCAGCAGCCGATTCGGGATGGGCACTGTTGGGCGAAGGATGATTGCGGCGGTCACGCCGGAATATCCGCCAGCCGCCGGACAGGGAACAGCCACACAGGGGTGCGCAGATGATCAGCAGCAGGCCCGTAAGCCGGGCCGGAATAAAATTCAGCAGATCGTCCATGCGTGCTGAGGCCCGCCCCACATGCAGATAACGTTCATTTTTGTAGCCGACCATCGAATCCAGCGTGCTAACCGCCTTGAAAGCCATGCCAGCCACCGGACCACCGATTGTCAGCCAGAACATGGGCGTAATCACACCGTCCGAGGTATTCTCGGCAACCGTCTCGATCAGGGCGCGCCAGACTTCGGACTCATCCAGGTTGTCCGTATCACGCCCCACAATCCAGGAAAGCCGCTGTCTGGCGACAGTAATATCGCCGGCATCCAGCGCCTGAGCAACAACGGCGGATTCGGCATGCAGCGAGCGGGCAGCCAGACAGGTGGCGCTCAGAAACACCGCCATCACAAATCCCATCAACGACGACAGAGTCCAGCAGGCGTAAAGCAGCAGCCAGGTCAAGAAAACGGTAATAAATACGGTCAGCAGCAGAAGCAGCACGCCGACAGCACGCTCGTGACGAATCATCCGGCGCAAAACAGTTTCCAACCAGGATATCAGTCGACCGATATACACCACCGGATGTGGCAGCCAGCGCGGATCGCCCACAACAAGATCAGCAGCCACGGCCAGAGCGAATATCAGCGGATCAGGCCCGATCACTGCCGATTCCGCAGATATCGAAGATGCGCTCCATATCCAGATGCTGCTCCATGTGGCTGGCCAGCATGTCAAAAGGGTTGTGCACCGGTTTTTTGGTCTCTTGCGTCACCAGCGGCAGGCCTTTCTCGGCACGCAACGCGTTCAGGTAGCTGTCGCGGAATGTATCGTTATCAAAGACACCATGCAGATAGGTGCCAAAGATACGCCCCTCGTCTGCCACGCAGCCGTCTTCAACATCCGCGCCCACACCGCTACGGCTGGTAATCCGGGCGAACGGAGCCGGCTTGGCCGTGTAACTGCTGTTGCCCATGTGGATCTCGTATCCGCTGATTTTCCCGAAACAGCCCTGCGCCAGCGAGGCAGCAGCAGGCGCAAGCTCTGCCCAGGCCTGATGGGTCTGTTTGTCCTGCAGCATGACCGTTTCCACTGGCAGCAATCCCAGGCCTTCGGCCTCGGCCACGGATGATTCCACGCTGTCCGGATCAAGCACGCGTTCACCCAGCATCTGGTATCCGCCGCAGATGCCGACAATCCGGCCAGTGAAGCGACGAACCGCGTCGAACAAACCGTGTGCCTTGAGATAGCTCAGATCCGGGATGGTGGATTTGCTGCCAGGAATGATCAGCATATCCAAGCCTTCCAACTCCTCCGGCTTGCTGACATAGCTGAGCAGCAGATCATCCTCGGCCTGCAACGCATCGAAATCGGTGAAGTTGGAGATGCGCGGCAGACGGATCACCCCGGCTCGGATGTAATTCTGTCCCGCCTGCATGGCAGCCAGCCTGTCACCCTTGCTCAGGATCACGCTATCCTCTGCCGGTAAACAGAGTTCGGGCAGCCAGGGAAGCACACCCAGCACAGGCACTCCGGTTCTGGCCTCGATGAACTCGATGCCGGGGGTCAGGATCGAGGCATCTCCACGAAACTTATTGATTATCACGCCGGCAACATAGGCGCGTTCCTCCGGTTCCAGCAGTTCCAGTGTACCCAGGATCTGGGCAAAGACACCGCCCCGATCTATATCTGCGATCAACAACACAGGGCAACGGGCCATCAGAGCGATACGCAGATTGGCAATATCGTTTTTTTTCAGATTGATCTCCGAGATACTGCCCGCCCCTTCAATAACAACAAATTCAAAATCCCGTCGCAGCCGGCGGTAGCTCTCTTCGATCTTCAGCATTGCCTGGGGCTTGTAGGCGTCGTACTCCTGCACATTCATATTTGCCACCGGCCGCCCCTGGACAACAATCTGGCTGCCGGTATCGGAATTGGGCTTTAATAGCACGGGGTTCATGTCGGTGTGGGGAGGGATGCTGCAAGCCTGGGCCTGCATGGCCTGGGCACGGCCAATTTCTGCACCTTCCGGAGTGACGAAGGAGTTGTTGGACATGTTCTGTGACTTGAAGGGGGCCACCCGGATGCCGCGTTTGAACAACGAACGGCAAAAACCGGCGGTAATGATCGACTTGCCCACATCGGAGGCTGTACCGCAGAACATCAGCGCGCCGGGATTGGGCAAAGGCCCATCGGTGATATCATGTGATGCCATGGTAATCCTTTATCATGTACTTTGATTTGAACCAGTTGGGATGAATCAGGAATATTACACTTCGGGGATTGGTGATGCAAGTCGGAAGTAAGCGGGCAGTGTATTAATAATTCATGCAGAGTAGGTGCTGTAAAGCTGTTTGACCCGGACCAGGTATTCCCGCGTTTCACGGGGCATGCGTCCCGAACGTTTGTCCACATTGCCTGGCCCCCAGTTATAGGCAGCCAGAGCCGAGTCCAGGTCACCATCGTAGCGGTTTAGCAGGTCTCGCAGAAAACGGGTGCCCCCCATGACATTCTGTTCCGGATCAAAGGAATCCGCCACGCCAAGCGAGCGGGCCGTGCCTGGCATAAGCTGCATCAGTCCCTGGGCGCCGGCATGGGAAACCGCGTTGGGATTGAAATTACTTTCCGTCTTGATGACGGCCCTGATCAGGGCGGCATCGACACCATAACGGCTGGAGGCCTTGGAGATGATCGGATCAAGCCACTGACTGCCCCGTTCCTGTCGGACGCTGGTTTTGACCGACACGGCCGGAGCGACACGATCCGGCTCCGGAAGAGGCTGTGCGGGGGTGGCGGCTGAATCGGGCTGTGGTGATGCTTCTGGCCCGCGGTTGGATGCATAGGCATCGATCATGTTTCGAATTACAGCAGCGTGGCGATCTGCAAGGGGATTGGCCGACTGAACAGCCGGCTGTTCACCGGACAGGGAAAGGGTGGTTCTCAGCATCTGCAAACTCAGCGATTCAGCCAGGGAACGGGCAGCCGCCGGATCAACCGTGACAGACCTGCCACCGCTGTCCAGTGCGTTATCCAGCTTTTCAGCAAACTTGCCCTGCTGACGGACTTCCGCAGCGACAGTCTCGCGACCCCGCTTTTCCAACAGTGCGGCAATCAGGCTGGTTTGTTCGATATTGGTAATGGACATCCGGTCACCTACTCTTCGCTGAACACCAGATTCTTTTTCTTCAGCTTCTCGATCAGGGTTGTCCGTTTCAGATTAAGCAGCGTAGCAGCTTCCTTCTTGTTGCCGCCGGTACGGGCCAGCGCCTGCATGATCAGATTGTTTTCAAACTGTTCCACTGCCGTATTGAGACAGATCCCTTCTTCAGGCAGCACATCAGTCGCCTCCGACATCAGGGGCAGCGCTGGCACCTGAATCTGTGAATGCAACTTTCCGGCCAGATATTTGTCCGGCAAATCCTCAGGTGTAATAAAACCGCTATTCTTGAGTATCACCAGCCTTTCCACCAAATTTTCCAGTTCGCGCACATTGCCCGGCCATTCGTAGTTGCATAGTATATCCAGTGCATCACGGGAAAAACCGTTCACAGCGTGTTTTCTGTCACTGTTGAATACCGCCAGAAAATTGTGAATCAGCAGGGGAATATCCTCTCGACGCTCGCGTAGCGGCGGAATCACGATCGGTATCACCGAAAGTCGGTAATACAGGTCCTCCCTAAAATCCTTGGTCCGTACCATATCTTCCAGATTCTTGTTGGTAGCGGCAATAATACGCACATCAACCTTTTGGGACTTGGTGGATCCAACCGGCTCGATTTCACGATTCTGCAAGACGCGTAAAAGCTTTACCTGCAAATTGGCCTTCATATCCCCAATTTCATCCAGAAACAGCGACCCCTTGTCAGCCATCTCAAAACGACCGGCCCGGTTGGCATAAGCGCCGGTGAAAGAACCCTTGACATGTCCAAACAGCTCGCTTTCCAGAAGATCATCCGGTATGGCGGCACAATTGACCGGCACAAAGTTCTTGCTGCTGCGACCACTCAACTGGTGAATGGCACGGGCAGCCAACTCCTTGCCGGTTCCCGATTCCCCCTGAATCAACACCGTGGCATTCGACTCCGCCACCTTCTCGATCATTTCGAACAACGCCTGCATCGGCTGGCTGCGGCCGATGATCGTGGAGCAGAGCACATGGGACTGGCGCGTTGTATCACCCGACTCATCAAACTGGTGCATGGCCTGGAACTCGCGGGCACGCATGACGATACTCTCAAGCTCATCCAGATTAAGCGGCCTGGAAACAAAAAAGACGCCATCTTCCCCAAACTGCAGGCGGGACGCATCCTCATCGCCATAGCCGATCAGCACCATCTGGGGACTGATTTTTTTTGCCTTGGCAAGATAGTCCGGATCAAACGACTTCAAACAGGAAAGTTCGGCAATGGTGATACCGACACGCCGCTCCCTGATCGTGTCAAAAACCCCGGCGCTCCCATCGTCCGAAATCACCTCGTACCCCTGATAAGTCAGAAAAGCTGACACAAGATCACGGCTCTTGCGGTCACTGTCAATAATCAGTAACGATCCAAAATTTTGCATAAAGACCTTTTACGGACGGCGGAATTTTCCCAGACAGACTCGTGGGTATGCTAGATAATATATGGTCAAATTTATGAAATGTCAAGATAATGACTTACAAACACAAACATCGTCTGTCGGCACTCTGACAGTATTTTGTAAAGCTGAGAACTTGATTTGGCAGGCAGTAGTTGCGGTTGTAAGTGGTACAGGCGGCAGGTGTCACATGGAAGCTCAGCTATCAAGCACTTGACGTATCTTGCGGGAAATATCTGCCAGTGAAAATGGCTTCTGGATAAAATTAAGCCCCTTTTCCAGAATGCCGTGATGGGCAATCACTTCGCTGGTATAACCGGACATGAACAGGATCTTCAGCCCGGGGTGATCCTTTTTCAATATATTGTACATCTCCATGCCATTCATGTTGGGCATGACCACATCGGACAGCAGCATGCATATATCACCATCATGCTCACGCGCAAGTTTGATGCCCACCTCCGGGGTTTCGGCCACCAACACCTTGTAACCCAGGCCTTTCAGCATTTCACTGGCCAGCATGCGCACCATCTCGTTATCCTCCACCACCAGGATTGTTTCACAACCGTGCCGCACACTGTCATGATCAGTAACTGGCTCATCCTGCTGCCCACCATCCAGCATCAGACATGGCAGATATACAACAAAAATGCTGCCGCGATCCAACTCGGAATAGACGTTGACCGCACCGCCGTGCTGTTTGGCGATGCCATACACCATGGAAAGCCCCAACCCGGTTCCCTTGCCCAGTTCCTTGGTGGTAAAAAACGGCTCGAAGATATGTTCCATCAGTTCATGATCCATCCCCTTGCCGGTATCGCTGACCGAGATTTTCACATAGGCACCGGGCGCCAGTTCCAGTTTGCCAGCGGTGCCATACTGGTCCAGCAGCACGGTTTGTACATCCACAGTGAGCCTGCCGCCTTCCGGCATGGCGTCCTGTGCATTGACAGCAAGATTCAGCAGCACCTGTTCGATCTGTCCAATATCCGCCCGCACCGGACATACATCAGGTGCGATATGAATTTCGATCTCGATACTCTCACGGATGGTGCTGCGCAACATCTTTTCAAAACGCAGTATCGCCTCGCCGACGTCAATGGTCTTCAACTCCATAACCTGCTTGCGGCTAAAGGCCAAAAGCTGCCTGGTCAGATCACGGGCCCGCTCTGCGGCATGCAGAATCTGGGCAAGCTTTTCCCGGTTCGGGTCGCCTTCCGGGAAAACGGGCATCAGCAGTTCCGTATAGCCCAGGATTGGTGTCAGCAGATTGTTAAAGTCGTGGGATATCCCGCCAGCCAGCAGGCCGATTGTTTCCATCTTTTGGGACTGGCGCAACTGTTCCTCCAGCCGTTTCATTTCCGTGATTTCAGTAATAATGCCGACAATGAATCTTTCACCCTGTTCATCGACATACAGCGATTTTTTTGTAAGAATTACATGGTGGGTGCCGCTGCGGTCAGTAAAAAACTCCTCGTTGAACGTCTCGTCCCCGGAGGCAAATACCTGCAGGTCCTTTTCACGAAAGACATCGGCCTCCTCTTTGGGAAAAAAATCATAATCAAATCTGCCCAGTAACTCCTCGCGCGCATAACCCATGAAATTGCAGTAGGCGTCATTGAGCATCACCCATCTGAACTGGCTGTCCTTGACAAAAATTGGATCTGCAATCGTATTGATGATCTTTTCCAGATAATTTCTGGAATGGTTCAGAGCCTGTTCAAGTTTCTTGCGCTGATCGATATTGACACCAAACCCCTCGATCAGCAGCGGGGCGCCATCTGAGGTCCGTTGCAAACGTGCACTGTAGGACAGCCAGATCACCTGTCTGTCGCGACAGTAACACTGGGCTTCAAAAGCGTTGACCGTCCCATGCCTCATCAGAATAGACAGAAAACGATCCCTGTCATCCGGATTGACGTAGAAATCCTTTTTCAGATCCTTGACACTATTGATGAGATCGGTCGGACTATCATAACCGAGCATACTGGCCAGTGCAGGGTTTACGTTAAGGAACCGGCCATCGATGGAGGTCTGAAAGATTCCCTCGGCCGAGTTCTCGTAAATACTGCGGTACTTGGCCTCGCTTTCCCTAAGTCCGCTGATGGTATCCTTAAGCCGACCGGCCATCTGGTTAAACGCATCGGCCAAAATCCCGATCTCATCATGCGACTGAACCGGAATACGCTGTTCCAGATCGCCGCCAATAATCCGCTCAACCCCTATGGTCATCAGCCTGACCGGCCTGACGATCGTCCAGGCCACCCAGACGCCGATCAGCCCGATCAACAGCGTGATGCCGACTCCGGCGAGGCCCATGGTGCTGATCATGCGGTAGCGTCCTTCACTCAGCACGGTCCGGTACATCTGCAGTTCGTCCTGGTAGGTGCCGACTCCGATCACCCAGTCCCACGGTTCATAATAGGCGATCCGGGCTACCTTCAGACGATAGTCGTTTTCACCCGGGTTTTTCCACAGATAATGCTCCGTGCCCAGTTCACCCGGCTTGAGCGACAGCGCCCTGGCAATGATATCCTGCACAATCGGCCGGCCGCTGCCATCCCGTTCCTCCCAGATAGTCTGACCGTCCCGCTCGCCCCGATGCGAAACGATGTAGCGGCCGCGATCAATACCCTTGCCGCTGAGCACATAGACATAGCCGGTCTTACCAACCCGGGTCTGCAGGATGGCCTGACGCAGGCGTGCCTCCACATACTTTTGGGGCACACCGCCGTAAAGCATGCCAACGATCTCGCCCGTGGCATCGCGGATCGGCTCATAGGCGGTCAGGTACCAGTCATTGACCACAAAGGCGCGGCCATGATAGGTCTCACCGCGCGTGACCATCTCTATTACGGGGTTTTTTGTGCCATCAGGGGCAATGGCCGGGATGTATGTGCCGATGGCCCGTCTGCCGTTTTTCCCAACCACTGTTGTGGCCACGCGCAGCATGTCGCCCTGCCGGTTCATACGCTGGAAAACCGTGGTTGTTTCACTGACCAGGCTGGAGATGTCGTCCACCAGTGGCGTTGGTACAGAGATGCTGCTGTTCTGTCCCAGCCAGCGGTTTCCCACCATCATCTTTGGCAGCCGTACATCTACCGCCTGCAGGCTGAGCTGGTTGACGGCGTTCCAGCGCACTGTTTCCGGCGAAAAACTGATTCCGCCGGCATTTTTAAGCATGTATCGGGCAATCTTGAGATTGTAGCTGACCTGCTGCTGGAAGGCTTCATTTTCGGTACGTACCAGGTTGTAAACACCCTCGGTAATGTGATCCAGATCGGCGCTGATTAGCTGTTCCACTTCGTTCTGAGCCAAACGGTTGTACTGGCCGCTCTGCCACACCGCCAATCCCAGGAGCGCGACAGCCGCAAACAGCACGCCGCCGACACCCAGCAGGGCAATCTTGACGTTGAGTCTCAATTTTTGAAAGTGTTCCAGCATCTCGGCACCCGGCAAAACTGATCAAAAGAACCGTTTATCACTTGCCTTTCGTCAAACCTTGAATCTGCTGATCACATCCTTGAGTTTGCCGGCCAGACTGGCCAGTTCCAGGGACGCGGCAGCGATGTGATCGGAGCCGACGGTCGTTTCCTTGGATGACTGGGCAATGGACTGGATGTCGCTGCTGATATTTTCCGAGACAGAGGACATCTCTTCGGTTGAGCTGGCAATCTGTGCCGCACGCTCGGATTGCTCGGACATGCCGCGCGATATCTGCTCGGAGCTGGCACTGAGTTGTTCACTGCCCGAGGCCAAGCTTTCGGAGGCAATCTTGATATCGTTGACTATCTCCCTCAGGCGTTCAACCATCTCCTTCTCTGCCGCAAGAAGACTTTCCTTGTCGCCATTGCTCTCAATATCCACACTCAGATCCCCGGCCGCCACCCGCCTGGTGATGTCCGTCACCTGGTAAGGTTCAGCGCCAAGCTGGCTGAGGATGCTTCTGGTCACCAGATAGGAGATGACAACGATCAGGGCTATGACAATAAACGCCAGAACAGAAAACACGCGGGCCTGCTGCCAGAAGGCAGCATTGACATCATCCACATAGATGCCGGAACCGATCACCCAGCCCCAGGGCTCAAAGCCCTTGACGTAAGAGATCTTCGGCACCGGCTGCTGGTGGCCCGGTTTGGGCCACTGATAGTCGACAAATCAGGCCTTGCTGCTCTTGACCAAATTGGCGAACTCGACAAAAAACAGTTTGCCGCTGGGATCCTTGGAAGCACTCAGGTCCGTGCCATCAAGCTCCGGTCGAATCGGATGCATGACCATCCGCGGATGCATATCATTGATCCAGAAGTATTCCGCCCCCTTGTCATAACGCAGCCCCTTTACAGAGGCTATGGCGGACTGTTTGGCCGCATCCTCGCTGATCTTGCCGGCCCGCGCCTGTTGGTAGTAATAATCCACCATGCCGTGGGCGGTTTCGACTACATGCATGGTCTTGACCCGCTTTTCCTCCATCATGCGATCCTTGAGCGAGAAAAGCGCTAGTACGCTCAACAGGGTCACACCGGCAAAGGCAATGCCGGTAATCAGCAACAGCTTACTTCTGACCTTCATCCGATCGAACGAAAACGACATGCGGCACCCCCATGTGTGGCAAAGATTTTTTTCAACCCTGTCTTGCACATGGAAAGTTTACGGCATTAATGCGGGATGTCAAAAAAGGGAGGCGGGAGACCTTAATCCTTGCTGAGATACTCACCCAGCAGGCCGCGACTGTGCTCATCGTCGTGGCAATGGTCGCAGATATTTTCCCAGTTGGAACCATCGGGAGGGTTGTTATGGTGGTTGCCGTCCTTGTGATGGACGGTGAGATGGTGCAGGTTGGCAGCTTCAAACTCGCGGCCGCACTTGGCGCAGATCCAGCCATGAATACGCAGGGACTTTGAGCGGTAGCTTTCATTCGCAGCCTGTTCACCCTTCATCTGGCGAACAAGCTCATCCGCCTTTTCCCTTGAGAGGGGCACCGTGCGCGGCTTTTTATAGGCTGCCATAGTTTTCTCCTGATACGACCATCAAGACACGGCCAACGGGCACGGAAAGCGATATTACTGCTTTTTAGGCCAGTAACTGCCGCCCACCAATGTGGCCTTGATACTGCCGATTTTTACCTTTGATTTCATCATCAACGGTATACGGCGCTCATCATCGGTCAGCCAGATATGCATTTCGCCAGTGCGGGCGAAGATGCCGGCTGATTTGAGGATCGGCTTGACAACCACCGTTTTGAAGCTGCCCAGCGAGGTTTTCAACTCTTCGCGGCGCAGGATCTGCACCTCAGTATTCCAGATCCGCTTGCAGTCAAAGATATCAATAAAACTGGATGTGCCGACCTTGAGTTCAACGGAACGAAAATAGAAAAAACTTGAGAGGGTGTCATAGGTAAGCGGACTGAACTTCTGAACCGAGACGTTTTTTTTGAGGTGGTCCGTAGTAGTCACCTCCATTGTCTGCCGGTTGAAAACCGCATCTTTGTGAAAGCGGGTCCAGCCTTCCCTGATCCGTTCACGGTACAGACGCGGCACGCCGATCTTCAACGACGGAGCCTGGACCAGTACCGATTCGATCCGGTCATCCACAGGAAAAAACAGTTTCAGCCAGTCAGCGGAACGGGCCGTGGAAACGATGCGGATCTCACCTGACTCGCGGGTAACCTGCTGTACGGCATGGCCGGCCGGAATACCCAGATAGGATATCTCAAATTCCAGACGCTCTGGAATGGAAAAGGCGCCGGCGGAAATCACAAACAGGTGAAGGGTAAAAACCACTGCCAGCAGAATTAATGATGTTGGCCACAATGACTTGTTCATCGTTCACCCTGCCTCCGGAAAATCAGGGGCATGAAAACGCAGGGGCGATCCATGAATCGCCCCTGCAAAAACCCATAACGGTCAACGGATACTTCTAGTTACGCCTGTCCGGCGCCTTCCGCGCCTTCAAACTCCGCATTGGCGGCCTGTGCCGACTCCACTTCGCGCAGCTTGTCACCCAGCCAGGAATGGAAGATGCGCGCATTTTCATAGCTCATCACAACGCCGGTGTCAATGAAGCGCACCAGGCTGTTGTTCAGGTTCTCCGGGCTGACTTCTGTTTCGCGGCCAATGGTGCCATCGGGAGTGATTTCGTGGGTAACGGCATTGGGCAGCGCCTGGCGCTCCAGATAAAAATTGATCACCATCTCGCCACGGGGTGAAAAACCGCCCTGGGCTCCATTGACATAAGATGGGTTGAATCCGTAGTTAAAAACGTACTTGAAGGTTACTTCCGGCTTCCTCTGGTTCATTAACGAATCTCCTTATATTTGTTTTACTATTAACCAGAAAACCATTAGACAGATGCGTGGAGCTGATCTGTCTCAAGCAGATATTCCGGTTTGTTGGTTTGCCCATTCGTATGCATCAATTATCACATAATGTGGCAATGATGAAGTTAAATGTTCAACCCCTTCCGGCAGACATGCAACAGAATTCAAACACCGGACAAAGGCTGATAAACCTTGACTTACCGGATATATGCCTGTAAATTAACGGTTTTCGCGAACAGCCATAAGGAGTTGCAATGAAACCTCTTTTCCTGAATCCACCCACATTCGAAGATTTCGACGGCGGCGCCGGTGCACGCTATCAGGCATCACGTGAGGTCACATCATTTTGGTATCCCACCTGGCTCTGTTTTCCAGCCGGCATGATCGCAGGCAGCCGGGTGGTTGACGCACCGGTGCAGAAATTGACCCTTGAGGATTGCATCAATATTGCCAGGGACTACGACATGGTGGTCATGTATACCTCCACCCCGACTTTGATGATCGACATCGAGACCGCACGCCGCATCAAGGAGGTCAAGCCGGGCATCGTTACTGTGTTGACCGGACCGCATGTCACCATTCTGCCAGAGGAATCGCTCAAGGCCGGCAAAGGCATCATCGATATTGTCTGCCGGGGCGAATTCGACTACTCCACCAAGGAACTTTGCGAAGGACGGGAATGGGACAAGGTGGACGGCATCAGTTTCATGAAAGACGGCAAGTACTTCGCCACCCCCGACCGCCCCATGATCGAAGACCTGGACGCACTGCCCTTTGTGGCGCCGATCTACAAGCGTGATCTGCCGATCAAGGACTATATTATCCCCCACTTCAAAAATCCTTATGTTTCAATCTACTCCAGCCGCGGCTGCCCATCCAAATGCATCTACTGCCTCTGGCCGCAGACCTTCTCCGGACAGCGCATGCGTACCCGTTCCCCGCAGAATGTATACGAGGAAGTCAAATGGATTGTGGACAATATCCCGGAAATGCGCGAGCTGTCATTCGACGACGACACCTTCAGTGCCGACCGGAAACACGCCCGATCCGTAGCTGAACTGCTCAAGCCGCTGGGCATTTCATGGACCGTCAACGCCAGGGCCAACACCGACTTTGAGACGCTCAAGATCATGCGTGAGGCCGGACTACGCCATGTGGTGGTCGGTTTCGAGAGCGGCAACAACCAGATCCTCAAAAACATCAAGAAGGGTGTCACCAAGGAACAGGCGTTGGAGTTCAGCAAAAACTGCAAGAAGTTGGGGCTTTCTATCCACGGGGCCTTCATTATGGGACTGCCGGGCGAGACACATGCCACCATCCAGGAAACCATCCAGTTCGCCAAGGACATGGACCTGAATTCGGTTCAGGCCTCGCTGGCCTCTCCCTACCCCGGGACAGAGTTCTACAAAATGGCAAAAGAACAGGGCTGGATCGCCTCCGACAACTTCCTGGACGACAGCGGCCACCAGAAGTGCGTGATCAACTACCCCAACCTGTCCAATGCGGAGATCTTCAACTCGGTTGAGGAGTTCTACAACAAGTTCTATTTCCGCCCAAAATATATCATGCGCAGCATCGGCAGGATGCTGGTGGATAGTGAGGAACGCACCAAACTGCTCAAAGAAGGCAAGCAATACCTGGCCTACATGCGCAAACGCAAAGATGCCTGTTCAGAATGCAAGTAAGCTGGCCATGGCCCGCCAACTGATCATAACCTCCGATGATTTCGGGCTTTCCTGCGGGGTTAACTGGGCCGTGGAAAAGGGATGGCGGGAAGGAATACTCACCTGCGCATCAATCATGCCAGGCGGCAAGGCATTTGAAGAGGCGGTCACAATTGCACAGCGCAATCCGGGATTACAGGTCGGCCTGCACCTGACCCTGGTTCACGGTTACTCCGTGCTGCCACACCCGCAGATACCGGGACTGGTTGATCCGCAAGGCTGCTTTACCGACAACGCGGTGGCTGCCGGCATGCGCTATTTTTTCAATAAAAAGCTCTATCCACAACTGCGGGCCGAAATTGAAGCCCAGATCAGGCGCGTGATTGATGCCGGAATAACACCCACGCACATCGATGGCCATCTGAACATCCACCAGCATCCCACGGTTTTTCAGATCCTGACCGAACTGATGCCCGCATACGGCATCAAGAGCTTCCGCCTTTCCAGAGAGCGACTGGGGCATAATCTGAGCTTTGACAGAGCACGCATCTTGGGAAAAACGGTGGAGAGTTTCATCTTCGGCCGGCTGTCAGCCAACTGTGCCGAAAGATTGCAAAGGCTTGGCCTTCGACACGCCTGCGAAGTCAAAGGGGTACTCAACTCCGGCCGCATGACCGAACAGTATATCCTCCAGATCCTGGACGGCCTGCAGGAGGGGACAACGGAAATCTATTTCCACCCCGGCATACTTCCGGATGAGGAAATCACCCGACGCATGCCTGACTATCGTCACGGTGAAGAACTGAACGCCATACTCAGCCTGCGTATTCGCAACAAACTAGAACAACTCGGGATTGAACTGGTAAACTATCAGGGAGACAGGAAATTCAATGCTTAAAACCATCGTTGTTATGATGATAGCAGTAACAGCCGGCACCATCGGCGACATCCTGCTGACCAAGGGTATGAAGGAAATCGGAGATCTTTCAGCCATGAACCTGCGCGGCATCATGGATGCAGCCTTGCGCGCCATGACCTGCCCCAAGCTGATCTTCGGCACGGCTATGCTGGCTGTTTTTTTCTTCCTCTGGCTAGCAGTGCTTTCCTGGGAGGATCTGTCCGTCGCCCTGCCCATGCAGGCTCTCAACTATGTACTGGTTGCGATTCTGGCCAAGTACATGCTCAACGAGCAGATCTCCATGCAGCGCTGGGCCGGCATCATCCTGGTCTGCATCGGCGTCATGCTGATCACCAGCACCGGCAGCAGCGGTGACAAATCAGAAAACAAGGCCGTTACCGCATCATCCATCACAGACAACCAGATCGGGGGTTAGACATGCTCTCCAACCACACCATTGCATTCATCGGCGGCGGCAACATGGCCGAGGCCATCCTGAAGGGCCTGCTGTCGACCGGTGTAAACGCAGTTACCATCCACATTTCCGAGCCAATGGCTGCACGGCGGGAACACCTGGCAGAAAAATACGGCGTTACAGTCCATGCCGCGAACACGGATGCGGTCCAACACGCTGATATCGTCATTCTGGCAATCAAGCCCCAGGTTGCCGAAAGCGTAATCAAAGGCCTGGCTCCAGCCATCGACAACAAAAAACTGGTCATCACCATCATGGCCGGTATCCGCACCGACATGATCGAAGCCGGACTTGCTCCTGCCAGTCGTGTAGTCAGGGTCATGCCCAACACACCGGCACTGGTCGGCGCTGGAGCAACCGCCATCTGCGCCGGGGCAAACGCCTCGACAGACGATGTAAACCTGGTAGACCAGATCTTCGCGCTGGCCGGAGACACCGTGCGGGTTGAAGAAAAACTGATGGACGCCGTAACTGCCCTTTCCGGCAGCGGCCCGGCCTTTGTCTGCGCCTTCATCGAAGCGCTATCCGATGCAGGGGTGAAATGCGGCCTGTCCAGGGACATCTCTGCCAGCCTGGCTGTCCAGACCGTGCTCGGTACGGCCCGCATGGTGCACGAAACCGGCGGCCACCCGGCCCTGCTGCGCGAGCAGGTCACCTCACCCGCCGGCACCACCATCGCCGGCCTGCATGCGCTGGAAGTCGGGGCATTCAGGGGCACGGTTATGAATGCCGTCGACGCGGCCTGCCAGCGGTCAAAGGAGCTGGGCAGCTAAATACACTTGCCATACCAAACGTCAAAACGCCTTGAATCCATGCATGATTCAAGGCGTTTTTGCTTCCTGCTTTCGACATCTGCCAATCTTCCATCTCAGCGAATAAAGTTCATTAGCATCTTGGGTTCGCTCTCGGGAGGTAGCACAACTCCCCTGCCATTTTCAACCAGCTTAAGCAGCCATGCCATGTTTTTGCCGAGCGTGCGCATAATCTGAGCCCCTTCCCCATCCTGGAGTGCCTCCCCAGGGGTCCGACCATAAATCACATTCCAGTAGTTAGAGGCCGGGATCAGCATTTCAGAATACATCAGGTAATTGTTTAACTGGTCAAAGGCCGGAAGGCCGCCTGAGCGCCTTACAGCAACCACGGAGGCCCCGACCTTGTGACGGAAGATACCTTTGTTGACACCTGCAACATAGAAGGCCCGGTCAAGGAATGACTTCATTGTTCCACCAATGGCTGCATAGTGAACAGGCGAGCCGAGAATGATCCCGTCGGCATGCTTCATCAGCTGAATCCATTCATTCACCCCATCACCGGCAAGAACACATTTTTCATTACTGTTTTTCAAGCACTGTCCGCATGCCATGCACCCCCTGACAGCCTGGTTACCGACATGAACAATCTCTGTATCCACACCCTCCCGACCGAGTTCCTCCGTAACCATTTTCAGCGCATGCCAGGTGTTGCCTTCGCGTTTTGGGCTGCCGTTGAATGCCACCACCTTCATAAACACCTCCCTAGTTTGGTGAAACAGAACATTTCAACCCATTGATTTTTTTCAAAACCATGTGTTGCTGTTAAATAATTTGTATCATGACCCCAGTCGGCCGAACTATTGCGACCCGTCACAATCCAGCGGTCGCAGCACCACCACAGTGGCATGTTTCAAAGAGCCGCCGTCGCTGTTTCTGAAACCACGCATGTCATCCCTGATATAAATCAGTCCGGCGCCGACACCGGTGGGCGAATTTACCGTTACACTGTCCAGGCTAACACTGCCAAGCTTCTGTTCCGACTGTCGACACTGATATTCATAGCTGACATCCCCGCCCTTTCCCTGACAGCGTTCCACCTCACCGAAGACGCAGCTATATTGCCGTTGTGGCTGCGCCGCGTCCAGGCAGGTCATTTTCCTGCGATCCCAGGCGGTGTAACGGTTGCCATCCTTGCCATATCTGGAATTGCGGTGCCCTTTGCTGCGGCTGTCCGACATATGTGGAGAGGTGGTGGAATCGGCTACCGGCACAACCCACTCCTTGCGGCGTTTGTCATCCTCATTCTGGTAAGGCTTGCCAATGGCAAAGAGCACGTGACCCGTATTCATGCGCCGACCATTGCTGTATCTGCGGGTCTTGCGAATTACCCGTTCCGGCGCCGTGCATTCCGGGGCGCTGCCGATCCTGCGGGTCTTACCGCTGGCATCACTGCAGCAGTACAACGCCGGATCGATGTTTTCCTCATGCAGATAGGCAATCACATCACCCGGGGCAACCTTTGAAAGATCATCAACCACGCTCCAGCAGGTGCTGGTTTTGGGAAGCAGCCTGGCCAGATCCACAAAATCGGCGGCCAGCGGCCTTGCGTCAGCGCCACAGGAAAAGCCGCGCGGCAACTGGTTGAAGTTTGCCTTTGCAACGCCCTGCAGCACATAGTAACCCACGAAACCGGAGCAATCCAGAAACAGGTTGAAACGCTGATCGCTGGGCGCATCTGCCAGCCTTCTGAAATCAGGCTGCGCAAAAAACGGACGGTGGCTGTAACCGGTATTCTCCAGGTTGTTCAGGATCTGCAGCACCGTTTTATGCACGCGTTTGGCGGTCTTTGAGGTCGTTACACTATCCGCATCTGCTGTCGGATAATCAGCAGCGACATCCGTTTCCCTTGAAACGTCTTCCCGCACCACCTGCCTGTTACCACCGCAACCGTACATAAGCAAAGATGACAATAACATACCCAGAACCAGTAATACCCTTGTGACTGAAATACTGTTCATGGCTCTTCCTTTCCAAAAGGAGTTTTCTCAGCACACAACTGTACGAGCAAAAACCGATTCAAGAATAATCCGCCGCATGGTAGGAACTGCGCACATACGGTCCACTCTCCACATGGCTGAATCCACGCTGCAGAGCCGCTTCACGCATATTATCGAAAACATCGGGATGAACATATTCCTGAACCGGAAAATGTCTCCGGCTGGGGGCCAGATACTGGCCGATGCTGAGATAGGTACAGCCAGCCTCACGCAGATCGGCAAAAACCGCCAGCACCTCTTCCCGCGTCTCTCCCAGACCCAGCATGATACCGGACTTGGCGCGAACGTGCGGGGCCAGATCCCGGCACCGACGCAGCAACGCCACTGAGCGGTCATAATCAGCCCCGCTGCGGATATGATACAGACGTGGCACCGTTTCCAGATTGTGGGCCAGAATATCCGGGACAGCCTCCAGCACCGCTTTCAGCCCCTTGCAACTGCCCTTGAAATCGGGAATCAACACCTCGATGCGCGTACCTGGCGATTCTTTGCGGATTGACAGAATGGTGGTGGCAAAATGCCCGGCGCCGCCATCGTCCAGGTCGTCGCGAGTCGGGCTGGTGATGACCACATGCCCAAGCCCCAGCCGGGCAACCGCCTCGGCCACCCTGAGCGGCTCACCATGGTCCACGGCTTCAGGCAACGACTTGTCCACATTACAGAAACGGCACTGGCGTGTGCAGTTCCTGCCCAGTATCAGAAAGGTGAGCTGGCCGCAACCGAAGCACTCCGATATGTTCGGGCAAAGCGCCTGCTGGCAGACCGTGTTCAGTTGCAACTCAGCCAGCAGGCCACGCATGGCCGTCTGATCGGAGGCGCAGATCTTCTTGCGCAGCCAGTCCGGTTTCCTAAGCCCCACCATCTTCCACCCCTTCCATGTTCCAGGCATCACTGCCATACTTCCGTAACAGCAGCATTTCTGCAGATTTTTTTTCCGCTGAGGAAAGCCCCTCCCGGACCAGCCTTACACCCACTGTGTCCGCAAAGGCTGCGGCCAACTCCCGGCAAAGCCGCTCACGATTCTGGACAACACCCAATTCTGCCAGGCTCACCGTAGCGGCAGCATACTCCGGGGAGTTGTCCCGCATGTACATCAGCCCCTCCCTGGAGCGGTTCATAATTGGGATCGAACCATGCTGGAAAACCAACTGCTTCATCCGCCGCTGGGCATTACCGCCGATCTTGCGTCCGTTGATGATGACATCAAACGACTCCCGTCCCGCAAAACAGAAATCCGTTCTGGTTCCCAGTCTGGCTGGGTCGTCCACGCCGTCAACAGCATAACCGGCCTTCAAACCCAGCCTGTTATAGAATACAAGCAGAAAGGCGGTCAATTCGCGAAAAGACTCCTTCACCGATGCCGCGGCAGGGAGTTGCTCCGGTGAACAGATAATTGAATAGGTCAACTCATCGATATGATAGATAACACCGCCGCCGGTAATGCGCCTGACTAACGTGACTTGGGCCTCCCGGCAATGTTCCAGATCCAGCGCGGTCGCCTTCTGGAATCGCCCCAGAGAAAGACAGGCCGGATCCCAGCCATACGTGCGCAGCACAGGCTGAGATGCGGCTGGATCAAAGCAGCGTAGCAGAGCCTCGTCAATGGCCATATTTTCCGCGCCGGAAAGCGGACCGGTATCAATCAGTCGCCAGACATCATAAGGTGGCTGCATCATTTCTCCGGGGCAAATAGCCGATCCACCAGCATGGGCAGACGTTCCAGCAGATTATCCTCACGCCCCGGCTCACCTTTCAGCGAGGCGGCCGAGATATTGCGCATGCTCTCCACCTCGATCCGCTTGGACTGAAGCATCAGTATCTGACCAATCGGCCCGATACTGCCGGTCAGAACCTCCCTGGCCCCAGCACCCTTGCCGAGCCTGACCGCCTGATTCGGGTCAACCAGGCTGGATTGCTGGAACTTCAATTCCTCAATAATCTGGGCCAGGTTTTCCCGGTTAATCACGCTGAATGTACCCCGTCTAAGGATCTCTTCCCGCAATGCCTCGGAAAGGATCAGCGCCGCCACCTGCAATGCTTCCGGTGCGTTCAGGTCATATACGATCAGTTTTTTCAGACCGGCATCCGGCAGCCGGGCTTTTTCAGCCTCCCGGTACTGTACCTGACGTGGTGCCTTTACAACCTGCTTTGAAGCCTCCTGCCTGGCACGCTCCAACTCACGACGTGATGCATCCTCCTGCCTGCTGCGATCCTCACCCGGTTCCCGCAGCATCATCCGACGCCCTTTTCTGAGCGCGGTTGCCAGCAAGTCGGCCTTGGCATCCCGGAACAGCTCACGGTAGGCTTCCCGGGCCGTCCCCTGGGGCAGCCGCGGCATCCCGGGACCAGGCTCACGGGTGTGGTTGATATTGACGGCATATCGGGCACCGGTAGCCACGTTCAGCAGGGTAGTAGTGAAATAGTAGTGCGGCTCACCCAGCGAGCCGCGTTCCACCACCAGCACATAGTCGGCATACAGCGCCCTGCCAAGGTCAAAGGCCAGCCGCCAGTCGTTGCCGGAAAGCTGCCAGCCAGCCGGGGCCTGCTCGCCCAGGACAGCCTTGACCTCCTGTTGCCTGACAACCTGATAGGCGCCGAACCGACTGAGCACACGACTCATCTGCCTGTATGTTGCATTACGAAATTCCCGGGTGGATTTACCCCAGTCACCCCGATCCACCGCTCCGCTGACCGGATAAACCACCACCCGCAACCGGGTTGTGTCCTCAGGGACCGGAATGCTGCCAAGCTTGATCGTTGCGCAACCTGGCAGTGCCAATAACAAAAACAATAACAGACACTTTTTTATCAAATCATATCTACACATCTCTGGCCACCTCAGTCCATACAGCATATTTTCTGTTGCCTGGCTGCTCTGGTTTCATCCAGTCGCGTGACAGGCATTGTAACGGGCGCATCATGCAAGGCCTGCGGATTAACCTCAGCCATCCTGGCAGCCTCGATCATCACCTCTATAAAGGCATCCATGGTGGCCTTGCTCTCGGTTTCGGTCGGCTCGATCATGATCGCCTCCCTGACGATCAGCGGAAAATAGACCGTTGGCGGGTGGTAGCCGCGGTCAATCAGGAATTTGGCGATATCGATGGCATGCACGCCATGCTCCATCTGCCTGGAAGCCGAAAAAACACACTCGTGCATGCAGGTCGTGTCATAGGGCAGGTCGTAGTATGGTTTCAGTCTCGCCTTGATGTAATTGGCGTTCAGCACCGCTTGCTCCGAAACCTGAATCAATCCCTCACGCCCCAACATGATGATATAGGCATAGGCCTTGGCCATCACAGCAAAATTGCCGAAGAAGTTGGCCGTGCGCCCGATGGACTGCCTGTTGGCTTTCTCAATCCTGAACAGGCCTTCGTCGTCCATGACAATACGAGGCAGGGGCAGGAACGAAATCAGCGCCTTCTTTACCCCTACCGGCCCTGCGCCGGGACCGCCGCCGCCATGCGGAGTGCCGAAAGTCTTGTGCAGGTTGAGGTGCACCACATCAAACCCCACATCACCCGGTCTTACCTTGCCCAGAATGGCGTTCAGGTTGGCGCCGTCATAGTACACCAGGGCATCATGCGAATGGGCGATGTCGCAGATTTCCTTGATATGCGGATTGAACAACCCCAGCGTGTTGGGGCAGGTCATCATCACCGCCGCCACCTCGCTGTTCATGGCCTGTCTGAAGAGCTCCATATCCATGTCGCCGTAGGGGGCGGTCGGCACTGTGATAATCTCGAAGCCGGCCATGGCCGCCGAGGCAGGATTTGTGCCGTGGGATGAATCCGGCACCACCACGTATTTCTTCCTGTTTCCCCTAGACTTGTGGTAGGCGGCGATCAGCATGATGCCGGTCATCTCGCCGTGCGCGCCGGCCAGCGGCTGGGTGGTCACCTCGTCCATGCCGGTGATGTCGGCCAGCATCTGCCCCAGGTCGTACAGCATCCCCAGGCTGCCCTGGCAGCATTCCTCGCCCCCGGGAAGCAGGGGGGTCATCGGGTGAAAAGGCGCGAACCGCGCGGCCGAGTTCTCCAGCACCATGGCGTTGTACTTCATGGTGCAGGAGCCGAGCGGATAGAAGTTGGTATCCACCGAGAAATTGCGGCGGGAGAGGTTGGTGAAATGCCGCACCAGATCAAGCTCGGAAATTTCCGGTAGTGCGGCGGCCTCTTTCCTCAGCAGATCACTCGGCAAAGGCAATGCAGCTGGGACATCGGACAGCGGCAGTTTGACACCCTTGCGCCCAGGGACGGATTTTTCGTAGATCAGCTGCATAGCGCCACCTCCATAGCCTTGACCAGCGCATCGACATCCTTCTTCGTCCTCTTCTCGGTGACCGTCACCACCATGACATTGTCCGAACCCTCGTAATATTCGCCCAGCGGCACACCGGCGGCAATTCCCTGCTCCAGCAGCGCCAGGACAAGCTGATCGGCAGGGACAGGGAGGAATACGGTGAACTCGTTGAAGGTCGGGGCTGACTTCAGCACGCTTACACCCGGGATATTTGCCAGTTGCGACTTGGCATATTCAGCCTTGTCCCGGTTCAGCCGGGCCAGTTCCGTCAGCCCTTCCCTGCCGACAGAAGAGAGGAAGATCAAACCGCGGAGGGCGCACAAGCCCTGGTTGCTGCAGATGTTGGATGTGGCCTTCTGGCGCTTGATGTGCTGTTCGCGGGCCTGCAACGTCAGCACATATCCGCGCTTGTTGTTCCGGTCCACAGTCTCGCCGACAATGCGGCCCGGCATATCGCGGATATGGGACTTTCGGGCGGCAATGAAGCCAAAGGAGGGACCGCCGAAGGAGAGCGGATTGCCCAGACTCTGGCCGTCGCCGATGGCGATATCAACCCCCATCTCGCCCGGAGACTTCAGCATCCCCAACGATATCGGGTAGACGGATGCAATC
>Ga0208694_1001254_pt1 | contig 32223 bp, 19 predicted proteins | sample AD_UKC078_MetaG_FD_184442 | JGI IMG/M metagenome (GOLD analysis project Ga0208694, IMG submission 184442) | Active sludge microbial communities of municipal wastewater-treating anaerobic digesters from USA - AD_UKC078_MetaG (SPAdes) (version 2) | ecosystem: Engineered > Bioreactor > Anaerobic >...
CAGAATTAGTTTCTGACTTTTCCGTTCCAACCAGATAACTGCATTAATGATAACTTTATCCGGTAATTCCTGAAAGCGTTCAATTAGTACCGCTGAAGAATAAGGTATTTCTTCTTGAAAATAATGGAAGATTGCCTCACGGATAATTTCCTTGGCAAAAAAACGCATAGGCAAATCAGAGAGCATATCCTCCTCATAATAGGGTTCATGGTAAGGCATATAATATGTAATTGCTTCCATTAATTCAGGAATATTTTCTCCTGTTTTGGCCGACACGAAGAATGCTTTATTTATTGAATCCGGAAGATATTGTTTCATATCTTCTCTATTTACCTCTGGATTGAGATCAAGTTTGTTAAATACAGCTAGTTGTGGATTTTTTAAATATTGAAGATGATGAAGTACTTCTTTGTCATATTCTGTAGGGAAGCTATCAACTTGAGTGAGGAAAAGAACTAAATCTACATCTTCTAAAGAGTTATGCCAAATTTTCAACATCCTTTCTTGAAGCTCATAACGAGGTTTTAAGTAACCAGGTGTATCCACAAAAACAATCTGATGCTCAGGAGTATTCCATATCCCTTTAATAGCATAACGCGTAGTTTGAGGTTTGGGTGATGTTATAGATATTTTTTCCCCTAAGATACAGTTCATCAGGGTAGATTTACCTGTATTAGGTTTCCCTATAATAGCTACAAAGCCACTTTTAAAATTTGCCGAAATACTCATATAGAATAAAAAAGGGGTGGAGAACCACCCCATAAGCTATTTATTGTTATATTTCACTTTCAAGTTCATCAAAGACTGTTTTGATGATCTGAACACATTCATCCAATTGTTCTTTAGTAATAATTAAAGGTGGAGCAAGACGAATTATATGACGATGAGTTGGTTTGCATAATAAACCCTTCTCTTTCAATCTCAAACAAACATCCCAGGCTTCAAAACCATTCTTAGGCTCAATAACAATTGCATTTAATAAGCCCTTACCTCTAATAAGTTTTAGCATAGGATGCTTTATTTTACCTAGCTCTAGACGGAAATATTCTCCTAATTCAGCTGCTCGGTCTGCTAATTTTTCCTCTTTAATAACTTGTAAAGAAGCGACTGCTACTGCGCAGGCAAGTGGAAAACCACCATAAGTTGAACCATGTTGACCTGGTTTAATTAGCAGCATAATATCTTTATCGGCTAAAACAGCAGAAACAGGTAATACTCCACCGGAAAGTGCTTTACCTAAAATTAAAACATCAGGACGCACATTATCATAATCGCAAGCTAAAAGTTTACCAGTTCTGGCTAGACCACTTTGAATTTCGTCTGCTATAAACAGCACATTATGTTCTTTACAAAGGTTATAACATTCTTTTAGATAACCATCTTTAGGAACAACTACCCCTGCTTCACCTTGAATGGGTTCTACAATAAAAGCAGCTACATTCTTACCATTTTTTTCCAAATATTCTTTTAACGCATCAGCATCATCATAAGGAACCCGAGTAATACCAGGAGTAAAAGGACCGAAACCTTCGAAGCAATCAGGATCTGAAGATGCAGTAATTATTGATATTGTTCTGCCATGAAAGTTGTTTTCAGCAAAAATAAGAATAGCTTCATCAGGAGTAACACCCTTAACATCATAGGCCCATTTACGAGCAAGTTTCATTGCTGTTTCAACTGCCTCAGCGCCAGAATTCATAGGTAAAACCATGTCATAACCAAAATAATCGGTTATATACTTCTCATATTCACCCAGTTTATTATTGTAAAAAGCACGTGATGTTAAAGTAAGAACCTTGGCTTGATCTATTAATGCTTGGATAATTTTGGGATGACAATGTCCCTGATTTACTGCTGAATATGCAGAAAGAAAATCATAATATCGGTTTCCTTCCGGATCCCAAACAAAAACACCTTCCCCTTTAGCTATTACTACAGGTAGGGGATGATAATTATGAGCTCCATACTTCTCTTCCAGTTCAATTGCTTCACGACTGCTAATATTTCCGTATTTCAAATTTGTGGACATTTTTCCTCCATATTTATTTTATTTTCTTATATCTTAATCCCTTATTAAAAAAGAAGGTTTTGTGTCAAGGGAAGTTTTTAGCTGCTTGGTTATGTGATACACAAAAATAAATGAAAGTATCGTAGTTATAACATCGGCAATTGGCATTGCAAATATTAAACCATTAAACTGGAATAGATGATTTAATAAAAACAGCATCGGAATATAAACAAGGCCCTGACGAGAAAGCGAAACAATAAATGCTGGCAATGCCTTTCCCATAGATTGAAGAGTTGCCATCAAAATCATACCCACTCCTGCAAAAGGAATAGCAAACACATAGGCCTCCAAAATCATTTTTCCGATTGCTATAATCGATATATCTTTAATAAATACTGCAATAAGTTCACCAGGAAAGATAGCAAAAAATATAGTGAAAAAAGCAGCCATAGCTAAACAGATCAAATTGGCGGTTAATATTATTTTTTTCATCCTGCCATAATTTTGAGCTCCATAATTGAATCCAATAAGAGGTTGTACACCTATGGATAAACCAATAAAAGAAAAAATAACTATAGAAAACACACGCGAAGCAACTCCCAAAGCAGCTATAGTATGATCTGTATAAGCAGAAGCGAGATTGAAGCTTATTGCATTCCCAACACTCATCATTATTTGGCTTAAAGAAGAAGGAATACCGATAGCCAAAATCTCTTTGTAGCAAGACCATCGAGGATGTAAGTACTGTCTGCTGGGGGCAGCTAAACTCTTCTTCTTTAAATAATATGAACAAAAATATAGCATACCTAGTCCCTGTCCTATCACTGTGGCAATACCAGCACCAACAACATCCATTTTAAAATAAAAAATAAACAGAGGATCCAGAACTATATTTGCACCTGTGCCAATAAATAAACCTATCATTGCATCTTTAGCTGCACCTTCAGCTCTGAGAAATTGAATTAATGTAAATTTCATCATAATAATAGGACTACCAATAAAAATCGCCGTAAGATATTGCTGTGCATAATGAGCAGTTAACCCAGTGGCAGATGTTAGCTTAAGATAGGTTGGAATAAACAGTAAACCTAAAGCTGCAGCGATAATAGATACAATTCCTACCGAAAATACGGCGGTAGTTGTTGTTTCCCTGGCTGTTTGAATGTCTCTTTTTCCCAATAGACGGGAAAGATAGCTTGCTCCTCCATTAGCAAAAATTCCTGCAATTGCCATTAACATATTATAGTAAGGCAAGGCAACAGATACACCTGCCACTTTATAAGGATCATTTAGTTTTCCTATAAAAAAGGTATCCGTTACATTATATAATATATTTACTAGCATGCTCAGCATACTGGGTATGGCAAGATACAATATGGAATAAAGAACGGGAGTTTCTTCCAATATTTCTATTTTACTATACTGTTTCATCAAATGTTTTCCCTTATGATAATATTTTTAACTATGAAAATATATCTCATGAAAGAAGTAAATACCTCCTATCATAGTACATTTCAAGAAGTGTTTTATAATTTAGGAGGGTGGTAATATGCTATATACCACCCTCAGTGTAAGTTAGCAGGCATCAATTATAGCCCTGTTATAGTATCTATAACTGATGCAGTGTAATAACTTTTTTAAATAGTGTGTTCCTCCACATAATTCGTCAAGCGAGAAAGGCAATTCACATAAGAGCCAAGTTCGTTATCATACCACCCAAAAATTTTGGCATGCGTTACAGGTAGTTCCAATATTTTGTCCGTAACCATACCATGAGTAGCTAAAGTGGAAGCTGGAATAGTTACAAAACCTGTTCTGGTATGAGTTTCATGTGCTTCAATAACTACCGCAGCCATAGTTCCCATCATATCTGCAGAAACATTTTGCCGGTTACTAACTAGCAGCAGGTCTTTTTGTGAGCCCTCAGCAGCCTTAAGATAGACATCATTAATTAGTTTACGATTAACAAGAGGTTCTCCTAATTCGTCTAAGTCTGTATGAAAAGTTACATTCAAGTTGATAAGCGAAACAGTGCTGGTTGGAACACGCACGCTATCTGCCATAAAACCAATATGTTTGATATTAGGCATCACCTGCTCCAGAGCTTTAGTAACACCAGTGGTAGAAAGAATGATGTTATTCAAAACGCTTCTTGTTTTTCGTAAGTCTGTAGCATCCGCTTTGGGTACACTATCCAGAATAGATTGAGTGTTTGTAGCTGAATGAATGGTACTCATCGAAGCAGTTAAAATACGGGAAGTGGTTTCATTTTCTAAAAGTGGTTTCAGCATATGTGCTAAACCGGTTGTCGTACAGGAAGCTGCCGAGATTAGGTTATGTTTACGAGGATCGAAATCCAAATGATTAATACCATAAATCATAGTTGTAGCATCCTCAGGAACAGAATTTGTCGATTTCAATTTAAAAGGAGCACTGCAAATTACTTTTAGAGCACCTGCATCTAAATGACCCCGTAAACAAGGTTTTCCAGAATCAGTGTGCATTGTAGGATCAAGAAAAGTCCCTGTACAATCAACTACAATTCTAACCCCTTCATTCAGCCAATTCACATCTTTAGGGTCACGAGCTGTTCTCAGAATCTTAACTGGGATGCCTTCAATTTCCAATAAAGGTTCCTCTACATCAAGAACTTTAATTTCTGCTTTTCTTCCAGCAATTCCATAAAGGAACTTATGAATAGAACCATAGGTGCTATCCATTTCTATAACCTGAATAAGGTCATCGATGGTTTTACCGACAACTCTTCCACAGTTTACAACGATACCATCATAATGTCTAAGGTGTATCTGGTTCCATAAGAGTAACTTACCAATTCTACCTAATCCATTGATTCCTAGCAGTTTTTTGTTCTTAAAGCTCAGATTCATTTTGTTTTTCTCCTTATATATGTTTTTTTATTCTATAAACAATGAACACTTACTAAAGGATAATGTCCCAAATATATAGCTCCACTGATAGCATCAAGAGCAATTTTATCACCAGCTTTTAAATAAGTATCTCCTATCCTGCAATTAAAGTCTAAATCGGAAACGACCAGATCACGACAATTTACTACTCCAATTAAGCCCAACCGTGTTGCTGTAACTGCTGCATGAGAAGTTACTCCACCTCTGGAAGTTAACAAACCCTGACATTCAAACAAAAGCTCCATATCATCTGGAACAGTATCAGGACGCACTAAAATTAAAGCTTCCCCTTTATCTGCATATTTTTTAATGTCCTCTTGATTGAAAACAACAATGCCATTAATTGTCCCTTTCCCAATCCCTATACCATAAGCAAGTTTCTTCATATCCCCTTTAGTTGAGCCAAAAACCTTATAGTCAGGTGCTTTTTGAATTACTTGATTGCGGGTTTGCAAAATATATAGTTGATCAGGAGAAGGTCCTTCGAAGGTAAATTCCATTTCCTGATGGGGGTAATTTTTATCTTCAATTAGCTGCTTAGCATAGCGTAATAGTTCATTATAAATTGCTGGAAAAGTGTTTTCTAGAGAATCAGCAACCGGTGTTTGGCTATGCAAACGCTGAGTTTCGGAAATAGGTAAAGTGTGCACCAAACCAGCTACAACATCTTCTCCTTGACTGCAAAGAGTAAAATCACCATTTAAACAAATACCTCCTTCTTTACTAAAGTCATAATGAGTAAAGAGAACTCCCGTTCCTGACTCAAGAGAGATATTTCCCAAAATCATTTGTTGGATAATTACTGCAGTTCCCCATTCATCGGCAATATGCAATTTTTGACGGAATAATCGTGCTCTATCTGCATTCCAGCTATCTAAAACATTAGAAATTGCCTTGTAGAGTTGCATAAAAGGATTTTGTTCCAGCTCAAGATTATGTTCGAAAAGAACATTTTTATAGTCCTGCACCATTTCCTGCATTTGAGCACTGGAAAACTGTGTTTTTAATTCAACATCATACCGTTTTTTGTATTTAATCATTATTGCATCGAATTCATCACGAAGAATTCCATAAGCCATACCCCAGCTTTGGATTAAGCGTCTATAGCAATCCCAAGCGGTCCATCCATAATTTGGACGCCGGGATAGTTTATAGGTAACTTCATCGTTGAGGCCAATATTTAAAAAAGTATTCATAGCTCCAGGTAAACTCATTGGAGCTCCTGAACGTACAGAAAGTAATAGTGGTTTTTCTGGATCGCCCAAAACAAAGCCAGTATTCTTTTCCAGAATATTCAAATTGTGCATAATCAAGGAATCCAGCTCATTGGAAATATCAGGATGCGTGTTTATAATATTCCGGTGTCGATAAAGGTCTGTAGTTATAACAAAACCTGGAGGAACAGGAAATTCATATTGGTGCATTCGTTTCAGAAAATATGCTTTGGAACCTAATAACACTTGGTTTTCGATCCGGGAATTCTTTTTGTTCAAGTGGAAAAATAGCTTGTCCGGATCATAACTCATTACTTTAGGTATATCGGCTGGTTTAAATAAATGTTTCATTTCGGAAAGAGATTCCAAGATTCGTGTAATAAAATTATCCAACCCCTGCACTAGAAATGAGTTAGACAGTAGATTACGATAGAATTCTTCTGCAAAGATTTCCGTTTCTGTAATCCCCTGTTTTCTCTTATCCTTAGCCTTCTCAGCTATCCCTAGGCCAATATTCCTTAATTGCGGATCATAAAACCTGTAATAATATTCGTTAATAATCTCAACTACACTATCTTTAAGCAGCTTGAAAATATCCAGATATTGATCTATAGAAAGGTTGCTTAAATACTGAGCAGATCTTAACATATCCAAAGCAGAACTATATGCATCGTTAGTAACCATAATTTGTTTCATCGCATAATCGTAAAGTTCCAGGATACGAATTATTCTACACAAGGTTTTACCGGTTATGTAGTTTAGATTTAATTGTTGTACATTATGTTCGAAGAGGCGTCTTACTACATTTTCGATCCTAAAGATCATACCCATTGCTTCCAATTTGGGTTCACGATACATTCCATACATAGAAGGTATGCCAGCAGCAATGTGTCGCTTATAATAGATATTTTCCCAGGCAGTAGTTGTGTGAGGATCTAATATAACGCTATTCATCTTTCCAATATACGATAGCAATTGCCTGATAGAATTATCATAGTCTTTTCTCATAAAAGAATTAGCAAGGCGATTTTGCTCGTGAGCATCGAACCAACTGTATCGAGACAGAAATTTAACAATGTCATAAGGATCAAGATTATATTTATCCTTCAGCAAAAAATGAGAATAGCAAAGCAGTTTAAGGCGTTTTAATGAAAAATCTTCTGGTTCACCTTCGAATAATTTGTTAACCCTTTGCCAGGATAGAGAGAGCAGCTCTTCAGGTATAAGGTTATGTTTCTTTAAAAATCTGTTAACTGCAGCACTTTGCTCTCTAGTCATCTCATCGAGATTCTTCACATACTGTAAAACATCTTCCGGAATCATGTCCTGCAGTTCTCTATAATCCAAAGTTGTCCAATAATTCAGTATTTTCTGGATTAATAAAAGGTGAGTGTTATTGCTTTCAGTATGTATCTGTTTCCTCAGAAAGTGCATTAGTAGATCTTTTCTATGCCCTAATTCATCTATACTGGTGCTGATATCTCTTATTTCACCTTCAGCTCCAATTTCATTGAAAAAAACAGGAAACATTTTCAGCAGGTGTTTAGTCTGCACTAATATAGGTTTAAAATCCGAATTTAAAAAAGCAGAAACATCTTTCTGGAAAAGATCAGTATCGGATATAAAAACCCCTTTTTGGCTTAAACTTATAATCAAATAAGCAAGAAGATCTTTACACATCAATGGATCAATAGCAATCAGCTCCAGCAGCATACGCAAGTGCTTGATATGATTTTTATCAACCTCAATCTGCCAATCTTTATCTATCTTAATCTTCCCAGGAGGCGTAAATTCTAGTTCCATAATCTTAGGTAGCAGATGCTGACAGTGTTTTTTATTCTTATGGGAAAGCACAGTTTTGCCAATGGTTAAAATACAATCCAATACAATAGATAGGTGAGTATCAGTAAATTCATATAAGGTCTTAAAAACTGAATCCAGCATTACAGGTACTTCATCTTCATTCAGTTCTGTTTCCAGGTCAGCTAATTGACGATTTAAATCCCAGAGCAGATGATCGCGCAGTTCTTCCATACCTGGTAAACCCAAAAGGTAAAAAATGTACTTTATTCTGAGAGTTAGAGTTTTAAATTCACAGATAGTTTCACGATGAAGAATAGCAATATCTGTGAAGGAAGGAATATCTTGTAAAGATTGGAAATCCTTTCTATCTTCTAGTTCTTTCAACCATTTCTCGTAATATTTTTTACCTAAATTAGCAGAAAGATAATCTATATCAAACCCATTTTCAGAACTTGTCTTTTCGCCCCAACCTTCAATATCAGATGTTCTTTGCCAAAATTCCAAACCCTCTAGTAAAAGGTCTTTCATTATAACGAAGCATATCTCATTACACTCATACACTTGCACAAGATTGGATAAACACTTGCGAAAAGTTCCATTTATCGGAATGAACAATTCTTTGCTCCTATTTTGCCAGTTATTAAGTTCATCCAATAAATATGAGTATACATCTTTGGGTATTCCTTCTGTGCGGCAAAGCGCAGATATATAATCCAGGTATTCAACTATTATTCTCTTTTCCTGCAAAGGTTTACTGCATTTTTTAGCAGCAAGAAGATATAAATCACCAATAACGGTTAGGGCTTGTTTACTTTCTGGCAATTGAACATAAAACCATAAATCTCCTAAGATACTTTGCCTGATAAGGGTTGCCACCACTTCAGGATTTGTATAAGGATGATACAGTTCTTCCAAAAAATTCCGGCATCGTTGCTTAATACCATAATTACCTTCTGTTAAAGAAAGTAACCATTTAGCTTGGTCATCGAGCACAATTTCGGATACTTTGGTAACTGCAAGATTTTCTGCTAATGCCTTTGATTTCAGGGTTTCCAAGACCTAAACCTCTTAATTTTATTGTATAACAAAACAGCTATATATTCTTTTTATATTTCCGCTGGATTCTGTCAAGGAGTTTTTGACTTTTATTTTTTGGCTAACCGAAACATAAAAAAGTGATTGACTAAATAACATAGACATTTTTTATGGAAAAAATAATAATAAATCAGAGTGAGGTTATGATGAGATTGGCCATTGAGAAAAAAGACCTACTTGCTCACATTCAACATCTTGTGTCTATTGTCCCTTCCAAAAATGTAACTCCTATACTGAATAACTATTTGATAGAAGTTTCGGAAGAAACCAATATGATGCGTATCAGTACAACAGATTTAACGCTTACAGTTGTAGTAGAATTTCCTGCTGCTGTTTCCGAAGGTGGTACTATTGCTGTTTCGGCACATCATTTCAATGAAATTATTAATTATATGCCCGATGCAGTTATTAATCTTTGGCAGCATGATGACCTGTTAATGATTCAAAGCGGGAAAGTGGATTTTAATCTACTGATTGCTGATCACACTCTATTTCCTGTTATTCCCGAACCCAAGATAAATTACCCTATCACTGTTGATGCTGCATTATTTAACCGAATGATTTCCAAAACTTATTTTGCAGTATCGACCGATGTAATCGGGGCTATTTTAACAGGTGTCTGTTGGAAAATTTATCCAACCTATCATATGATGGTAGCAACTGACGGACGTAAAGTAGCTGAAATAAAAGTATTGAATTCTTCCTTACTTCCTTCTCTGGAGAATAATGATAATCAGGGTTTGAGCATTTTGACAGAACAGAATGAAGTATATGTAGAAAAAGTTATTCCATTAAAAACCCTGCTGTTTTTACAAAAGATTTTCAGTGAAGATGTGAAAGAACTGAAAGTATCTATGGAACATAATCGGATTATGTTTTTATATGGAGAGTACTTTGTTTCCTCGCAAGTTTTTGAACATAAATATCCTGAATATCAAAAGGCATTTCCAACAGAACTCCCTAACAAATTTGTTATTGATAAGGAATCTCTGATAACTGCCATCAAGCGAGTTGCCCTTATTGCCCCAGATGAGAATTTTCGCATACATTTTGATATAGATAACGATCGCTTTGAGGTAAATACAACGAATAGAGATACTGGTGATGCAAAGCAGAATATGGATGATTATGTTTACGCAGGAACCTCTACAGGAATTTCCTTTAACTATAAATATATGCTTTCTATTTTAGAGGCAATCGATACAGAAAAGGTTGTTATCAAACTTGGCTCCTCAAAAGATCCGATGATGATTTACAACGAAAATCCCATTCCTGATCAGGAAATTACCTTTCTGCTAATGCCATTACGTTCATAAAAAATTTGAACCTGGTTAATATCGAACTTGAGAATTTCCGCAACTATCGTAACAGTACATATAGTGTTGGACCCTTAGGATCATTAATTATTGGTCCCAATGGTTGTGGTAAAACTAATCTCCTGGAAGCGATTGCTTATTGCAGTATAGGTAAATCCATCCATTTTCATCATGATGAGGAATTGCTGCATTTTGGAGAGCGTTTTTTTCGAGTTCAAGGTTCATTTATTAGCGATGTGGGAACCCCGATAAAGGTTGCTTTAGGTTATGCTGAACAGCGGAAACTATTAAAGATTGACGATTTACCCATTCGTCAGCTGAGTACGCTTTTCGAAATTGTGAAGATTATTTATTGTGCTCCGGAAGATCATCTTTTAATAACTGGTTCTCCTCGCTTTCGCAGACAGTATTTTGATCTGGCAATAGCTCAGCTTTATCCGCCCTATATAACTGCTTTAAGGCATTTTTTACATATGGTTCAACAACGAAATGCTATGCTGAAAAAAAATTATACAAAAGAAGAACAAATTAGTTGGAATACATCTTTTGCCACTTCTTTAGCCGAAGTTTGGAATTATCGTAACCGTTATCTGACACACATTAATACTGCCTTCAAAGAAATCTTCAAAGATGTCTTCCCCACTTCCGCTTCCATCACTATATCCTATCTTCCTTCCTTAAAAATGCCTCTGGACAGTTCTATTGACGACATTGTACAGTATCTCAGCCATTTGGCAGAGAGAGAAAAATTGTTGCAACGCTCCCTAGTTGGAGCTCATTTAGATGATTATGAATTCAGATTGGAAGGGAAAAAAATGCGAAGCTATGCTTCTCAAGGTCAAAAACGGATAGCAGTCATTATTCTAAAACTTATACAAGCACATTTAATTGAGAAAGTTACAGGTATAAAGCCAATATTGCTATTTGACGATATTTTTGCCGAACTGGATGCCTTTCATTCAGAGGCAATCCGAAACTGTATCAACAATCATTATCAGGTTTTTATTGCAAGTCCCAAAGAAGATATTTGCCTAATATGGCAAGGTTATCCAATTCTGCGTCTGGGAGAAGAGCACTAAATGAAACTGAACCGTAATATTCTGGGTTGGATGTTTTATGATTTTGCCAATTCTGCGTTTACAACGATCATTGTATCCGTAGTGTACAGTGTATATTTCATAAAAAGCGTTGTTGGGGGTCCTTCTGGTTATGGAGAAATGCTTTGGGGAAGGGCAATTGGATTATCAATGACGCTGGTAGCTATTTCAGCTCCTATTTTAGGTGCAGTTGCAGATTATTCGCGTGCGAAAAAGAGAATGCTATTTATCAATTGCTACCTAACTGTGATTTTTACAGCCTTGCTTTATTTTGTAAAACCGGGTGATGTGTTTCTTGGTATGCTTTTTTTCATAATTGCTAACTTCGGTTTCAATAGTGCTAATGTGTTTTACGATGCTTTTTTACCAGAAATATGCCAACCTGAAGACATAGGCAAGGTTTCAGGTTTTGGTTGGTCTTTAGGTTATGTGGGAGGATTGGTTTCTTTGCTCGTAGCTTTAGTTTTGGTAGAAATCAATATCCGTTTGGTTTTTCCAGCGGTAGCTTTGCATTTTTTTCTGTTTTCTCTGTTTACTTTTTTCTGGTTGAAAGAATTCAAGCGCCCTTCGAAGCCAAGTAATTACTATAGAATTGCCTGGCAGAGAGTTTCTTTTTCTTTAAAGAACATTGCCAAGCTGCCTCAACTTCTAAAATATATTATCAGTTATTTTATTTATAACGATGGGATAACAACTGTGATTGTTTTTGCCTCTATTTATGGAGCAGAAAGGTTTTCAATGACCACACAGCAAATGATAACCTATTTTATTCTGGCCCAATTTACATCAATAGTAGGTGCTGCTTTTTTTGGTTGGCTTACTGATAAACTAAATGTAAAAATATCCTTAAGCATTGCTCTTATGATCTGGATTGTTGTTGTTATTTGGGCATTCTTTTGTGGAAGCGCTACCGAATATTATTGTGTTGGGCTGGCTGCAGGTTTAGCCATTGGAAGCAGTCAAGCTAACAGTAGAACTATGCTTTCGCTTTTAACTCCTCGCGAGAGGCAAGCAGAGTTTTTTGGTTTTTATACCTTGACAGGACGCTTATCTTCAATTATTGGTCCAATTCTATATGGATGGATAGCACATAAAACCGGAGATATCCGTTATGCTATCCTATCTTTGATTTTTTTCTTTGTAACCGGATGGATCTTGTTGCAAAGTGTTAATTTGCAGGAAGGAATTAAACAAGCCGAAATGCAATAAATTAACGAGATATCACATTAAAGAGTTAACACGGAAAATGAAAAGGAGAAAAAGATGAAAAAAAAGCAAGCTATAACTTTGATGATCCTTATGCTGCTGTTATTTTTTATTGGTTCTTGTAGTAAAAATAAACCGGTTTTATATATATTTAATTGGAGCGATTACATAGATCCTGAGCTGATCGAGGAATTTGAACAACAGAATAAATGCACCATAAAATATAGTACTTACGATTCCAATGAAAATATGCTAACCAAAATTATGAGCTCCCGAGAATCATTTGACCTTGTTTTCCCCAGTGGAGATCATATAACGATAATGCGAGATTCAAATTTACTTGAACCTCTGGATATCAGTAAAATCCCAAATTATCAAAATCTGGATAGCACTCTTTTAGAGAAAGCAGCAAGTTTTGACGAAGGCAACAAATATGCTATCCCCTATTTTTGGGGGTTAACAGGACTAATATATAACAAGCGTTATGTTCCTGAGGAAGTTATTAATTCCCGAAGTTGGAATATTCTGGGCAATGCTTTTTTTACCGGAAAAAACAAAGTTACGATGTTGGATGATGCGCGTGAAGTTGTAGGTGCAGCATTGATTTATAACGGATACGATCTTAATGATTCAAGTGTAATGGCATTAGCAGCTGCCGAAAAAACCCTTGCCCAATGGGATAAAAACATCACTCAATTTGATTCTGATAGCTATAAAAATGAAGTTCCAGATGGAACTACTTGGTTAGCTCAAGCATATAATGGAGATGCTTTACAAGTAATTGATAATAGTCCTGATTTAGGTTTTATCTTACCTGTGGAAGGAGCAAGTTTATGGATGGATAATATCGCAATGTTAAAATCTAGTAATAATAAAGAACTTGCCTATAAATTTATCAATTTCCTCTTAGATGCCGATATTGGTAAAAGGAATACTGAGTATTGTCTATATGCCACTCCGAATAAAGCAGCTGGCAATTTACTACCCGAGACATTAAAGAATAATACTCTAATCTATCCAGGAGATGAATATCTAAACAAATGTTATATGATTAATGCTCTTGGTGAAGATGTGAAGAAAATAGATAAACTCTTTGAGGCAATAAAATTAAACTAAGAAAGTGAGAATAAAGAAACAAAAATGCTCGATAATCTGGGAAATTTAACTCGCAGCCATTATTGCGGGGATTTGAACACTGATCATATTGGACAGAATGTAACCGTTATGGGTTGGGTAAATAAACGCCGTGACCTTGGTGGTTTGATATTTATTGATTTACGCGATGTTAAAGGTATTTTACAAATTGTTATTCGTCCTGAACAAGAGGAAATCTTTGCCAAAGCAGAAAAAGTTAGAAATGAATATGTAATAGCTGTTTGCGGAATAATTAATGCACGCAGTGAACAAAACATCAATCCTTCTATTCCCACTGGGAAAATTGAGCTGGTAGCAGAGGATTTTTATATCTTAAATGATGCGCAACCCCTACCTGTACAATTTAGTGAAGCAGCTATGGCAGAAGAAGATCTACGGCTCACATATCGTTATCTGGATTTGCGTCGACCCAAACTGCAAAATATCATTATTACTCGACATCGCATTATGCAAATAATACGGGATTTTTTAAATAACGAAGGTTTTTATGAAATAGAAACCCCAATCCTGATGAAAAGCACTCCCGAAGGGGCAAGAGATTATCTTGTCCCCAGTAGAGTTCAACCAGGGAAATTTTATGCTTTGCCTCAATCTCCTCAGATGTTTAAGCAGCTTTTAATGATTGCCGGTTTTGATAAATACTATCAAATTGCGCGTTGTTTTAGAGATGAAGATTTAAGAGCCGATAGGCAACCAGAATTTACGCAGCTGGATATTGAGCTTAGTTTTGTTACGCAGGCACAAATTTTTGATTTACTGGAACGCTTAATGTATAAGCTCTTTAAAGGTATTTTAGATGTTAGCTTAAGCATTCCTTTTCCGATTATTCCTTATGCAGAAGCGATGGAGAATTATGGATGCGACAAACCTGATATCCGTTTTGGAATGAAACTGAATGACATATCTACGATCGTTGCTAATAGCAGTTTTAATGTTTTTTCTTCAGCACTACAAAATGGTGGCGTAGTAAAAGCAATTGCTATTCCGGGGGCAGCTAATTTTAGTAGAAAACAGCAAGATGAACTTATCGAACTGGCTAAACATTTGGGAGGTAAAGGAATTGCTTTTGCCAAAGTTACTGAAAATGGTTTGGAAGCGGGTATCAGTAAATTTCTTAGCTTAGAGGAAACTGAAGCAATAATTGATGTTACTGGAGCAGTAACTAATGACCTTATTGCAATTGCAGCAGATAATTATGAAATGGTATGCAAGGTATTATCTGGCATTCGTAATTACTTAGCTGAAAAATTAGGTCTGATTCCTGAAGATAACTATGCATTTTGCTGGATAACAGATTTCCCGCTGTTTGCCAAAAACGCAGAAACCGGTGCCTGGGAACCTGCTCATCATATGTTTACTTTACCAAAAGAAGAACATATTCCCTATCTTGATCTACCTGAAAAAATTGGCGAAATTACAGGTCAGCTTTATGATCTTGTTTGTAATGGAGTAGAACTATCCAGTGGTAGCATCAGATGTCATCGCTATGATATTCAAAAGAAAATTTTTGATATCCTCGGATTTAGCAATAAAGAATTGCAGGATCGTTTTGGATTCTTTTTGGAAGCGCTAAAATATGGAACACCACCTCATGGAGGCATTGCTCCAGGTTTGGATAGATTAGTTATGATTATGACTAAAGCAGAATCCATCCGGGATGTTATTGCTTTTCCTAAATCCTTGAAGGCCGCTGATTTAATGACTCAGGCACCTTCGGAAGTTGAACCTCAGCAATGGAAAGAACTACATCTGGCACCCACAAAGTAGCTGTTTTTTGCAGCGGCTTAAGTCGCGGTTCAAATTTGTGTGCTATATATAAATATTTTGCGGACAATAAGTTGCCGATAGAAATAGCTTTGGTTATTTTTACTTGTAAAGATGCGCCTGCGATCCAATTAGCTGAAGAAAGAAACTTAAATTACCAGATAATACAAGCTCGTGATATGCAGAGTTTTGAAAAACGAGCTATGGAACTCTGCCGCCAACATAGCATTGAACTTATTGCTTTAAGCGGTTTTTTAAAACAGCTCTCTCCCAATTTTATAGAGAGTATGCAAATCCCGATTTTGAACATCCATCCTGCTTTACTACCCAAATATGGAGGTAAAGGAATGTATGGAATGGCTGTTCATAATTCTGTGTTTGCGGCGGGAGAAAAGGAATCGGGTGTAACAATTCATCTTGTCAATTCCCAATATGATAACGGTAAGATTGTCGCTCAGGAAAAGGTTGATATCAGTGCCTGCAAATCTCCAGAGGAAATTGCCCAAAAAGTGTTGGATATTGAGCACAAACTTTATGCACGCACCATCAAGGAATATCTTTTAAACCATTGAAAAGAATTGCAATAATTACTCTTGGATGTAAAGCCAATCAAGCTGAATCCTCCATCATCTTAAACCAGTTCGAACCTTTTAAACTGGTTTCTTGGCAGGAAGAAGCAGATATATATATCATTAATACTTGCACAGTAACAAACCGAACCGATTATAAAAGTAGGTATCTAATTCGTCAGGCGTTAACCAAAAAGGCCAAAAATCCTTCTATACAAATAATAGTTACTGGTTGTTATGCTCAGCGTTATCCTGAAGAAATTACCAAACTGGGAAATATAGATTTTGTTGTGGATAATCAACAAAAATTAAATATAGCCGATATTCTGGCAGGGAATAGCTATGAATTTATGGATATTATGCAAGCAAAGGACTTTGCCTGTAAACTAACCAATAAAATGTATGATCGCACACGTGCCTTTCAGATTATTCAAGATGGCTGCAATTTTAACTGTGCGTATTGTGCAGTCCCTTATGGAAGGGGAAGAAGTAGGTCTGCAACCTTAGAACAAATTTTACAACAAGCCAGGTTATTTGTAAAAAACGGCTATAAGGAAATAGTGCTATCGGGAATCAATTTAGGGCTTTATAAAGATGGAGATAACGATTTAACCGATGTTTTAAGATGTCTGAACGATCTTGAAGGTCTGGAATTGATTAGAATCAGTTCTCTGGAACCCCAACTCTTTAATTATAAACTAATTAACCTTCTTCCCTCTTTACCTAAATTGTGCCCCCATTTTCATATACCCTTACAATCTGGTACCGATTCTGGGCTAAAAAGGATGAAGCGCCATTATACAACTACCACAATTAAGAAGTTGGTTTTTGATATTTTAGATAAAATTCCTTCTGCAGCAATAGGAATGGATGTAATAACCGGTTTCCCTGGGGAAACTGAAGAAGAACATAAATTTACCTGTGATTTTATTTGTTCTCTGCCCTTGGCATATCTGCATACTTTCAGTTATTCTAAAAGAAAAGGAACACCTGCCGCTGAAATGACCAATCAAATCCCGAAAAAAATTAAAAACCAACACAGTAATGAACTAATCCATATTTCTCAAGAGCTTACCGCTAATTATACTAATTTATTATATAATAACAATATCCCTTTGCGCGGAATTGTGGAAAATAGCGAGAATGGTTGTAGCGAGTTTTTAAGCGATCACTATGTTCGCGTCTATTTATCTAAAGAATATCCGGTGGGAGAATTAGTAAAAACTTCAGCTAAACAAGTTAAAATTGCTGGTGAATCAGATGTTTAATATGATTAGTAAAAAAATAGAACACAGATAACGGGATCGACAGGATCAGCTGGATTTTAGTTGAGCGATAAGTAAAAATAAGAAACCTGAGTACTTTTTTAATCTCTTTCGGCGTTTTTAGTGGCTTTTATTATCTTTATGCTTTATATTTGTACAATCTATGAAAGCTTATTTTATAGGTTCTAAGTACTCATCTATAGTTTGATATTTCCACTTCAGTAAAATTCTATCCAATAAAGCAACCATTCCAAATAATGCAATACTAACAGCGACGATAACTATAATTACAGCAAAAACATGAGCTGTCTGATAGGATTTTGTAGCTCTGGTCATATATATTCCCAAGCCGGAAGTTCCTCCTAACCATTCACCAATAACAGCTCCCATAACACTATAAGTTGCAGCCAGTTTTAATCCTGTAAAAAAGTTAGGTAAAGCAGCCGGAATCTTTAATAACTTGAATATCTTGTATGGTGTTGCTCCCATGGATTTTAAAAGACGAATCTGATCTACAGAAACACTTCTGAAACCGTCATAAAGTCCTAAAGCAATAGGGAAAAAACACATAAGTACAACGGCAAAAATTTTGGAACTGATTCCATAACCAAACCAGATAATTAAAAGCGGTGCCACAGCTATTATTGGAACTGTCTGTGAAATTATCAGATAGGGATAGAGAATTTGTTTTATCCAACTTGATAAGTTCATTGCCATAGCCGTTATCGAACCTAATATGATACTGATGATAAGTCCGGTTATCGCTTCCAGCAATGTTGGTTTTAAATGATGCCAGATAAGCCCTGGATTTTTCATAAAAACATTTATTACTTGTAAGGGTGAAGGTACCACCCAAAAAGCAATTACACCTTTCGCACTGATAAACTGCCAGAGTATAATCAGGAAAATAAAAAAAAGCAAAGGAAGTATTACTTTTTGGCTTTTCACATCTCGCCCAGAAAGCGGATTTCAGTTTGCAGCTTAACATTATAATGTTCATACACAACTTCTTGAATATGCTGAATAAGCTGTAAAACATCTTTTGCAGTTGCAGAACCCAGATTAACAATAAAACCACAATGTTTTTCGGAAATAGCAGCATCTCCTATTCTGAAACCTTTAAGCCCACAATCTTCAATTAACCTGCCTGTATAAAATCCTTCCGGTCTTCTAAATACACTGCCAGCACTGGGTAATTCAAGTGGTTGTTTTTGCTGTCTTTTTTGTTGATATTCATCCATCCGCCGTTTGATTGTTTCAGAGTTATCTCTTTTTAAATGAAACACAGAAGAAAGGTGAATTAACTCTTTATCTTGCAACACACTATGACGGTAGGAAAAATTATGCTCTTCCACTTTTAGATATAAAATCGGACTTAATGAATTTATACTTTCCCAAGTAGGTAATATACATACGCTGCTATGTAGAACATCTTTTATTTCATAATTATAGGCACCGGCATTCATAAAAACGGCTCCACCTACTGAACCGGGAATGCCAGAGGCAAACTCTAATCCGCTTAAGCCATTCTCACAGGCATAATTACAAAGATCTTTTAAAGTAACTCCACAGCTTGCAGTTATATATTCTTGTTCTACAGTTAGTTCTGTAAAACGCTCGGTGCTGATCACAATTCCTGAAAGTCCCTTATCGGAAATGAGCAGATTAGAACCCTTACCTAAGATAAAATAGGGAGTTTTATGATTAAGACAAAATCTTAATAAATCCAGCAATTGATTCTGTGTGTAAGGAGTGCAGAAAACCTCAGCTGGGCCTCCAATTTGGAAACTGCAATGTTCTTTTAAGGGAACATTGCTTTGGATAATTCCGTCTTCCATTAATTTAGGATACTCTTGCTGTAAAATAGATAAAGTTGTAATATTCATAGATTACTCGGTAGCGAGCTAAAAAATTTGCCAATTTCGGATATGAGTTGTTGCTCATTTTTTAGCTCAATACAGCGACCTGGCAAAATTTGTTTAAAGTACTGGCCGTATTTTTTCTTGGAAACGCGGGAATCCATAATCAGGACAATTCCGCGATCGGTTTTACTTCTTATTAGGCGTCCAAAACCTTGTCTTAAACGCAATAGAGCATTGGGTAACATTAAATGCATAAAGGAATCCTTATTCTCCCGTTCCAGTTTATCTATTAATGCTTCTACGAGAGGTTCTGAAGGCACTTGAAAAGGTATTTTATATAATATCAAAAGAGAAAGTGAATCGCCTTGAATATCAACTCCTTCCCAAAAAGAAGAAGTTCCAAGAAGTACAGCATTTTTACTTTTCTTAAAATCATCCAAGATAGAATTTCTGCTACCACCTTTTCCCTGAGCAAAAAAAGGACGCTTAGAATGATAGAGGGTATCGCTAAGGTGTTCGTAAACAGCATCCAAATCTTTATATGAAGTAAAAAGAGCCATCGTTCCCACATTGGTAGTAGTTAAAATTTGTTCCAAACAACCCAATGCTTGACTTTGGAAAAATCTGTCCTTGTGTTCAGGTAGAAAACTACCAATTAATAATAAGGATTGTTTATCGTAATCAAAAGGAGATTCCACAATGCTCTCGATCACTTTCTTGTCGGTAGCAAAACTTAAGCCTGATTGATTTAGGAAAAACTTGAATGAACCTCTAATTGACAAAGTTGCCGAGGTAAAAACTATGCAAGGAATATTTTTGTAAAGTAAACGGTTAAGCGGTTCTGAGACTTCTACTGGGGCATAACAAAAAGTACTGGAAGGGATATTACGTTCGGGACGCGGAATATTTTCTATCCATAAAGCATAATTATCCAGATCAGGATTAAGTAATTCCAGCAATAAAGTTTCCGTTTCCCGATAGCGTTGCAAATAACCATTCAAATTATCTTTAATAATCTCCAAATTAGCTATCTGGTTACTTTTCACGGTACGCAACACATTATCAAGAGCAACCAAGTCTTTAAGAATATTTTTGAAACCTATGGAAAGTTCTTTCAAGAAAAAATAGATATCCTGAAAATCAGCTATGTCTTTTATCCTTAGTTTATTATAACTTTTCGCTTCAAAGCAGCGATTCGCTGCTAAATTAAATAAGGAAGTAATCACTTTTCGTTGCTCGTCTGTCTCCAGCATCAGCTTTGTGCAAAGAGATTCTATATGAGTTTTCTGGTCTGTAGTTAAAATACTCTTATGCACTGTTTGAATAAGCTGAGGCAAAAAACCACCGGTATATTTTTTCCCAGAATGAGCTAGCTGATTGAATAAACTGTTAAGCTCAGCATAACTGAAAGTAAAGCCCAAATTTTTGGACGCAGCAGACATAAGGTTATGTGCTTCATCAATTATTAAATATTGATATTCACCTAAAGTGGAATTATCCATTTGGGCATCTGCTAATAATAGAGAATGATTGGCAACTACTATGGAAGCAGATTCTATATGCTTACGCAACTTCATTACATAACAATTATGATAATTAAGACACTTTCTTCCCCCGCAAAGATAACGATCGGAACATATTTTATGCCATAAAACACTATAGTAATTTTTATCGAATGAGGAATTTTCGGAAATATCACCGGTATGAGTAAGCTCCTTCCAAACAAGCAAATTTAATAAACCTCGGGCATCATAAGCTGATATTCCCCGAGTTTGCTCTTGTAAAAGATCTTGCCAACGTCTTTCACAAATATAGTTTTCTCTCCCTTTAACTAATACTGCTTTAAATGGAAGAGGGATAATTTTACGCAATTGAGGTAAATCCTTGAAGAAAAGCTGTTCCTGTAAATTTTTTGTGTTCGTAGAAACAATTACTTTGGTCTTGTTCCTATTGCTAAAATCTATCGCCGGAACTAAATATGCAAATGATTTTCCAACTCCTGTTCCAGCTTCAACAACTAAAAAATCCTGTTTAGCAAAGGCATTAGCTACCTGTTCAGCCATAATCATTTGTCCGGAACGAAATTCGAAATTAGGAAATTTATTAGCAAAAAGTCCGTGTTCTGCAAATATTTCTGGAATGCTATCTATAGACCCAGAGACATTATGTTCAATTACATTGTTTAATTCATTCTTGGGAGGAATGGGTTTTTTCCCTGATAAAACAGTGGCACGCTGTTGTTTTACTAGCCATCTAAGATATTCAGTTAAACCACTTTCTACATTTGCCTGTAGACTTAAATCCTGCAAACGGGCATTAAGCATATAGTTAAAGTGTGCCAAAGCATAATTGGTAAGAGCATTAAAAAGATATCCGGTAGCTAAAGCATCAGAATCAGCACGATGAGCATTATCCAATTTAATACCAAAAAAAGAAACCATAGTACTTAATTTATGGTCAGTAGTAAAGGGTAAATACATCCTCGCTATTTCCATAGTATCCCAAAACACATTAATTAATGGAAAACTTCCATTTTCTACTAAAGATTGGTTGATAAAGGATAGGTCAAAATTGATATTGTGTCCAACTAAAGGAGTGTTTCCAATAAAATCGCAAAATTCCTTAAGTACCTCTTTTAATGGAGGAGATAATTTTAATTCCTCAGGGGAAATATGAGTTAATTGTTCAATAAATTTAGGAACCTTGCCTTTGGGTTTTACAAAGCTAACATAGCTATCAACAACTTCATTACCTTTAAAACGGAAAGCTGCTATTTGGATTATTTCATCTCGCGCTGGCATTAAACCTGTGGTTTCAATATCTATTGCCACAAATTCTAATTGCGAGAGAAGCAGTTCTTCGCTTACATTTTCTGAGTTTAAATCTTTACCGTTTTCGCTTTCCACTATATTTTTCCCGTAAGTTAATCTTCTTCCTTATAGAGGTTATATCGTTGCATCTTTTTTATCAGCCCCTGACGAGATAGCCCTAATTCTTTTGCGGCTTGAGTTTGATTCCATTGAAATTTCTCTAGGGATTGAGTTATTATTTTCCGTTCCAGTTCTTCTATGGCTTCTTTCAATGATTTTTTACCTGACAACATAGCGATTGTTTTACTATATTCAATGTGATGAAATACTTCCTCACTAAAATCACTTGGTTTAATAAAAGTATTTGGTTCAACAAGGGTTACTGCTCGTTCAATTTCATTTTCCAACTGACGCACATTCCCAGGCCAATCGAATTGTTCTAAAATATCCATTGCCTCCTTAGTAAAGCCCAGAACATTTTTATCCATCCGTTTTGTGTATTTATCTAAGAAATGAATGGCCAGTAATGGTATATCACCAGTCCTGTTTTTAAGTTGAGGTACATCAATCCGGATAACATTTAAACGGTAATATAGGTCCAAACGAAAATCCCCTCGTTTTACCCTTTCCATTAAAGGAACATTCGTTGCGCAAACTACTCGTACATTAACTTTTTCCGTTTTTGTAGCGCCAACTCTTTTAACTTCACCCTCCTGTAAAAATCGAAGCAATTTTGCTTGAGTAGATTGACTTATATCGGCAATTTCATCTAAGAAAAAAGTTCCTCCATCGGCAATTTCAAAGAGGCCCTTTTTATCATAAGCAGCACCTGTAAAAGAACCTTTCACATGACCGAATAGTTCGCTTTCTAATAAAGTTTCTGGTAAAGCACCACAATATTGAGCTACAAATGCTTTGTTTCTTCGATTGCTGCTATAATGTAAAGCACGAGCTATTAGTTCTTTTCCTGTTCCACTTGGTCCTTCCAAAAGAACTGTTGTAGGAGTGTCCTTCACTTTTTCAATAATCTCAAATATTTTCATCATTTCAGGGCTTTTACCAATTATATCAGCATATATATTATTGGAAGTGAGCTGTTCTCGAATTATTGCATGGCTTTTTTCCAGATTGGCACTACGAATATTATCAATGATTACAATAATCTGGTTGGCAAGGGCAGAGAGAAGATTAATGATTCTTTCCGAGAAATACTTGGAACCGCTTTTGCAAAAAATGAGTATTACCCCCATAGTATTTTTACGGATGGATAGAGGAAGCACCAAAATATTATTATAACTGGGGGCAAAGTGAGGTTGCTTAATATTTTCCAGTTTATTGTTCTGATATACATCAGCGCATATATTTAAGAAATGATCGTGATATTTATCGTCTGGCGAAAAATTGTTATAAATTTTATACTCCCAAGCATCAGGCAAATTGGGATTCGCATGAAGTAACAGAACTCCACCATCTGCATTGGCAATTTCAATCAAGCTGGTAAGAGATTGCTCAATTAGCACATCCAAATCAGTTATTGTATTCAACTTTTGAGTAATTTCATAAAATTGGTTCAGCAGGTTTTCTTCAAACTTGGCTTCTTCCATTTGCGAAGCATATTCGCGCGAAATTTTTTGCATTAGAATGTCGTTCTGTTCCAGCAGTTTTATGGAGCCATATTTCTCTATTATCTTCCTATTATTTTTCAAAATCTGAAGTGCCTGCTCCCATTCTTCCATATCCAAAAGAACTCCAGCAAGTTCATAATTAACTAACGATAGTTCATAGTTGCTACCAACTTCTACAAATAGCTTAATTGCTTCATTAAGATAGTTTTTTGCGGCTTCTAAATTTTTCCTTTCCAGCACAGCACGTAGATAATAAGCTCTACCTATTTCGAAAGGCAAATTTTGTTCTGCAGCCAGTTTCTGAGCTTCAGAAAGATAATAATCGGCACTTTCCACATTGTGAGTTAAAATAAAGTAATATGCTTGTTTTAGATAGCCCTCGATTATTTTGTCACGAGCAGCAATATTCTTGAAGAAATCCAAACTCTCTACTAAATATCTATAAGCCTCTTTAAATTTATGCAGCTTAGTTAAAACACTACCTAAATTCCCATATAGCTCTGCCTTAATATAATCATCTGATACAGCAGGTAACAATTCCAAGCCTTTAATATAGAGATCATAAGCAAGATTTAATTCATCCTGTTTTTCGTAGACCTCACCCAGATTGTTGAAACTTCTTAAGAGGCCTTCATTAAAACCGCTTTCCTGTGAGAGCTTAATCGCTTTTTCATAGTAAGATATCGATTCAGCCCAGTCTCCTTTTTTAAAATACAAGCCTCCCAAATTATTTAAAGAAGCAATTGTATTCCGTTGAAAACCAAATTCGTTTGCTATCTCCAAAGATTTTTTTAAAGCATCTTCTGCGCGATCATATTCGTTGTGATCCATCAGTGTGACACCAATATTATTATAGATATTAGTTATATTATATGGTTCGGCAAGTAATCTTTGAATTTTTAGCGCTTCTTCCAAATAATCGAGAGATTTTTCAGGATCACCTTTGTCGTCCATTAAGCCACCCAGATTATTGTAGCATACAGAAATTCCATTCAGATTGTAATATTGCTTTTCCAGTACCAAACTTTTCAAGAAATAGGCCTCGCTCTTTTCCCAAAAGCCCTGAAACATATATAATACACCCAAATTATTATATATCGCAGCTAAACCACTGTGATCTTTAGCAAGAGAATATAGAGTTTCCGCTTCATTAAAAACTTCTTCTGCCTGCTCCCATTCATTTATATAATAATGAATCTTACCACGGATTTTTTTGGCTTCAGCTTGTACGCTATGTCTTTGTTGTTGATTAGTAATATTGCTAAAAGAATGACTGGCATTATCTAAAGTGTTAAAAGCATCATTAAATGCCTCACTTTCTGCCTGGATATCAGATTTCAGAAGTAGTATTTTCACTTTCCAATAGGGATCTATCGTAGCTGGAGAATATTGTTTAATAATTTCCAAGGCAAAAGCTGAAGAATTAATCGCATAAAGATCGTTTGCTAATTTATAGACTATCTGTTCAGCCGGGAAATTATTCTCTGTGCAGATATGCAATGCTTGCCGAAAATAATCTACCGCTTTATCTTTTTGATTTATAGCTGAAAATGCTTCTGCTATCTTTTGTGTGCTTGTTAATTTGCCAGTGGGGTTTTTAGTATGCGCTAATATATACTCTTCCAAGGTTAAAACACTTTCAAAATCATTAATCAAAGTAAGCTCGGATACTATCTTGGCAAAAAGTGCCGCGTTATATTTATTATTCATAATCTGCAGAGAAGCCAAAATTTGAGGATATCTCTTATCCTTCTGAAGATATTCTATCAGCTGATTGAAAATAGTGCTACCAATTTGATCTTTATTATCGTTTAACCATTGAGAAAATGCTTTTTTCTTTTGTATTGAACAAACTGTTCCAGGATTGGAAATCAAACGCAAATCATATAATAATGTCAGATCTGCTTTCAAATCGTCTGGTTTGCTAAGCGTTTGATAAAGTTCATCTGTATCTAACCCATCTAATATATACATAACTGTCAAAATCTCTTTTTGTGAGGGACTAAGCGATTCTAACATTTCATGATATATTTGTTGAGCATCAAAGGTCTTCTCTAAATAAGGGCCAAGATTAAACTTATTCCTGGTTTTTTGTGCTTGCATCTCTCTTAAGACCTTTTCGATTATTATCAAATTACCAGAGGTTATTTTCTGAAATATTTCACTATCACTACTATTAGAAAAATCAGTTCCAGGAAAAGTCAATTGTAAAAGCCGTTGACAATCCTCAATCTCTAATGCTGGAATGTTCTCCATTTCAGAAAAAGGAAATAACCGCGTTTGCGTGAAAGCTACAATCTGAATACCAGTTTCCGGAAGATATTGAACCAAATATTGTAAATAATCACGCGTATAAGCATCTAAAACATCACAATCATCTATAACAAGCAATAATGAATGAAATAATTCCATCCCATTTAATCGTTCTGTTATATAATAGAAAAAGTCATATTTACTATCCGACCCAATATTATCCCGAAATTCATTATAATAACCGTATAGGTCAGCTTCACTCACTTCCGTAATTACCTGAATAAGCTCAGTAAAATGATTTAGTGCCAAAGGATGAGGTGAAAAGCACATCCTCTTCTCATAAACATCAGATACACTATCCATTAAAGGTTGAACATAATGACTTTTACCGGACCCAGATTTACCTGTAAGCTCAATTAAATGACTCTTAGAACTTTCACGCAAGTAACCCATAGCTCTGGAAAGCGCTATTTTATTTATAATATATGCATCCAGCTGTTGGGTTATATTCTCTGCCATTTTTCACCCCTTTGGAGATTTTGTTTACAGTGCTACTGTAAATAGAGTTGACAACCTGTCAAGTAAAAAATGTAATTCAGATGTCTCCCCCTTTTTTAGCCCGTAGGGCGACACAATAATAGCGACGGTGGTGTCAGCCTCTCGAAATAATAATTTTTTTATTATCAAATCATTTGCTTTTCTTTTAATTTATCCGGATCCCAATGCTTTTTCAAAAGTGCATCAAATTCTTCTTCGGTTGTTATATTGTGATGATGATCTTCCTGATGTTCTATGTAATTTTTCACACTTTCAATGTTGGATTTGCTGACAGAATAGGCAGCATATCCATCTTGCCAATGAAAATCTTGTCTGGTCTGTTCTCTGAACCATTTACTGGAATTCGCTTTTAATTTTGCCATAAATTCCACTATACTCATTTCTTTGGGGGCTAAACATAGGATATGGATATGATCTTCAATTCCTCCGATGGCAAGAGGAATACCATTTAAATTTTTAATTATTCCGTTTAGATAGCCATACATTTCATCAGCAAGGGGTTTTTTAAGCCAGGTCTTCCGGTTTTTTGTAGAAAACACAATATGAACCGCTAAATGACAAAAAGATGCAGGCATATTTTCTCCTTGTTTGATCTTATTAATTCATTATCTTATAATTGAGATTTTATGTCAAGAGAAGAAAGTTGGATAATCATTTTCACACGAGGGGCTTACGCCACCGTTGCTATCATTGTGTCGCCCTTGGGGGCTTTTTGCAAAGGGCAAAAGAGCAGAGGGCTTAGAGATTTTTAAATCCCTTTTCCGAGGGGCTTACACCACCATCGCTATGATTGTGTCGCCCTTGGGGGCTTTTTTCAGAAAACATAGTTATAAAATGTAATCAGGTTTCTTCCTTTTTACGAGGGGCTTACGCCACCATCGCTATGATTGTGTCGCCCTTGGGGGCTTTAAAAGTATCAACCTTATAAACTCTATAAACTTTCTCAACCCTCTAAACCAACTCAACCCTCTCAACCCTCTAAACCTTTTTTTAAGGAAGCAATATATGAAAGAATAGGATCAAATCTCTTTATCCAGATATTGATAGCCAGGAACTTTTGTTAGCAAGCCGTCTTCCACTGCTGTTTTTACCGAAAGGCAGGGTAACTGTTGTTCCAGAATTTGCTCTTTAGTAATAGTCTTCAGGTTCACTTGTTCGGGGTATTTGGCTTGCATTGCCCACAGCATTTTTACAAAAAGTGAATACCAAGAGGGCACCCGCACGCTATCATCCTTATCTCTCAAAAGGTTCAGGTAATTTTTAAAATCGCTACGATACGCTTCCGAGGGATTGATAGCTTTAATTTGTTTGGCTATGGCAGCATATTCCAGATTTTTTTCCTGGATTGGCATTTGCGGAGCTCGCCGCATTAAAGTCCTTTTCAAGCGGGGATGATAATAATATATTGCACCATCCAGTTTACCTGAAAATCCCTTTATTCCATCTTTTACAGTTACTTTCATTGTAACCTCCCTATATTTTGTTGCCAAATTATTTCCTTGCTTGAAACTGTCAATCACTTCTTTATCATCCCTTAATCACTCCTTAATTGTTAACGCTTGATTAAGGGATGATAAAGGAGTAATAAACTTCCCGAAATAAGGGATAATATGGTTGCAAGTGGTCACTGAAAACTGCAAATGGCATTGGGGGGCTAAATTCTAATTACTAATACTTGAGTGCTCTATGAACCCATCTGATAGACGGCTATATCATAGCTTAGTTGATAAGTACCCGGGTTCAAGTTGCCAAGGTTGAAGAAGATAGCTTACTTTGGATAGTGATTTTGATAAACTATACAATGCTAAAATCCCAGCTGAATTTTTAGGTAGAAGTTCGATGCATCTGTAATTAGATCATTATCTGATTGAATGGAGTAATGTGAGTATTGGCTTTTGTAACCTGCATATATGTGACTGTTTGAACCAACATTCCAATCTAAGTTAAGGTAGTATCCCAGATTTCCCAAATATTCCATATCCGGCTTCATAGTTATGTTGTAGTTTGTCAAACTCAGTCCCTGACTGAGGATTATATTTTTTTGTAATACAATGTTGTTTATTAGGTTCATCAGATTGTATTCCGGATCCCAATAATCAAGTTTAGAATGTGAGTACCGCACATAGGTAAGATTATAGTATATCCATAATTTTTCTAGTAAATTTATCTGAATTACTCCGTAATAATTTATGACAGGTAAAATTTCAGAGAGGGAATAAACTATTTCCTTCCCACCCGAAACGGATGCAAAAGCAGTCAAACGACTATTTTTTAGCCAATTTAAACCAAGGGTGGCTTTATAGGGATGATACAATTGGCTTTGGAATTTTTCGGCTCTATAATATGTTTCCATAGCAATTGCATAGTTATTATTATCTAAATACACTAACTGAGAATAGTTTCCAGAAGAACTCATTAGTTCTCCGCTGCTTAAGGTATTATCCAATTGCCATTGCACATTTGATTGTAGCCGAGATAGAAATCCGTTTCGAGGTTTATCATAAAAAAAGCCAACCGTGTTTTGGAATCTATCTTGATTGTAAAAGGATCCCATATCTGCGCGAAAATTTGTATCAGTCAGTTCAGAAGCAACCCAAAAAGTATAATCAGAATGGGTATTGGTAAGAGTGATACCTGCATCATAGCCCATAGAGGATAATGAATCTTGTTTCATATAGCTGAAATTCACAATGGGTAAGATCTCCAATGGCTCTAAAGGACGATAGCTAAATGAAGCATGCGCTAGTTCATTATGGAAATCGTCATTCTGCCTGCCATATAAATTGATATTTACTTTTGAGGTAGCAAAGGTTCTGCTGTAACCAAGAGCATTAAAGAAATCACCGTTAGATAGATTATTGCTTGGATCGTCTCTAAGAAACACAAGAGCCACAGCCCGATCCTGAGATACCCGAGTATATTTGCCTGCAAAAATGGGACTTATAATGTTTCGTGTGTACCAAAGATCCGACGATACTGCCAATAAATCATAATCCTCCAAGAAAAAGGATCTGTTTTCAGCTATTTGAGGAGGGTTTTTGCTATTATAGTTGTCAACAGCAGAATCTAAGGGTGTATCAGAGAAATCCGGCTTTATGGATATCTTGAAACTAGCATTAGAATATGGTTTTATGTTTAAATTGCCACCTATATTTTTGTACCAGATGTTTCCTCTGTTTTCTTTACTATCATATATTGCCACATAATAGGCATCAGCTTTAAAATTCCCTTGCTTGCCTATTGGATTGTTTATAATAATCTGAGCACCGTTTTGAAAGAAAAAGGGACCGCTTGTATATTGAACATAGGGATAACGATAGCTTTTTTTGCCCTGGTAGCAAAAACGACTTACATACACTCCCAATGTATAGGGTGCCTTTGATCCCATCCGTAAGTCACACCATGGTATTCTTAATTCTACAAGCCAATTATTGTCAATAAGCGTAGATGTTAACCTGGTATCACAGTTCCAACTCCAATCTGCATTGAATGAGGTGTCTAAGGTATAGTCGCTTAATACTCCTAAAGGAGATGCCTCAAAACCATAAGCAAAGAATTGGCTTGGCTGAGTGATCAAGGTAAAAGCTATCGCGTCACTTTGGGTATCTCCATCCTTTTTAACTACTCTCCCCCGTTCCAGAGAACTATCTACTTGAGCTATGTATATGCAATACAAATATTCTTCCTCAGCATAAAACATAACTGAATCTGCAAAAGGAGATGGGGAAAATTGATTGTCCTTATCTCCTAAAACTCCGATATCGGATGAGATAGGGGTTAAATCTTGGTATTTTTCCTGAATATTTCTAAGCAGTTCTTGAGTTTCAATTTGCTGAGGATAATCTCCAATTTGTGTACTATATGCTTTGGGTACCAAAAGCATTGTGAAGACAATAAAACCAAGGATAATGTTAATCTTTACTACACTCACTCGTTCTCCAAATATCTATTTCTGATTAATCAGAGAGACTAAATTATATCTATCGGTCTTCTAAAATCAAGAATTTTTCTTACTGTAACATAGAAATTATTATTAAATTTTGGGAAGATATTGTGTCAAGTGTTTTTTGTCAGGCATCATCTATCGTAATTTTCAGAGGACGATAGATGGTGTCTTGGGCAATTGCGTCACAAATGTCTTGCCCAAAAGATGCAAAGCTAAAACTGGAATAAGTATAGATACATAGCTTTGTGCATAAAAAGAATCAGTGATAACTTCAATTTGGTCACTGAAAACTGCAAATGAAAAATAAATTTCATTTTCACGGATGAGGGGTGGATGTTTGATTTTCATACCCGTAACAATATAAAGGTGGTAGATTAATAATAATCCATTCTGAATATTATCCAAGTAAAATTATCCATTACTTCCAAAGCATTGTTGAGAGAATAGATATTATCTTGGAAAATAAGAGCCCGGTAGAGGTAACTGGTTTGGTCATCCTGGATCTCCATAAGTTTGTAGTAGTTAGCTTTGGTTTGCTATCTCCCATATTGTGAAACGGTTTCTAGTTCTTTGTCGTTAAGATAGTGTTCGGGATTCGCTATGCGGTTTATAATCTCTTGATTGGATAGTGAAGACGCTGGTACTTTTAGTAAGTATGAAGAGCTTGCCCAAACTTTGAAATAGATCAAGGGTAAGTTCTTGCTCTCCTACAATAACGATCCTTACATTGAGCAGTTATACAAAATCTGAGACATTAGTGAAGTCGAGACATAGTACTCTGTGTAAGGTGCATTCCTGACTGAGAAGGAATTATTGATTAGAAATCATTAACCGATACAACGACAATATGTTATGCGACAATTGTATTATGCAAATATTTACCTACCGAAAACAAAAAAAGCTTGACGGTATCTCGATATAGAAATAAAAAGAAAAAAGAGTGTTTGAATTGCATTGATTTCAAAAAAATAACTTGAATTAATGCGAAGATAGATGTAAAGATATCTGCTAATGATTAGGAAACAAAGAGTTAACCATGAAGTATCCTTTATTAGTACTACTATTACTACTAGCAGCTTCAATCTACTGCTATGAAGTGACCATCGGCTCATTTATACCCAAAGGCGTTTTCTGTGATGATCTTGATAGGGATGGAGATGTAGATTTGTTGGTACTAGCACATGACTTTAATGTGCATATATTACTCAATAATGGGGATGGTACTTATAGCAACGCTTTGTCACTACCCGTGGGGAAGGCAAACTCCTTTACACATAAGTTGTATGATTTTAATAATGATGGTTGGTCTGATATTGATGGCTTTGTTGAGCTAACTGATGACTTTGGGAATACACTGACTACACTTCGTATATATTTAAATAGTAACGGTGTCTTTGATGAAGATGTTTATATAGATTTACCCTCAATGCCCCAAATGGATGCACATTGGGTTCTCTATGGTGATTGGAATGGAGATGGTTATACCGATGTTCTGATTTGGGACGATGACATATATTATATGGTTCTGAATAACAGTGGGATGTCTTTTAATGCAACTGGTGAAACTTTAGCCGGGGTAGGGTGGGGAGGATTTAGAGACATGGATTCTGATGGAACTGATGAATTATTCCTATCAACTTCAGAAGGGTTATGTGTATATAAATACCCCGATATTGTAAGTCCGTTTCTTATTTTTCCTAATAATGGATATTTCAGAACCATAGAAACGGAGGATATAGATCTTGATGGT
>Ga0208694_1001259_pt1 | contig 32149 bp, 29 predicted proteins | sample AD_UKC078_MetaG_FD_184442 | JGI IMG/M metagenome (GOLD analysis project Ga0208694, IMG submission 184442) | Active sludge microbial communities of municipal wastewater-treating anaerobic digesters from USA - AD_UKC078_MetaG (SPAdes) (version 2) | ecosystem: Engineered > Bioreactor > Anaerobic >...
CAACGTTGAGCGGCGTAATTTCCTGAAAATGCCGACGTAATCTTTGAGGCGTTTAATTTTCCCGTTCCAAAACCGGTCTCCGTCGCGCCTGTTGTTATGTCGCCATTATTAGCCCATGCCGAGTTCGACAAATCTGTCGTCGCCGCTTCGAGGTATCTCCATCCGTCGTCGTAGTTCCCTTTATCGTAGAATATCAACCCTCCGGCGCGTCCTGTACATCTCAACGCCGACCACTTGGCGTATAGAGTAACGTTAGTAGATCCTATTGCGAGAGTCGCGCCCGGCTGATAAGTCGTTCCCGTTCCGTCGGCTTTCGTATTCCAGCTGTCCAGTCTCAGCGATATGCCGTCCCGCGTTTTTGCAAGAGAGCCGGTATTGTCCAAGACGGTTGCCGTCCCTCCGCTTGTATAACCGTTGGAATCGACAGGAACGTCTCCCGAATCCGCGCCGTTTCCGTTGTAGACGACGCTGATCATTAATCCCAACGCCCCCGTCGATTCCGAAGTATTGGCGGGGTTTCCGACCGCGTCGTAAATAGAAGTCGAACTCGCCGGTTTTATTGTAATCGTCTCCTGCCCGCTTGGCGAGCCGGTTATGGTAAAATATACCCTTACGACGCTCTCTCCTCCCGATAGCGCTCCCCCCGAATCGCTTGAAACGTCGGTTATCGTAGCCCCGGTCGCCGTTCCTCCGTTTTGATTAAATACGATACTAAAATCGCTCGCGACCAAACCGCCCGACGCTCCCGCGTTTGTATATACCCCCTCGCTGAAAGTTATCGTAACGTAACTGTTATCGGCGCTCATCGTAGCGCCGCCCATAATCTTAGGTCCGGTTGTGTCTACGACTATATCCGAGTTATCCCTTAGTCTGTTCGGCGGAGCGGGGATACTCAAAATTGCGTTATGCGATGCGCCGTCTCTTATCGTCGCCCCCGTTGGCAAATTTACCGATGTTACGTCGAGGTCGGCGGTATTGTCGTCCGCTCCGACGGTATAGGTAAAAGTAAGCGTATCGCTTCCGGTTCCGCCGCCGCCGTAGGAGAATGTCGCCTTCGTTGGCCCGCTGTTAAGAGACAACGTCGGAAAACCTAGTACCCATACGGTTTCGTTAAATTGTACTTTGATCGATATTACTCCGCCCTGTTTAAAGCTTCCGCTTACGGGGTCCGAACTTATGTCTATGATAAACGGCGCGCCCGTGTCGATGATCGTAAAATTCCATGTACTGCTATGGTCTATGCCGGCAAAACTATTGCCCGCTATATCTCTTATCGCGCCGTTGTCGATTATTACATAATATTTTAATTTGCTCTTAAATTCTTTAGTCGGATTTATGGTTACTCTGTTTCCCGCCCATGTAACTCTCGGGTCGTCTATCGGTATTCTTTCAAATTCATAATCAAATAAGCCGCTGCCTCTTCGATAAATAATTACCTCTTTATCCGGCTGATCGATCGTAACGTCTTCGTCGAATGTTATTACGAGATCGACGCTAACGTCTACGTTTTCGGCGTCGTCGGTAGGATCCAGATCAGTTATTGTCGGAGGTTTCTTATCGATAGTTACGGTCCATACTCCGCCGACGTCGCTTGCGTCCCCAAAAGAGTTAAATCCGACCGCTTTGATTTTATAAATAGTCTTCGTCCCGGCGCCTGAAGTCAAGTCTATCGGGTCGGAATATAGAGAGCTCGCCGCAGTCGGGTCGGACGGATCCGAGCCGTCGTTGGTCATAGTATAACGGATCGAAGCAGAGTCTGCGGAGCTCAAGCTAAACGTCATGTCGTTAATATAAGAGTAACCGTTTTCGACTCCGCTAATTACCGGAACGCCCGGTTTCGGCGCTCTATTTACCAAAATTTTATAATAACTTTTAGTTATGCGATCCTGAGCGGTAACTTCGACGTCGATAGTGTTGTCGCCGCCGTTTAGATTCAGCGGATCTGATTGTATGCCGGAAGCGGGATAGCTATACCCCGCCGCGCCGTTAAGCCGGTATTTTACCGACTGTCCCGATATGGATAGCGTCGGGATTATCTTTATCGTATCCTGAGAATGCGCGACATTCAGAGTATAATAGTAAATAGAGCTGTTAAAAGGCGGGGTAAACGCTCTGCCGGAATCCGTAGTAAGATCAAACAGATTCGAGTTGGTCGACGCGAAGTAGGTCGCCGGGTAGGAGAGGACGGCTTGTAAGACTCCGTTGTTATCTATCCATTTGTCGCTGGTCAGGTTGTCGAAAATATTTATCGTCTCGCGATACATTCCGAGGATAGTCCCCGACGCGTCGCCCTTTCTGAACGTTAATAACAGATCTTTCACTCCCGACGCAACGTTGTTTCTTTCAAACGCAACCATTTTATGATCGACGTCGGGCGAATTATCAATAATGGCGAGAGGCGTATCGGCCGCCTCCCCTAAAAGTTTCGCCCCCACATAGCCTATTTCAGAAATTTTGGGAAAACTAATTCTGACCTTAACGTTCCCCGTCGCCGATTGAATTAACTTTATATCGACCGTAAGATCCGTCGTAGTATTGGCGGCTATTGTTATGCCGGAGCGCGCTCCTGTCGCCAAAACCTGCCCGGACCGCTTGGCTTTTACGGCGATATTCCACGTTCCCGCCTCAATATTGTTAAAATCGGCGACGTTTGTCGCAAAATCGGCGCTTCTACCTGCAAAACCGTCGTCGCTGGTCATCTCTATGCTGTATTGATCGAAATTTATAGCGTGCGCGTCGACTATTATAGTTCTGGTCTTGATATTCTTCTCTATATAAATCCTAAGCGATCCCCGATTAGCCGCGCTTATCGTAGTAGTCGGCGTCGGGTCGCTCGGGTTTCCGAAAAAAAACGAGTTACGACATGCTACCCCGACGATGAAGATAACCGCAGTCGCCAAACTAACCAATATTGTATTTATCTTATTTGTTTTCATTTTATCCTTATCCTCCTTACTGCGTTACTATAAACGGGATACTGCCGGAGTATCCGACTCCGTCCTTCCTGGTTGTTACGCTCAAGAAATGCATACCGATCCCCGCTCCGCCGGAGTTCCAGTTTAACGTCGAAGCGGTCGACGCTTCAGCGCCGTCTATATACCACTTCCAGTCCGTTCCGCCGGCAAAAGTCGCCGTTACTGACAAGTAGTTTCCTTGAGTTACCGTTATATTTGAAGACGGATCGAAAATTATCGCCGCTATTTCGGGCGGTGATAAACTTATCGTTATTGTTACGTCTCCGTTCGGTATCGTCGTCGTGGTTGTAGTAGTCGACGTCGACGTCGTTGTCGAAGTCGACGTTGTGGTCGGAGCGACCGTCGTAGTCGTGGTAGTCGACGTTGTCGTAGACGGTTCTACCGTAGTCGTCGTAGGTTCAATTGTTGTAGTCGTTGTCGACGACGTTGTAGTCGGAGCGATAGTCGTTGTGGTAGTAGTAGTCGACGTCGTAGTTGGAGCGACCGTCGACGTAGTTGTGATCGGGATAGCGGTTGTCGTTGAGGTAGTTGAAGTCGACGTCGTTGTCGAGGTAGTAGTCGAAGTTGATGTTGTAGTTGGAGCGATAGTCGTGGTAGTAGTAGTCGACGTTGATGTCGGAGCGACCGTCGTAGTAGTAGTAGTAGTAGACGTTGACACATATGTTGACGAGGTAGTCGACGTTGATGTCGGAGCGACCGTCGTAGTCGTAGTAGTAATTGACACATATGTTGACGAAGTTGTCGTTGGAACGACAGTCGTAGTCGGATATGTTATCGTCGACGTGGATGTAGTCGTCGTTGAAGTTGAGGTTGACACATATGTTGTTGAAGTCGACGTATAAGTTATCAAGGGTTTATACGGTCTTAACGCCTCGAGTTCGTCGAGAGTGTATAAAGTTAACTCCTCGCAATTAAACAAAATAATCAATACTGAAAAAAGCGTCGCTAGTACGCCGAGATTAATATTTTTCTTTAACATACACGCCCCTTAAAAAAAAAACTCCAAAAGCTACAATACCCCAACTTATATTATACTGCTAATTAGAATAAAAACAAGTAAAAATTTAAATATTTTGTAAATATTTGGCTCTATTTTTAAGAAAGCAGGTTTTTTGAATTTAAAACGCCGCCTTTCTCAATAATACTGCGAATAAAAAGGCAAAATTAAAAAAGCGACGCATATGCGTTAAACCAAAAACCCATATGTGTCAATTTTATGCGACAATTGTCGCGCCCCGATAAAATTGGGAATTCCCGTTTTGAATATACTAAAATACTAAAGCCCATATGTGTCAAAAACAAAACGCGGCGGCATATGCGTCAAACGACGCGCGCGCTTCAATTAGACCCAATCATCGCCGGAGCGAGAGCGTCGAAAATAAAGAAAATCTGAATATGCGCTTAAAATTCTTGATTTTCTTAAATTAAACTATTATAAAGGAAATAATATTTGTAAAGGCTCAACGTCGGGAGATATAAGTAATTGCTAACGATTTTTACGATACCCAAACCTTTTACCGATCCTCATATCAACGTTATTCAGACGAACGCTATAAAAAGTTGGACGCTGTTAGAGCCGCGACCCGAGATATTTCTATTTGGAAACGACTACGGGGTCGCGGAGATAGCCGAAGAGTTAAACGTTGCTCATATAAAAGATATAGCGGTTAACGATTCTGGAACGCCGTTTTTGGACTTTATTTTTGAATATGTCGAGAAAAACGCCAAATATGAAAACTTATGCTACGTTAATTGCGATATTATGCTGTTTCAGGATATAATCGATATTATTCCGAAAATTAAACTCAATAAATATCTAATACTCGGTCAAAGATGGGATTTGGATTTGAAAGAACGCGTTGATTTTACCGACGGCGAATGGAGGGAGAAGTTACTTCGAACGCTTGACGAGCGCGGAAGTCTACACGAGCCGGCGGGAAGCGATTATTTTTTATATAAGAAAGGAAGCGATATCAAAATGCCCCGTTTTCTAGTCGGTCGAGCCGGCTGGGATAATTGGCTGATATACCGCTTTAGGAAAACGGGAATTCCCGTTATCGACTGCAGTAAAAGGGTTAGGATTATCCATCAAAATCATACCTACGCTCATATTAAAAATAATAATTGCTCCGGCTATCAAGGCGCCGAAAGCGAGTTTAACAGGGATATTATAAAAAAAACGGGCGGCGGGCAGTTTTGTATCGACGACTCAAACTACGTTTACGACGGTAAAATCAAAAAGGTCAAATTCGGTTTTGGGAAACGTAAATTTCATTTTTACGCGTTTCATCCTTCGATTAATAAGTTTATTTTGTTTTTGAAAAATAACGTTTTTTTTATTCTTCCGAAATCTCTCGGAAAAGATTTTGTGAAAAATAATTTATGTAAAATTCAAGATAAAAACGACGAGCGCGTTTTTTTGGATAATTACTCTTTAAATAGTTGTTCTTACGAACTGGTAGAAAAAAAGAGAAAATTCGCCGATAGAAAAAAAATACTATCCGTCGTAAAAAAATATAATCTTATGGATTTGTGAGAAGGAACGGGCTTTATTATGCTAAAAAAAATAGTAATAAATTTGACTCCCCCGTTTATAATTAAGGTATTTAAAAAAATAAAAAATATTTTTAGCGATAGAAAAAAACATAAAAATATCAAAAACTTTCAACTTCATGGGTGGTACGCTGGATTTGATAGTTACGAAGAGATAAAGAAGAAATGTTGCGGGTATAGCTCCGGCGAGATTGTAAACAAATGCTCTCAATCGCTTTTAAAAGTTAAAAACGGCGAGGCGGTTTATGAAAGGGACTCGGTTTTATTCGATAAAATTCAGTACTCCTTTCCGCTATTGGCGTCGTTGTCGGCGGTAGCGTCTAAGAGCGGCAATAGACTCGATCTTATAGATTTTGGCGGCTCGCTTGGCAGTTCATATTTTCAAAATCGAAAAGCCCTCTCTTTTCTTGATTATTTGCGATGGAGCATCGTCGAACAGGAGAATTTTGTAACGGAGGGAATAAAGAATTTTCAGGACGACGTTCTTAAATTTTATTATACGATAGAGGATTGTCTGAAAGAGAATAAGCCAAACGTTATAGTCTTGTCCAGCGTTTTGCAATACCTTGAGAATCCTTACGCCTTTTTAGAAGAAATTATGAAATATAATTTTGAAAATATAATTTTTGATTTAACGGGGTTTGTCGAAGGGGGCGAAGATATTCCGACTTTGCAGATAGTTCCCGAGATAATATACAGGGCGGATTACGCTTGTTGGTTTTTTAACGAAGAGAAGTTTCTACGATTTTTTAAAGACAAATACGAGTTGGTATACGATTTTGACTGCTCAATAGGTAACGATATTGAAATATATAATTATGATAAAAGAGCCAAATACAAAGGATTTTATTTCGCGAAAAAAAACGCCAAAATAGAGAGGATTTATGAGAATATTTAAAGTAAATTATTTTCCGGATACTTTTATAAATTATGTTTACGCAAAGTATCAAGATTTAGCTGGCGCGTCTTATTCCGAGCAGTTAGATAAATTGTTTTACGAATCCTTTTCATGGGGCGACGCATGGACGTTTTATCTGAAAGTCTTCGGATATACGACCGAAGAGATTATTTATAATGCGCCGGTTTTACAAAACAGATGGCTGTTAGAAAACGGGATAAAAAGCGACGGCGTTTCTTTGGACGACGTTGTTATTATGCAAATTAACAAATTTCAGCCGGATATTTTATGGTACGATCATTTCGACGCTATACTGTTGCGTAAAATCAAAGAGAGACGCCCCGGAGTGAGATTGATTATCGGCTGGACGGGCAGCGCGATTTCCGATTATGAAATGTGGAAATATACCGACATAGTGTTATCCTGCGCGCAGGAGTCGGTAGATATTTTGAATAATATGGGGCATAAATGTTATCATCTGGATCATGCGTTCGATAAAAGAATCCTTGACAGGATAGATATGAATAAACCTAAAGATAAAGAGGCTATTTTTATCGGGCAGTTGATAAGAGCAAGCGATTTTCATAAAGACAGAGAGATATTTCTCGACAAACTTTCTAAAAAATCCTCTATAACTATATATTCTCCCACTTATAAGGAGTATAAAGTAAAATTGAAAAGATTAGTTAAGATATTTATAAAAAGAATCTTTTATAATATGTTAAACTTAATGAATAAAAAAGGCGCGTTATACGGCGCTTTGATAAAAAAGCGGGTTTTTTACAACATATCGATCTTGACTAAGAAACCCTCCTACGGTTTGCATAAAGATTTTAGCGCGTCGTTGAAGAGATGTATGCGTCCGGGCGTTTTCGGGCTTGAGATGTTTCAGATAATAAGAGATTCTAAGATCGTCCTTAACGTTCACGCCGACTCCTCCCCTAAATACGCCTCGAATATGCGGCTGTATGAAACGACGGGCGTAGGGAGTTGTTTATTGACCGATTGGAAACGCAATATCGGGGATTTTTTTGAAGACGGCAAAGAGGCGGTTGTTTACAGGAACTACGAAGAGGCGTTGGAGAAGATAAACTACCTGCTGTCAAATCCGAAAGTCGTTGAAGAAATCGCTCTTGCCGGGCAAAAAAAGACGTTAAACGACTTCTGTTTTGAGAAGAGAATACTTGAATTTGATAAAATAATTAAGGCGAATATCTAATGAAAACAGATATATCCGAGAAAATTGAAAAAATTCTAAAAGAGTGTTTTTGGAACGATTATAAAATTGAATCTCGCGACGTTGAAAAATATTTATCGGAAGGGAATAAAGAATTTTCCAAATTTCTCGTTATGAGGATTTTATCCGGCAGTTCTTTTCCAAGCGCCAGATTAAAGTCGATATTTACGATTGATCAAATCAGAGAATATTTACCGGAAAACGTTAGCGATAAAAGGATCGCGTTAAAATTAAAATTAGTTCGTTCGGTTTTATTAAGAGAGCCGATAGAGGGGATAAGACCTTGGAAAATCTAACGGATTATAACGAGCTATATTCGGAACAGGATTTTGTTCTGGGAAAAATGAAAAGTTTAGAATCGGGATTTTATTTGACCGGCGGAACCTGTTTGCATAGATTTTATATAAATTACCGTTATTCCGACGACCTGGATTTTTTTTGCGCCGATAACGATTTGTTTCGAGACTATTCCAGAGAAATTATCGAATCTTTCAAATCGAGCGGAAAGATAGTTAAAACCATTGCAGACGCAAGAGATTTTATAAGAATAGAATTTAATAATATGTTAAAAATTGATTTTGTAAACGACAGAGTTTATAGATATGGTAAAATAGAAAAGTCGGAAGAGGGGTATAGAATCGATAATATATATAATATTCTTACCAATAAAATTACGGCGGTAATCGGTCGAGACGAGCCGAAAGACGTTTTTGATATTTGCTCAATTTCTATGAATTATGATTTTAATTGGGCTCAGATTATCGAGATCGCCGGTAAGAAATGCGTCTTTGATAAAGATTTGTTTGTCGATAGATTGCAGACTTTCCCGGAAATTTTATTCGATATGATTAGAGTTAGGGAAGGGATAAATTTGGACGATATAAAAAAAAGCATTCCCGGAATTATAGAGAATATTTTAGACGAAAAAGATAATTTTAAAATTTAATTCGCGTCTAATCTTGCGCAAAATAAATTGATTTTATTTCGACGTTGTTATATAAATAACAAAGGGGCGTAAAAATGAAGAATAATTTGATTAAATTGATAAATGAAAAAAAAGCGAGAGTGGGTATAGCGGGCTTAGGTTACGTCGGACTGCCGCTCGCTTTGAGATTTTCGGAAGCGGGATTTAAAGTAACCGGTTTTGACATTGATCCGGAGAAGGTAGAAAAAATAAATAGGGGCGAGACTTACATCGCTCAATTTACGTCGGAAAGAATATCAAATTGCGTTAAAAAAGGGCTATTGGAAGCTACCGCCGATTTTGCTAACGTCAAGGATATGGACGCGCTTATTTTGTGTATCCCGACCCCTTTGGGCAAGCACAACGAGCCCGATATCTCTTATATAATTAATACCGTTGAAGCGGTAATGCCTTATACAAGAAAGGGGCAGTTAATAAGTCTTGAGAGCACCACTTATCCCGGAACTACCGACGAGGAGATTGTCCCGAGAGTGGAGAATAAGGGGTTTAAAATCGGAGAGGATTACTTCGTAACGTTCTCGCCGGAGAGAGAAGATCCGGGTAATAAAAATTTTCATACTCAGACTATCCCAAAAGTTCTCGGCGGCTATACTTCAAATTGTCAAGAGGTCGGAGCGGCTCTATACGGTTCGGTAATAGACAGCGTCGTAAAGGTAAGTTCGACTAAAGCGGCGGAGATGACGAAGTTGCTGGAGAATATTTTCAGATCGGTGAATATTGGGCTCGTAAACGAGTTAAAGATAGTTTCCGATAAAATGGGGATCGATATATGGGAAGTAATCGACGCCGCGGCTACTAAGCCGTTCGGATATATGCCTTTTTACCCGGGACCGGGATTGGGCGGACACTGTATCCCCATCGATCCTTTTTATCTCACATGGAAGGCGCTCGAATACAAAGTTCATACGAGGTTTATCGAACTAGCCGGCGAAATAAATACTTCGATGCCGGAATACGTTGTAAATAAAGCGCAGGACGCTCTAAATAGAGCTAAAAAGTCTGTGAACGGCTCAAAAATTCTGGTAATGGGACTGGCGTATAAGAAAAACGTCAGCGATACCAGAGAGTCGCCGTCCGTCAGGATTATGGAAGAGTTGATCAAAAAAGGCGCGGAGGTTTCTTATTCCGACGCATATGTGTCAGAATTTCCAAAGATGAGAGAATACAAGTACGATATGAAATCGATAGAACTTACCGAAGCGAGTATAAAAAGTTTCGATTGCATTATAATCGCGACGGATCACGATAATTTTGATTACGACGCTTTGTTGAAATACGCAAAAATAATTGTGGATCCGAGAGGAAGATATAGAAAAACATATCCCAACGTAATTAAAGCATAGGAAAATTAATGTATAATTTCTGCACGCTGTTTGATTCTAATTATTTATCGAGAGGCTTGGCTCTTTACGACTCTTTGTCGAGGTTTTGCGCGGATTTTCATCTATATATATTCGCTTTTGACGACGTTTCATGCGATTTTTTGAAAAAAAAGAATCTAAAAAAAACAACTATTATATCTCTAAAAGAATTTGAAGATCCCGAACTTTTGAAAGTTAAACCGACTAGAAACGTCGCGGAGTATTGCTGGACTTCGACCTCGTCGGTGATTTTATACGTTTTGAATAACTTCGGAGTCGATAGTTGCGTATATCTCGACGCCGACCTCTATTTTTTCAGTTCGCCCGAAGCGGTATTTGATGAAATTGGGGATAGATCGATCGCGATTACCGAACACAGGTTTAGTCCGAGATATAAATCTTACGAAGCCAACGGGATATATAACGTTCAGTTTATGTTTTTTCGAAAAGACTCGGACGGTTTGGCGGCGTTGAATTGGTGGCGCGATAGGTGTCTCGAATGGTGCTTCGAAACGCCCGAGGACGGCAAGTTTGGCGATCAAAAATATCTCGACGATTGGACTACGAGATTTAACAACGTTTGCGTTATTCAAAACGTCGGCGCCGGCGCGGCGCCGTGGAATATAGAGCAGTACGATTTCTCGACGGATAACGGCGATATTTATCTGACGGATGGAGTCTTAAATCGGAAGGACAAATTGATTTTTTATCATTTTCACACTTTCAAACTTTATAAAGAAGGGGTTGCGAAAGCGATAGGTTATCCGTTGTCGAAAAATATTATCGAACGTATGTACAAACCTTACCTTGCCAAACTCGTCGAATTGGGCGATAAAGTCAAATCCGAATATAACGACATAGACCCTCATTTATTGGGGAATTTAAAAGAATCGAAGGGCGAAGTTGAAGAGGCGCTAAAAAGAATGTCTCGTAACGATTACGACGGGGATAATTACATAGTATTTGACAATAAAAAATATTCTGAATATAACAAAAAAACTCCTTTTATAAAGAAAATAAAAAAAATAGCAAAAAAAATCTTGAATAAGAGGTAAATATGTCGGATAGCCGTAAAATTAGTATTTATTTTGATAAAGAACTGGTGAAAAATAGACAAAATTACATCCAACTCTTATATCCGTTTTTGGGGTATCCGAAAGAAGAGGAGGATTTTGTCGATAAAGGGCGATTTACGGAATACGTCGAGTCGGGTAAAGAGTATTTCAACATAGCCGATTCGATAGAAGAGTGCGACGTCGTATGCTATCCGTTGGAATACCACGATATTCATATCGGTAAAGACGAATTTAAAAAATATTGCGCGGATATATGGGATAAATACCGCAAAAAGATACTTCTTTTTTTTAACAACGATTCCGACGAAGAGATTGATATAGAGAGCGCCATAATATTTAGAACCTCTTTTAATAAATCCAACCGGAAATTTAACGAATTTGCCGAACCGGGGTGGTCTAAAGATTTTATCTGTTATTACCCGGATTCAAAAATATTCTACAGGGAAAAAAGCGATACTCCGACCGTCGGTTATTGCGGTTACGACGACAGTTCCGAAAGGGGCGCCGTTAATCAAATAAAGAAGCTGGTAAAAAAAGCGCTGGGGAGATATAAAACCGATAAATCAAAAACCGGTATATTTTTACGCGGCGAAGCCGTTAGAAGAATAAAAAGAAATAAGCGGATAAACGGCGCCTTTATCATTAGGAACAGCTTTTGGGGGATGGATAATAAAATCAAAAAGAGCGTAGAAGAACTTAGAGCCGAATACGCCGCCAATATTATCGATTCGGACTATTGCATAGTTACGCGCGGCGGCGGAAATTTCTCATATCGGCTTTACGAAGTACTTAGCGCCGGAAGAATACCGCTTTTTATCAATACCGACTCGGTTCTCCCTTACGACCATATCGTTGATTGGAAAAAAAACGTCGTATGGGTAGAAAGAAACGATCTGAAAAATATCGATAAAATTCTATTGGCGTATCACTCCAAAATCTCCGACGAAGAGTTTGTTAAAATTCAACAAAATAACAGAAAATTATACGAGGAGTTTATATCGCCCGTAGGATTTTTCGGGAATTTACATAAAATAATATTACCGCTAATAAATAAGGAGTAAAGTATGGCAAAATTGATCCAATTAAAGAATATCAAAGACAAAAGGGGGAATTTGTGCGTCGTCGAAGGATTGAAAGACATTCCGTTTGAGATAAAAAGAATATTTTATATGTACGGCGTCCCCAATCCCCGGATAGAAAGGGGCGGGCACAGACATAAAAAGACCCGAATGTTGTTGATACCCCTTCACGGTAGTTGCGAAGTAAACGTTGAAACGGAGGAACAAGTGGATATTTTTGCTTTAGAATTTCCAGATTGGGGACTTCTGTTAGAACCGGAGGATTGGCGAGTTATGACCGACTTCAGAAACGACGCCGTCCTGCTTGTCCTGGCAAGCGAATACTTCGACGCCGACGACTATATTGACGAAAAGAATTAGCGAAGACGTAAAATTAAATTAGGCGCTTTTTTTAATATAATTTGACTTTTTTATTGATATATACCATGTTATATATTAATGAAGGAGGTTATTATGATATCTACCGTAAAAATATTTACAAATGGAAGGAGTCAAGCTATCAGATTGCCAAAAGAGTATAGATTCTCGGAAGGCGAGGTTTATATTAAAAAAATTGACGATATAGTAATAATAATTCCAAAAAACAAGAAATTTAAAATACTTCAAAATAGCTTAGATAAATTTTCATCTGATTTTATGAGTTCAAGAAATCAACCGGTAGATCAGGATAGAGAAGATATTTTGAAAGGATTGATAATTTAAGAATTGAAAATTGGGTAGAATGAAAACGAAGGCGCGCCCGCTTACAGAAATCAATAAAAATTCCTCTCGATATTCGGGCGCGCGCATCTTGGCGGTTGGATTATCGCTTTTATCAACATTAAGGCGATTTAGTATTTCGTCAGTTTTTCGGGGAAATAACAAATAATTTATTGATAAGAAATTCTAGTTGCAACTGACGAAGCGCCGGAAAAATCAGAAACTTTTCGCCAATCTGTTTTGAAGAAAGCCCTTGTAAGGAAGATTGTTGGACGGAGCGGAATTTGATACCTGCCGAAAAGAAGCGGATTGGGAACCGGCGGATAGGTTATTAGAACGAATAAATAAAAGGAAGCTGGGAATGGAAAGTAAAATTGAAATATATAAAACTCACGACGGGCAAACAGAAATAAAAGTCAATTTTGATAAAGATACGGTTTGGTTAAATCAAGAGCAATTGGCTTCATTGTTTGCCCAAACCAAACAAAATATTAGTCTTCATATAAATAATATCTTTAAAGAAGGGGAATTAGATAAAGATTCAGTTGTCAAGAAATACTTGACAACTGCCTCGGATGGCAAAAAGTATAAAACAAATTATTACAACCTTGATGTTATTGTCTCTGTTGGATATAGAGTAAAATCAATCAGAGGCGCGCAATTCCGTATCTGGGCAACTCAAAGATTGAAAGACTATCTTGTTGAAGGTTATGCAATTAATGAAAAACGACTGGCGCAAAAAAATCAGGAGATAAAGGTATTAAAAGACGGGATTAGCATCTTGACTCGCGCGGTTGCCGTACAGATTGAAAATACCGAAAACAGCAATGAATGGTTATCAATATTTTCCAGAGGTCTAAAACTCCTTGATGATTATGACCATGAGACCTTGGATTCTAAAGGGAAGACTATTCGGGAAACCGTTTATCCTTCTTATGATGAATACATTGGTATGATAAAAGAAATGCATTCTGATTTTGAGTCGGATGTTTTTGCCAAGCCAAAAGATGATAGTTTTCATAGTTCGATAAATCAAATAAGGCAAAGCTTTGGCGGAGTCGATTGTTATCCTTCAATCGAAGAGAAGGCGGCGAACCTTCTTTATTTTGTGGCAAAAAATCACTCTTTTGTTGATGGAAATAAACGGATAGCCGCCGCCTGCTTTTTGCTTTTTCTAGAAAAAAACGATATGCTACAAAATGACGGTAACGCAATTATTTCAAATGAAACATTGGCTTCTTTAACGCTTTACATCGCAATCAGCAAACCGGAAGAGGCGGAAACTGTTAAAAAAATGATTATAAGTATACTAAACAGGAGTGAAAACATATAAGTAGCGAATCAAAAAGCATAGTATTAAAAGTATGGAGCTTTGTCAATGTTTTAAGGGACGACGGCGTTGGGCGCGGCGATTTATTAAATTATGGTTGATTTCTTTAGTTCTTTTAGATATAATTTATAGAGCGATAAGGTATTGTTAGTTCTCCGGTCGGTTTAGACGGTTTGCGGAACTATAACAATTGTTATATTAAATGCATGTATTACAAAGAGCGGAAATATGAAAAAAGCGGTATTAGATAGTTGTATTATAATCGATTACGTCGTATCGGAAAGTAATGAGAAACATTCGGATCTGATAAAGACGGTATTGGAGAAAAATATCGGTTACGTATCGGCTTCGTCGTTGCCGGGGATAATCGAGGCGGTAAAGAAGAGCGACGGAAACAGATTGGATTTCTTATACTCGCTGTTAAAAAAATTAAACGTAGCCAAAACCCCGTCGTATATCGATTATAGCGATAGACTCGCTAAGATTGATTTTAAAAATTATCTTACCGAACTTTCAGCGCGCTCTATCGACGGGGCGGTCGTTACTACGGACGGGGATTTTTTGAATAATTCCGATAAAGCCGTTCGTCCCGACGATTTTATGGAAGATTTAATAAAAAACGACAATATTGATAGTAAAGAGGTGATTTTTTTCAATCTTTACGAGATTAACCGCAGATTTTATCCGAAATTTGAGAAAAGTCTGGATAGAGTTTTAAACAGCGGTTGGCTTATATTAGGAAAGGAAGTAGCGGAATTTGAGAGAAAGTTTTCCGAATATTGCGGCGTTGAGAACTGTATAGGCGTCAGCAACGGACTCGACGCTTTGATACTGATAATCGAGGCGTATAAACGGCTGGGAATGTTCAAAGAAAAGGACGAGGTTATCGTTCCGTCGAACACTTATATTGCTACGATTCTCGCTATATCTACCGCGGGGCTTGTTCCCGTATTAGTCGAGCCGTCGATCGATACTTATAATATTGATCCGGATTTGATAGAAAGTAAAATTACAGAAAAAACCAAAGCTATAATGGTCGTTCATCTTTACGGGCAGGCGTGCGATATGGATCGTATAAATTCTATCGCTCAAAAGTATAAATTGAAGGTTATCGAGGATTGCGCTCAAGCTCACGGCGCGAGGTATAAAGGGAAAAGGACCGGCGGGCTAGGGGATGCGGCGGGATTCAGTTTTTTTCCGTCGAAGAATCTTGGGGCTTTAGGCGACGCCGGAGCCGTTGCGTCGAACGACAGAGCGTTGTCGGACTGCGTGAGAATATTGAGGAATTACGGCTCGGAAAAGAAATATGTTAATTTTTACAAAGGATATAACTATCGGTTAGACGAGATTCAGGCGGCTTTCATTTCCGACAAGATCGATTTTTTAGACGAGGATAACGACCGAAGAACTTTGATTGCCGATTACTATCTGAAAAACATCAAAAATTCTAAAATAACTTTGCCGTCCGTTCCTAAATATACCGAACCTGTTTGGCATCAATTTGTTATACGGACGGAGGATAGAGATAAACTTCAGGAGTATCTCAAAAATAATAAAATTAATACGATGATTCATTACCCCATTCCGCCGCACAAGCAGAACGCCTATAAAGAGTGGAATAGTATGTCGTATCCCATAGCGGAGAAGATCCACAAAGAGGTTTTAAGTTTGCCCATTAGTCAGATAATGGAGAAGCGGGAAGTCGAAAGGGTAGTCGAGGCGATTAATTCGTATTAAGAAGGAATATGTTATGAATATGAAAGGTATAATATTAGCCGGCGGAAGCGGAACGAGGTTGTATCCGGTAACTCAGGTAGTATCAAAGCAGATTTTACCGATATACGATAAACCGATGATATATTATCCGTTATCTATACTGATGCTTGCCGGCATAAGAGATATTTTGATAATTTCGACGCCGCGGGATATAGTTTTCTTTAAAGAATTATTTGGCGGCGGCGATCGGCTTGGTTTGAACTTTTCATACGCGATACAGGAGAGACCAAACGGGCTGGCCGAAGCGTTTATTATCGGAGAAAAGTTTATCGGAGCCGACGACGTTACTTTGATATTAGGGGATAATATTTTATACGGAGAGAGCTTGCCGGAGATGATTAGGAGCGCTATCAAGAAAAACCTGGGAGCGACGATATTCGGATATTACGTTGACAATCCTACTTCTTACGGCGTCGTCGAGTTTGACGCGAATTTTAAAGCGATATCGCTCGAGGAGAAACCGCAAAATCCCAAATCCAATTACGCTATTCCCGGATTGTATATTTACGACAACGAAGTAGTGAAAATTTCCAAAACTATCAAACCTTCGGCGCGGGGCGAACTGGAGATAACGGACGTCAATAAAGTATATCTAAAAAACGATAAATTAACCGTTGTAACTCTTGGAAGAGGAGTCGCTTGGCTTGATTCGGGAACTATAGAGGATTTGCAGGAAGCGGCGGCTTTTATAGAGGTCATAGAGAAGAGGCAAGGACTGAAGATCGCCTGCATAGAGGAGATCGCGTATAAGATGGGCTTTATCCCGCGCGACAATCTGATAAAACTCGGCGAGTCTCTTTCAAAAAGTCAATATGGAAAATATATATTGAAGATTGCTCAATCTTTGTAGACTACCGTTTTTCTAATAACTCTTGCCGGGAATAGACGATTTAAATCGTCTGTTCTCGAAACGACAATTTTAAATTATTGCTAAAAAAATTGATGATTTGGTATATAAGTTGTATAATAGCGCTAAAGATGAAATAAAGAATATTGAATGGAAAAACTGAAAATTATTTTGTGGGACAAAGCGGAAAAAGATCTTGAAAAACTTCTCAGAAGAGATAAGATTAGCGCGAATAAAGTTATCAAAGAATTAGAAAATTTTGCAAATAATCCTAAAGGCAATTTTAATATAAAACTTTTAAAGGGGAAATTTGAAAATTTATATAGACTAAGAGTTGGTAATTATAGAATTATTTATGATATAATAAACGATGAGATCAATGTTTACAGAGTTAGACATAGAAAGGAGGTTTATTTATGAAAACTCAAATAATTAAAGATAAGAATAATACGCCTGTTGCAGTTTTGTTGGATTACAAAGATTATAAAAAGATGAAAGATATAATAGAAGATAAGAAGGATTATTTTTTAGGAATAAATGCAAAAAGAAATAAAACTACAAGTATAAGTCTGGATGAATTTAAAAAAAAACATAAATTAGATTGATAAAAACTATATTTTCTTTCTATGCAAAGAAGTAGGAGAAATAGATGAAGACTATATTGATCACGGGCGGAGCGGGATTTATCGGATCAAATTTTATAGAATATTTTCTTGAGAAGTATCAAGAGTATGTCGTAGTCAATCTTGATAAGTTGACTTACGCGGGTTCGCTTGAAAATCTTAAAAATGTCGAGAACAATCCGCGTTATAAATTTATCAAGGGGGATATCTGCGACGACGGGCTTGTAGAGAATATATTTAGAGATTACAAAATATCCGGCGTTATTCACTTCGCCGCCGAGTCGCACGTGGACAATTCTATCAAGAACCCAAAAGAGTTTATTCTGACCAACATATACGGCTCGTACGTTTTGTTGAATACGGCGAAGAATTTTTGGACTAACGCCCCTTTTAGTTATAAGAAGGAGTATATCGGAGCGAGATTTCTTTGCGTCTCTACCGACGAAGTTTACGGAACTCTCGGCGACGAGGGGTATTTTACGGAAAACACCCCTTACGCCCCAAACTCGCCGTATAGCGCGTCGAAAGCGAGTTCGGATATGATAGCGAGAAGTTATCGGCATACTTTTGGATTGGAGACTTTGATCACAAACTGTTCGAACAATTACGGTCCCAAACAGCACGACGAGAAACTTATACCGACGATAATAAGAAACGCCGTCGACGGCAAACCGATACCGATATACGGCAAAGGGGAGAATGTGAGAGATTGGCTGTATGTTCTTGATCATTGCCGGGCGATAGATATGGTTTTTCATAGAGGCGTTTCGGGCGAGACTTACAACGTCGGGACCCGAAATGAGATGAAAAATATCGACTTGACTTATAAGATATGCGCGATTATGGACGAGCTAAAGCCGGCTCCTTCCGGTAAAAAATATAGCGGTCAGATAACGTTTGTCAGCGACCGCCCCGGCCACGATCTGAGATACGCTATCGATCCGGCTAAAATCGAGAGAGAGTTGGGGTTTAAAGCGCTTCATACTTTTGACGATTCTCTAAAAGAGACCGTCTTGTGGTATTTGAAGAAATTTGAGTCGAAATAGCGAAATAATAAAATAAAAAGAGACTGCCTCAGGCAGTCTCTTTTTGTATGTAATACATTAATTCTACATTCCGAGTCCGATTTTTTTGACCAGAGTCAGATCGCTTTTGTTCAATATTAGTACGTCCTTATTAGCGCCGTTGATGTAGATATACTCTTCGTAAAAACTAATAAATGTGTCTTGATCTACTCGTTCTACCGATTGGCATAGAAGGTTGAGTTTGTCGTCAAATTTTCCAAGATAGTATTTATCGCCTTGTTTTAAAATGGCGTATATATTTTCGTCTTTGAATTCTATAAAACTTCTCCAGAAAACATTATCTTTCCCTTGAATTTTCGGTTCGAGAGTTTCCCGGTTTACAAGAATGAGGTTGTGGTCGGTTTCATGACTGCCTTGATGGACTATCAGCAATACGCCGTCTTTGAAGACGGAATATTTATTGCCGCAAATATTGTTCAGTTCGGATTTATGTTCAAGTTGATTGGTCGCTACATTTATAGTGTAAAGTTCGTTATTGTAATGGCCTCCCGACATATACTCTTTGACCTTGAGATAGAATAGAGTCCCTGCGAATATGTTTTTATCCGTTTCCTTTTTTTTAAGCAGGTCTTCGCGGGTTTGTAGTTCTTCCTCTTTTTTTGTTAGTTCTTCGCTTTTTTTCTCAAGTTCTTTTTTTACCTTTTCAGGATCTTTATTTATAGCGACAATCGTTTCGTCCTTTTTTATCTCTTTCTTATCCTGCGCTATCTCTTCCTCTTTTTTTGCAATTTCTTCTTTTTTTGTTTCCAGAGTCGTTTTGTCTTCCGTTAGTTTAGTTTGTTCGGTTGTAAGTTTTTCTTTTTCCTGAGCTATTGCTTCCTCTTTTTTTGCGATTTCTTGTTCTTTCTTTTGTTTTTCAGAGGCGTCTTGAATGGTTTCGACCGCTTTCTTTTCTTCAGCGAGTTTATCTTCTTTTTTGGCTATTTCTTGAGATTTTTTATCAAGTTCGGTCTGTTTTTTGTCTATGCTTATTTCAGTTTTTAGCGCCTCTTTCTTTTTTTGTTCGACCTCTTTTTCTTTAATTTCAACCAGGTCTTTTCTGTCCTCTATCCCCATATCCTCCGTTTTTCTGAGTTCGGTAACAACATTTTTGTCTGAAATTTCCGAAGTATCAAGCGAACTTATATTTCCTTTTTTAGCGTCCTCGGTTAGCGGTATTATAAGTTTTGTTTTTCCGGCCCATTCGGAGTATTTTGTCGATATACCCGCATTTGTAGTATCTATATAACTTAACGTAGGCGCGTTGTATTTAGTCGAGAAATAGTCGACTTTACCTCTATATACGGCGTTGTAAAACGTGGCAAATTTTGCGAGCGTAGCGGCGTCGGCTCTTTTATATCCGAGTTTTTTTTCAAGATACGACGAGACTATCAATCTCACGTTATCGATATGATCGACTCTTGAATCTTTATCGATAGAAAATATTATGGAGTCGTATTTATCCGTAGATTGATCGATAGCGTGTACGATAGAGTATTTATCTCCAAATTTATAGGTCGAATTGGCGTTTTTTTGCATATCGGAGAGTCTAAAGCCGATCGCCCTAATATCCGATACCGTGTCTACGGACGCGTGAGTTCCCGTATAGTTCTCAAAGACTACGTTAAAATCTTTAGTTGATCTAATTTCGTCTACGTCTACGACGAGACCGAAAAATAACGAATTTAATAGAACCGTAAATAGTAGAACCGATAATAATTTTTTCATTTTATACCCCTTAATTTAATATTCCAACGCTTAATAATAGCGCTTTTTTTTGAGATTGTTAAAATTTATTTTCAAATTATATAATAATTAATATATTTTTTTTGTATTACGTTATTTTTCAAGTATGATCTCGTATATTAAAGACTCTATCATAAGGTCTAATATGTCTTTATTAATCTTTTTATCCGCCGCTTCCTTTTTTAATATATCCAGCGCTTTGTCGACTGAAATTCTGTTTTTATACGGTCTATCGCTGGAAGTCAGAGCGTCGAAAATATCTACAATGCTCATAATTTGAGACTCCAAAGGGATCTGAGAACCTTTCAAGCCTTGAGGATATCCCGATCCGTCCAATTTTTCATGGTGAGCCCTTGCGATTTCCGGCACTTTTTCAAGACCTTTGGGCCATACTATCAAATTTAGAAATTTATATGAAAAATCAACGTGAGATTTCATAATTTCATATTCTTCGCTGGAAAGGCTTCCTCGAGAATGTAATAATCTGTTATATTCTTCGTCGCTTAGCGCGGAGCTTGTTTTTTTATCCAGATAAACGACGTCCGTTTCTTTAGCTTTTTTCAATTTATCCGCCACTTCTTCCGTAATAAATCCGGGTTCGTTAGCCGATAAAATCGCATTTTTTAGATCGTCGACGTTGGAGATTATTTCGTTTACTAATTTATCAATTTCTGAATTTTTCTTTGCTTTATTACCGTTAAGAAAAAGATGATATTTCAACGTCTCCATTCTGCCTTCGATACCGAGAATCTCTTCTATGTGAAGTTTTTTATCTTTCAAGAGAATTTTTTCGGGAATTCCTATCTTCCCAAAATCATGTAGAAGCCCGGCGTAATTTAACGCTCTTATATCGTCTTGCGAAAATTTGACATTTTTTAACGGACCGTTATCGGTAAAATTAATCAGATTCGCCATCGCTACCGACAGTTTGCTCACTCTTCTGGAATGACCCGCCGTGCTTGGATCTCTGCTTTCGACGGCGCTTACCGACGCCTCCATGAAGGATTCAAAAAGCGCCTGGATTTCTTGATATAGACGCGCGTTCTCGATAGCGATAGTCGCTTGACTGCCGAGAGATCTTATCAGCAACTCCGATTTGTGGTCGAATTCTACGACGTTTTTTTTTACCGTATCTTCGCCGATTAACTTGATACTTCTATTCTTTTTCTTGTTTATTAATTGTATCGCTCCGATTATTTCCCCATTGTGATTTATCATAGGGACTACAATCATAGTTTTTGACCGATAATTGTTTTTTTTGTCGAAACTGGAGTTAAATTTGTATGGAAGACTTTTAGGAATTTTGTACGCGTCGAGGATATTAAGACTTTTGCCGGTATTGATAACGTATCCGGCGAGCGACTTATTGTTAATCGGCATTTTTACCTTTTGATAACGCTCGCCTAAAGTATCGCTCATCGATCTTTCAAATTGCATCATTTTTTCGCCGGTTTCAGAATTTATCTCTTTTAAGACAAGGTATATCGACCCGCCGTCCGAATTGGTAAAATCGAGCGAGGTTTTTAGTATTTTTTGTAAAAGAATTTCGAGATCGGATTGCGAAGATAAGTCTATCCCAATTTGGTATAGAGAGGATAACTCTTTCTCATATTCGATATCTCTGGCGGTATTCATCAGAGCGCCTATAACCCTCGGTTCGTAGAAAGGATACTGAAAGAAATCCGAGAAGCCGTCGTCTAAAAGTTTCATCGCCAGACTGGGAAAATTGTGTTCGACTATGCCTATGGAATGGACGTTGTTCATTAGTAGTCCTTTAGGCGCCGGTAATTTGCTTGGCCAAAACTTTTCCCATTTCAAGTCTTTTAACTTCGTAAAATTTACGATGAGCGCAGAATGTTCTTCCAGATTAGAATAAGTTGTGAAATCTTCAAAAATGTGGTTGACGCTTAATATTTTTTTGAGATCGCTTTTTACCTGATCGTCGGCGCCGCTGTAATAAATAACGCTCATACCTAACCTTGATTAGAATATCGACAGCAGACGTTTAATAATCAATATCTAACAAAAAAAATTAGTCTTTATTTGCATATTGAGGTTTGAGCGCGATATTTTTGAATTATTTTGAACTTCAGACGAGACGGAAGGCGTATAGTACAATATTTCGTCTCAGTTTACTTTTTCATTTCTAAAGCTATAGAGTTTTCAAATCTTTTTTTTTCTTCGACAAGTTTAAACATATCGTCTTCGCTGTCGTTATATTCGCAAACTCTTATGTTTGTAAATCCGGTTTTCTCTAATTGGCAAATTGCGGACTCTTTATCCCAAAGCCAGAGATGTTTTGCGTTGCCGAGAGCTGAAACAAATATTGATTTAATTCCGCGATCTCTTTTTTCTAATCCCATCCCTAAACTTTTTATAAATTTTACAGATGAGTCGGACGCGCGGTTTTTTTTATTGTCGATATATGAATTTATTAAAACAGAAAGATCGGGCATTACAAGTCTGAATATACCTCCGGGTTTTAAAATTTTATAGGTATTTTTTAATGCGGTTAAAAAATCTTCATAAGAGAGATGTTCGAGAACGTGAGAGCAAAAAATTCCGTCGCAAGAATCGTTATCCAGCGGCAGACCTTTTACTATATCGCCATATTTGACATTTTTTGGGAAAATAGCGTTTAATCTTTTTTTTAGTAAAAATCCTAAAACGGGAATTCTCTGTATCCTTAAAGTAGGCGAGGAATCAAAATTAATCCATTCTTTAGGAGCGGTTAAACCGCATCCGTAATTTACATATTTTTTCAAAATAAAATCCTAAAACTCTCTTTTTTATTAAGAGGGCTAACCGCCTCTTTTGCCGAGGAAGATCGAATAACCGAGATATATCGATAATCCGCCGGTAAAATAAGTATAAAAAGAAAAACCGAGCGTTAATTCATGACGTAAATATATGAGCGAGTATGTCGAATGCGCGTATCTTTGCCATCCCCATGAGAATCCGGTATTTATAGAGGGATAATAACATAATCCTTCGATATCGGGATAAGAAATTCCGGTAAACGAATAATTATAGAAATCTCCCCATAAATGAAAAAAAGGTCCGAAATAGAAATCTTCAAGATAGTCTCCGATAAGTTTAAAAGAGAGACTGTATCCGGCTTCTATTCCGCGAGTTAAATTATAACTCGCAAAAACGCCAAATCCGGGGAGTATTGCAAAATCGGAACATGGTCTGAATTTGAACTGATTTTCAATATTTAGCGATACGTCGAGAAGCCCCATAAAGCTAGCTATACCGCCGCCCACGAATGTTATCGGCGAGGCGTTTATCTGAAAATTTGGGACAAACTGATATTCTGAAAAACCGGATAGTCCGTATCTGTATAAAAGCCCAAAATTTAATCCTAAAAAAATATCCGACGGAACCGAATATCCGAGAGAAAAATTGAAATTTCCGCCGATTTCATAACTTTTAGTCGGAATAATATCCGCGTTCTGATTAAGAGTCGTCGTTCTGCAATTAACCGCTAATAACGAAAAAACTATTATGATAAACGTCAAAAAAGCGCAAATTTTAGTTTGCATAGCGAATTCACCTTACGCGGTTTTATTTTTTGGGAAAATATTCCGCATAAAATCAGTTTACCATAAAAAAAAATATTTTCAATAAAATATGGATTATTTCTTAAAGCGCTTTTTTATCATATCTTTAGAATTCCGCTTTTTATAAAACAGGAAAACTCCCAAAAAAACGAGCGAGAGCGAGCCAAAAACTATAGTCGCAGGGTATTCGTCTCTGATAAGAAAGTAGTATGAGAAAAAAGCCGAGAATAGCGATAACGATACTCCGACGCTTTTCGTCAACACAGTTTGAAATAAGTCCGCTCTTTGGTCGATTTCGTTGGGATCGATTTCAAAATTTATTCTTCCCCGTTCAACTTTTGTTATAAAGGTATTAGCCCGTTCGGGTAAGACAAAGAGTTGTTTTAAGAAGTCCTTTGCGGCGTTTTTTACCTCTTCTATTATTTCCGAGAAGTTTTCCTTTACGACCCTATTAAAATGGGGTTTGAGTTCTTCAAACAGCTTAATGTTTGGATATAGATGCGATATTATGCCGGTAAGGGCGCCGAGCGTTCTTCCTATATAAGCCCATTTGTAAGGGAGTCTGAAAGGTTGCTCGTATACGACGTCGATAATTTCGTCTACGACGGGCGTTAGGTTTATGGAGAGCATCGTCTCCTTTTCAAGATTAATTTTATCGACTATCTCATCGAAGAAATACTCCATTATGGGGATTAATTTGCCGTAATCCGAGTCTTTTTTAAGAAATCCGAGTTTTTCCATAGTTCTAAGAGTTTTATCATAGTTTTTAGAGGTAAAACTTCTGATAATATTTAGCATACCGTCCCGCATCTCTTTAGTAATTTCGCCGGACATGCCAAAATCAAGTATTACTATATTGTTGTTTTTTGTTACCAGTAAATTCCCCGGGTGAGGATCGAAGTGAATCAGTCTCATTGTCAGGAATTGATGAAAGTATACCTCTATTAATCTTCTGCTGATTACGACCGGATCGTTAGCGCGATGTTTCCAAATATCATAATTTGTAATCTTATCGCCTTCTACATATTCCATAGCCAGAATCTTTCTTGTAGTAAATTCATGATATATATCCGGTATCTTAATATAGCTGAATTCGGACATTCCAAGTTTAAAACGCTCGGCAATATACGCTTCCCGCTCGAAATTCAGTTCGTCGCCGGTAACTCGAATAAATTCTTCCAGAATTTCGATAAATTCGTTGTTCTGCTTAAAAACTTTCAGTTTTGATATAGCTTTAAAAGCAATATAAAGTATGGCAAAGTCGGTATCGATATCTTTTTCAACGTTGGGTTTTAGAATTTTTAAAATTAGATTTCTACCGTTTTTTAACCGAGCTTTATGAACCTGTCCCAACGAAGCCGAGGCGATAGAAGTTTGATCGATAGTTTCAAAATTGTCGATCTTATCTCCGTATTCGTTTTTAATAACAGAATATATGGCGTCAAAACTTACAGGCGGAACGGCGTCTTGAAGACCCGATAAAATCTTGATATAAGGGTCCGGAAACATATCTCTTCTGGTACTAAAATATTGGCATAACTTTATCATAACGCCGCCGAAATCTACCGCGAGGTTGTAAAGGGCTTTTGCGTCTTTGGTATGTCTTTTTAGCATCTTTTGCTCGGCGTATTTATAACCCTTTTTTTGAGAAATTTTCATCTCTTTCCAGAAAGATAAAAATATCCTCAAAAAAAGCGCGAGTACTTTGAAAAATCTTCTTCTTTTGTTCATTTTAAATCCGCTCGTTTTTTACAGAGATTTTTTTACGTCAAACTATTACATATGCGTTAAATTATTGCATATGCGTCAAACTGTCGCATATGCGTTAAATCTACAAAGTAGAAATAAGCCCCGCGTATAATCTGTACGTATCGTATCAAAGACCCATATGTGTCAAATTAATATCGCGCGCGCGTCCGCCGTTATCTTGAAAATTTCCGCAATGCGACGATTTTTATTTTTTTATGTCGTCTATTTTTTTATCGATCTCTTTAATCATATTTTTAAGTTCGTCGATTTCGTCCTTCGTAGCCAATCCGATTTTTGAAGTCAAGTTTGATATTCTTTCCTTAAAACCTCTCAGATCGTCTCCAAATTTATTATCAAATTCTTCTTTTTTTTCTTTAATTTTTTCGGTAAATTCGGTATAGCGTTCTTCGCGGTTTTTTTTGAATTCTTCCGCTTTCTTTTCTATCTCTTCGCCGACGGAAAACATTAATACTCCAAGCGCCTTTAAAAAACTGTTCATAAGATCCTCCTAAAAATTATTTTGATTTTCTATGGGGTTTATATAATTTCCTATAGAGATTAATTTTTTTGTTGTCCTCTGGCATAAAACCGGTATGACTGGCAAATTTAATATCTTCTATAGTATAGAACGATTTTGGATTAAATTCTTTGATGATTGTTATTACGTCGTCAATTTTTTTTCTTTTTACTATAGTGAATATTACGTCGACCGGACCTCTGGAGCCGAATCCTTGAATTTTAGTAACGCCGTATTTCATCTCTTGAAATTTATCTAATAATTTAGTCGAATCCCCTTGCGCCATGATTCTAAAAATTACCGTTCCGATTGATAATTTGGATTCAATCTTTATTCCTACAAAAGTGCCGAATGCGAATCCGCCGGCGTAAGCGACGTAATATAGGAAGTTATTGACGTTGTTTATCAATTGGGCCGCTACGGTAATCCATAAAAGGACTTCAAAAAAGCCTAATATCGGGGCGATATATTTGTAACCTTTGGTAATGAGGATTACTCTAAGAGTTCCAAAACTCACGTCGAATATTCTTGATAAAAAAATTAGCAATGGTAGAATAAACCATTTAAAAATAAAATCTAAATCCATAATTTGTTTGCTATATATTATAATATATGGCAATTTTAGTAATAAAAAGATAATTAATCAATCATTTATAGTATCTTTACAAAATTATTACTTAACAGACGCCCCTGGATATTATATTTTATTGTTTTAACAAAAATTTGAGGTTTTATATTATATTAGTATATTCAAAATGGGAATTCCCGTTTTATCCGTTCGTATATTTTAAAATTACCATCATTTAACAAAAAAAATCGTACCCTGTCAGTTTTTTTTGTGGAATAACAAGATAATTTACCGATTAAAAACATTTGTCTCATATGCGTCGAATTTTTATCGGGGAGCGACGCGGCGGCCATGAGGCCCATATGCGTCGAATTATTTCCCACCCCAAAAAACTGACGGGGCGCAAAAAAATCTTGTTTTTTAAGAAAATAGTAGTATTATAACAGTATATTTAATACGGAGCGGTTTATGAAAATCTCAAAAACAATTAATGTTTTTTTATTAGCAATAATAATTATATTCGGTTGTTCTCTGGCTAAAGATTTGGAGAATTCTATTGTTACGACAACTACGACTTTATTTGATAATCAATATTCCGCAACTACAATAGGATATGAAGATAATAGCTCTACAACTGTCGTTACAACAATAGGAAGTAATGGTAAAACCTACCCCTATTTTGCCGCCGAGCATAGAAATCTTTTCAGTCATAATACTATTTCTGAGATGGAGATACATATTACCCAATCCGAGTGGAACGGTCTTTTAAGCGATATGGACGCAAACGAGCGAACGGGGAATTATCGGAAAGTTCGTTTTATCTACAGGGGGATAGCGGGCGACGAGATTTTAGACGAGGTGGGTTTTAGAACGAGAGGAAATACTACGAGAGTCAGACCGGAAGATTCGGAAGGGAAATATCATAGAGCTCATTTTAAGTTGAAATTTAACAAAACTTTTGATCTTGTCAAGGGAACTGCCGAATACGATATTAGAAACGACAGAAGATTTAAGAAAAACAGAGAAATCAATCTTAAGTGGAATAGAGACGACGACGCGACTCAAATAAGAGAACTTTATAGTTACGATTTTTTAAATCGAGCCGGCGTTTACGCTCCTAAAACCGGCGCTACGAGGTTATATATAAAAATCGGCGATAATTCGAGGGTTTATTTTGGGATATATACCGTTATCGAATCGATAGATAAGACTTTTTTGAAGAAAAGATACGGTCCCGACGGTAACGACGGCAATCTTTATAAATGTCTCTGGCAGAATTACGGTCCGGCGACGTTGAAATACGGCTCTGTAAACTCAAGCGGAGCTGTTGGTGTAAAAAACTGGCAGACTAACTATCGTCCGGCTTACGACAGACAGACAAACGAAGACGTTATTGACAACTATGCCGATATAAAAAGTTTTTCGCAGAATATTACCAATCTATCCGGTTCGGCTCTCAAGACTTATCTCGACGCTAATTTTGAAGTAGACAGATTCTTGAGATGGATCGCCGCCAATATGCTTCTCGGTATGCCGGACGATTACTGGTCTATGGGGAACAATTACTACCTCTATTTCAACAACGCCGGTAAGATTGAGTTTATACCGTACGACTACGATCACGGGCTTGGCGGCGGCTGGGATGGAGACGTCGGTTACGATACGATAATGAACGCTAATATATATAACTGGTTTTATAACGCCCCGGGAAGCGGTTATAACGAGAGACCTTTGATGAAAGTATTATCGATTCCGGAATACAAGACCGCTTATACCAATTATCTTAAGGCGTTGATCGATCCGACTACCGGCATTTTTTCTTACGCCGACTTCAAAAACAAATATGATCAAATGTACGCTCTATACTCGCCCTATCTTGACAACGATATAAACGAAGGGGAGAGTATGTCGCTTTCAGAGAGTCCGGCGGAAAATTATTTTACTACGAAAATCGCTTCCGTTGCAAATCAAGTTGGGGCGGTAGTAACTACGACCACGACTATTCCGTCGTCTACTACGACTACGACTAACCCCGTTATATCGAATACTATGTTTCTCCGCGGAACAATGAACGGCTGGAAGACTACTCCGATGACTAAAACTATCGTCGACGGCGATGCCGTTTGGACCGTTTCCGTTGCGCTCGCCGCTTCGACTGTTTATGAATTTAAGTTTGATCAAGACGGCGATTGGAGAGAAAATTGGGGAGCCGGCGAGGGGAATAGCGTATTATCGAATGGAGGCAATATACCAATTACGAGCGGCGTCGCGGGAAACTATATCTTTACTTTTAATCAAACAGATTTATTGTGGGACGTCGCCGCGGAATAACAGACCGTTATTAGGCGTTTTTACTTATCTTAACTATATAGTTTTTTATTCTAAAATAGAACGAGTTTTCGCCGATAAAGTTGAAGTTATCCGTTTGCGTATCAAATTCTTTATAATAGTAAAGAATATTAGTCGGCGAGTAAACGCTAAGATAATATCTTGAAGTGTTAGAATCGGAACTTGAAATCAGGATGTTCCCTTTAGGATCAAATTTTACTTCTCTCAATTCGCCTTTAAAATCAAACTTTCCATTTTTTTTGTTTTTAATATCAAAATAAGCCAGAGCCGACTCCGTTTCGTAATACAATCTTTTATTATTAAATTCCAGAAGAGTTTTATAAGTAAAATTCGACGAAGTTTCAAATTTTAAAACGGGAATTCCCGTTTTTTTTGAGAAAATTTCTATCGTCTCCGGATATAATCCGGACGTTATCGCAAAATAGTCGTTTTCGACGTCAAAGGCGTTTGATTTTGCAAAGTTTACCTTAGAACCCGAGCTGTTCAACGTATAGACCGTTTTCCCTTTAGGAGAGTAAAGATACGTTTTGCCGTCCAGGTTTGAAGCTAAAGTATTGCCAAGTTTGTCCGTTGAAATAGAAGTAACGATCGAACTGTAATTTATTTCTCCAAAAAGTTTATCTCCGTTCATAGTCCACATCGAAAATCCCGAGCCGTTGGTTTTTATAGCGTAAAACATCGGCAATTCCGAGGATATATAAGGATAAGCCAGAGTTCCGACGTCCTTAAGTTTTTTGCCTGTATTTGAGAATAGGGATATGAAATTACCGTACTTACTGTAAGTTATATAGCCGTAACTGTTAGCCTGTACAAAAATATCTTCTTCAGGCGAAAGAAACCTATGGATCATACCCGATTTGATAGAAAAATAACCGCATTCGTTAGAGGATTGGTAATAACCGTCTATATTTGCGTCCTGAATAGGAGCGGACGTTACGTCTATAATCGAATTGATTTTGAAATCTTCCAATTTGTGGCTTTTAACGGGGAAAAAGACGGTATAAAACAGGGAGATAAATAAAAATAGTATCGTAAAGAAAATGATTTTTCTCATAACATAAGAATTATATAATAAATTGGAACTTTGGTCAAATTTTATTAAAAGAATATTTTAAAAATTTTGACAAAACCGATTTTTACAAGTATACTGCCGACGTAGGTTAAATATATTATGATAATTGCGCCTCGTTGGTTTTTTGCGGCGGGGAAATTAATGCGTATGTGAAAATGACGCATATGTTTTTATTTCGTTCATTATTATTAAATTGACGCATATGGTAGTCGCGCCAAAATAATTTGACACATATGATGTTAAGGTAGAAGTATTTTACAAAAAAGAGGATAGGAAGATGCGGGATATTATTCGGGATTTGATAGTCAGGTTAGGAGAGGATCCTGAACGAGAGGGGCTTAAAAGAACGCCTATGAGGGTTGAAAAATCTTACGAGTTTTTAACTATGGGATATAAACAAAATTTAGACGATATTGTGAATAACGCTCTGTTTCAGAGCGAAAACAACGAAATGATTATCGTAAAAGATATAGAGTTTTATTCTCTGTGCGAGCATCATCTTCTTCCTTTTTACGGAAAATGTCACATAGCTTATATACCGGATAAGACGATAATCGGATTGTCCAAACTCGCCAGAGTAGTAGATCATTTTGCTCGCAGGTTGCAAATTCAAGAGCGTTTGACTACCGAGATATCCGAGTCTATTGAAAAAGTTTTGCGCCCGATGGGAGTGGGAGTCGTTATCGAGGCATCCCATCTTTGTATGATGATGCGCGGCGTTCAAAAACAGAACAGTTACGCCGTAACGAGCGCTTTAAGAGGCAGATTCAAATCGGACAGCAGAACAAGAAACGAATTTTTAAATCTTATCAGAAAAAGAAGATATTAGGTCGTTTTGATCAACTCTACCGCTTCGTTGTAGCCGTCTAAAGACTCGGGACAGATGCTTCTTCTTTTTTGTAAAAGATGGTTTATTTGAAAATAGTAGCTCAAAAAATAAGCTTTATTTAACGATTTTTCTTTTATCAAAATTTTTTTGAGTTTCGCCGCTTCGCTAAAACCCCTTAGCGGTTCCGCGTAATCGGCGACAAACGTAAATTTAGCCATATCGGATAGTTTCACCCCGCCGGTCGTATGATGGGCTATGGACTTAAGAATATCAAAGTCTGTTATACCCAGTTCGATAATAAGAATTTCGCACGCGGCGACTCCGTGTAGTAAAACGGGGTATTTGACTTTATAATCAAAATAGTTAATCTCAAATATACCTCTCTCTTTGAAAGCGGAGCTGAACTTGATAATATCGCTATCGTTCATATCTTTTGCTAAATCGTGATATAATCCGCAAAGATACGATTTGTCCGGATCAATATTGAAGGTTCTGGCGTATCGTTTCATAAAAAGAGCCGTCGATACGGAATGTTCGATTCGTTTGTCATTAATTAAGTATTTTTTTAACAATAAATTTGAGCTTATTTTTTTCTCTACCATTCAACCCCGCGTTATTTAGAGCGTCTTTGCCCGTTTTTTTTGGCGCAATTTGGCGAATCGCATTTATAATATATTTTATTAATAAGCGGTCCGTCGGAAAAACATTTTATTTCATAAATATAATCTCTATTAAGAAAATTAAAAGACTCGATATCGTAAGGCTTAGCGTCAAAAAATGCGATTTTAACGTTCATAGGCGCCTCCTCGAAAAAACCGGCAAAGCAAGATGCCGATTATGATATAATTTTTCAAAAAAAATGTAAAGAATATTTTCTGATTCTTTCCCTAACGATTGTGGATATAACGCTTCTTTTTTTGAATATCGGCTATTTCTGTTTTGAGCGTCCGGCGGTTTTTTGGCGGGAGGAAGAAAATTGACACATATGATGCTAAGGTAAAAGTATTGATTAAATCTGCTAAAGCGGTTATAATTGAACCAAGTTTGGTTAAGTACGATGAAAGATTGTTAGGACGCATGAGCTTCGAGCTCGTACATATGATTAATATATTTAATCAACGGTCAATCTTACATCGAAAGCGACATCATAGGCTTCGAGCCTGTATAGATGGATGATGTTTAGTCGCAATAGCAGATCTTAATCAAATACTTAATATTTAAAGGAGGTACGAATGACAACTATTAAACAAATA
>Ga0208694_1001263_pt1 | contig 32023 bp, 30 predicted proteins | sample AD_UKC078_MetaG_FD_184442 | JGI IMG/M metagenome (GOLD analysis project Ga0208694, IMG submission 184442) | Active sludge microbial communities of municipal wastewater-treating anaerobic digesters from USA - AD_UKC078_MetaG (SPAdes) (version 2) | ecosystem: Engineered > Bioreactor > Anaerobic >...
AAAAAATGGGATGAAACCTACGACGTAGTCGTGATCGGAAGCGGTTTCGCGGGACTTGCGGCCGCCTATGAAGCGAAGAAAGCGGGCGCCTCCGTGGTCGTGCTGGAAAAAATGCGCACGCCCGGCGGCAACTCCATCATCAACGGCGGCGTCGTCTCCGCGGCCGGCTCCCCCAAGGAACAGGAACAGGGCATTCAGGATTCGCCTGAACTGCTGCTCAAAGACATGCTGACCGCCGGCTTGCATCTCAACCACGTCGAGCTCGCCAAAATGGTCGCCGACCAGTCGTGGCCCACCGTCAAGTGGACCATCGATGAACTGGGCGTGAAGTACAAAGACAAGCTGTCCCAGGAAGGCGGGCATTCCGTGCCCCGGATGTACAGCACCTACAACCAGAGCGGATCGGCCATCGTTCAGCAGCAGCTGGCCAAACTCAAGGAACTGGGCGTTCAGCCGAAACTGCAAAGCTACCTGGCGAAGATTTACCGCGACGCGGACGGACGGGTCAAGGGCGTTCAGATCCGCGAAAAATATGTTTTTCCGAAAGCCGACAGCGGCAAACTGAAAAACATCAAAGCGCGCAAAGCGGTCGTCCTGGCCACCGGCGGTTTCGGCAATGACGTGGCCTTCCGCACCATTCAGGATCCCCGCCTGACGGCGGAGTTTCCCAGCACCAATCAGCCCGGCGCGACCGCCGAGGCCACGAGGGAAGCCTTCCGCATCGGTTGCACGCCGGTCCAGCTGTCCTGGATCCAGCTCGGTCCATGGGGCAGTCCGGATGAAAAAGGCATGGGGCTTTCGCCTTTCTTTGCGCAGTTGTGCGCGGCCATGTACGGCCTCTGGATCGACACGAAGACCGGGAAGCGCTTCGTCAACGAACTGGCCGACCGGAAGATTCGCGCCGACGCCATCATCCGCGTCGGCAACAAGTGCATCGCCATGACGGACGCCTACGGATTTTCCATCGGGCAGAAACTGATTGCCGAGTCCCTGCCGGTGCTGATGGAAAGAGGCGTCGTGAAAAAATACGAAACCCTCGAAGAGATGGCGGCGGCTTACAGCTGCCCGATCGAGCCGCTGAAAGAAACCATCGAAAAATTCAACAAGGGCGTTGCGGCCGGAAAAGACGAGGAGTGGGGCCGGTATCTGCAGAAAAACCAGAAGCCCCTGGGCCCCGGCCCCTGGTACGCGCTCAGGCTGACGCCCAAGATCCACCACTGCATGGGCGGCGTAAACATCAACGTCAAGGCCCAGGCGCTGGACGTGATGACCGACCAGCCGATTCCCGGCCTTTACGCGGCCGGAGAAGTCTCGGGCGGCGTGCACGGGGCGGTGCGGCTCGGCAGCTGCGCGACGCTCGATTGCCTGATTTTCGGCCGGATCGCCGGCCGGAACGCGGCGGCGGAAAAAACCTGGGGTTAATGCCCGGTCTTCAATCCTAAAGCAAAAGAGCTCTTGCCTTTTCAGGGGAAGAGCTCTTTTTGTTTTGGGAAAGCCCATACGTAAAAAAAGGCCCGGAGTTTTGTCTCCGGGCCTTTTGAGTCTATCTGATCTTTCGGATCAGGCCGAATGTCCGTGGGCGTCGGATTTCTTCTCCTCGCCGTAAACCACCAATTTGCCTTCATGCTCCATCTCTTTGACCCACTTCGGATGCAGCATGGTCAATACTTTCTTGTCCATCCAGCCGGTAACCATCGCATCCACCGACCCGGGGTTGCCAATCGTGCCGAGGTACAGGTGAATGAAGAAGAACGCGAAGATCGCCACAAATCCCAACGCATGCAGCGGGTACATCCACCGCACCAGCTCCACCGGCAGGTTCGTCGGAAACCACATGATCAGACCGGTCAAAATCATCAAAATTCCGCCGCCCGCAACGACCAGAAAAAACGCCTTCTGACCGGGATTGTATTTCCCCGTCTCCGGAACTTTATCCACATGCCACAGGTAACCGCCTGCAGCCATGCACCAGTCCAGGTCTTCCGGAAGCACAAACACGCCCGCTTCCTTCCACCACATCCGGATGACGAGAATCAGCGATACGGCAAACACCAAACCGGTAAAGTTGTGAACGAGTTTCAAACTCTTCAACCCGCCAAATAATAACCCAATAAAATTAAAGGTCTGGAACATCATCCCCAGTCCCGTTACACACAACAGCAAACAGGAAAGAGCCAGCATCCAGTGCAAAATTCTTTCATAGCTGTCGGTCACCTGTACGTATCCTTTTTTCATGGCTATTTCCCTCCTTCCGTGTTCCCGCCGTCCTGACCGCTTACATCCTCATGCGGCGTCTTCGGCCCATGAATCATGTAATGCAGGAAAACTCCTCCCAATACGCCGCCCGCCGCCAGCAGGCTCAGGGGCTTCAACCAACCCTTCCAGAGGATGACGGACAACGGCACGCTCGGATCTTTATGGAGTTCGGCGTAAACGGCCGGTTTTTCCTTGAGCACGTACATGAAGTGCGTGCCCTTGACGTATTTGTCGCCGTAAGTTGTGGCATCACCGCCCAACTGCTCTACTCGTTTTGCGGCGGTTTTCAGCATCTTCTCCTTCGGCCCCCAGGACAGGGCGCCGGTCGGACAGGCCTTGACGCAGGCCGGATCCATGCCGTTGGTGATGCGGCTTTCGCACATGTCGCATTTGTAAACCTTGTCCGTTGCCGCATCCCAGCGCGGAATTTCAAACGGGCAGGCCGCGACGCACTCTTTGCAGCCGATGCACTTGTCGTGATCCAGGCCCACGGTGCCCGTGGCCTTGTTGTAATGCAGCGCGCCGCTGGGGCAGACCGTCACGCAGGCTGCGTCCGTGCAGTGCATGCAGGCTTCCTTGCGGAAAAGCCACTTGACGTTGCCCTGCTTGTCCACGTAGTCCTGGAAATGAATCAACATGAACGTATTGGGATTCAGCGCCGGAGGGTTCTGGTAAGTGCCCCGGTTTTCCGTCTGCGAGGCTTTGAGCGCGTTCCACTGTTTGCAGGCGAGCTGGCAGCCGCGGCAGGCGGTGCATTTCGAATCGTCGTATAATTTAATTTTCTCGGTCATCTTACTTCACCCCCTTCTTCACAACGTTCGCCATGAAAGCTTTGCTCTCCGGAATCATCGTATTGGCGTCGCCGATGGTCGGAACCAGGAGGTTCGCCGAATCTCCATACGTAAAGACCTCGGCTTTCTTGTCGCCGGGGTTGTATTTCCGGTCCTTGGTGGTAATCCAGCCGAAGTGCCAGGGAATGCCGATTTCATGAATGGTGTTGCCGTCGATGTTGAACGGTTTGAAACGCGGTGTCACAATGGCCGAGCATTCGACTTCGCCACGCGCCGAACTGACAATGCAGCGGTCGCCGTTCTGAATGCCTTTTTCCCTGGCCAGTTCTTCGCCGATTTCCACGAACATGCCGGGCTGCATTTCCGCCAGCCACGGACACCAGCGGGTGAGCACACCCGTCTGCCAGTGTTCGCTGACGCGGTAGGTCGAGCAGATGAACGGAAAGCGCGGGTCGCAGCTTGTGACGCTGGCGTAAACATCCATCTCCGAACCCACACCCTTCTTGTCGAAGCGCTTAATGACGGGGTTGTTTTTCTGCGGCGAAAGCAGGTTTTTCTCCACCGGACATTCCAGCGGTTCGTAATGCTCGGGGAAAGGACCGTCGGCCAGCCCCGGTCCGTACAAACTGGCCACGCCGTCCGGTTTCATGATGAACGGCGGCCGGCCTTTGCCCGGGTCGCCTGCGCCATCCGGAACGTCGCCCACCCATTTTTCGCCGTTCCATTTGATCACGGCGCGGGACGGATCCCAGGGCTTTCCGTTTAAGTCCACGGAAGCGCCGTTGTAAATAATGCGGCGGTTGACCGGCCAAGACCAGGCCCACCCGGGGGTGAGGCCCAAACCGGTGGGATCCGCCGTGTCGCGGCGCATCGGTAAAATACCTTTGTCGCCCGTCACGGAACCGCAATACACCCAGCAGCCCGAAGACGTGGAGCCGTCGTCCTGCAGCCAGGCAAACGTGGGCACGAGATCGCCCTTCTTGAATTCCTTGAACTCACCCTTCTTGGTGGGATTTTCCACCTTTTTGTCCACAAGGAAGAAGCCGTTGATTTCCGCGGCGACCATTCGGGGATCATAGTGGAAATGCTTGCCCTTCATTTTACCGTAAGGCCAGGTCAGTTCCGTGATGGCTTCTTTCAGCGGCCCGCCCTTTTTCTCGTAAAGCTCCTTCACTTTGAAGAAAATTTCACTCATGATGTCGCCGTCCGGCAGAGAGTCGCCCACCGGATTGACGGCTTTATAGCGCCACTGCTGAAGCCGGCTCGAGTTGGCGATGCTGCCTTCCTTTTCGATGGAAGACGCGCAGGGCAGCATGAAGACTTCCGTTTTGATCTTGGCGGGATCCATGCCGGGACCACGCCAGAAAGAACCTGTTTCGTTGTCAAACAGGTTGACGTTGACCATCCATTCCACTTTGCTCAAAGCCTGACGGACTTTGTTGGAATGAGCGCCGGAGCAGGCGGGATTCATGCCCCAGGCGAAGAAACCGGTAAACTTGCCCTTGTACATGTCGTCAAAAATCTGGAGCCAGGAGTAATTGGCGCCGTCGTCAACCTTGGGCATGATCCGGTAAATTTCTTCCAGACTCATTCCCGCGCCGTACATGGAGCGCAGGAAGCTTGCCGAATACTTCGGGAAGTTCTTCCACCAGTTGAGCGAATTCTTTTCCTTGGTTTTGGGCGTGCGCTTCTCATTATACGCCTTCAGTGTGGGAAGAGAAGCCGTCGGCGTTCCCAGGTAACCCGGCCAGATGTGGAACAGCAGGCCGTGGTCGGTGGAGCCCTGAACGTTGGATTCGCCTCTCATGGCCGCGACGCCGCCGCCCGCGATGCCCATATTGCCCAGCAGAAGCTGGATCATACACATGGTGCGGATATTCTGCGTCCCGACGGTGTGCTGCGTCCAGCCCATCGCGTAGAGATCGACTCCGGCGCGGTCGGGCTTGCCGGTGGAACCGTAAAGCTTATAGACTTCAATGAGCTTCTCGACCGGCGTCCCGCAGATTTTGCTGACGATTTCCGGCGTATAGCGGGAATAGTGCTTTTTCAAAAGCTGGAAGACACAGTTGGGATGCTCCATCGTCGGATCTTTGCGGATCACGCCCGCTCCGTCCGTCTGATAGGACCAGGTGTCTTTTTCATACTTCCCGTTGGTAAGGCCGGAAAAAACCCCCTTGTTGTCGCCGGGCATTTTGAAAGCCGGATTCACCAGGAAGGAGGCATTGGTGTAATTTCTGACATACTCTTCAAAATACAGCTTGTTTTCGAGAATGTACTTGATCATGCCGCCCAGGAAAGCGATGTCCGTTCCCGAACGAAGAGGCGCGTATAGATGCGCCTTGGAGGCGGACTGGGTAAAGCGCGGATCCACGCAGATGATTTTTGCATTCCGCGTATTGACCGCCTCCTGGATCCATTTCCAGGAAACGGGATGGTTGGAAGCGGGATTGCTTCCCATGATAAGGATTACGTCACTGTTTTTAAAATCGACCCAGTGATTGGTCATTGCGCCGCGTCCGAACGACTCTGCCAGAGCCGGTACAGTCGGGCTGTGTCAGATACGGGCCTGATGTTCGATGTAAACCAGGCCCAACCCCCTCAGGAATTTTTGATACGTGAAGCATTCTTCAAGGTCCATCGCCGCTGACCCGACCGAGGCAATGCCTTCCGTGCGGTTGACGACTTCACCCTTGGCATTAGTTCTTTTGAAACTGGCGTCGCGGCTTTTCTTGACGTTTTCCGCGATCTTCTCAAAAGCCCATTCCCATTCGACTTCCTTCCATTCCGTGGCGAACGGAGCTCGGTACAGCGGTTTGCCCAAACGGTTCTCATTGACGGCCATCTGGTAAATCGAACCACCCTTGCTGCACAGGGATCCTTTGTTGATGGGGCTGTCGGGATCTCCCTCTGTGTTGATCACTTTGCCGTCGCGAACGGACACAATGATGCTGCATCCTACGGAGCAGTAAGGACAAATGGTGGTGGTTTCTTTGGCGTATTTGATCTTCAATTCCTTTGCGTGCGCGGCGGTTGGTGTGAGGCTGATCCCCAAACCGCTCACCGCGGCGACAGCGCCGGAGAGTTTCAAGAAACCTCTTCTGCTGACGTTCATGAATTCTTTCTCCTTTCCTAAAGAATTTAGGTGTCTTATTTATTTCCCGCTCCCTTGTTGAACAAATTAAAAGTTGTTTGAGCGGGTTTAGTCTCCAGGATAAACATGGGGCAAGAGTCAGCGCCTGCTACCCGAAATACTATAATTTCACGGGGAAATTCTATATATGGAATGCGAGTGCTTGTCAACGCAAAAAAATGAGTCATTTCATCTATTTATGTCATATTTGACATAAGAAAAAAGTCCTGTCAGATCGTAGCAATGCAGTTTTGTCCTAAGAAGGGAAGAAGTTGATGACCTTTAGTCAAAAAGGAAAAAAACCGCGGGAAGCCATCCGTGATTTCCCGGATCGGCTGAATTGAGTTGACACAAATCAGCGGCATACTTATAGTGAAACCCGCCATCCAAGGCGGCCGTGAAAGGTAAAGAAGCAAATGCTGGTTTACATTGGCTTTGACGATACGGATCTTTTGGGAGCGGACACCGGAACGGGAAAACTGGCCCGCAACTTCGAGAGCCTGATCCCGGCCCCGTGCAGGATCCTGGGAGTCGTTCGACAGCAGCTTCTGGTGGATCCAGCGATTCCCTACACGTCCCATAACAGCTCCGCCTGCGTCATCCTTGAGAACACGGACCCCGCGCTTGACGATCTGCTGCTTGGGCTTGCGATCGAACACCTCGAGCGCTCGGCGCTGCCGGGAAGCGATCCGGGGCTGTGTTTTGCGCGCGCAGACCACCCGGGTCTCGCCGCGCTTCAGGATTTCGGCCTGAAATGCACCCGGCAGATCGTCACCCAGCGCGAAGCCATTCGGGCTGCGGATTCGCTGCGCCTCTCCGGCCATGGCGGCACTTGCGACGGCATCATCGGCGCGGCCGCGGCGGTGGGGCTGACCGCTTCCGGCTGGTACGGCCGGTTCATTGAATACTCCGGACTGCGAAATTTTCCCGATCCGGTTTCCGTATCCGCTCTGGCCCAAAAAGGCATCCGCGTGGTTTCCCTGGACCGGGACGCCGTCACGCCTTGCGCAGAAGATGAAGTTCACACCAAAGGATGGCTTCGGCCGAGGCTTTGGGGAAGCCAGGCCGTCCTGCCCGTGAATCCTTCCGGGCCGGGCCGCTGGGAAAGTCTGGGTGAAAAAAGAAACAAGAAAAAACCGAAAAAGGAGGAATGAAAATGGCCGGAAAGATTTTTTATCGGGAAAGGCTGAAGATCGGCGTCAAGGAAAAAAAACCGCGTTTTAAACTGGTGGCGGTGGCCGGTGTGGATATCACTTTCTACGGCGATCACCTGCGGAAGAGGGAGCTCGAAGAAATCGCCGAAGCCGTAGGAGCGGATCTGGTGCTGCTCAAAGTTCAAAAGAAGGATAAGGATGAAGAAGTCGAAGTCAAGGATTAAAGGAAGGATAAAAGAGCATGGCCCTGGTCAGAGAACGAGACGGTAAGCGGCTGCATGTCAAAAGCAGGCTGATGGGAGAAAGTCTGGTGGGAAAAACCTTTATGGACGGTCTCGCCGTGGCGCCGCAGAAGAGGCTTTTCCCCGATGTCAACGTGGTCAAGATCGGCGGACAGTCCATCTGCGACCGGGGAGCGCAGGCGCTGCCCGCGATCGTCAAAGAAATCGCCGCCTGCTCCAGAAAGCACAAAATTCTGCTCACGACCGGCGGCGGGACACGCAGCCGCCACATTTACGCCATCGGCCTGGAACTGGGCATGCCGACGGGCATCATCGCCAAATTCGGCAGTTCCATCTCCGAGCAGAACGCCCTCCTGGTCGCCATGCTGCTGACCCCCTGGGGGGGCATTAAAATCGGCCATGACGACGTCACCAAACTCTACACCTACTTTTCCCAGGGCTGCATTCCCGTCATGCACGGCATGCCGCCCTACGATTATTTCGCCCTGCCCGCGCCCAAACGGCGCATTCCCATTCACCGCACCGACGTCGGCACGCTGATCGCCGCCGATCTGATCGGCGCCCGGCGCTGCATTTTCGTCAAGGACGAACGCGGACTCTACACGGACGATCCCAAGAAAAACAGCCGGGCGGCTTTTATCCCTGAAATCAGCGTGAAGGAACTGCTGGCGCGCGACCTGGATGATCTGATCATTGAAAGGCCCTGCCTGGAAATTCTGCAAAACAGCGAGGTGATCCGGACGATTCAAATCATCAACGGTCTGGAAAAGGGAAATCTGACCAAAGCCCTGAGCGGAAAGCCCGTGGGAACCCTTATCCACCGGTCCTGAGCCACACGGCATTCAAATGAAGGAAAAGTCCATGACGGAAATAAAAAGAGCGTCGCGCAAAGAGCTGTTCGGATGGGCCATGTTTGATTTTGCCAACTCGTCCTATACAACCGTGATCATCACCGTGGTGTTTTGCATCATCTTTCCCCGGCTCATCGTCGGAGACGGGCCGGAATTTCGGCTGGGCAATCTGCTGTGGAGCGCCTCCATCTCGATAAGCTATCTGATCGTGCTTTTGACCGCGCCGCTTCTGGGCGCGATCATGGATTACACGGGCTCCAAAAAGAAATTCCTGCTGGGCAGCTGCTGGCTTTGCGCGCTCGCCACCGCTTCGCTTTATTTTGTCGGACCGGGAGACATTCTGATAGGCATGCTGCTCATCATTGTTTCCAACATCGGCTTTTCCTACAGCGAAGCGTTTATTTCCAGCTTTCTTCCGGGCCTGGGCCCTTCCCGGGATCTGGGGAAGATTTCGGGCTACGCCTGGGGACTCGGTTACTTCGGCGGCCTGGCCTCCACAGCCATCGTCATCTTCGGGCTGGGAGCGGGCGTCTATACGCTGGAAAATTTTTCCAACCTCCGGCTGGTGGGGCCGGCCACGGGCCTGTTTTTTCTCATCGCCGCGATTCCGACGTTTCTCTGGGTGAGAGAACAGACATCGCCCAGGGCTTTGCCCGGGGGTGAAACTTACCTGAAGATCGGCTTGAAAAGATTGAAAAGAACTTTACGGGACATTCGGGACTACAAAGACCTGATCGTTCTGCTGTCCTCCTTCTTTTTCGCGTACGCGGGCCTTTCCATCGTGATCTCCTTTGCATTTATTTACGGGGACCAGGTGATCCGATGGTCCGGCAAGACACAGATCCTGATGTTTGTCATCACACAGTTCACAGCGGCCGGCGGCGCTCTTCTTTTCGGTATTCTTCAGGACACATGGGGGGCGAAGCGTACCTTCATCCTGACCCTCATCATCTGGGTGGCTGCCGTGAGCCTGATTTACGGGGTGGCTCCCGTGACCGCTTGGGTGAGCAGTCTGCTGGGAACGCCTCTCCGGGAAGAGCATATTTTTCTGATCATCGGATCGATTGCGGGGTTGGGCCTGGGATCGACGCAGTCCGCGTGCCGCGCCATGGTAGGGCTTTTCTCGCCGGACACCAAAGCCGGCGAGTTCTTCGGTCTGTGGAGCCTCACCAGCCGTCTGTCGGCCATTGCGGGGCTTATGGGATTGGGCCTGTTGCAGACGCTGTTCGGTCTTCACCAGGCGATTCTGGTCTGTTCCGCCTTTTTCCTGATTGCCGTCGTGATCGTCCTTTTCGTCAATGAAGAACGGGGCAAAACGGTCGCGCGCGAACACGCGGGTGAATAGACACCGCCCCGTTTCAACGCTTCAGGGCCCGATCGTCAGATTGACGAAACGCAAAGACGGCCGCAGCGCCGGTGTGCCTCCGCCTTCGGAGATGATTTGCAAAACGCGGGTGGAATCGGCAACAACGGCCCCGCCAAGATGGGTGACGGGCGTGCCGGAGAAAACGGCCGGCAGAAGCGGCGTGGAAGGCCCTATCACGGCCACGACGCGCGGAGAAGCCAGCGCCGCAAGAGTTTCCTCCAGAGTATGATTGAGAAGCGTCGTGGCGGTGACGATCGCCACGTCACAACCCGCAAGCGCCTGTTGTTTTTGATCCGGCGGCAGAAGATCCAGCCGTTCGGGATTTTTTTCAATGACGGTGAGGATGGCGCCGGTGGCGCGAATGCGTTCGACCAGCGGCGAAAAAAGACCGACCATGGCGACTTTTTCCCCGGGTTTCAGGCCGAAATACGTCGTTGCCTCGCGGTCCTCCGACGCATCGCAAGACGACGCAATCAAAGCGTTGGCGGCCGCCAGACCAACGGCGCGCTCGACAGCGTTTTTGCCCTCCGGAAGATAGGCAAGCAGGTCCGCCGCGGACGAACCGGCATGTTTTCCGGCAGCCGGCAGGACCGTGCAGCCTCCGGAGGCGGCGTCCGGGAGTACGGCGGCAAGGCCCGTCCCGCCATGATCCAGCCTCACACCCACGTAGCTCAGGCCGATGCGCAGCTCGGCGATCCGCCGGTTTTTCGCATCCGGTTCAAGCCGCTCATACAAACGATTCAGAAGGGTTCCGGGTTGGAGGCTCATTTCTTTATCTCATGATTTGATCGCATCGACAGCCACAACATCCTTGTAGGGCGTTTCTCCCTGGCAGCTGCGGCATTTGTCTCCGTCGCGCGTCGGATAGGCCTCGCCGCAGACCGGACACACAGCCACCGGCCCCATTTTCCTGCGGCGGACCTTTTCCGGTTCAACCTGCACCTGCTGGATGCTCAGCAATTGATGCCCCGCCTCTTTGATTTGCGCCAGAAGGACATCCGGATTCTGCTCGCTCTTCTTCTTTTTCTTTAAATACCAGTCGTGGATTTCCGGCCAGGCTTTCAATTTTTCCATATCGAGATAGACTCGAACACCCCTGCCGCTGTATTTTTCATACAGCGTGACGGCAAATTTGCCGAAGGGAACGACGGAAAGCCAGCCGTTGCCGATCGTGCAGGGCGTCAGAATCTGGACGGCATCGGGAAGACAGACCGGCGTTTCGCAGACGGCGTCGAAAAAATCCCCCGCCGGCAGATGCTTCATCGCAAGATCCACGATAAAACCGCCGATGATCAGGCCGGGGGCCAGATTGCCGTGAAATGATTTGACCAGATGCAGATACTCTTCGTAGGAATAGGTACAGATGTTCATGATTATTTTTGCTCCTTGAACCCGCAGGAAACCGTCATGACGGTTTCCTGTGTAATGATCAGTAAACCAGCGACAGGCGCGGTTCGCGCGCTCCCCTGGCGGATATCCCCTCGCCCGGCTCCCGCGTAATGGTGCGCTGCATCCAGCCGCGGTCGATCTTTCCGTCCACAACCGGCAGAATCTCATCGGCCAGAAACAGGGCTTCATGGATGTCGTGCGTCACGTAAATAACGGGACAGGACAGCCTCCCCTTCAGGATTTTCAGCTCTTCCCGCAAGCCGCGGCGCGTAACCACATCCAGCGCGGAAAACGGCTCATCGAGCAGGAGCAGGCGCGGATGCCGGGCCAGCGCCTGGCAGATCGCGCAGCGCTGACGCTCGCCGCCGGAAACCATGTGCGGCTTGCGTTTTTTCAAATGGCTGATTTTGAAAAGCTCGAAGAGGTCATGGACCTCCTTTTTGCTTTCCGCGGCAAACGCCGCGTTGTCGAACAGGTTGAGATGCGGAAAAAGGCTGTAGTCCTGAAAAACATACCCCAGCCGTCGTTTCTGAGGCTTCAGATGAATATTCCTTGCGGAATCGAACCAGACCTCATCGCCGAATACCACACGTCCGGCATCCGGCATCGTCAACCCCGCCAGCATCCGGATGACCGTGGTCTTGCCGCCGCCGGACGGGCCGATCATCACCAGCATTTTCCCCGCCCGGCAGGCGAAAGAAATCTCCAGATCGAAATATTTCAGTCTCTTGCGGAATGAGGCGGAAAGGGTCATGCGCCGGTCCTCGCGTTGAGTCTGTTGATCAGCAATAAAAAGGCGTAGCTGATCGGAATGAAGCTGAGCGCGATCAGTCCGGCGGCCTCGTAGTTCATCATTTCGACGGCTTCATAAATGGCGATGGACGCCACTTTGGTTTCTCCGGGAATGCTGCCGCCGACCATCAACAGCACGCCGAAGGCGCCGATCGAGTGCAGAAAAACCAGCACCGCGGCCGCGGCAATGCCGGCAACCGAATTGGGAATAATCACGCGCAAAAAGGCGGCGCGCTTCGACAGGCCGAGGATGTAAGCATTTTCCAGCAGGCGGCGGTCGATCTTCTGGAAGGCCGCCTTCATCGGCTGGACGGCAAACGGAACGGAATAAACGACGGACGCAATAGTGATGCCGAGGAAAGTGAACAAAAGGGAGCCTCCGGTCGCGGCTTCCCAGACCCGTCCGGCCCAGCCCCGGGGTCCCATGACGATAATCAGATAAAATCCGATCACGGTCGGCGGCAGAGCCATCGGAAGATAAATCAGCGCCTCCACAAGCGATTTTCCGGGGAAGCGGGCGTAGGCCAGCAGATAAGCCACCGGCGCGGCCAGTACCATCAGAACAAGCGTCGTCACCAGGGCCAGTTTCAGCGTCACATAAAGCGCAAGATAATCCATATTTACCGGTAACCGTATTTCTTCTTCGTTTTGGCGGCGTCGGCGCCGAGCAGATAGGCCATCAACAGTTCGGCGCATTTTTGATTTTTGGATTTTTTCAAGATACACCCGGCCTGCACAATGTCCGGCGCTTCCGGAATGCTGAAGAAGCAGCCGTTTTTTCCCTGCGGGCTTGCCGCGGCGGAAAGCGCGCAAAACCCGGCATCCACCGCCTGTGTGCTGGCGTACTGGAAGGCCTGCGCGATATCCTGGCCGTTGACCAGTTTGTCCTGCAGCGCATCCCACAGTCCGGTTTTTTGGAGGGCCGCCTTTGCCGCCGCGCCGTAAGGAGCGGTGACGGGATTGGCAATCGAGATCTTTTTAATCCTGTTGTTCTTCAGCGCTTCCTGCCAGGTTGGCGCTTTACAGAAATTGGGGTCGGCCGACCACAGAATGGCCTGTCCGCGCGCATAAATAAACGTCCCGTCCGTCCATCCCTCTTTTTGCAGAAGATCGGGACGCTGCTCGTCGGCGGACAGAAATACGTCATAAGGCGCGCCGTTTTTGATCTGGCTGTAAAGGTTTCCGGTCGAGGAAAAGGTGGCTTCAACTTTCACCCCGCTTTTGCTTTCGAAATCCGCCGCGATTTCCTTGAAAGCGGAGATGAAATTGGCCGCCACAGCGACGGAAAGTTTATCCTGGGCAAAAACATGAAACGGTGCGGCAAGGATGCTTAACATCATGACAACAAGAATGGTTTTTTTCATGGCAACCGCTTTCACTCTCTTTCAAGTATGTCTAAAATAACATAGATTTACACAAAAAACATCCCGCAATTTTGCTGCGGGATGTTTTTGGACGGCCGTTATCTAAGTTTATCGATCCTCACCGCGCAGGCCTTATACTCCGCCGTCTGCGTTACGGGATCATACACCGGGTTGGTCAGCCAGTTGGCGCAGGCTTCGCGGAAATGAAACGCCATCCAGACCAGGCCGGGAGGCACTTCCTTCGTCACGTGCGCCTTCACGACCACCTCGCCGCGGCGGGATTTCACGGAGATTTTTTCACCGTCGGAAATGCCTTTGGCCTCGGCATCGGCCGTGGAAATATCGGCCGTCTCCTCGCCCAACAGATCGTTGATGCCCGCGGACCGCCCGGTCTGTGTCCGGGTATGGTAATGATACAGGCGTCTTCCGGTGGAGAGGACAAACGGATATTCCTGATCGGGAACTTCCGCGGGCGGAATATAGTCGATGGCTTTCAGCATCCCCAAACCACGGGTGAATTTTCCGCCCTTGTGCAGCGTTGGGGTGCCCGGATGATCTTCGGTGGGACAGGGCCACTGCAGACCGTCATTTTCCAGACGCGCGTATTTGATTCCCGCCATGGAAGGCGCCAGCACGGATATTTCATTGTCCCAGATTTCCTGAGCGCTTGAGGATTGCCACTCGTGGCCGAAACGTTTGGCCAGCTCTTTGAAGATCCACCAGTTGGGTCTGGCATCCCCCGGCGGCACACTGGCCGCGCGCACGCGGTTGACGCGCCGTTCGGAACTGGCGAAGGTTCCGTCGTTTTCGCTCCAGGCGGCAGCCGGCAGAATGACATGCGCAAACCGGGTGGTTTCCGTCGGGAAGATATCCTGGCAGACCAGGAATTCCGCCGATTGCAGCTCACGCTCGACATGATGAATATCCGGTTCGGTATTGGCCAGGTTTTCACCGAAAACATAAAAGGCTTTGACTTTTCCGGTGGTCAGATTTTTCATCATCGTCGGCATCATCATGCCGGGTTTATCCGGAAGGGATTTGACGTTCCAGGCTTTGGCAAACTTGGCCCGGGCGTCCGCATTGGCCACCTGCTGATAGCCGGGGAAAACATTGGGCAGCGCGCCCATGTCGCAGGCGCCCTGAACGTTGTTCTGGCCGCGCTGCGGATTGACGCCGCCGCATTCAACGCCGACGTTGCCCAAAAGCATCTGGAGATTGGCGCAGGACATGACATTGTTCACGCCGCAGATGTGCTCGGTGATGCCCAGCGTGTACATCAGCATGGCCGGTTTGACGGACGCCATTTTGCGCGCCAGCTCGCGAATGGTGTCGGCGGGAATGCCGCTGATTTCGGCGGCCCGCTCGGGCGGATACTCCATCACTTTCTTTTTGAGCTCTTCAAATCCCTCCGTGCAGGAGTCCACATATTTCTTGTCGTACAGATTTTCCTCAATGAGCACGTTCATCACGCCGTTGATCAGGGCCACATCGGAGCCGACCTTCAGGGGCACGTGCATCTCGGCAAAATCCACCATGTCCGTGCGCCGCGGATCGATCACGATCAGTTTGGCGCCGGCCAGCACAGCGTCTTTGACGAACGTCGAAGCGACCGGATGCGCTTCGGTAATGTTGGTGCCCACCAGAATGATCATTTTTGCCTTCGCGTAATCGGCGAAAGAATTGGTCATCGCGCCCGAACCGAATGAAGTCGCCAGACCGGCGACCGTGGGGGCGTGTCAGGTGCGCGCGCAGTGATCGATGTTGTTGGTGCCGATCACCGCGCGGAAGAATTTCTGCATCTGATAGGAATCTTCGTTGATGCTGCGGGCGCAGCTCACGCCGGCAATGGCGTCCGGCCCGTCTTTTTTGATAATTTCCTTGAATTTTTCAGCCACCAGGTCCAGCGCTTCATCCCAGGAGGCTTCCCGGAATTCACCGTTTGCCTCGCGGATCAGCGGCGTCTTGAGCCGTTCCTCCGAATAAATGAAATCGTAGGCGAACCGGCCTTTCACGCACAAACGGCCCATGTTCGGCTGAGCGTCTTCCACCGCCGTCACCTTCACGATTTTGCCGTCCTTGACGTGCAGCCACTGCTGGCAGCCCACACCGCAGTAGGGACAGGTCGTGCGGATTTTTTTGATTTCCCAGGGACGGCCCAGACCCTTGGCTTTCTTCTCGGTCAGCGCCCCGACCGGACAGACTTCCACGCACTGCCCGCAGAAAACGCATTCGCTTTCATGATAGGGCAGGTCGCCGCCGGTGACGATCTTGCTTTCCTTGCCGCGGTACCCCTGAGAGATCGCCCGGTTGACCATCACCTCATTGCAGGCCTGAACGCAGCGGCCACAGAGGATGCAGCGGCTGAAATCGCGAACGATCAGAGGATTCCGGTCTTCCTTCGGATAAATATCGCTCGCGGCTTTTTCCTCAAACCGCAGATCGGTGATTTTGTAAAAATAGGCCAGATCCTGCAGGCGGCAGTTGCCGTTGGCCTCGCAGGTGAGACAGTTGTGCGTGCCGCTGGAAAGCAGCAGTTCCACATTGAGCTTTCTGGCCTGATGGACGAGTGCGGTTTCCGTAAAGACTTCCATCCCCGGCGTGACCGGCGTGGAGCAGGCCGCCATCAGCGAGCGTGCCCCCTTGACTTCCACCAGGCAGATGCGGCAGGCGCCGGTCGGCGTCGAGCCTTTCAGGTAACAGAGGGTTGGAATCTCAATGCCGCCGACTTTCGCCGCTTCGAGAATCATTTGCCCCGGCGTATAGGGCGTCTCCTTGCCGTTTAAAATAAAGGTGTCGCTCATTTTTCCATCTCCTGAAAATCACTTATGACATCAATGATATATGCCTTAAGTGACATATAAAGTGAGCTCTTCATACAAAACTATTTCCCTGATGTCAACTCGCAAAATGCACGTGGACGAAATCGAAGAAAAAACACAGCAATAATGATGATCTGCAATAAAAATAAACGGGAGAGGAAAAGAAGGGATCGAGCGTTCCCGGAAATGTCGTCCTTCCGGGAACGCTCTGTTGCAGCAATGGCCCGAAGGCCGCTGAGAATCAGGCTGCTTCCAGTTTTACCGCACAGACCTTGTATTCCGGAATCTTACCGGTGGGGTCCAGCGCCGGATTGGTCAGGAAATTCACGGGCGCTTCGGTGAAATGGAAGTTCATGAAGATCGATCCGGGCGCGCTCTTTTCTGTAATACGGGCTTTGACTTCCACCGTGCCGCGCCGGGACGTCACCCGGACCTTCTGTCCGTCGGCAATGCCCAGTTTCCCCGCGTCTTCCGGATGAATTTCCACCAGGCTTTCGGGGCAGCGTTCGACGGGGCCCCTGGCGCGCGTCGTCATCGTGCCGGTGTGGTAGTGATACAGGACACGCCCCGTTGAAAGCAGGAAGGGATACTCCTGGTCCGGCAGTTCATTGGGCGGGATATACTCCAGCGCCGTAAACAGTCCCAGCCCCCGCGAGAACTTGTCTTTGTGCAGGAATTTGGTCCCCGAATGACTGACGGTCGGGCAGGGCCACTGAAGGCCTTCCTTTTCCAGGCGGTCGTAGGTAATGCCCGCATAGCTGGGCGTCACCGTCCTGATTTCTTCAAAAATTTCCTGCGCGGACGCATACGTCATCGGATAGCCCATCCGGCTGGAAATTCCGCAGATGATTTCCCAGTCCGCCCTGGCCTCTCCGGGCGGCTCCAGCGCTTTGCGAACGCGCTGTACGCGCCGTTCCGTGTTGGTAAAGGTCCCTTCCTTTTCGGCAAAGGCACAGGCCGGCAGAACCACGTCCGCCATCTGCGCCGTCTCGGTCAGAAAAATATCCTGCACGATCATCAAATCCAGTTTCTGCAGCTCTTTTGCGACATGCTGCAGGTCCGGATCGGAAAGAAGGGGATTTTCCCCCATGACATAAAGTGCTTTGATTTTTCCGCTGCCGGCCGCCGCCATGATTTCCATCAGGGTCAGGCCGGGTTTGGGAGAAAGAGCCGCTTTCCAGGCCGCCTCAAATTTCTTGCGGACGTCCTCGCCGGCAACCGGCTGGTAGGCCGGATAAACGTTGGGCAGCGCGCCCATGTCGCAGGCGCCCTGAACGTTGTTCTGGCCGCGCAGCGGATTCACGCCGCCTCCTTCAATGCCCACGTTGCCGCACAGCATGGACAGATTGGCGGTGCTCTTCACGTTGTCCGTGCCGGTGATGTGCTGCGTGATGCCCATCGCGTAAATGATGGAAGCGCGGCCGGCCTGCGCGTACATGCGGGCCGCTTTTTTCAGATCTTCGGCCGGTACGCCGGAAATTTTTTCAACGGACTCAGGTGTGTATTTGGCAACCACCGCTTTGAGCGCCTCAAATCCTTCTGTGCGACCCGCGACATATTCCTTGTCGTAAAGACCTTCCGCGATGATCACGTTCATCAGGCCGTTGAAAACCGCGACATCCGTTCCCGGTTTTTGCCTGAGCCAGATGTCCGCGTATTTCACGAGGTCGATTTCCCGCGGATCGATGACAATCAGCTTCGTTCCATGCCGACGGACGGCCCGCTTGACCTTAGCGCCGATCACGGGATGGTTTTCCGTCGTATTGGTTCCCGTAGCCAGGATCAAATCCGTAGATTCCAATTCGTCGATCGAATTGGTCATGGCTCCGCTGCCGAATGTGGCGGCCAGACCGGCCACCGTCACGGAGTGTCAGAGCCTCGCGCAGTGATCAATGTTGTTGGTGCCGATGCCCCCCCTCAGGAATTTCTGGAACACGTAGTTTTCCTCGTTGGTGCAGCGCGCGGAAGAAAGCCCGGCAATGCTGTCCGGACCGTATTCCTTTTTAACCGCCGCCAACCGCTGTGCGATGAAGGCGTACGCCTCGTCCCAGGCGGCTTCTTTGAAAGCTTCGCCTTTCTGATGACGAATCAGCGGTTTGGAGATCCGGTCGGGATGGGAAATAAAGTCCATGCCGAAACGGCCCTTGACGCAGAGACTGCCTTCATTGGGCGGACCGTATTGGCGATTACCCATGACTTTGACGATTTTATTGTCCTTTGTGTAGAGGTCGATCTGGCAGCCGACGCCGCAGTAGGCGCAGGTGGTTCGGGTTTTCGAAAGTTCCCAGGGACGGCCCGCGAATTTCGCCTGCTTGAAGGTAATGGCGCCCGTGGGGCAGACCTGCGCGCATTCGCCGCAGAAAACGCAGGACGAATCAATGTAATCCGCATCAAAAGCCGGGCCGACTTTCGCGTAGGATCCGCGATTGGCGAAATCCAGCACCTCATTGACCTGAATTTCATTGCAGGCCCGGATGCAGCGCCCGCAGAGGATGCACTTGTTCAGGTCGCGGGTAATCATGGTGTTGGAGTTGTCCATCTCGTAGCCGTGATGCTCGATGGGGAAGCGGGGCTTGTCGATCTGCAGCCAGTACACCAGGTCCTGCAGTTCGCAGGCGCCGTTCTGTTCGCAGGTCAGGCAGTTGTGGTCGCCGGACGACCACAACAACTCAATAATCATTTTCTGCGCGGCGCGAATGGCCGGCGTGTTGGTGCGGATCACCATGCCGGGGGTAACGGGCGCGCAGCAGGAGGCGACATAGCTTCTCGCGTTCTCCACTTCCACGACACAAACCCGGCAGGCGCCCACATTGGTTGTTTTGGAATAATGACAAAGCGTGGGGATGTAAATCCCCTGACTTCTTGCCGCCTCCAGAATCGTTTGCCCCGGGTCCGCCGATACTTCCTGTCCGTCAATTGTCACTGTAATCTTCGTGTCCATGTATTCTTTCTCCAGTTTCAAAAAATCAATATTCGAATAAGCCTTCAGTTGATCATCATAACTGACCAACAGTTTTTATAAGCAACCTCCCCCTTTGTCAATTCTATCAATTATGACTTATATCAATAGTGGCACATATTGCAGATGCTTATGAAAGAAGATATGCTGCGCTTCAAAAAACAGATGCTTTTTGCCGGGAAAAACAATGAAAAAGTCATGGAAAATTGATGTATTCAAAGCCACGGATAGACTGAACCAGACATTTGCCGTTCATTTGGGGGAAACGCCGTGTCCAAAGAATTGATGAACACCAAAGAAGTCGCCCGATATCTCGACATTCATGAAAAACAGGTTTATCTGCTCATCAAGGCGGGGAAAATCCCCTGCACAAAGATCACCGGGAAATGGATTTTTCCCGTCAAACTCATCGATGAGTGGCTGCAAAACAGCATCGCTGAGGGAGTTCGAAAGGCCGGAAAAAGAATCCATTCCGTTGAAGGGTCCCTTCTGGCGTCGGGAAGCAACGATCCCGTGATGGACATCCTGCTGACGACCGTCAAAAAATATCATCCCGCCTTCACCATTTTTTCCGCCAATACCGGCAGCGTCAACGGCTTGAAGGCACTCAATGCCGGGCTCACGGATATTGCTTTTTCCCACCTTTTTGACCCCCGGACCGGCGATTATAACATCCCTTTTTTAAAAGCGTATTGCCCGAATCATCACCCTGTGGTCATCAATTTGTTTTACCGTCGGATCGGGTTTCTGGTGGGGCGGACCGGGAGAAAAATCTTTAACGGATGGGAAAACCTGACGGACCGGCGGATTCGGTTCGTCAACCGGCAAAACGGATCAGGCATTCGAATGCTGCTGGATGAAGAGTTGGGAAAAAGGGGCATCGCCCCGGGAGAAATTACCGGCTATGATGCCGAAGTCTATACGCACCTGGAAGTCGGGCTTTCCATCGTTTCGGACGAGGCCGACGTCGGAATCGCATCGGCCGCGGCGGCAAAAATATTTGACCTCAGATTCCTGCCCCTTACGAGCGAACGCTTTGACATGATTCTGGATCAAAAGACATTTTTTGAGCCGGCCGTCCAGGCGTTTATCGAAACCCTTCAGTCGGACGCCTTCCGGAAACGCGTCGAAAAAATCGGCAATTACGATTTCAGGGATTCCGGCCGGATCCTGCATTCGGCCTGACCGGACGGATGTCCGGCAAAGGCTTTCCGACCGGGATTATCCGAGGACGTTCCAGGCGCAGGCCACCATCGGTTCGTAGCCTTTGTCCTGCATGATCATGTCCAGATGAACCAGGCTGACGGCGGAAACATCCATGTCGCGGGCCAGCAGGCGCCCCGCCCGGTAAAGCGTCACGAGATATTTTTTGCACCGGCCGCAGACAAAAGCGGATTCCTGCGTTTTGCCTTCGACATAAAAATAATCCATCTCCTTCGAGGATTCCTTTTCGCAATATGGACAAACCACGCGCGTGAAGCGCCAGTCCTGGCCGCAGGAACTGCAATGCAGAAAGCGTTTGCCGCCTTCCTCCTCAATGAGCGCAATCGACGGAAACTCACCGCAAACCGGACAATATCCTTTCTCCCAGTCAAACGGGCCCAGCGCCTGGGCTGCCTCCCTGCCCCGCCGCTCCAGCAGCACGCGAGCCGTCAGGCTCCACAGGAAGGAAGCATTGGAGGGAGAGAAGGCAAGGTCATTGGCCCGGGGTTGGGTCGCCCCGTCTCCCCCGGCCGGGAGCGCCTCAAGGGAATCCTTCAGACGAAGCTTGCCCCCGGAAATCAGAGCGGACAGACGATCCATTTCTTCCGTCAGTTTGGGCATGCCTTCCCTGACGGCTTCGGCCAGAGACAAAGCGATCTTCTCCAGCGGATCCTCCGGTGAAAAAAGGGGAATCTGACGGAGAATGGGAACGCCCGCGCGCAGCCGGTCCCGGTCAATCGCCGAATAATCCAGCGCCGGCAGTGTGAGGCTTTCCGCAAGCTGTCTTTGCCGGGTCATCACCGGCCGAAAAGCTTTGAGCAATTCTGCGGAGTGCGGATTTTGCTCCATGGCCCGGTCGAAAATTTGATCCATCCCGGATGTTTCCGTATTGTCCGACATTGTAAACACCTTCCTTTTGCAGAGGTTGTGATATCCTTCAGTGGATTGGCGATCGCGACCGTTCCCGGCGGCCGGCAAGATCATGGCCTTCAGCAGAAAGCGGCGCACACGAATCATCCATGTGCGCCGCTTTTATAATGAATCGAACGAAAAAGCTACCGTTTATGCCTGATGTCCGTGGGCGTCGGATTTCTTCTCCTCGCCGTAAACCACCAATTTGCCTTCATGCTCCATCTCTTTGACCCACTTCGGATGCAGCATGGTCAATACTTTCTTGTCCATCCAGCCGGTAACCATCGCATCCACCGACCCGGGGTTGCCAATCGTGCCGAGGTACAGGTGAATGAAGAAGAACGCGAAGATCGCCACAAATCCCAACGCATGCAGCGGGTACATCCACCGCACCAGCTCCACCGGCAGGTTCGTCGGAAACCACATGATCAGACCGGTCAAAATCATCAAAATTCCGCCGCCCGCAACGACCAGAAAAAACGCCTTCTGACCGGGATTGTATTTCCCCGTCTCCGGAACTTTATCCACATGCCACAGGTAACCGCCTGCAGCCATGCACCAGTCCAGGTCTTCCGGAAGCACAAACACGCCCGCTTCCTTCCACCACATCCGGATGACGAGAATCAGCGATACGGCAAACACCAAACCGGTAAAGTTGTGAACGAGTTTCAAACTCTTCAACCCGCCAAATAATAACCCAATAAAATTAAAGGTCTGGAACATCATCCCCAGTCCCGTTACACACAACAGCAAACAGGAAAGAGCCAGCATCCAGTGCAAAATTCTTTCATAGCTGTCGGTCACCTGTACGTATCCTTTTTTCATGGCTATTTCCCTCCTTCCGTGTTCCCGCCGTCCTGACCGCTTACATCCTCATGCGGCGTCTTCGGCCCATGAATCATGTAATGCAGGAAAACTCCTCCCAATACGCCGCCCGCCGCCAGCAAACTCAATGGCTTCAGCAGGTCTTTCCAGATAACCACGGAAAGCGGAACTTTCGGATTCACCGGCAGTTCGTCGTAAACTTCCGGCTTGAACTGGAGCACATAAATCACGTGCGTCCCGTCCACAAACTTGTCGCCGTAAACATTGGCATCGCCGCCGAGCTCCTTGGCTCTGGCATAGGCTTTCTTCATCATCGTTTCCTTGTCGCCGATGGTCAGGGCGCCGGTGGGACAGGATTTTACGCAGGCCGGCGCGTGGCTTTCGCGGATGCGGGAATAACACAGGTCACATTTGTAAACCTTGTCGGTTTTTGCGTCATACTTGGGAATGTGAAACGGACAGGCCGACACGCATTCCTTGCAGCCGATGCACTTGTCGCGATGAATTCCGACAGTTTTCAGCGGCGTATAATAGAGCGAACCGCTGGGACAAACCTTCACGCAGGCGGCGTCCGTGCAGTGCATGCAACCGTCCTTGCGGAAAATCCACTGAAAGTTTTTGTTTTTATCCTCATATTCCTGGAAGCGGATCAGCGTCCAGGTGTTCCACTGCAGGTCCGGCGGATTCTGGTAGGTGCCCAGCTGTTTGGTTTTCAGGCCCGGAAGTTCGTTCCACTGCTTGCAGGCCACCTGGCAGCCGCGGCAGGCGGTGCACAGGGTTGTATCGATCAATTTAACTAATTCAGGTTTACTCATTTTCGCATCCCTCCTACAGCTTTTCTACGTTGACCATGAACGCCTTGTACTCGGGACAGAAGGTGTTCGCGTCGCCAACGGTTGGGGTTAACATATTCGTGCTGTCACTCGTGCTGTCCTTGGGGAAGAGCCAGCCGTAATTGAAGGGCATGCCGACCTGATGAACCGTTTTGCCTTCCACATGGAAAGGTTTGAAACGCTTCGTCACCATGGCGATGCAGGGCGCTTCGCCGCGGATGGAGGACACCTTGATGCGCTCACCGTTTTTAATGCCTTTTTCCTTGGCCAGTTCGTCGCCGATCTCCACATACAGTTCCGGCTGCATTTCCAGGAGCCAGGCCTGCCAGCGCGTCAAAGCGCCGGTGCACCAGTGTTCCGTGCAGGAGTAAGTCGTGCAAACGTAGGGGAACTTTTCACTGGCATTGGCCACTTTATCCATATCGCTCTTGAAAATTTCAGCAGCCGGATTCATCCGCTGCGAAGACAATGGATTTTTCTCCAATGGTCCTTCCAGCGGTTCGTAATGCTCGGGAAACGGGCCTTCAGCCATGCCGGGGCCGAACAAAGCACCCAGACCGTCTTTCTGCATGATGAAAGGATATTTTCCTTTCTGTTTATCCGCTTGCGGCGGCCAGGGACCATCGGGCACATCACCGACCCACTTGTCTCCCGTCCACTCCAGGAGTTTGCGTTTGGGATTGTAGGGCTTGCCGTTCACATCGCAGGATGCACGATTGTAGAGGATGCGGCGGTTGACCGGCCAGGCAAAAGACCAGTTGGGGAAGAGCCCCAGCCCTGTCGGATCTTCCTTGCCGCGGGCCTGCATCTTGTTGATGCCATCGGCGGTGTAGCTTCCCGAAATAATCCAGTTGCCGCAGGCCGTCTTGCCGTCGGCCTGGAGATTGCCAAAGCCCGGAACCAGTTGCCCCTTCTTGAACTCGGTCTTGGTTTTCTTGGCCTTGTCTTCGATCACGGTGTCTTCCAGGAAAACGCCGTTGATCCGTTTGGCCACTTTAATCACGTCAAAGTGGCCTTTGCTGTCTAAGTAATCCCACTTGAGATTCACGATGGCTTCTGCATTGGGGCCGCCTTCCTTTTCATACAGCTTCTTGACGGCCGCCATGATCTTGATTTCAATTTCACCCACGGGGATAGCATCACCGGGGGCCTCGGCAGCCTTGTATTTCCACTGTACCCAGCGGCCGGAGTTGCTCTGCGACCCTTCCTTTTCCATGGTCGCGGCGGCGGGCAGAAGGAAACATTCCGTCTTGTTCTTTGTAGGATCAATGCCGGGGCCTCTCCAGAATTCGTAGGTTTCATTGTTGAAAATGTTTTCTCCCACCAGCCAGTCCAGATTCTGGAGCGCTTTGCGGACTTTGTTGGAATTCGGGGTGCTGACAGCCGGATCCGCGCCAATACAGAAGAATCCCTTCACCTTGCCCGCATACATCGCATCGAACATGTGCATGGTTGAATAGTGTTTCCCGTCTTCCATCTTGGGCAGCCAGGAATAGCCGAATTCATTTTCTTTCGTTGCCTTCTCCTCCCACAGGGATTTCAGGAAGCTGACAAAAAACTTCGGATAATTCGAGTAGTAGTTTGCCGACTGGGGATCCTTGGACTCCGGCGTGTATTTATGAAGATATTTTTCCATTGTATCCAATGACGCGGGAAGCATCTTCAGATAACCGGGCAGATTGCCGTACAAAATGCAATGGTCCGTCGAACCCTGAACGTTGGGTTCGCCGCGCAGCGCGTTGATGCCGCCGCCCGCGATCCCCATGTTGCCCAGAAGCAACTGAATGATGGACATGGTGCGGATGTTCTGGCTGCCGGTGGTATGGTGAGTCCAGCCCAGAGCGTAGCATTCCGTTCCCGCCTTGTCCGGAACGCCGGTGGAAGCATAGATTTCATAAACCTTGAGAAGGTTTTCCTTGGAGACACCGGTGATGCTGGAAACCTTATCCAGCGTGTAACGGGAATAGTGTTTTTTCATCATCTGGAAAACGGAGCGGGGATGGGTCAGGGTCATATCCCGTTTGGGAATGCCCTTGCCGTCTTTTTCCAGCACCCAGGTTGCCTTATCGTATTTGCGTTTTTTGGCATCATACCCGGAGAAAAGACCATCTTTAAAATAGTAGTCCTCACCGACGATAAATGATGCGTTGGTATAATTGAGGACATAATCCTTGAAGTATTTCTTGTTCTCGATGATGTAGTTAATCATGCCGCCCAGGAAAGCGATGTCGGTGCCGGAGCGAAGCGGCACATGGAAATCACAGCGGGCGGATGTTCTTGTGTAACGGGGATCAACGTGAATGATCGTTGCGCCTTTTTCCTTGGCTCTTAATATCCACTTAAAGGCGATGGGGTGATGCTCGGCAGCATTGCTGCCCATAATCAGGATGACATCGGCATTCTTTAAATCACAGTAGTGGTTCGTCATGGAACCACGTCCGAACGACTCTCCCAGAGCCGCTACAGATGGACTGTGTCAGACCCTGGCCTGATGGTCTATATAGACCAGACCCAGCGCTCTGGACTTGACGCTGACCAGCCAGCATTCCTCATTATCGATGTTGGAACTGCCGTAGTGGCCGATCGCTTCGCAGCGGTTGACCAGCTCGCCTTTGTCATTTCTCTTGATAAAATTCTTATCACGAGTGTCCTTGACCAGACGGGCGATCCGGGAAAGCGCAAAATCCCAGTCTTTCTCTTCCCATTCCGTTCCGTAGGGCTTGCGATAAAGCACCTTGGTCAGGCGGTGTTTGTTGGCTTCGGTCAGATCGAAGAACCCCGCGCCCTTGGCACACAGCGATCCCTCGTTGATGGGATGATCGGCATCGCCTTCGATGTTGAAAATTTTCCCCGTAGCCTTATCCACGCTGCATACCAGACCGCAACCAACGGAGCAATAACAACAGATCGTCGTTACCTGCTTGGCAATCTTGATTCGATCCATTTTGCCAAGCTCGTCGGCATACGCCCGGGTTGGATTGAGGTTGAGCCCCAGACTCGACAGGGCCACGCCTCCTCCAACGGCTCCGGTCATCGTTAAAAAGCCTCTTCTTGTGATTTGCATAAAAATCCTCCCCATACATGTGTCAATTTTGATCTATGTCATACGTGGCATATATTGACCGAAAGTCATTTAAATGTCAATATGTTTTCTAAAACATATTGGAGGGAACCGGCGGGGCAAAATGATTTGATTGCATTTCACGCCCAACTTCCCTATACAGTTTATATTCATGAGTCCTGCAGGCAGGAGGAGTTCTTCCCATGGAAATCAAGTACAAGGTATGGATTGAAAAAAACGGAAAAGTCGTGTTCGGCAAGGGGCGGGACGACATTCTCAAGGCCATCGATGAGCAGCGCAGCCTCAATGCCGCGGCCAAAAAGCTGGAAATGTCCTATCGGGCGGCATGGGGACGATTGAAAGCTTCGGAAGAGCGGATGGGCATGAAGCTGGTGGAAGTCGGCGTGCACGACAAATCCATGCAGCTCACCGGGCAGGCCCGATCCATTATTGATCGATTTGAAAAACTGGAAAAAGACGTGGAACGGCTTCTGCACACGGCAGACCAAGATTTTCAGAAATTACTCCAGGTGGAAGAGAAAATCGGCAAACCCTAAGGATTTTAATATTTTATGCCTTTGATCAAAGCGTTGAGGCTGTCGTGAACGATGGTGAAGATTCGCTCCCCTCTTCTTTCAGGCACGCCGGTATAGATGTAAAGAGAAATCACTCCGTTGAGAAGCCCCCAGACGGCATACTGCATTCGGCGGACGTCCATGCCGGAAATGAATTCGCCTGAATCCACGCCCCGTTGAAGAATTTCCGCAATCACGTGCACATTTTCATTGGTCGTGTGAATGAGCTGTGTATTTTGCTCATCCGTCAGATTCATGTTTTCCGCCTGCAGCATAAAGGTCATCAGGATCCGGAACAACTCGTTATTATCCAGAAAGTAGCTGACGTATTCATGGGCGAAAGCGATCAGGGCCTCCGAAGCGGTTCCTCCCTGTTTGGCAAAAACGTTCCATTCCTTGTGACGATCGATATTGGCTGAAATCAGGATCTGGGTGTAAATTTCTTCCTTGCTGTCAAAATAGAGGTAAATGGAGCCTTTGCTCACCTCCGCCTTGGCAGCGATCAGGTCAACCGTGACGGATTTGAACCCCCGTTCAAAAAACAGCTTGCGGGCGGCCTTCAAAATGGAATTTTTCCGGCTCTCCTTTTCTTTTTTTCTTCTTTCTTCCGAACTCAAGATCGGCTCTCCTTTGAACGCAAGAGGAAGACCCCCTCGGCGTCTTTTTGCAAGTCTCTGTTAATGCTTGATAAATGCTAACAGAATGGCCTCATGACTTACGGTCATGTTGCGTACCGCAATTGAAAACCCCTGTCAAGGAAAATTAAAGAAATCTATTTGCGCAGTTTTTCAAGCTGCAGGATAATGCTTTCCAGAGGCGGACGCGTGTTGATGTCATGAACATCAATGTAGCGGATGATGCCTTTTTTATCGATGATGATGATTGCCCGCTCCGCCGTTCCGTTGGAACGCAGAATGCCCAAGCGGGATGCTACCGCGCCGTGCGGCCAGAAATCGGACAGCACCTCAAACCAGAGATGCCCCATCTGATTGGTCCAGGAATAGAGAGTCGGAATATTATCGACGCTGATGCCCAGGAGCACGGCGTCGTTTTCTTCAAACAGTTCCTGAACGATATTATAGCCGGGCCACTGGTCGGAACAAACCGGCGTCCAGGCCGCCGGCACAAAGGACAGCACGACATTCTTTTTGCCCCGGTAGTCTGCGAGCGACACCTTCCTGCCGCTTACGGCCGGCAGCGTGAAACCGGGGGCGATCTCTCCGACTTTGACTTTTAAAACACTGTCCACCGGCTTCAGCTTGCCGACCTCATAAATGTTCCCCTTGTAAGCGTCGGAAAGGGCAAAAGCCGGAGTTGCCAGGAGAACCATCATCAACAACGCGCAGACCATCTTTCTTTTCATGGAAGCCTCCTCACTGCTGAATTCCGGTCAACCGGACCACTTCGGCCAGAAACGCTTCCACGTCTTCGTGCGCGCCCAGCCTGGAGTAAACCACTTCCCGTTTTTTGGGCCCGCCCAGTTTCACAACAATAAAATACGGCGTGCGGACTTCGCCGATGATTTTGTGAATGGTAAAATCCGCGTCCGGAACCAGCGGAAATTCAACCTTGTACTTCTTTTTGAACGTATTCACTTCAAAGGATGTGTTTCCCGCGCCGATGCCTAGAATCTTGATTTTGCCCTTGATCCGCGGATTGGCCTCCATCAGAGAGAAAAAGCGGTTCATATTGGGCGCATCCTTCTGACAGTAGGGGCAATAGAGGCTGAAGATCTGGATCATCAAAGCCTGTGCTTTGACCTGATCCGCGGAAAACGTACCGGAGCCGGAAAGGCCCAGATATTTGAGACCGGCCGAATCCGCGGGTTTTTGAATTTTCATATCAGGGAGCGACGCTCCCACCTGCGGCGGCAGCGTTTCAGCGCCCAGCAGTGCCGGCAGCGATAAAATCATCATGACCATCATCACGGCGACTTGTTTTCTCATGTTTTCTCCTCCTCAATTTCGGGATATCAGGCGATGCACGGCTTTATCCAATCCGTCCAGCGACAGTTCGAACATCGGAAAAATGCCGGCAATCTGTTTGGTCGTCCAGGTATAAAACCAGGAATCCTGCGACTGCGGATTGAGCCAGACGGCGTGGCGAAACGTTCTGGCCAGAAACTTCAGATATTCCACGGAAGGCCGGGCTTCGTTCTGGCCGATATAAATTGCGCCGTGGGCGTCATTGAGTTCATAGGGCGCCATGGACGCGTCCCCCACGATAATCAGCCGCGTTTCCGGGTCGGAGCGAATCAATTCATCCACCCGCACCGGTTTGGCGCTGCGGGCCGGATCCTGCCAGATTTTGGAATAAATCGTGTTGTGAAAGTAATAAATCTCCAATTCCTTGAACTGAAACTGCGCATAGTGAAAAAGGACCTGAACGAGGTCCACATAGGGATCCATCGACCAGCCGCCGTTGTCGATGAGCAGCTTGACTTTCAGCCGGTCGGCCATCCGGCGGTCAAAAATAATGTCAATTTCTCCCGCGTTGCGCATGGTCGAATAAATCGTTTTATCGATGTTGACGACGTCTTTCGGCCCGGCGGGCTGCAGGTGCTTCAGCCTTTTGAGCGCCTCGCCGATCTGCGAAGCCGTGATGGGCCCGGACTGCGAATAATCCCGGTAGCGGCGCTCCATCGCCACTTTGATGGCGGACTTGTTGCGCGACTCGCCGCCCACCCGCATGCCGCCCGGATGACGGCCGGAGTGCCCCGTCGGCGATGTGCCGCGCGAACCGATCCAGCGGTTGCCCCCGTGGTGGGCTTCCGTCTGCTCCTTGAGAAGTTTAAGGAAATGCTCGACCAGTTCATCGGGCGTCATCTGTTTGATCTGATCCTCATCCATCCCCAGCGCCTGGGCCATGCCGCCCGGATCCTTGAGCCATTCGGAAAGCATCGCCCGGACCGCTTCGGTCAGTTCCGCATCGGTAGGCTCGATTTCGGCCATGCCGCGAAATGCGACGGAAAACGCCTGATCATAAATATCAAAGTAGCGTTCGCTTTTGACCAGAAGGCTGCGCGCGACGCTGTAAAAATCGTCCAGCGACGAAACCAGGCCCAGTCCCAGCGCTTTCTGCAGACGCAGGAAAGACGTGGGCGTTACGGGAATCCCCTTGTCGCGAAGCGTATAGAAAAAGTTGACAAACATATTTTCACACTACTGGTGCGAGGCCAGATAAAGGTCGGTGCTCTTTTTGAACAGAACGCCCAAAAACGGGATCGACGACTTCAGGCTTTTGACATTGAAATCCGGATCCGCCTGAAGGGCGCGAATCCAGTTGATCAGCTCGCGCGTGGCCGGCTTTTTTTCGACGCCGCGCACCTCGCGCAGACGATAAAACGTATCCAGACAGGCCGACGTCAGATCCCTGTTCAAGTCCGGAAAATGCACATCGATGATCCTGCGCATCATTTCGCGGTCGGGAAAAGCGATGTGATGAAAATTGCAGCGCCCCAAAAACGGATCGGACAGATCTTTCTTCGCGTTGGAGGTGATCACGATGACCGGCCGGTTTTTTGTCCGCACCGTCCGGTCGATTTCCATGATGTCGAATTGCATCTGATCGAGGATGTCCAGCATGTCATCCTGAAAATCCGTGTCCGCCTTGTCGATCTCGTCGATCAGCAGCACGACTTTTTTATCGGAGGTAAACGCCTGGCCGATTTTGCCCATCTTGATATATTCCTCGATTTTGCTCACATCCCGCCCGGAATCGGCAAAACGGCTGTCGTTCAAGCGGGTCAGCGTATCGTACTGATACAGGGCGTCAATCAGCTTCATGCTGGATTTGACATTCAGGATGATGAGCGGCATGCGCAGGTTTTCGGCGATGGCATGCGCCAGCATGGTTTTGCCGGTTCCGGGTTCGCCCTTGAGCAGAAGCGGCATCTCCAAAGCCATGGAAATATTGACAATCTTGGCAAGTTCATCATCCAGAACATAGCGCGCTGCCCCGGCAAATCTTGCGGGGCGGTTTCCCGACATCATCATTCATTTACTCCTTAAACATTATTTTTATCTCCTGCAGGCGCGCGATCCATATAATGCCCGGAGCGCATCGTCCACAACAATTGCAACCGCCTCCCCTGTGACCTCGGGAGATCCGGGCGGCAAATCCGTTTTCTGTCGCCTGCGGAGCCATAACACGTTTTGACGCAAAAATTAACGCGGAATATTTTTTTATTCCCGGTTGCGCGCCCGATGTCCGGCAAAGCCAAGATTTCCTTGACAGTTCAAACCGCTTTTCCTATACTTCCCATGCAGAAAGAAGGCGGTTTTTATTCATTTCACCGTTTCCGCAAACGATAAGGAGAACCCCATGAAAAATACCCTGAACAAAATACTGGTGGTGGCGCTGGTCGCCTTCATCACGTCAGCCTGCGCGAGCCAGGACCGTTTTATCGTCCACCACACGAACGGAACCGTCCTCGACACCAAAACCAACCTGATGTGGGCGGCCAAAGACAACGGCAGCGACGTCAACTGGACCGACGCAAAATCCTACTGCGAAAATTACGCCGCCGGCAATTTCAAGGACTGGCGACTGCCGACGAGTGAAGAGCTGGCCGGTTTGTATGAAGCGCAGCAAACCCGCGAGGCGCCGTGCGCCGGCAATTTCAATATCCACATGGCAACGGAGCTGATCCAGGTCACCTGCTTTGCCGCCTGGTCGTCCGAAACGCGCAATGCCGACGCCTCCCTGTACAATTTCATTTACGGCAGACCCGACTGGTATCTCCGGTCGCACACCTACGGCATGCGGGCGCTTCCGGTTCGGAATAACAAATAGGCCTTTCTTACCCCTAACTTTTGCGAGGATATTTATACCAAGTTGCATTCAAAGGATAACGAGGCGGCAAGGAGAAGGCTCCGCAGGCGTATTTTTATATACGTCGAGGAAGCCGACGACACAAACAACAAAGTTAGCCGCAGAATGCGACTGGTATAAAAATAAAGCTTGACAACCGCGGAGAACTCCTCTAGGGTGCGCCCAACTTCGCGGGTCAACGTAAAAAAAGCGAAGGAATAAGTTGAATCGTGTCATGAATAAAGCACAAGGTCGGCCGCCAAGTACTTTAAAACCTGGCGGCCTTTTTGTTTCTGCCGGTGTGATCATTCGACTTAGGAAATTTTGAGAAAGGAGGATCGGCACTATGTCAGAAGGTAAAGTAAAGTGGTTCAACGAGCGCAAAGGCTTCGGCTTCATCGAGCAAGAGGGCGGGAGCGATATTTTCGTGCACTTCAGCGCCATTCAGTCCAGCGGCTTCAAAACGCTTACGGAAGGCCAGCAGGTCAGCTTTGATGTCGTTCAGGGCAAAAAAGGCCTGGAAGCGGAAAACGTCAGAGCCCTCTAGGGATCGATGAAAACGTCCACAAAAGCGCGCCGCAAAACGGCGCGCTTTTTTTATAGTTCCTCCGCTTAATGGGTACTTTTGTTACGTATAACACCTACAAGTCCGCAATATTGTTATGTATGGTAATGTGTTTCTTTCCAAT
>Ga0208694_1001264_pt1 | contig 31960 bp, 26 predicted proteins | sample AD_UKC078_MetaG_FD_184442 | JGI IMG/M metagenome (GOLD analysis project Ga0208694, IMG submission 184442) | Active sludge microbial communities of municipal wastewater-treating anaerobic digesters from USA - AD_UKC078_MetaG (SPAdes) (version 2) | ecosystem: Engineered > Bioreactor > Anaerobic >...
GACTCTTCTTTAAAACCTTGACAGCATCCTCACTGGACTTCTGACCAACAATATCAAGAGCACCATAAAGTATCGACTCGGCGATACTCTTTTTGCCTGCCAACATCATGATGTTAATAAGCTTGGCTACCGTTTTGTCGTGAAACTTCGGATCCGGCAGGATATTTCTTTTGGGTACTTCTCTTCTTCTTGGCATACCTAACCCCTCAACGAAATCAGTGCTAAATTATTTTGGACGCTTGGCGCCATACTTGGAACGGCTCTTCATACGGCCCTTTACGCCCACAGAATCCAGCGTGCCACGCACAATATGATAACGCACACCCGGAAGGTCCTTAACCCTGCCGCCACGAATCAGAACCACCGAGTGCTCCTGAAGATTGTGACCCACGCCAGGAATATACGATGTCACCTCTATACCATTTGTAAGCCTAACCCTGGCCACTTTACGAAGCGCCGAGTTCGGCTTCTTTGGAGTTGTGGTGTACACCCTGGTACAAACACCACGCTTTTGAGGACAGCACTTGAGCGCCGGGGCCGTTGACTTATCCCTCTTATTCTCCCTACCAATGCGTATCAACTGGTTAATAGTTGGCATAATCTTCCATATCTCCCAACAAGTAATTATCTTAACAAACAAATAGCTGCAAATTTAAATGACGCCTTCACACACAAGAAGACTCAGCACAGACAACTATACATACAACCACACAAATCAATCCAACCGTCATTGTTCTGATCTTTACCAATGGGAAAAAAATCCCAGCAAGAAGGGGAATGGAATAGGTGTAGGGCCGGAATTTAACCGGCATCTCCATTCAATCACAAAGTCATTAACTTTGGGCTCCAACCAGAAAGAGACAGAATATATACTAGAGCTAGAAGGAATTGTCAAACAAAAAAACTCAGCATGCTTGTTTTTATTTTGCGCAGGTGCTGCAACGAACTACAGCACCTGCGCAAATCCTAACTGCTAGGCAGCCTCTTGAACGGCATCAACAGCCTTATCCGCCACTACATCAGTTCTTTCCTGATCTTCTGATTCGGCTACCATACGCAGGTTACGGTACCTGGCCAAACCAGTACCTGCTGGTATCAGCCGTCCCATGATCACGTTTTCCTTGAGCCCCCTCAGGTAGTCCACCTTACCTTCAATGGCTGCCTGTGTAAGCACCTTGGTTGTCTCTTGGAACGAAGCAGCAGAAATGAATGATTCTGTTGAGAGAGATGCCTTAGTGATACCTAACAGAAGCGGCTCAGCAATCGCTGGACGTTTCCCTTCGGCAAGCACCTTTTGATTCTCGGCATCGAACTGCCATCTTTCCACCTGATCGTCCACAAGTAGAGCGGTGTCACCCACATCCTTGATGCGTACCCGTCTTAGCATCTGGCGCACAATGACTTCAATATGTTTATCATTGATCTTAACACCTTGTAGACGGTAAACCTCCTGGACTTCATCAACCAGGTATTTGGCCAGTTCCTTGACACCAAGGACCCTAAGGATGTCATGCGGATTGGACGAACCGTCCATCAGCGGCTCACCGGCACGAACATAATCACCTTCGTGAACACTTATGTGTTTACCCTTTGGTATCAGGTACTCTTTGGGCTCTCCAAGCTCAGGAGTAACAATAACCTTACGCTTGCCCTTGGCCTCCTTGCCGTATGAAACACGTCCATCTATCTCGGAAATTACGGCAAAGTCCTTGGGCTTGCGGGCCTCAAACAGTTCGGCAACTCGCGGCAGACCACCAGTGATATCCTTGGTCTTGGTAGTTTCACGCGGGATCTTCGCAATAATATCACCGGCACTTACAACAGCGTCATCCGTCACGGTGATGTTAGCGCCAACCGGCAGAAAGTAGCAACCGATTGTTCCAGCTGTCGCCTCTGCCGACCCGTCGCTGATGCCTTTGATCGCAATACGGGGCCGCTTGTCACTGTCCTTGGACTCAATAATGACCTTACGTGAAAGCCCGGTCACCTCGTCAAGTTGCTCCTCCATGGTGACACTTTCCACTATATCACCGAACTTAATCTTACCACCAAACTCAGTCAGAATCGGCATTGTGTACGGATCCCACTCGGCCAGGTTGGCACCTTGGGTAACCTTCTCGCCCGGAGCAAACTTGATCTTGGCACCATAAACCACCGTGTATTTTTCGCGCTCACGTCCGGTCTCGTCCACCACGGCAACTTCGCCATTACGATTCATAACGATGTGGTGACCTTCCGCATTCACAACGGTGTTGAGGTTAACGAACTTGATATTTCCGTCTGTACGAGCTTCAAGGGATGTCTGCTCTGCATGACGGGAAGCCGTACCACCAATATGGAAAGTACGCATTGTCAACTGCGTACCCGGCTCGCCAATTGACTGTGCGGCGATCACACCAACAGCCTCTCCGAGATTCACACTATGCCCGCGAGCAAGGTCGCGACCATAGCACTTGGAGCAGATCCCACGGCGGCTCTGGCAGGTAAGCACGGAGCGGATCTTTACCTTTTCAAGTCCTGAATCCTCAATCTTTTTGACCAGATTTTCGTCAATCTCTTCGTTGGCCTCAACCAGAACATCACCGGTAATAGGATCAAGAATATCCTCCAGCGCAACACGCCCCAGAATACGGTCACCGATATCTTCTGTGAGAGAAGAGACGATCAGACCGTCCAGTGTGCCACAATCCTCTTCTGTAATGATTGCATCCTGGGCAACATCAACCAGACGACGTGTCAGGTAACCGGAGTTGGCTGTCTTCAATGCAGTATCAGCCAAGCCTTTGCGAGCGCCATGTGTTGAAATGAAGTACTGAAGCACTGTCAGGCCTTCACGGAAGTTGGCAGTAATCGGTGTTTCGATGATTTCACCAGATGGTTTCGCCATCAAGCCGCGCATGCCGGCCAACTGACGAATCTGCTGTGCGGAGCCCCTCGCGCCGGAATCTGCCATCATGTGGATGGCATTGAAGGACGCCTCCTGCTGCACACCCTCGCCCTCAACCATAAATGTCTGTTTGGACAGGTTGTCTAGCATTTCCTTGGCAATATCCTCGGTTGCCTTGGCCCAGATATCGATGACCTTGTTGTAGCGCTCTCCGTCTGTAATCAAACCCTCTGTATACTGGTTCTGTATCTCTTTGACTTCTTCATCCGCCTTGGAGATGATCGAGGTTTTACCCTCCGGAATCACCATGTCATCCAGGCAGATGGAGATACCAGACACACAGGCGTACTTGAATCCGATATCCTTAAGCTTGTCTGCCAAAAGCACCGTTTCCTTGTTGTCGGCCAGACGGTAGCAAGTATCCACCAAATTGGAGAGTTCTTTTTTGTTCATGGCCTTATTGATGGCACTGAACGGTACCGAGTCGGGCAGTATCTCTCTCAGGATAATGCGTCCAACTGTCGTTTCAATCAGCTGAGGTTTTTCATCGGACACAAGATTCTTCATACGCACCCGGATCTTGGCCTGCATGTCCACCTCACCGGCATCAAAGGCGATCCTGACCTCATCAGGGCAAGAAAACACCTTGCCAGTACCCTTAATCTTGCAATAGACCGGCAAACCTGTCTGCTTGTCCACCATCTCTTTGCCGGTCTTTTCATCCAACACCGGCGCGTACAATCTGTCACGGGTCATATAGTAAGCGCCAAGCACCATATCCTGAGATGGGACAATGATCGGCTTGCCGTGGGCAGGCGACAGAATGTTGTTCGTTGACATCATCAATACGCGAGCCTCAACCTGGCTCTCCACTGAAAGTGGCAGATGCACGGCCATCTGGTCGCCGTCGAAGTCCGCGTTGAAAGCAGTACAGACCAGCGGATGCAACTGGATGGCCTTGCCTTCAATCAGAACCGGCTCAAAGGCCTGGATGCCAAGACGATGCAGTGTCGGTGCGCGGTTGAGCATGACCGGATGTTCCTTGATCACCTCTTCCAGCACGTCCCATACCTCAGGACGTTCTTTCTCCACCATCTTTTTAGCACTCTTGATCGTGGTAACATAGCCACGCTCTTCCAGCTTGTTGTAGATAAACGGCTTGAACAACTCCAGCGCCATTTTTTTCGGCAGGCCGCATTGATGCAATTTAAGCTCAGGACCAACAACGATAACCGATCGACCGGAGTAATCGACACGCTTTCCAAGCAGGTTCTGACGAAAGCGGCCAGACTTTCCCTTAAGCATATCAGACAGCGACTTGAGCGGGCGTTTGTTGGGACCAGCTATGGCCCGTCCGCGGCGTCCGTTGTCAAACAAGGCATCAACAGCCTCCTGCAACATACGCTTCTCATTGCGTATGATCACTTCCGGTGCCTGCAACTCCACCAGCCGCTTAAGCCGGTTGTTACGGTTAATCACTCGACGGTACAGATCGTTGAGATCCGATGTTGCAAAACGACCGCCATCGAGCGGCACCAGAGGACGCAGCTCAGGGGGCAGAACAGGAATACACTCCAGGATCATCCACTCCGGTTTATTCCCAGACAGCTTGAAAGCCTCCAGGACCTTAAGGCGCTTGGCGGTCTTTTTTCGCTTGGCCTCGCTGGCAGACTCCATCATCTCGTTACGCAGACTGACCGATAGCTCATCGAGATCAATTGCTCTCAGGCAGTTGCGGATAGCCTCAGCACCCATGCCTCCTTCAAAGGCATCATACCCGTATTCCTGCTGTGCCTTAAGAAATTTTTCCTCCGTCATAACTTCACAGAATTGAAGCGGAGTATTTTTGGGATCACTTACTACAAAAGCCTCAAAGTAAAGCACCTTCTCAAGATCTTTGAGGGTAATATCAAGCAGATTGCCAATACGTGATGGCAGCGACTTGAGAAACCATATGTGAGCAACCGGCGTGGCAAGATCAATATGCCCCAAGCGCTCACGTCGAACTTTGGATGGAATAACCTCTACGCCGCACTTTTCACAGATGATACCACGGTGTTTCATGCGTTTGTATTTACCGCAGTTGCACTCATAGTCCTTGGTGGGACCAAATATCTTCGCGCAAAACAGGCCATCACGTTCCGGCTTGAAGGTTCGATAATTAATCGTCTCCGGCTTCTTTACCTCTCCATGGGAACGCTCCCTGATTTTCTCAGGAGAGGAAACGGAAATCCTTATTGCTGAAAAATGGAGTGGATCTTTTGGTTTATCAAAAAAGCTGAAATAATCTTCCACGATGCTCTCCTCCGTATATTCTGAACTCCGCCTTTACCGGACCGGCAATCGCCACCGGTTAGCTGCGGCACGCTTAACCGCATGCGGTGGATCCGCATGCGGTGGTATCATGACTACTCTTCATCCCCTTCAAGCAGCTCAACATCAAGGCAGAGTGACTGCAGTTCCTTGATAAGAACATTGAAAGACTCAGGCAGCCCCGGTTCAAGGGTGTGCTTGCCCTTAACGATGGCCTCGTACATACGCGTTCTTCCAGAGACATCGTCCGACTTGACGGTGAGGAACTCCTGCAGTGCATGGGATGCGCCATATGCCTCCATTGCCCAGACTTCCATCTCACCAAGCCTCTGGCCACCGAACTGCGCCTTACCACCCAGCGGTTGCTGAGTAACAAGGCTATAGGGCCCGATGGAGCGGGCATGGATCTTGTCATCAACCAGATGGTGCAGCTTGAGTACATACATAACACCCACGGTGACTTTGTTTTTGAACGCATCACCCGATCTGCCGTCAAAGAGCGTTACTTGTCCGGACGAATGAAAACCAGCCTTGCCAAGCATATCTTTGATACGGTCTTCCGAGGCGCCCTCGAAAACCGGTGAAGCCATTGGCACACCGCGCTGAAGCCTGCGGCAGACCTTAAGCAACTCCTCCTGATCCATCTTATCGATGAATTTGCTGACTTCCGTGTCACCATACACATCTTTGAGATACTTTCTCAAGTTATCCTCAGAAACATGTTTCTGGAGCATCTCTTCAATGCGCCAGCCAATGCCCTTGGCTGCCCATCCCAGATGTGTCTCCAGGATCTGACCGACGTTCATACGAGATGGAACGCCCAGAGGGTTAAGAACAATCTCAACCGGACGACCGTCCTCCATATAAGGCATATCTTCTTCCGGCAGAATTCTAGAAACAACACCTTTGTTACCATGGCGGCCGGCCATTTTGTCACCGACCTGCAACTTACGCTTGATAGCAATATAAACCTTGACCATCTTGATCACGCCTGGCGGCAAGTCGTCACCACGGCGCAGTTTCTGGATCTTGTCTTCAAACACGCTGTGAATCAGATCGATCTGACGATTCAACGTATCAAGGATGTAACTGACCTTTTCATCTGTATCGAAATCATCACTTACCGATACGGCCCTCAGACAATCAATCGGCAATGTTTTAAGTACATCCTCAGTAATTTTCTTACCCTTGGCAAGTACTGGATTTCCCTGGGCATCTTCCAGCTTTACAGCCAAGGTCTTACCAGCTAGCAACTTGCAGAGTTTGCCAATAGCAGAGTTTCGGATGATACGAATTTCATCCTGTTCATCCTTACGCAATTTATCTTCTTCGGCCTTCTCGATCAGTTCGGTACGGGTGTCCTTGTCTGCTCCCTTGCGTGAAAAGACCTTTGCACCGATAACAGTGCCCTCCACACCGGGCGGCACAGTAAGAGACGTGTCGCGGACATCACCGGCCTTTTCACCAAAGATGGCCCGCAGCAACTTCTCCTCAGGCGAGAGTTGGGTTTCGCCCTTGGGGGTAATCTTGCCGACCAGAATATCACCCGGTTTAACTTCAGCGCCAATACGGATAATACCGGATTCATCCAGATCTTTAAGTGCTTCATCTCCCAGATTGGGGATGTCGGAGGTGATCTCCTCTTTGCCCAGTTTGGTATCACGAGCAACGCACTCAAACTCTTCAATATGGATTGAAGTATACCTGTCATCCTTGACAAGTTTCTCCGAAACCAGAATCGAGTCCTCGAAGTTGTAACCACCCCAAGGCATAAACGCCACAACAATGTTCTGGCCCAGAGCAAGTTCGCCCATTTCAGTTGAAGGGCCATCGGCAATCACGTCACCACGCTTGACAACATCGCCAACCTTCACAACCGGCTTGTTGTTGATGCAGGTATTCTGGTTGGACCTCGCAAACTTGATCAGGTTATAAATATCAACTCCGGTGCCTGCCTCGTCATCTTCATTCTCATCGATTTTGACAACGATACGTGAAGCATCCACCGATTCTATCACTCCGTTGTGGCGCGCGATCACGGAAACACCCGAGTCCTTGGCCACGATGCGCTCCATGCCGGTGCCAACCAGCGGAGAATCCGCCCGGAGAAGAGGAACTGCCTGACGCTGCATGTTGGAGCCCATCAGGGCGCGGTTGGCGTCGTCATTCTCCAGGAAAGGAATCAGAGCAGCAGCAACAGACACCAACTGCTTCGGAGCAACATCGATCAATTCAATCTCATCTCGATGCACCAGAATAAATTCGCCGCTCTTGCGAGCAGACACATATTCATTGATAAAACGTCCATCCTTGTCTACTTCCGCATTTGCCTGGGCAATTGCATGGCCTTCCTCCTCAAGTGCCGAGAAGAAGCGAACCTCGCTCGTCAATCGCCCTTCTTCGACAACACGATATGGGGTTTCCACAAATCCGTGCTCATTGATGCGCGCATAGGTAGAAAGAGACGCAATCAAACCGATATTAGGACCTTCCGGTGTTTCGATAGGGCAGACGCGTCCATAGTGTGTCGGATGCACGTCGCGGACCTCAAATCCGGCACGTTCCCTGGTTAGTCCGCCTGGTCCCAACGCCGACAGACGGCGTTTGTGTGTAACTTCAGAAAGTGGATTGGTTTGATCCATGAACTGCGAGAGCCGGGAAGAACCAAAAAATTCCTTTACCACCGCCGACACAGGCTTGGAATTTATCAGATCGTGCGGCATGAGGTTTTCAACCTCTTGCAGACTCATACGTTCCTTGATAGCCCGTTCCATCCGTACAAGGCCGATATGATATTGATTTTCCAACAACTCACCAACAGCACGGACGCGACGGTTTCCAAGGTGGTCAATATCATCAATAGCACCACGACCGTTTTTAAGGTCAATCAGGTAACGTACGATCTCTAGAATGTCATTTTTAGGACTTCTGATCAACACATCGGCGTAGACGTCCTCAAGCACCATCCTATTACGACGCAACAGTTCGATGGACTTGCAGTTTTCATCAAAAACGCCCCCATCAATCTGTTCATTAAGCCTGACTGTTTTATCGTCAAGATTGAGCTTGGAAAGGATGTCCCTGTTCAGCAGTTCAGCATCACTGACCAGATTATTCAGTTCCTTGATCATCTGTTCACGCTGCTTTTCAGAGAACGGCTGGGCAGCATCATGTTTGGCAATCATTTTGGAACAGTCAGTCGGCATTTTCGACATCAGCATCTGTGACAACGGATTACTTTTGTCAGCAATCAGGCGGGCAAACTCCTCAAAGCTTGCCACATCCTCCTGAGAAAACATGCATGGCGCATTCAGGACCGTACACTCCGGCCAGACTTTCAGTCCAAGTTTGAAATTCAGCTTCAAACGACCTACTGCAGACAGATCGTAGCGTTCCGGATTAAAAAACAGATTTTCAAAAAGCGCCTGCGAACTTTTCAGCGTAGGAGGATCACCCGGACGCAATCGTCGATAAATCTCTATCAAGGCCTCTTCACTGGCATTGATCTTGTCAATCAGCAATGTGTCACGGAAAGATGATGTCGCATGCATATTGTCAATGAACAGCAGTTTAAGAGCAGTCACACCGCGGGATTTAATTTCCTCTAGCTTCTCGGCCGTAACCTCCTCGTTACACTCAAGTAAAACCTCGCCAGTTTCCGGATCAACCACGTCGGTCGATGCAAATCGTCCGATGATGCCGTCCAGGTTTACGGGCACACGATCAACACCATGGTCAATCATTTTCTTGATGGAAGCCTTGGTATACTTGCGATTCGCCTTGACCAGCACCTCACCCGATTTTGCATCGCAGACATCCTCAACAGCCTTCTGCAATGTCAGCAACTCGGGATCTATTGATTTGCTGTAGACTTCACCCTGAATATTTATCACTTCACTTTTATAATAATAATTCAGCAACTGCTCAGCAGAATAACCCAATGCCTTCAGAAGTACTGTAGCAGGCATCTTGCGTCTGCGATCTATGCGAACATAAAGGATATCTTTATGATCAAACTCGAAATCAAGCCATGATCCACGATAAGGGATGACTCTTGCGGAATAAAGTACCTTACCACTGGAATGGGTTTTGCCCTTGTCATGATCATAGAATACGCCCGGAGAGCGATGTAACTGGCTAACAATAACCCTTTCGGTACCGTTAATAATAAAGGTTCCGTTTTCAGTCATCAGCGGAATTTCGCCAAAATAAACCTCTTGCTCCTTGATATCCTTGATTGCTCTGATTCCTGTTTCCTTGCCGGAATCCCAGACCACCAGCCGTACCTTGACCTTCATCGGAGCAGCAAAGGTCATGCCCCTCTGATGACATTCGACAACATCATATTTCGGTTTGCTAAGGGAATAGGAGACATACTCTAGTGAGGCGCTCTCACTGAAGTCTTTAATCGGAAACACACTTCTGAATACCGCTTCAAGCCCTATATTAATCCGGTCTTCTGGAGCGACTTCCTGCTGTAGAAAGCGCATGTAAGAATTCTTCTGGATGTCAATGAGGTTGGGAATATCAATTATATTTTTAATTTTTGCGAAGTTTTTCCGCAACAGGTGGTTATTGGCGATCGAATAAGCCATAGCTTCTCCTTTGGCGATTATCGTGGCGACATCCGGCCGAAAAGGGCTAACCGGCTGGAATTACAGATATAATATAGTGAGAGAGAACTGCCCAAACAGGACAAGCCAAGGCCGCTCCAGGCGACCTTGGCTTTCAACTGCTATGGATAAATACAATTATTTGATTTCTACTTCTGCGCCAGCTTCAACAAGCTGTTTCTTGGCGTCTTCTGCTTCCTGCTTGGATACGCCGGTCTTCACAGGGCTGGGAGCACCATCAACCAGGTCCTTGGCTTCTTTGAGACCAAGACTGGTAAGGGCACGCACAACCTTGATGACATTGATCTTATTGGCGCCAGCAGCCTTAAGAATAATATCAAATTCTGTCTTTTCTTCAGCCGGCTCAGCAGCAGCTGCAGGACCAGCAACAGCAACTGCAACAGGGGCTGCTGCGGAAACACCGAATTTGTCTTCCAGTTCCTTAACCAGCTCAGCAAGTTCGAGCACAGTCATTTTTTCGATAAAGCTGATAACATCCTGCTTGGTAATTTCTGCCATTTGTTGTTCCTCCATATAGGAATTGTTTATTTGGTTTTCAACTACAGTAGAAGCGTCTAATTGCCAGATTTCTGAGCCCGTATGGCGTCAAGCACACGAACGAGTGAGCCTGGCAATGCAGCAAGCACGCCGACGAAATTCGTTGCCGGTGCCTGCATGGAGCCGAGCATCTTGGCGATGAGCACTTCCCTTGAGGGGAGATCGGCCAGAGCCTGAATCTGTTTGACATCCAACAGCTTACCTGACAGCACACCAGCTTTTAGTACCAGCTTGCTTTGCGGATCTTTTGCAAATTTGCTGAGCACTTTGGCGGCACTGACCGGATCATCATAAGAAATGGCTATCGCGGTCGGCCCGGCAAGGTAAGGACTAATGCATTCTACATCCGTACCTTTGGCTGCCAGATCAAGTAAAGTATTCTTAAACACCTTGTACTCTACAGCAGCTCCGCGCAATTCATTGCGCAGACTGGTGGCCTGCCCAACTGTCATGCCGCGAAAATCAGCGAGAAACACAGCCTTTGCCTTTGAAAGACTGTCATGCATCTGGTTAACCAGTTCCTGCTTATTGTCCTTGTTCAAGCGTCTTCCTCCTTTCTTTTGGTTTATGGGGCAATACCCCGGCCAAAGTCAGGAAACGCGACGTATATCGCGGCACCCAAGTCTCGGCAGGTCCACATGATGTGCAGATTAAGTTACTTAACACCTGCTGTCTTTAACTTTGGCTATATGATCAAATCAGATCTGTGAAGTCACATCACTGACATCAAGATTAATACCAGGGCCCATCGTAGAAGATAGGGAGATCTTCTTAATATAGATGCCCTTGGCAGCAGACGGCTTGGCTTTGACCAACGCTTCAACGAGCGCCAACAGATTGCCCTTGAGTTTTTCAGCCTCAAAAGAAACCTTGCCAACTGGAGCATGCACTATACCGGCCTTTTCAACACGGAATTCAACCTTGCCAGCCTTGGACTCCTTTACAGCCCGACCAACCTCAAAAGTTACCGTGCCAACCTTCGGGTTTGGCATCAATCCACGTGGTCCAAGCAGCTTACCAATTTTGCCAACAACACCCATCATGTCAGGAGTTGCAATGGCCGTATCAAATTCAAACCATCCTTCCTGTATCTTGGCAACAAGGTCATCAGCACCGACAAAATCCGCACCTGCATCAAGCGCCTCTTTTTCCTTTTCACCCTTGGCAAAAACAAGCACACGAACATCCTTGCCCAATCCGTTTGGCAGAACAACTGCACCTCGAACCATCTGGTCGGCATGTCGCGGATCAACACCCAAACGTACAGCAACGTCGACGGTTTCGTCAAATTTTGCAAATGCAGTCTGCTTTACTACATCAAGAGCAGAAGCTACGGTGTACACCTTCGTCCTGTCGATCTTTTCTGATGCCGAGGCATGTTTCTTTCCTGTCTTAGACATGTTGCAACCTCTCTATATCGTAAAGAATTATTTTTAGACGATATCAATGCCCATCGAACGGGCAGTACCCTCAACTGTTTTCATGGCAGCTTCAAGCGAAGCAGCATTGAGGTCTGGCATTTTTTGCTTTGCTATCGCCTCTACCTGTGCCTTGGTAAGTTTGCCAACCTTTGTCTTGTTGGGGACAGCCGAACCACTGGCTATTCCAAGCGTCTTCTTGATAAGAACCGGCACAGGCGGGGTCTTGGTAATAAATGAGAAAGAACGGTCTGCATAGACGGTAATCACCACAGGGGTGATCAAGCCATCATCTGCCTGCGTTTTGGCGTTAAACGCCTTGCAGAACTCCATGATGTTGACGCCGTGCTGACCAAGCGCCGGACCGATTGGCGGTGAAGGGTTCGCCTTGCCGGCAGGGATCTGCAATTTGATATAACCTGTTATCTTCTTTGCCATTATGGTGCTCCTTTGTGTCCAATGCCTATGTCATGCGACCCGGCAATTTAATTAGTTCTTTTCCACCTGCATAAACTCTAGCTCCACCGGCGTTGCCCTGCCAAAAATTGTAACCGTTACGCGCAGTTTGCCCTTGTCCGGCTTAACATCTTCAACAACACCAGAGAAATTAAGAAATGGTCCATCCACAACCCTGACCGTCTCACCAACCTCGAACAGCACCTTAGGTCTCGGCTTTTCGGCCCCTTCTTCCATACGCCTGGTAATCTTGCCCACCTCTTCATCAGGAATCGGAAAGGGTGTATTACCACCGACAAAACCTGTTACTTTAGATGTTTCCTTGACAATATGCCAAGTATCATCACTAAGTTCCATCTTAACCAGAATATAACCAGGGAAAAATTTTCTTGAGGAAGTCTTCTTTTCGCCTTTTTTAAGCTCTACCACGGTTTCCGACGGGATCATTATCTCGTCAAAAAGCTCCTCCATACCCTCGTTTTTGATCCGCTCGAGCAGGTTAAGCCTAACCTTGTTCTCAAATCCGGAATATGTGTGAACACCGTACCACTTTTTGGACATAAATATTCCTTTATCCCAGCACCAGGCGCAACATTTTGGCCAGAACTATGTCACATGTCCCCAAAAAAAGCGAAATCAGCAACACAATTACAATCACCACACCAGTAGTTGAAACCGTTTCTTTGCGCGTCGGCCAGGTAACCTTTGCAAGCTCAGCTTTTACAGACTCAAGAAAGTCTTTTACTTTTTGCACAGTTTTCTCCTGACAGCAGACTTGTGAGCAATCATGCTGACTCTGTTACACACCGTCACAACAGGTGCCACTCAGGTAAAATGGCAGGCCAGGAGGGATTCGAACCCACAACACCCGGTTTTGGAGACCGGTGCTCTAGCCGTTAGAGCTACTGGCCTGCAAGCCTGAGCAACTGACTACTTTGTCTCCTTGTGGGGAGTGTGCTTTCTGCAAAAGCGGCAGTACTTGCTAAGTTCCAGCTTGCCTGGAATAGTTTTTTTGTTTTTTGTTGTTGTGTAATTCTTCTGCTTGCACTCAGTGCAACCCAGGGTAATGATATCTCTCATATTGTTGATCCTCTAAGCAGATACAGACCGTTTGGTCCGCGAAATTTCTATTCAATAATTGAGCTAACGACGCCGGCGCCAACAGTACGACCACCTTCGCGAATTGCGAAACGCAGGCCTTCATCCATGGCGATGGGGGTGATCAGGTTTACGGTTACTGCCACGTTGTCACCTGGCATTACCATCTCAGTACCGGCAGGCAGATCTACTACGCCGGTTACGTCGGTGGTACGGAAGTAGAACTGAGGGCGATAGCCGTTGAAGAACGGGGTATGGCGGCCACCTTCTTCTTTGCTGAGGATGTAGGCTTCAGCTTTGAATTTGGTGTGAGGGGTGATTGAGCCGGGCTTGGCAAGTACTTGGCCACGCTCGATGTCTTCACGCTTGACACCACGCAGAAGTGCGCCGATGTTGTCGCCGGCACGACCTTCGTCGAGCAGCTTACGGAACATCTCTACGCCTGTTACGGTTGTTTTCCCGGTGGCTTTGATGCCAACGATTTCGACTTCTTCGCCGACTTTTACAATTCCGCGCTCTACACGACCGGTGGCTACGGTGCCACGACCGGAGATGGAGAATACGTCTTCTACAGGCATGAGGAACGGCTTGTCGATGGCTCTCTGAGGTTCATGGATGTAGCTGTCGACTGCGTCCATAAGGGCGAGTACTGCGGGCTCGGCCAGTTCGCCTTTTTCACCGTTGAGGGCCTGCAGGGCAGAACCTTTGATGATTGGAATGTCGTCGCCAGGAAAGTCGTAGGAGGAGAGCAATTCACGAATTTCAAGCTCTACCAGCTCCAGCAGTTCGGCGTCGTCAACCATGTCAGCCTTGTTCAGAAATACTACAATGTAAGGTACGCCTACCTGACGGGCAAGCAGGATGTGCTCGCGGGTCTGGGGCATCGGACCGTCGGCGGCGGAGACAACGAGGATTGCGCCGTCCATCTGGGCCGCACCGGTGATCATGTTCTTGACGTAGTCGGCGTGACCAGGGCAGTCGACGTGCGCATAGTGACGCTTGTCAGTTTCGTATTCTACGTGGGCGGTGGCGATGGTAATGCCGCGCTCACGCTCTTCAGGGGCGTTGTCGATCTGGTCAAATGCCTTGAATTCAGCCTGACCCTTGCCGGCCAATACCTTGGTAATGGCTGCGGTCAAAGTGGTCTTGCCGTGGTCAACGTGACCGATTGTACCAATGTTTACATGCGGTTTGGTGCGCTCAAATTTAGCCTTAGCCATGATGACTGGCCCTCCTTCAAAACAGATTGTTGTTTGCCTATGATACTTTCAAGATATGGAGCCCACAACCGGACTCGAACCGGTGACCTCTTCCTTACCAAGGAAGTGCTCTACCTCCTGAGCTATGTGGGCGAATCCTGGAGCGGGAGACGGGACTCGAACCCGCGACCCTCAGCTTGGAAGGCTGACGCTCTAGCCAACTGAGCTACTCCCGCACAAATCCAGACGAAGTTTTGTGAAAACCGTCCAGCAACCTCTTACCAGTATGCGACCATGTCTCCTGGGCTCAAGCGTTACTGCCGACTTCCGGTGATTTTATGGTGGAGGGAGGAGGATTCGAACCTCCGAAGTCACTGACGACAGATTTACAGTCTGTTCCCTTTGGCCGCTCGGGAATCCCTCCATTTGGTGAATAGCCAATAAAACGATGGAGCTGGCGATGGGACTCGAACCCGCAACCTGCTGATTACAAGTCAGCTGCTCTACCAGTTGAGCTACGCCAGCACTTTTATAGCCTATCCTTAACGGAAATGTTGTTTTTAAAGAATATTCGCGCGACTGTCAAGTTTTTTTTGCAGTACAAAAAAAAGGATGCAACCGGCGCTTCCCCATACGGCAGAATTTGCCGAACATCCTTATGATTATCTTGAGACCTTATAACTGTAGCCGCATGAATGACACAATTGTGCCGCCCGTCAACATCAGGCGGCAGCAAGCATCGGAGACAGAGCCACTTTCAACTTTCTCAGGGCCGCTTCCTCTATCTGGCGCACACGTTCACGGGAGATTGAAAAATGGCTGGCAATTTCTTGCAGCGTCAAAGGATCCTCTGCGGAAACACGTCTTTCGATGATAAACCGCTCTTTATCATTCAGCAGGCCAACAGCCCTGGCCACCTGCTTTTGCAACTGACTGTTTTGCTGGAACTCAGCCAGCAGATCTTCCTGGTTCATTCTCGAGTCAGCCAGTCCCTCCAGTACAGTAAGCCCATTGGAGCCTGGCAACTCTGCATCCAGAGAGCATTCCCCCAGCAGACGCTGTTCCATCTCCAACACTTCACGATCTGCCACGTCCAGCGATACAGCCGTGTTGTGTGTATCAGCCTCCCCGCCCGTTAACCGGCGAATGGCATTCTTGGCCTCGCGCAACTTGAAGAACAGCTTACGCTGTGCCTGGGTGGTACCAATCTTGAGCAGACTCCAGGCCGAGATGATATGATTCTGTATGTAGGCCCTGATCCACCAGACCGCATAGGAAATCAAACGGATACCCTTGTAGGGGTTGAACTTTCTCACCGCCATCATCAGCCCGACATTGCCTTCCTGGATCAGATCTAGCATTTTAAGGCCATAATGGCGATATTCATAGGCAACCTTGACAACAAAACGCAGGTTGGATGTGATCAGTGTATGTGCAGCCTCCAGATCCTTATGTTCAAAAAACCTGACGGCACAGCGGTGCTCTTCCTGTTCTTCAAGCACCGAAAATCTGCGTATATCAGCCAGATATAGCGTCAGGCTATCGGCAACAACCGGAAGATTGGTTACCATGACGTAATTCCTCCATAAAAACAGCATGATTCTTGTTAGCACTCTACTCTTGCGAGTGCTAACAATTTATCAAGACGACTGCGAAAAATCAAGGTTGTTTTGATTAATACAACAGTTATGGGCGTTGTTGCCCCGGATCGATTATTCTGCAAGTGGCCTGAATTCATAAACTGCAACCGTCATATCCGGTCGTTTGGGCGCATAGCAGAACATCAGCCGGGAATCACCATGCTCCCATATGTGGCTTATCATGTGGGGCGCGCTGGAGACATGCTGTTTTCCTGCGCCATATGCCCTGACGTATTCCTCCAGCAGCTGCTCAAGCCCGCGCCGTTCAACATATCTGGCATTATAAACCACTGTTACAGCATGCAATCCCCGGGCATTAAAAGCAAAACTCCTGCGTGCAATCTCCCGGCTAGGCCCGAGTTGCCTGTAAAAAAGCTCTTGCGCAAGTTTGCCGGACTGGCCACGCGGATAATGCCTGACAACCATAGCCAGATCGGAACACCATGCCAACCGGCCGTAACCAGACGGCAAGACACCGGCCAGCAGGTCTTTGGCACAGCAACAAACAAACAGCAGACATGCAATCAAAACCCCGCAGCGCATCTCGCCCCTCCCCCAAAAAAACAAGCCGGGGTTGCGATGCATACCCCGGCAGACAAATCAACTATAGCAACATGTCATCAGGATTTGAAACGCTTCCAGCTATTGCCCGCCAGCTCCACCAATCCATTAATTGTCCTGGTATAAAACTTGCGAACCGGCATGCGATTGATCATGATACAGCCATCAATCCGTTCCAGACTGATCGGATCACCGGTCTTGAATGCAGATATCTGTCCGTAATGCTCCCCATCAACGCCGAATATGAATTTGTAATTTCCACCTTCAAATCGACAGGCAACAATTACGACTACCACCTCGGCCTGACCAGTTTTGTAGTTGCATCTTGCAGTGGTGGTTACAAAAGACCCTTCCACCGGCACACCCGGGGAAAACAGCGCATCCAGGGTAACATGCTTTGGCTTCAGACGGCTTAAAGACGGCAGCCCCCATGGCTTGTATGGCTCATGGCGACGCGAGAAGAAACTGTTACTTGTCTCAAGCAGAACAACCATATTGTTGTTGATCGGCCCACCGATGGAGTGTGAAACCGCAGCCCTGAACCCGCGTTCCATCATCAACTGATGATTCTCAACGATCTGGATCATTCCGGTAGCCCCCAGGGGATGACCGCGCCCGATCAGACCTCCGGTCAGGTTGGTGGGAAACTCACCGTTCTCACCAGTGAGTTCATCATCCAACAGTGCATCCAAAAGCCGGCCACGGCTGACTATGCCTAGGTCGACCATATTGATCGGGCCGAAACTGATAAACGGGTCGTGCATATTAACGTGCAGCGAACCAGAGAAAGAACGGATATCCTTGACGCCAGCCATGCCATAAGTGTATCCGGCCGCCCAGACCGTCGCCGGAAAGGAGTGAAAGTAATGCCGATCTGCAATAGTCGGAATATCGGTTGCGCTACCCAAGCCGCTGATCAGAACGTCCTGAGGCCGCGAAGTCAATACCACCGCCGCCATACCGTCCGACATCGGGCAATAGTCCTGAACCCTCATCGGATCCCACAGCCGGAAGTTTCTGTTGTTTGCAATCTGTCGGTAGTAATCCGCAACCTCCAGCTTGGAACGATTATGGGCATATGGGTTTTTTGTAGAGAAACGATGACTGCGCTGATTCAAAAGCGCCGCGTAGGCAGTCCACTCTTCTTCACTCATGTGCAGCTTTTCCATCAAAGCCCTTGCTACCAAAGCGCCGCAAGCTGGCATAGTCAGACCAAACTCCGCCTCTTCACGATCAATCACTCCGGCAATAATCCGAGTGGTGTCCTCGGTGGAGGTTTCGCTCAGCTTCTGGAGACCAATGGCCAACACATGGTCATGCCTGCCGGAGGCCACCTCCAGATAGGCATTTTCAAAAGCCGAGGCACCCGATGACGACGCAGTGTCAATCAGGATCGATTTCGCGCCCGAAATACCCAGTATGCCCGAAATCTTTGCCGCAGTATTATCAACACCGGAGAAGGCCGAAGGGTTCTGACTGCCGACGACCACTGCCTCAATATCACGCCGCCTTACCGGGCTGCCGTTGAAAACCTCACCACAACGCTCCGCCATGTCCAAAAAGGAGAGTTTCTCCTTGTCCTTGCCGTTATAACGTCCAACCGGAGCCATCCAGGAAGCCGCCACATATACCTGGCGGGGGCGAAACTTACTCGTCATCTTTGATCCTCCCCGTTCACTACTGATAAAAGTCACTCGCACTACACATTCAAATATATAAAAGAAGTTTCATACTAACACAAGCAGCAGATTACTCAAGCCTGTCAGGCCGTCAATCCGATATCATCTAGACTTGCTCACCCCTGCTTTGGCGCAGACATCACCCAACCGACAGACAGAGCAGCGCGGCGAAACAGGGTGGCACTGATTCTGCCCAAAGGCAACCAGCAAATCATTGATCTCAATCCAGTATTCAACCGGCAGCTTGGCACGCAGAGCCATTTCAGTGGCTTGCGGCGTACTTGTCTCAACATACCCCCAGCGGTTGCAGATACGGTGCACATGCGTATCCACACAGATGCCCGGTTTCCCAAATCCAAGGGTCAGTACCAGATTGGCTGTTTTGCGCCCAACGCCCTTGAACGTCAGCAGTTTTTCCATGTCGTCCGGCACAAGACCGGCATAATCAGTCACCAGCCTTTCGGCTATCGCACGCAATTGCGACGCCTTGTTGCGATAGAAACCGGCCGGATAGATCAAAGAAGCGATCTCATCATCGGACAGCCTGCACATGCACTCTGGAGATCCGGCCCTTTTCAACAGTCTACCGGCAGCCACTGCAGTAACCTCATCTCTGGTACGCAAGGAAATGATGCATGCCACCAGCACGGCAAATGGGCTCCGTTCACCCCCTGCCAGGATCGTCACTGCCGGCGTACGCCAAGACTGTTTCTCATGACGTAAAGTTGCCATAATCACATGAATATCAAAAACTTTCATGGCGCAATCATATCTAAACAGCCTGTACGGTGCAATACCGGTTTTACTTTTTCGTTACGAACAGCTAGTATGCAAAAATTATGCGTGATGACCACAGATTCATCGACCTGCACATGCACTCCAACTGCTCCGATGGCGCCTGCTCTCCGGAAGAGCTCGTCAGGCAGGCCGCAGGGCTCGGGCTTGTTGCCATGGCCATAGCCGACCACGATTCCGTATCTGGCGTGCAACCTGGCTTGGCCGCAGCACAACAGGCAGGTATTGAGCTTATCCCGGCCGTGGAGTTATCGGTCAAGTTCAAGGGATGGAAGGACGTACACCTGCTGGGATATGGCCTGGACTGGCATGACCCGGACTTCCTCTCGAAACTGCACGGTTTTCAGGAAAGAAGGCGATACCGCAACGTCGAGATACTGGAGCGGATCAATGCATGCCTGGCAAACGAAGGGCGACAGGCGATCCAGGAGCAGGAAGTGCTGGCATACGCCCGGGACACCATCGGCAGGCCACACATCGCAAGGGCCCTGCTGGAGCATGGCTACGCCAGGACAGTTGAAGACGCCTTCCAGCGTTACCTGATCCCCTGCAACGTGCCCAAACTCTATTGGCCAATTGATGATGCCATCAGCGAGATCAGGCGTATCGGCGGAGCAGCTGTCCTGGCTCACCCGACCAGCATCACCGCAGACCGCCAGCAGTTGCGGGAAATCATCTTTGAGCTTAAGAAAATGGGACTGGACGGCCTTGAGGTTTTCAACAACATGGCCCAGCCCGACGAGATGGAGTTCTTGCGCCGACGAGCCATGGAAGCAGGGCTGATCATCACCGCCGGCTCAGACTACCACGGCATCGAAACCGGACTTGAGATCGGTCGCGGCAGGGGTGGTATCCGCTTCAACGCCGAACTGCTGTCCGAGTTGAAACAACGTATTACAGAAAACCGGCGACAACCCGAACCGGACCAGATAACAAGTGAACAAGGAGCAAAAGTATGAACAAATGTTATTGCGGCAGTGACAAAACCTTCCCCTATTGCTGTAAGCCGATCATCACCGGCAAAAAACCGGCCCCGACCGCTGAAAAACTGATCCGTGCCCGCTATTCGGCCTATGTAACTGCCGACATGGCCTTTATCCTCAACACCACCCATCCTGACCACCGAGACGACTTCGACGAAGCAGGCTCTCGTGAGTGGGCCGAGTCTTCGCAGTGGGAGGGACTGGAAATTGTCGCCACCAAACAGGGCGGAGAGAACGACACCACCGGACAGGTTGAATTCATCGCCCGCTTCAGCCAGAACGGAAAACAATACGAACACCATGAACTGTCCACCTTTGACAAGGTCGACGGTGTCTGGTACTTCACCGATGGCCAGCACATCACCCCGCAACCGATCACTGTCCAGAAAATCGGACGTAACGCCCCCTGCCCGTGCGGGAGCGGACTGAAATACAAAAAATGCTGCGGCAAGTAACTGGATAAAAGGCCCGCCTCCGAAACCGGAAGCGGGCCTTTTATTTGCTCAATATGATCTAAATTATTTCAGCTGATCCGCCAGCAGTTCCAGCGTATGCTTGACCTTCACACCGCTTCCATCCTGATCGAAACCACCACCGATCTGCATGACACATCCCGGGCAGTCCATGGCCACCACCGGCGCACCGGTATCCTTGATATTCTTCAGCTTGCGCTGAAGGATCGGGGCCGAGATTTCCGGCAGCTTGATGGAATAGGAACCGCCCATTCCACAGCACATGTCGCACTCAAACATCTCGGTCAGTTCGTATCCGGCCTTTTGCAGCAACTCACGCGGCTGTTCGGAGACATTCAGGGTGCGCTTGAGGTGACAGGAGTCATGATAGGTCAGTTTGCCCAGCTTCTGTCCTTCCTTGAAGCTCAGGCGCCCTTCGTCGACCAACTGCTTCACCAGCATTGAGAAATCACAGGTCTTTTCTGACAACTGACGGGCTTGCGGCAGCCACTCACTCTGCTCCATGCTTTCCAGGGTGCTGATAAACTCATGCTTCAGCGCCACGGTACAAGTCGGGCAGGCGGAAACCACATACTTCACATCCTCTTTCAAGAGCGCTTTGATGTTGTCAACGGCATTGTTGGCCGCCACCTCGTAGGCCCCGTTATAGCGTGCCGGTGCGCCGCAGCAGGTCTGATCATCCGGAAAAACCAGCTCAATACCGGCCTTGTTGAGTATCCTCACGATCGCCTCACCCATCTCCGGATAGGCGAAGTCGATCAGGCATCCGGCATAGAAGGCAGCCTTCTCCTTGCAGGCGGGTTGTTTGATCTTTTTGATCCTATCCCTAAAAGGCACTGCCGATATGGCCGGTAAACTGCGGCCATCTGTCAGGTCAGACAGGAACATGGGCAGATGGCGGATGAATTTGCCGCTAGTAAACGGTTTGCCGGTGATGGAGGCAGTACGCAGCATGCTGTGGAACAATCTGCGATTGTTGACCACGCTGAAGATGGCCTTCTGCACCAGTCCCTGCCCCTTATCGACCACCAGGCGCCGCCTGATCTCCAGAATCATTTCCGGTATATCCAGCTTACCCGGACAGACCTCCTTACAGTTGCCGCATTGAATACATAGTCCCTGGATGTCTTCCGATTCCTGCAGTTTGTCAAACCAGGCGGTCAAAATTGTGCCGATGCCGCCGGTGTAGACACTGCCGAACACATGTCCGCCCACCAAGCGGAAGATCGGACAGACATTCAGACAGGAGCCGCAGCGGATGCATTGCATGGCCTGCTTGAACTTTGGATCATCGGCCATCTCGCTCCTGCGGTTGTCCATCAGAACAATATGCAATTCCTTCATTGAGCCGTCCGTATTCTGCGACGGACCGCTGATGATCGAGACATAGCTGGTCAGTAGCTGGGCCGTGGCGCTTCTGGGCAAGGCAGTCAAAATCGGAACAATATCCTCAAATTTCTCCACGAACTTTTCAATACCGACCAGAGCAACGTGCACCTTGGGCAGTGTTGTAACCATACGGGCATTGCCCTCATTAGTTACCAGCACAATGCTGCCGGTCTCCGCCACAGCCAGGTTGCCGCCGGAAATACCCATGTCGGCGGCAAGGAATTTGGAACGCAACTCCTGACGGGCCACCTCGACCAGACGGGGAATATCGGTGGACAGCCGCTCATCCACCTCTTTGCTGAACAGATCCGACACCTCTTCCTTGGTCATGTGAATGGCTGGCATGACCATATGGGAAGGTTTCTGGCCAGCCAGCTGGATGATCCATTCCCCTAGGTCGGTTTCGTTGACGGTGATGCCGTTCTTTTCCAGATATGGGTTGAGATGGATCTCCTCGCTGGCCATGGATTTGGATTTGACCACGGTTTTAACATTATTGTCCCTGGCCACCTTAAGGATGTATTCCTTGACTTTTTCAGGGTCACTGGCCCGAAAGACCTTGGCTCCCAACGCTTCAGCCCTAGCCTGGAAGGTGTCCGCCATCAGATCCAGATGCGAGGCCGCATAGGCCTTGCGGTCGGCAATGGTTGCGCGTAGCGCCTCAAAATCGATACCCTCATAGGCCTTCTGGCGATTAACCTTGTAAGCCTCCGAAAACTTGCCCAGAGCACCGGTGAGTGTGGCGTTATTAACTGCGCTGCTGATCGAGTCCTTGAAGTTCTTTTTCATCAGTTTGCACCTCCCAACTCATCGACAAAAACTATCACTAGCCTTTTGGGGCCATGCACGCCAATCGTCAGCACGCGTTCGATGTCGGCGGTCCGGCTGGGGCCGGTGATGAAAGCGATATACCTGCTATTGGCAGGATTGATCTTTGAAAAAACTGATGCCTTGCCGTCCAGAACCTTGTCCGTGCCGACAATGGCGACATGAATCTCCGGCAGCGTTGATGCCAGCCGTTGTTTGATGTCCGTCTGGTCGGCTACGAGAGAACCTGTATCTGCAAGCGCCCACCCCATCTCACTGACGCCAATTTTTGCATCAGCGGCCAGTTCCCTGGAAACATCAAATCTTAGTCCCGGGACCTGGAGAGCAAGGGCATTTTTGTCGCATCCATCCAGCAAAGGACTTTCGGCCCAAACCGCGTAGGCACCCTTGCGGTCAGCCACCCCCTGCTCCTTCATAAAACTTGTGATAAATTCCTCCGCCTGTGCCTTTGTACCTAACCTGTACACCTCGGCGCCCACCGCTTCGGCTCTGACTTTAAATTGATCGTACATGGAAGCCCCTTTCTGCGTTTCCGGATGTTGATAAAAAACGGTCAGCCTCCGGCAGTTACTTGCACGGAAAGCTGACCGTAAGAAAGCTTAACACCTTTTATGAATCAGAAAAGGTGCTTGAGAAACACGAAACACATCAGGCTGGCCACGACACCGACTACAACACCATAGATCATGAAAGGCCAGAAAGTACGTTTCAGAATCATACCTTCGCGGCCGATCAGGCCGGTCACAGCGCATACAGCCACGATATTGTGGATACAGATCATGTTACCCATGGCACCACCAGCAACCTGGGCTGCCACAATTATCTGACGCGGCAGAGCCAGTTGTTGGGCCACGCCCCATTGAAATTCGGCGAACAACAGGTCGGAGACGGTGTTGGAACCAGTGATGAAGGCCCCCAGCCCCCCCACATATGATGCCAGCACAGGCCAGGCGTTGCCGGCAAAAGAGGCAACAGCCTTGGCCATCGCCAACGGCATGGAGGGGTAGCCGTTAGGATTGAGTGCTGTATCGGAAACACCGGAGCCACGGAAGATGGAGACCAATGCCACGGCGGCAAAAAGCGCAATGGTCGGGGCCTTCATTTTGGCAAACGACTCGCTCCAGGCCTGTTTTACCGCCTCACCCTGCATGCCGTGCAGCATTATGGTCAGCAGCGCAACCAAGGTGAACGGGATGGTGCCTGGCAGGTAGAGATAGTCGATGGAAGCCGAGACCCCCTTATAACCCAATATATCCTTGAAAGGCAGTTTCTGTGCTGCCAGCAGCGACTTGAGTCCCAGCTCTGGTATGCGTGTGGCCACCAGGATCGCGCCGATGATGATATATGGCAGCCAGGCTTTGAACTGGCTCATGTGCGGTTTAAATTCCGTTCCCACCTGGGTGGCAATACTGCCGGTCCACTCAGCCTCCCACTTATTCTGCGGGCCGAAATCCCAAGTTTCCTTGGGCACACAGAAACCGGATTTTGCCCCGGCGACGACAATCCCAAGTCCAACCAGACCACCGATCAGCGATGGGAACTCAGGTCCAACCAGCCAGGCAAAGCCGAGATAGGGGATGATAAACGCCACTGCGGCAAAAACGCAGAAGCGCCAGGCAGCAAAACCTTCACGCCAAGACTTATTTTCACCATAAAAACGGGTCATGAAGCCAAGCATGAAGATCGGCAAAATAAAGATCATCGGCCCATGCATCATGGTCACCCATTGACCGATCACCTTGGCAAAGGAGCCGAAATCGGTAAAGTTTAGCGCGACGCCGGAGGCAGCAGCCTCAGTGGTCAACGGGGCCAAAAATTTCAGACCGACCAGGATCGGTGTGCCGACCGCGCCAAAAGAAACCGGAAAAGAATTGAACACAAGGCAGATGACCGCTGCCGCCAGCGGAGGAAATCCAAGCGACAGCAGCAGCGGAGCGGCCAGAGCGGCAGGCGTGCCGAAACCGGCCGCCCCTTCGATAAAAGCAGCAAACATATAGCCGATAATAATCGCCTGGATGCGCTTGTCACGGCTGATGTTCTGCATGCCGTACTGGATAGTCTCCATGCCACCGGAATACTTGAGGGTATAGAGGATGATGATGGCGCCAAAGACGATGATCAGTACACCAACAGCAATAACGATCCCCTGCAATGAAAGCGCGGCCACATAACCAACCGGCAGATTCCAGACCGCAATCGCACCCAGCACACAGACAAACCACGACAACGGCATAGCCTTGGTAGATGGCCAGCGCATGCCGACCATCAAAACCAGAGCCACCAGGATAGGCAACAAAGCAACTATTGCCAAAACAGGAATTGACATATTCATCTCCTATAAACGTGATCCGGATCAGTGATCCGGGGCTCCTGCCTGAAATGCAACTGCCATTTATTGCTGTTTTTTGACCACCAGTACAGAACAGGGTGCATGGGCCACAACCTGGCTGGAGACACTGCCGATCAGGAAACGCTCGATTGCGCCACTGCCCTTGTTGCCGATCACGATCAGGTCAACACCGTTGTCCTCGGCATACCTGACAATGGCGTCAGCAGGGGAAGGGTTTTCAGCAGCAACGACCTTAACACCGTCATTTGTAACACCGGCCTGACTGAGCGTTTCCTGGATACCATCCCTCAGTTTCTGCAGGATATCCGCCAGAGAGTCCGCCTGATAGAGGTTGTTGAACTGCGCGCTGGTCACCGTCATGGCTGTGATATCCGCCCCTTCGCGTCCGGCGAGCTCAACAGCCTTCCTGATGACCAATACTGCATATTCCGACTGATCGATAGCTGCCAGAATCTTCATTGCTTACCCCCTCGGTGAATGTGATGACATACCCGTCCAGACGGATATACCGCCTTATGCGCTACCACAGCTGCTGCTAACGGTCGACTGTTTCCTTTTCACTCCTGTAAGACTCCGCCAGCAGCGAGATGTAATGGGTGGTTTTCTGCTTATTGCCAAATCGGTTAACATTATCCAAGAGCTGCATCATGCAGGCTGGGCATCCGGTGGAAACCACCTCGGCTCCGGTCTTGTTGATATCTTCGGCCTTTCTGCGTCCGATCGCCGAAGATGTCTCATAGTGGGAAAGCACATAAGAGCCGCCACTGCCACAACAAGCATCAGGCTGGGACATTTCCTTGAACTCCACACCGGGAATGCTCTTCAGTATCTCCCTCGGCTCATTGAACACCTTCATGGTTTTCTTCAGGTGACAGGAATCGTGGTAGGTAACAGTTGCTTCCACATTACCGGTCGGTTTTTTAAAACTGATCACTTTGGTCAGAAAGGTGGAGACATCATAGGTCCGCTCTGCCCAGTAGGCTGCCTTAGGCGCGTAAACCGGATCGCTGGAAAGCACGTCTGTATAATCATGCTTCCATGCTCCGCCGCATGAACCGCATCCAGTGATCAGGTAATCGGCTCCGGTCCTTTCCATGGCATCGATGTTCCGACGGGCCAGCTCCCTGACCGTTTCCACATCCCCATGTACCAGCACCGGCACGCCACAGCAGGACTGATCCCGCGGAACATGCACCTCCACATTGTTTGCGACCAGCACTTCAACCAGATCCATACCGGCATCTGGATAAAAGTAGTTGAGCGAATCTCCAGTAAAAAAGACCACCTTGGCTTGGGGCTGTGCCACCCGGATGACTTCCGGCACACGTTCGCGCAGCGGCGTCACAGCCAACTCCGGCATCAGGCGGTTATTATCAAAACCAATGGCGCTCCCCACCATGGCAAACGGTGAACGCGGCGCAATCGCCTTCTGTGCCTTTACCCCCCTGAAGGCTATCCCCTGCAGACTGGCGCCAACCTTCATTCCGGCATCAAATAGTTTGGGATTCCTCAAAGTGGAGAAGATCATCTTCTTTAGCCAGTGGAGACCATTCTTGCGTACCAGGGCGGCCCGCAGCGCAAGCATGATACGGTCGAAATTGACCTTGGTAGGGCAGTTCTGCATACAGGATTTGCAAACCAGGCAATTGAACAGCATGCTGTACACCTGAGGATCATCCAGTTCCAATTCACCGTCCAGCACAGCCTGCGCCACAGCAATCTTGGCCCTGGTAACACCGGACTCAACCTTGTCGGTGATGTAAACCGGACAAACCGCCATACAGTTGCCGCATTTCATGCATTTGTCCAGTTCTTCCCGGACCGCCTGCAAGTCGTCGTAGATCGTCGCTTCATGTTTTTTGTTAGCACTCATGCCTACACCTCTTTCAACGGAACCATCTTGCCAGGATTCAGCAGATAATCGGGATCAAGAGCCTCTTTAACACTCCTCATCAGATTAAGACCACTCTGTCCCAATTCGTTGCCCAGATACTTCATCTTGGCAATACCGATACCATGCTCCCCGGAAAGAGTGCCGCCAAAACCAAGCGCCGCTTCAAAGATCTCGTCCACCGCCTGGTGGACCCTGGCAATCTCTTCCTTGTTGTACTTGTCGCACAGAATGGTCGGGTGCAGATTACCGTCGCCAGCATGACCAAAGGTGCCAAGGGTCAAGTCATACTTTTTACCGATGTTTTCACAGGCAACCAGCATATCGGTAATCCGGCTACGGGGCACAGTGGCATCCTCCAGTACAACCGTATTGTTAAGCGAAGCCAGCGCCGGTAGTGCATTGCGGCGTGCCGTCCAAAGCTGGTCGCGCTCAGCATCGGAAGAGGCAATCTTCAACTCGCCGTTGTTTTCCTTCACCACCCCCATAACCGCCTCTGCTTCGCGGGCAACCACCTCATCAGACATGCCATCCACTTCGATCAGTAGCAACGCCTTGGCATCCACCGGCAGCCCCACCTTGGCAAAATCCTCCACGGTGCGGATGGTCATCTGGTCCATAATTTCCAGCGTGGCCGGTATGACCTGGGCCTTGATGATACCCGCAACGCTGTTGCCGGCATCCTCGATCGTCCTGAAGACACCCATCATGGTACGACGATACTTGGGAGCCGGGATCAACTTGACAGTGATCTCGGTCACAACCCCCAGTGTGCCTTCCGAACCTACAAACAGATTGGAAAAATCATAAGCGGTCACGTTCTTAACGGTTTTACCGCCGAAGCGCACCTTTTCGCCATTGGCCAGCACAACCTCCATGCCCATCACATAATGCTTTGTAACACCGTACTTGAGTCCACGCAGGCCACCGGAGTTTTCAGCCACCGAGCCACCCATGCTGGCGGTGGTGACCGTCCCCGGATCAGGCGGATAGATCAGGCCGAAGGGAGCCACCGCATTGTTAAGCGCCTGGATCACAACACCTGGCTGAACAACAGCAGTCAGGTTGGCGGCGTCAATTTCAACGATCGCGTTCATCCTCTGAAAGGAAAGCACGATGCCCTTCTTGAGCGGGATGGTGCCGCCACTAAGATTTGTTCCCGATCCGCGCGGGTAGATGGCAGTTCCGCTTGTCCTTGCCAGACAAATAATTTGACTGACCTCTTCACTACTGTTTGGCAACACAACCACATCAGGCATCTGATGAGGGACATCGGCGGTAGCATCATAACTGTAGGTCACCAGGTCTACCTTGCTGGTCAGCACATTGCCCGGACCAACAATTGCCTTGAGCTTCTCAATAATTGCCGCATCAAGCATTACTTCCTCCTCTGGCCCGCACCGGGGACAGCCTTTACAAAGGATATCCTGTCATGCAGACTGCTGATTATTAAACTGTTTTTTGGATTAGGCGATTACGGGTGAAGCGTTTCAGGATGCACATCTTACTGCAAAACAGAGGTCCGCAGCGGAGTTGGCTGGATGCTGCGAAAAGGAATTTACAAACAGCATTTTAATTTGTTTTACCAATTATCCATTTTCGATGTGCATGTCAAGACAATAAATTCAAATCAGTTCTCAACCTTCGGTGGATCACTATGCTGCCACTAGTTGCCTTGCGCCGACCACCCCCAAAGCTATTGTTTTCACCCGCCTGCAGTGCTAATCTGCCGCTTTAATCAAAGGAGCCTGACTTGCCAGCACACATAAACTTCATCATCCGTTTTGCCGTCTTTGCCATAATTCACTCGCTACTGGCAACCTGCTCCGCCAAACAGCTGGCCGAACAACTGCACCCCGTGCTAAGCAGATTCTACCGGCTGCTCTACAACCTGCTATCGCTGGCGATGTTTGCCTGGGTCATGGCCGCATACCGCCATTCTCCGGTCATCTATTTTGTACCGGGCGCTTGGAGCTTGCTGTTATACATACTGCAGCTGGCTGTGTTGTTTATGTTGTTTATTGCATTACGGCAGACCGGTCTGAGAAGTTTCGCTGGGTGGAACAGCTCATCCGACAGTACGCTGGTGACTGGCGGTTTTTACGGGATCGTCCGCCACCCGCTCTACCTGCTTTCCAGCCTGTTCCTCCTGCTTACGCCGGTTATGACCGCACAGTGGGCCCTGCTGACCATCTTGTCTGTTATGTATTTTCTGCTGGGGGCAATCATCGAGGAAAAACGGATGGGGGAACTGTATGGTCTGCCATACACGGAGTATTGTCGGCGGGTGCCGTTCATTATTCCCAACGTCAGGACGCACAACGATTCTTGAAGGCAGGAAAAAACTCACTTGAAAGCTTCAAAAGCAGAGGTATTTAAAAGCAACCAGCAATGTGATTGCCAAGGGTTGAAACGTGAACCTTATTATTCCTCCGTGACTGAGAGCGTCACCACCAGGCGCCGGCGCTGCCCTGAATGGGAAACATGCAACGGGATCCTGACCAAACCACCATCAACAGAAATGTCCCCCTGAATCACTTCCACGTCAACTGCGGCAAGGGTGTGGCCATCCGGCACCACCATTTCATCGGACAATTCCAGGTCAACAGGTGCCAAAGGGGCCGAAGAAACAGGCAGCACACTCTCTTCAGAAGTATGAGCACCGTTTTCCTGAGCAGAGGACACTGCGCTGTCCGCCTTGTCTGCTTTATTTGGCAGGTCATCACGCTCACCCAGGCGGTCCATGATCAGGCGGGACAAAGCCGTCAGGCCTTCCAGGACACCGGTTCCATTTGTTGCTGAGGTCAAACTAGCCAGGCAGCCTGACAGGCCCATGGCACCCGCCATGTCACCTGCGCTGGCCTGCCCATAAATGTCAGACTTGTTCAACTGGAGCACATAGGGCATCTCGTTCAGTGACATGCCGTAACCATTCAGGTATTCCTTCAGTTGCTGTATGCTCTGGCGGGCAGAGAACAGTTCGGATGGAGAGGCATCCGCCACAATCACAATGCCGTCAGCCCCCTTGAGTGTCATTCTCCACGCTGCTGGATTGGCAACAGTCCCCTGCAGGGTATAGATATGCATCCGCAGCCGGTATCCTTCAAAAACGGGCTGCTCAAACGGGCTGAAATCAAAAAACAACAGCGAGCTGCCGCTGGCGGGCAGCAGCTTCATTTCACCACGCAGGGTCGGTTTGACACGGTCATAAACATAGCGCAGGGAAGTAGACTTGCCGGTCCTCTCGGCCCCGTAGTAGACAATTTTAGCGTTAATTTCACGTTTGGCGTGGTTAACCAGTGCCATGCGACCTCCCGGTCATCGTTTCTTGGATAGCAGCAGCCGCTTGGCCTGGGTGGCAATTACCGAGGAGATGTTCTTGCTCTTGGCATAGCCTGCAATATCCTTGTCGTTCATGGTGGCAAGGTAACGCAGGGCATTGGGCAGTGGTGTTTTGGGATTTTCCAGTAATGCCTTGCGGATGGCATAGTTTTTGGTCCAATCCCTGTTGGCGCAGATCAGACGAATGATCTCGTCGTTTTGCACACCGACCTTGACGATGTTAAGCACTTCGCCATCGGTAATACGGGGGTTCTTGATTACGCTGCCAGAAACCAGTTTATTGGCATCCTTGATCAGGATTGAGCGCCATTCCTTGTCGCCAGTGAGCGCCATCTTGATTTTTTCGCTGATGCCCATCATCTGCACCATCTGATACTTGCTTAAATAATCACCATCGCCCTCTTCCGTTTCTTCCGGCGGTACAGCATCCACAGCCTCTTCGGCTTCAGTCAAGCTTTCCAACCTGTCCGTATCAGGTAGTTCTTCCACCACTCCGGCCTGAGGCTCAGCTGGCTGCGGCTCCGGCTGATACAACTCTTTCTCTTGCTGGACCTGTACAGTCTGGGCCTGAAGCTGTCGACCAAGTGCCGCAATATCCGGCTTAGCCCCGTGAATACGCACGATCAGTTCCAGGATGGCAGGATGGGCTTCCGCCTGGGAGGCATATTCTAGCAGACACGCTGATGGCAGGGCTTCAAAAGCTTCCCGGGCAGCAGTTTTTACAATCGGATCCCCATCTCTGGTCAGGCAAAACAACAACACCACCCGATCAGCCGCCCCCATGGCGGGGGCGTTATCAATCCCGAACATCTTCTCTACAGAAGTTGCCCCAGGCTTGACAAATGCCCCCACAACAGGGGATATGCGAATTTTTACCGCTTCTGACATGCAGCTGCTACTGGCGAACCAGGCTGGCTTTCAAACCGACAGCCTTGAGCTTTTTCAAAGCTGCCTCGGCAGATTTGCGATCACTGAACACACCCGTGGTCAGCTTTTTGGACGGGATCGACACCTCAACCCGCCTTACACTCAGCGCATAGCCTGCGGCTGCCAGCCTCTCCTTTTCCGACTTGGCCCGTGAATCCAGCAGATATGAGCCGGCATAAACCGTATGCTTGCTGCCGTGGCCGATTATGAAAGCATCCGAGGTATGGCGTTTGAGCTTCTGCAGCTCTGAGTTTGCCGCCCCCTTGTCACCGTATTCGGCCAGCATCAGTCGGTTCATGGTGGTTTTCTTGCGGATACCGGGTTTGATGGATGGTTCAAAGCCGGCCTTCTTAACCTTGACCATATCTGCCGACATGTTGCTCTCGATGACGTAAGATCCAACCAGTACGGTCCAGAGTCCACTATCCGCTTTGGCTTTGGCTTTGGCTTTGGCTGCGGCAGCCTTTCTTGATGGTTTGCTGACTGCTTTGGCACTCTTGGTGTAGGCAGGCGCCCCAGCGGTTTTTGCTGCGGTTGGGGCCTTCTTGGCTTTGGCATCG
>Ga0208694_1001266_pt1 | contig 31949 bp, 25 predicted proteins | sample AD_UKC078_MetaG_FD_184442 | JGI IMG/M metagenome (GOLD analysis project Ga0208694, IMG submission 184442) | Active sludge microbial communities of municipal wastewater-treating anaerobic digesters from USA - AD_UKC078_MetaG (SPAdes) (version 2) | ecosystem: Engineered > Bioreactor > Anaerobic >...
TGGTCTTTAGCTTCCAAATTTTTCGCTACGTTTTTATAAACTGTTAAAGAAGTATCTTCAATTATTCCTAATAAAAGTTCTCGATAACTATCTAACCAACCTCTTAGTTGTTTTCCCATCATAGGACCACCTTCCCCAACCATCACAATAGTTGCCGCGTGCAAGTCATCCATCTTTTTAATTTCACCGTCAAGTGTTGCTTCAGGACCTTGACTTTCACGTAATATTAATAATTTTAGGTCTTCTATATTTTGAAAAAACTCATTTGATTGTCGCTCAACCTCATGAGCTTGCTTGGCTAATTCTGTATATTTACCTGGTTGTTCTAAAGCACTATTATCAATTCTCGCGTATAAAGACTTAGTTTTTTCTGAATAATTAAAAGTTGTCTTTTGAATACTGTCATTAATTTTAACAAAGGCTGTTACAATTTCAGAAGAAACGTTCAAAGCAAGCAATGCTGTATAAAACAGGTACATCATTCCAATCATTTTTTGCCGCGGGGTCTCCGGACAATTTGTTGCTGCCATATATATTTAAAATTTTAAATTCAACATAAAATTAACGACCTCTAATTAATCTGCTTTAAAATTCATTGCTGAAAGCATATTACCATAAATAGTATTCATTGCAGCCAAATTATGACTTAATTTACCAATTTCTTCGCGATATCTTCTAGTATCTTCAGCAGATTGTTTCATATTATCTAAAATCTCATCTAAGCCTGTGTACATAGCTTTTGCCGCCTCAATTTGTTGGTTAGTTCCTTGTAATTGAAGTTCATACACAGCATTTAATGCTGTAAGATTTTTATTCATTATGCTCAGTTGCTCATTATAAGTTTTTCCACCACCAGTTGACATTTCTAATTCTTTATTCATATTTTCAATCAACCTATTGTAGGTACTTGCTAATTGTTCGCCTGAATTACCTACTACAGAAGCAGATTTTTCATAAGTACGAGCAAGTCTATCTGCTTCAACATTTAATTTTTCTGCTGAACTTCCATAAGAGTCTGCAAAACTTGCAACTTTTTCAGAAGCTTTCTCAAAGTTAGCAACATAATTATTTGTTGCAACTGTTGCGTCAGAGACATCTTGAAGTTTTTCTGCCGTGTTGTTTAAATTTTGAAGTCCATGACCTAGCTTTTCAAAAAGTTCTGGCGTTATTTCTGCATTTTCAATCATTGCATCAAATTTTTCTAATGCAGATTTTTTTGAAGAAATAGCAGCTTTTTTATCAAGCACATTCAAATTTTCTTCTATACCATCTAATTCTGGATAGACTAGTCCCCAATCATATTCAACATGTGGTGGCTCAAAAGCAGAAAGGAAGAAAATCAAAGCTTCGGTCAAAAGACCAACTGTTAACATTATTGTAGCTCCAGGTAAGTGTTCAATTTTAAACAATGCACCTACCATAACGATTGCTGCTCCCCAACCGTAAATGAAACCCATAAATTTCTTCCATCCCTTACTTACAAAAAATTCACTAAAACTCATAATTGTGTAATTTTTAATTAATACTCTATTTAATTTAATTTAATTTAATTTATATTTAAAACTTTTTAATTTTCATACCTATATATTAATATACTTGAGAATAAGAAGTTCCGTCTGCTCTATGTCGTCCTAAATAAGGTCTTACACAACGGAAACCGATATAGCTCTTTGCTGAATCTTGATATTCATAGGTACGTGTTCCATTTTGCATATAATAAGCCACATCTTTCCAAGAGCCACCACGAATTACTTTACGTTTTTTTGCTGGTGGGTCATCTGGATGAGCATAATATTGATAATCAGGATTCAAATCGTGAGTAAAACTATAAGCACTTTCATCATATGCATTGCTTGTCCATTCAGCTACATTACCTGCCATATCATATAAGCCCCATTCGTTTGGGTCATAAGTAGCGACCATTAAAGTTTGTACTCCGCCATCGTCATAGTAATTACCACGCATTGGTTTAAAGTTTGCAATAAAACAGCCACTATAATTACGAGTGTATAAACCTCCCCAAGGATACATGGACAAGTCTAAGCCTCCTCTAGCAGCATATTCCCACTCAGATTCTGTTGGCAAACGATAGTCGTTCAAATGATACTCTCCTACTGTTTTTTGATATGCATTTTTTAACATAGTTCTCCAAACACAAAAAGCATTTGCTTGAGTCCAACTAACACCAACTACTGGATAATAGTCATAAGCAGGATGCCAGAAATACATTTTTGTCATTGGTTCATTATATGAATAAGTAAAATCACTTACCCAGCATAAAGTATCGGGATAGATGTGTACTTTTTCACGCATCCAATAACTATATCTTCCGCCACGACGACCAGCATCTGTTTTTCCGTCATAATTTCTAATTTCTCTTTCGGCGAAATAATCCCAAGGTCTATCTTCGTCAAGTTTTTCACGATCATCAATTTTTCCTTCATAAGTACCTGTTTCTGGATTAAAGTGACGACCTATTCTTAAACCATGATCACCTTCGCGACTAAAAGTACGAGCAACATCTTGGTCAACTCCATCTGCACCTTGTCTAAATGTATGTTTTTGAGCTGCTTGTTTATAGTCAAACCAGAAGTAGCTATAATACAAAGCATCTGTGTTTAAGTCGATTTGACGCATAAAATGATAAAGTTCTGCTGGAGGCAATAGATACAATGTTTGATTGAAATTATTTGGAATTTCATTTTTAATTAAAATACCTTTAATTTCAAGATCATTATAATCTAAAGGACCTCTCCAGTCTAGAAAATTATAATTATCATAATCATCAAAATCAAACTCCCCATTTTCATACATGTTTGTAATAAAATTAGACTCTTCTTCAGTAACATCGGTATCATCAATAATAAAATCTATTGGCTGATAAGATTTTTTAGTGCTGATGTCACCAAAATCCACACTGTTTTTAGTTTCTTTTCCTAAAACTGTTAATGCCATTGAGTCTCGCACCCAAGCAACAAACTGTCTGTATTCGGAATTTGTTATTTCAGTTTCGTCCATCCAAAATCCTTGAACAGTAACTGTTTTGCTTTGTGCAGTCATTGAATAAGGGACATCTTGATCGCTAGGTCCCATTTGATAAGATCCAGGGGGAATGAACAACATTCCATAAGGATCTGGAGTGTACCATAGTTTTCTGTCTATACCTGTCAGTTCGCCACTTCCATAATAACGACAGCTACTTAGAGACACTATGATTACTGCGCTGATGATGAGTAGTTTTCTCATAATTATTTTATTTTAAGTAAGCGTTTCATTTATACGTAAAAAATTTTAAAAGGTTACAATCGTCTAACCCCTCTATGTCTTCCTGGTGTTTTATCCATAGATACATTAAAGCAATATCTTATCATCAACTCATGCGAAGTCAACATATTTGAACCAATTTTCATTAAGCTAATATCGCAACTATAAGCAAAACTTAGTCCATTAACTAAGTGAACACCTATCATTGGCACTATTGCATCACTATACCTATAAGATAAACCTCCCCAAAAAGATTTATTATATAATATTTTACCATTTATTTGAATTTCAGGGAAACCTGCTCCGTCAGATTGAATCATTGTTGTTCCAATCAAATCAAAAGAAGGATTTGGCAATGAATACTCATAGCCTCCTGTTAAATAAAAATGTCGTGCTATATAACTTGGATTATCAATATCATATTTAATTACTGGATTTAGTAAATGTGTTGATGATAATCCTACCCAAAATTTTTCTCCAACAAGTGTAGCTCCAAAGTTCATATCAAAAGCTGTTTTAGACTCCATATGCGGTATATTTGGGTCAATATAAACAGGTTGCCCAAGCAAAGACATGTAAGTTCTCCAGTCTCCATCAATAGATCGATTAATTATACCTACACCTACACCAATTCCTAACATTCCAAAGTCTAATTCAAGGCGATATGCAAGATTAGCATTTACATTCAAATCTTTTTGAAATCCGAGTGCATCTTGTTGGATATTTAAACCTACACCTAACATATTAACACTAGGAATAGGCATATCAAACAAGAATAAAGTAGTAACTGGACGTCCTTCTTCTTTAAAACCTACCCATTGTTGACGATGCAAACTAGTAACACACATAGCATTATTGCTACCAGCAGCACCTGGATTATATATATTTTGAGAATATTCAAACAAGCTAAAGTGTGGATCCGACTGAGCCAGTGAATAGTTAACAAAAACACTTCCCAAAAACATTATTAACAATAAAACTTTCCTCATATAATTCTTGTTTATCACTTTCAATACTTTAGTTAAGTAAATTTTATTAATTTGTAAATAAAATACATTTTTTTTATATCTCCAAATTTTATTAACATTTTTTTGTTAATTTAAAGAAAAATTGTTAATAACTTTAAAAACAAATCTAATATTTACTTTTATTCTAACCATTTTTTCTGTTTAAATTTTCATAAAACAAATCCCAAAAATAATAATTATTTCATTAAACAAACGTTTTTTTAATATTTTTTATTATTAAAAACATAAATATTTGCCATTTTTATCATAATTTTCATTTTATGTGCATAAATTTCTAATAAAACCGAGTAAAAATTATACTTTTTTACTTTGAGATATGATTGTTTTACAATCTTCCAAACTCATTGTTTCTGGATCATAAGTTTTTGGTATTCTATAATTTTTCTTCTCATACGAAATATAAGGTCCATATCTTCCTTTTAATATTGTTAAACCTGGCATTTCTTCAAATGTGCGATTAAAGACTTCTTTTTGTTGAGATTTTTTTTCTGTAATAATTTCAATAGCTCTCTCTTTATTAATGGTATAAGGGTCGTCTTGTTTTTTTAGACTATAAAACTTCCCGTTATTCTTTACATATGGTCCATATTTTCCTATAGCAACTATTAGATCATCTTCCTCATAAGTTCCTATATTTCGAGGAAGCTTAAATAAATCAAGGACTTCTTCAAGAGTAACACTCTCAATATTTTGATTTTTCCTCAAACTAGCATGTCGAGGTGGCTTCACTCCTTCAATAGAGGCATAAGGTCCATATTTACCTATTTTTAAAACAATAGGTAAACCTGTTTCAGGATGAATACCTATTTCTCTTTCCCATTTCGTTGTTTCTTTTTCTTTTAAACTGTCTTCAACTTGTTTTGAAAAATCTTCATAAAATTCAGCTAACATCTTATCCCAAGCAATTTTACCAACCGCAATTTTATCAAATTCTTCTTCGATTTTTGCAGTAAAATCATAACTTACTATATTATCGAAATGATTTGCCAAATAATCAGTTACAACAATTCCCATAGAAGTAGGAAATAGTTTATTGGTTTCGCCACCAAATTTTTCTACCTCCTCTTTCTTCTCTATTTTACCATCTTCTAAAACTAAATTAATTATACTTCTGGTTTTTGGACTACGATTTTCTTTTATAACATATTCTCTTTGTTGAATAGTAGAAATTGTTGGTGCATAAGTTGAAGGTCGTCCAATGCCTAGATCTTCCATTTTCTTAACTAAACTAGCCTCTGAATAACGATAAGGTGGTTGTTCAAACTTTTGATTTGCCTCAATTTTCGATACTATAGCTTTATCTCCCTTTTTTACATTAGGTAAAATTGACTGAGTTTCGTCAACATTCTCATCATCAGTAGATTCTATATATAATTTTAAAAAACCATCAAACACAACAACTTCACCATTTGCAACAAAGCTAATTGTGCCATTCGAGTTATTAAGTGTAATAATAGTTTTTTCTATTTGTGCATCTTGCATTTGAGAAGCTATTGTCCTTTTTCGGATTAAATCATAAAGTTTCTGTTCTTGCTTCGTACCTTCAATAGTCTCATTTCCAACAAACGTAGGTCTTATTGCTTCGTGTGCTTCTTGGGCTCCTTTTATTTTAGTGGTATATTTTCGCGTTTTAACATATTCTGCACCAAATGTGTCTTCTATCACTTTTTTTGAACTTCCTAATGCTAAATTTGACAAATTAACCGAATCTGTTCTCATATAAGTTATAAAACCATGTTCATACAAACTCTGGGCTAACTTCATAGTTTGCCCAACAGAATAACCTAATTTTCGACCTGCTTCTTGTTGTAAAGTCGATGTTGTAAAAGGAGGTGCTGGAGATTTCTTCCCAGGTTTTTTTACTATATCCGCAACAGCAAATTCTTCGGATTTACAAGTTTCTAAAAAGGCATTGGCTTCTTCTAAAGTTTTAAACCTTTTATTAAGCTCTGCCTTTATTGTATTTTTATCAACTTTAAATATACCTATTATTTTATAATAAGATTTTGATACAAAATCATTAATCTCACGTTCTCTTTCTACAATTAACTTTACTGCAACAGACTGAACTCTGCCTGCAGAAAGAGCTGGTTTAATTTTTTTCCAAAGTAAAGGTGATAAATTAAAACCTACCAACCTATCTAAAACTCGTCTAGCTTGCTGAGCATTTACAAGATTATCATCTATTTCTCTAGGATTTTTTATAGCTTTCTGAATAGCTTCTTTAGTAATTTCGTGAAAAACAATTCTCTTCACTTCATCTTTTTTAAGATTTAAAACTTTTTTCAAATGCCAAGATATTGCTTCTCCTTCTCGGTCTTCATCGGAAGCTAACCAAACCATTTTTGCATCAGCAACATGTTTTTTCAAATCGGCAACTACTTTTTTCTTATCAGCAGGGACTTCGTATTGTGGTATAAAACCATTCTCAATATCTATCCCTAAATTCTTTTTCGATAAATCTCTAATGTGTCCAAAGCTTGATTTAACAACGAAATCATCGCCCAAAAACTTCTTAATGGTTTTTGCCTTTGCAGGGGACTCAACTATAACTAAATTTGTACTCATTGAATTGTTAAAATTTTTGTGGGTAAAAATAAATAAAAACTATATACATATTAATAAAAATAAACTTAATTTTACACCATAAATTTTTAATATGATGAAAAACAAAAATGCAAAGGTAACATTTTCTAAAAAATTTACGAAAATTTTCCTAATTACTTTTTGGACAAGCATAGGAATTTTTATTATTGGGCTTTTTATCTACTTCTTCTTATTATCAAAAGGAGCTTTAGGATATATGCCCAGTTTTGAAGAATTGGAAAACCCAAAAGAAAATTTGGCTTCACGCATCTATTCGAGTGATTTAGTTTTGCTTGGGACATATTTTCGTGAAAATCGTTCAAACGTTTCATACGATAAACTTTCGCCACATTTGATTGATGCACTTATTGCTACAGAAGATATTAGATTTTATTCTCACAGTGGTATAGACTTTAAAGCCTTGCCTAGAGTATTTTCTGGAATTGTAACTGGTAATAAAAAAGGTGGAGGAAGTACTATTTCTCAACAATTAGCAAAAATGCTTTTCCCAAGAGAAGAAAGACTTTCAAAAATTAAAATGATAAATCGAAAATTTCAAGAATGGGTAATAGCTGTAAAACTTGAACGAAATTATACTAAAGAAGAAATTATTGAAATGTACTTTAACAAATTTGACTTTCTAAACTTAGCTGTCGGTATTGAATCTGCTTCAAGAGTTTATTTTGACACAATTCCCATTGATTTGTCTATTACACAAGCGGCTATGTTGGTAGGAATGGCAAAAAATCCAGCATTATACAATCCACTCAGACGACCAGAACAAACTCTAGAACGCCGTAATGTTGTATTAAACCAAATGCGAAAATATGGAAAAATTACAAGAGAAGAATACGACTCTCTAAAACAATGCCCTTTAGGTATTAGGTATCAAAAAGTTGATCATAATATAGGTTCTGCAACTTATTTTAGAGAATTTTTAAGAGGTTGGCTAAGTGCTACAAAACCTAATCCTGACGATTATATTGATCCAAGAGATTATATAGAAGACTCTATAAATTGGCATACAGACCCATCGTATGGATGGTGTAATAAAAATGTAAAACCTAATGGCGAAAATTATGATATTTATAGTGATGGACTTCAAATTTACACTACTATAGATAGTAGAATGCAAAAATACGCAGAAGAGGCTGTTAAAGAACATATTGGCGGAACTATTCAACCCGAATTTTTTAAAGATCAAAAGTATAACAAAAATTCTCCTTTTGCAAATGACTTAACAAAAGATCAGATAGAAAAAATAATGAACGCATCTATGCGTAGAAGTGAAAGATGGAGAGCTTTAAAGGCTAGCGGAATGAGTGAAGATTCTATAATTTTATCGTTTAGCAAACCCGAACAAATGAGAGTTTTTTCATGGAAAGGAGAAATCGATACTGTTATGACACCTTTAGACTCTATAAGATATTATAAAACATTTCTACGTGCCAGCTTTATGTCAATGGAACCAAAAACCGGATATGTTAGAGCTTATGTTGGAGGTATAGACCACAAACATTTTAAATTTGACCAAGTAACAAAATCTAGACGACAAGTAGGTTCTACAATAAAACCTTTTATTTATTGCTTAGCTATGCAAAATGGATACTCGCCTTGCACAAAAATTCCAAATGTTGAAGTTACATTCAAACTTCCCGAAGGTTCAGCAGAAGAATATTATACACCCCAATTTTCAACTTCAAAGTTAGATGGCGAAATGGTAAGTTTAAAAACAGGTTTAGCATTATCCTTAAATCAAATTTCTGCTTGGGTATTAAAACAGTTTTCACCCGAAGCTGTAGTTTCTGTTGCAAAAAAGTTAGGTGTAAATAGTCATATTGACCCTTATCCCTCAATTTGTGTAGGAGCTCCCGAGGTCTTATTAAGCGAAATGGTTGCAGCTTATGCTGCTTTTGCAAACGGAGGACTATACACTAAGCCCATTTATGTTACAAGAATTGAAGACCAAAATGGAAATGTTTTAGCTACTTTTGGACAAATTCAAGACCAAGCACTTAGCGAAGAAACTGCATATCTAATGATTGAATTAATGAAAGGTGTAGTAAATGAAGGTACAGGTTCTAGATTACGCTTTAGATATAACTTAAAATCTGAAATTGCTGGAAAAACAGGAACTACAAATAACAATTCTGATGGTTGGTTTATCGGAATAACTCCAGAATTAGTTAATGGTGCTTGGGTAGGTGGTGAAGAAAGAAGTATTAGATTTAGATATATGACTTTTGGACAAGGCGCTTCTTTAGCATTACCAATTTGGGGACTATATATGCAAAAAGTTTATGGCGACAAAAAACTACCTTATAGCAGTAATGCAACTTTTATTCGTCCAAACGAAGTCTCTGTAGAAACAGATTGTGCTGAATACGACAGAAACCATAAAAATATAAATTTCAACGAGTTATAAAAATATTTAAACAACAAAAAGCAAACTAACAAAAAAAAAGAGGCTATCCTAAGACAGCCTCTTTTCTTTTAAAATTTCGCGTATGAAAAAATTATTTTTTAACGTATTTTTTAACAAAATCTTTAATAATTGTTCTAAAATCAGGTTGTCCGATTTCTTGTAATTCATACTCTACTTTTGCAGTAGGTTTGTTAATTTTCACAACTCTTGATAAATCAATTGGAGTTGCAATTACTACTGTATCACAAGGTGTATTTGCAATAGTTTTTTCTAAGTCTGCTATTTGCTCTGCACCATAACCCATAGCTGGTAATAATTTACCAATTCCTGGATAAGTTTCAAAAGTTGTAGTTAGTTTACCAACAGTATAAGGACGTGGGTCAACATATTCGCCAGCACCGAATTTTTTAGCAGCTACAGTACCTGCACCAATAGTCATATTACCATGAGTTAGAGTTGGTCCGTCTTCAACTACTAATACTTTTTTACCTTTTATTAATTCTGGTTTATCAACCGAAATTGGAGAAGCAGCGTCAACAACTATAGCATTAGGATTAACTTTATTAATATTATCTCTAACTTCTTGAATACCTTCTGGAGAAGCTGTGTCAATTTTGTTAATAACAACAACATCTGCTAATCTCAAAGTGGTTTCGCCAGGATAGTAAGACAACTCATCTCCTGCTCTATGTGGGTCAACTACAGTAACCATCATATCTGTTTCATAAAAAGAGAAGTCGTTGTTACCACCGTCCCAAAGAATAACATCACAACCGTCTGGATCATTTTCAGCAGCTCTTAAGATTGCTTCATAATCCACACCTGAATAAATAACATTACCTCTAACTACGTGTGGTTCGTATTCTTCCATTTCTTCAATAGTACATTTGTGTTTTTTCAAATCTTCTACAGTAGCAAATCTTTGAACTTTTTGAGCATTCAAATCACCATAAGGCATTGGGTGACGAATAGCAACTACTTTTATACCCAATTCCATGAAAGCTTCAATAATTTTTCTTGAAGTTTGACTTTTACCACAACCAGTTCTAATAGCACCAACTGCAATTACGGGTTTTGTACTTTTTATTGAAGTGTCTTTAGGACCTAATAAAACAAAATTTGCACCAGCTGTATTAACCATTGCTGCAATATTCATAATATCTCTATATTCGATATCGCTATATGCAAAAACGCAATCGTCAACTTTATGTTCTTTAATCAATTTTTCAAGATCTTTTTGATCATAAATTGGAATTCCATTTGGGTATAAATCTTCACCTGCTAACTCTTTTGGATATTTTCTTCCTGCAATATCAGGAATTTGAGCTGCGGTAAAAGCTACCACATTGTAATTCGGATTGTGTCTATAATAGGTGTTAAAATTGTGGAAATCTCTTCCAGCTGCACCAATAATAATTACATTCTTTTTTGCCATAATTAATTTAGTTTTTAATAAAAATTAAACATTATTTTCAATTGCCACAAATATATAATTTTCAATCCAAAAAAAAGAATAGTTTTTGTTAGAAATAATGTGTTAAACAACATATTTTCGACAAACAGTACAAAAAACCTGAATTTTCTTACTCTATATTTATGGAATAATAAAATATTTGTATCAAAATAGTAAACAAAATAATAAAATTTAATTTATTGTTTTGTAATAAAAAAAAAAGTTGTATTTTTACGTTTTTAAATTTTTACAATTATGCAAATAAAAAAATCTAAAAAAGCTGACCTTGAATCAAGAAAATCAATGTTTTTCTTAGTTGGTTTAAGTTTAACATTAGCATTGTTGCTTTTAGTTTTTGAATGGACTTCAAGAGATGTTGTTGCTTCTTCATTAGGAAGTTTAGGTGGTAGCGACATTATCGAAGAAGAAATTGAAAGCACAGTACAAGAAGCCCCACCAGAAGAGCCAGAGCCAGAACCAGAACCAGAACCAGAAACTGTTATAGAAGAACTTACTGTTGTTGAAGACGACGTAAAAGTTGCTGATATTAACATCAATACAGAAGCAGACGAAAAAACACAAACAAGCACAAAAGTAGTTCAAGTTACCGAAGTCGAAATTGTTGAAGAAGAAATTGAACCTATTGCATTTGCTGTAGTTGAAACTAAACCTGAATATCCGGGTGGAGAAGCAGCACTACTAAAATATATCGCAGACAACACTGTATATCCACCAGTTGCTAAAGAAAATGGAATTCAAGGTAGAGTGTTTGTACAATTCGTAATAGATGTTACTGGCAGAGTTACAAAAGTTCAAGTTGCCAGAGGAGTTGACCCATATCTAGATACAGAAGCTGTAAGAGTAGTTAAAACACTACCAAAATGGACACCAGGTAAACAAAGAGGAAAAAGTGTGCCTGTAACTTATATAGTACCTATTAATTTTAAATTATATTAAAAATTACAAAAATATTTGTGCAGACCCTACCAAAAATGGTGGGGTCTTTTTATTAATATATGATAAATAAAAATTTTTACGTAAGCGAAGAAGAAGCAGTTTTAGTTGGAGTTGCCACTCAATATCAAACAAAAGAAGAAGTTCAAGAACATCTCGAAGAATTAGACTTTTTAGCTAAAACAGCAGGAGTAGTGCCAAAAAAATATTTCATTCAAAATTTAGATTTGCCTCATCAAAAAACTTATGTAAGAAGTGGAAAACTTTTAGAAATACTAGATTATATCACAGAAAATGAAATTAAATTAGTAATATTTGATGATGAACTATCCCCTACCCAACTTAGAAATATCGAAAATGTTTTACAAGTAAAAGTTTTAGACAGAACAAATTTAATACTAGATATTTTTGCACAAAGAGCCAGAACTTCACATGCAAAAGCACAAGTTGAATTAGCTCAATACCAATATATTTTACCTCGCCTAACCAGAATGTGGACTCACCTCGAAAGACAACGTGGTGGTATTGGCATGAGAGGACCTGGAGAAACTCAAATCGAAACAGATAGAAGAATAATTCTTGACAAAATTGCTAAACTAAAAGAAGAACTTAAATCTATTGATAAGCAATTTATTCAACAAAGAAAAAATAGAGGACAAATGATTAGAGTTGCTCTTGTTGGATATACTAATGTCGGCAAATCAACAATTATGAATCTTCTTAGTAAATCTGATGTTTTAGCCGAAAATAAACTTTTTGCAACCCTAGATACAACAGTTAGAAAAGTAGTTATCAATAATTTGCCATTTTTATTAAGCGACACTGTTGGATTTATTCGCAAATTGCCTCATAAATTAATAGAATCTTTCAAATCAACTCTAGATGAAGCAAAAGAATCAGACCTAATAATTCATGTTATTGATGTTTCGCACAAATCTTTTCAAGAACAAATTACTGTAGTTGATAATACCTTGAAAGAACTAAAAATAAACGACAAACCAATATTAATGGTTTTCAATAAAATAGACGCATTTGAATATTCTCCACAAGATGAATTTGATTTAACTCCAAAAACTAAAGAAAATTACTCTCTCGAAGATTTTAAAAATATGTACTTTGCAAAAACAAATAATCCAGCAGTATTTATTTCTGCAAAAAATAAAGAAAATATTGAAGAATTTAGAGAAGTACTTTTTAACCTTGTTAGAAATTTGCATTTTGAAAGATACCCATACAATACAATATAAAAGTTTTAAAAAACGGAGATTTTTAAAGAAAAACTAAAATATTTCAAAACTTTTTATTATTATTACAATTTATTATAAAAACTATTGAGATGAAACTTAATATTTTAGGCGGAAGAGGTAGTCTTTTAGACCAATTTGTTGCAGAAATTCGTGATTACCAAATTCAACAAGACAGAATGAGATTTAGAACAAATCTTATGCGTGTAGGAGAAATTATGGCTTACGAAATTAGTAAAAACCTAGAGTTTGTTGATGAAGAAGTTACAACTTCGCTAGGAATTGCTACAGTTCCAACTTTAAAACAACAACCAGTAATAAGCACAATATTACGAGCCGGACTACCTTTTCATCAAGGATTTGTAAATTATTTTGACCATGCTGACAATGCATTTGTTGCTGGATATAGAAAATATAATAAAAATGGAACTTTCGAAATAAAAATCGACTATATCACTGCTCCATCAATAGAAGACAGAGTTGTTATAATAAATGATCCTATGCTTGCAAGTGGTGGTAGTATTGAATTGGCTTATAAAGGCTTACTAAATTTCGGAAAGCCAAAACATGTACATGTAGCTACAGTTATTGCAAGTAAAGATGGATTGGACTATGTGGACAAAATACTTCCAAATAATATGATTACTGTCTGGACAGCTGCAGTTGATGACGAATTAACAGTAAAGTCATATATAGTCCCAGGATTAGGCGATGCTGGGGATTTGGCTTTCGGTCCTAAAATAAACTATTAAATTTTATTTTTACCATACCTATTTATATTAATGCAAAATCTTAAATGATTTTGTTAATTTTGCAAAGTTTTTAAAAATGACAAAGAATATGTATAGAACACATAATTGCGGCGAATTGCGTAGCAAAAACATTGGACAAAAAGTAAAACTAAGTGGTTGGGTTCAATTAAAAAGAGATAAAGGCGGAATGATTTGGATAGATTTACGCGACAGATATGGAATTACACAACTCGCTATAGAAGAGGCAAATACCTCTAAAGAAATTATCGAAACTATAGATAAAATAGGACGCGAATATGTAATAAGTGTTACTGGCGAAGTTATTGAAAGATATAGCAAAAACGACAAAATGCCAACAGGAGACATTGAAATAAAAGTTGAAGAAATCGAAATTCTTAACGAATCTGAAACGCCACCTTTTACAATTATTGACAATAGCGATGGCGGAGACGAACTTAGAATGAAATATCGCTATCTTGACATTAGACGAAATCCAGTAAAAAATGCACTTTTACTTCGCCACAAAATGGCTCAAGAAATAAGAAAATATCTTGACGAAAAAGATTTTATTGAAGTTGAAACTCCTGTTTTGATAAAATCAACTCCAGAAGGAGCTCGCGATTTTGTTGTTCCATCACGTATGCACCAAGGCGAGTTTTACGCTCTTCCACAATCGCCTCAAACTTTTAAGCAATTACTTATGGTTGCTGGAATGGACAAATATTTCCAAATTGTAAAATGCTTTAGAGACGAAGACTTGCGTGCCGACCGCCAACCAGAATTTACTCAAGTTGACTGCGAAATGTCTTTTGTGAACCAAAATGATATTATCGCAACTTTTGAAGCAATGACAAAACATCTATTCAAAACAATAAAAAATATTGATATAGATTACAATTTTCCACAAATGACCTATAAGGAAGCAATGGAAAAATACGGAAATGACAAGCCCGACATTAGATTTGGAATGACAATTACAGATATTACAAACCTAGTAAAAGGAAAAGATTTTGTTGTTTTCGACTCTGCCGAATATATAGGAGCTATAGCTCTTGAAAATGCAAGCGAATATTCTCGCAAACAAATTGATGCACTTACCGATTTTGTTAAAACTCCTCAAATTGGTGCCAAAGGATTAGTATATTGTAAATACAACACTGATGGAAGTTTTAAATCTTCTGTTGACAAATTTTTTAACGAAAACGATTGGACAAAGATAATCCTAGCCATGCAAGCAAAACAAGGAGATTTAATCTTGATAATTGCAGGCGAAAAAGATGCAAGTCTGCACGCTTTAAGCGAATTAAGATTAAAATTAGCTGATGAAAATGGTTTGCGTTCAAAAGATAATTTTGCTCCGCTTTGGGTTATAGAATTTCCTCTTTTAGAATATGATAAAGAAACTGATAGATTTTATGCAAAACATCACCCATTTACAGCACCTTTCGACGAAGATATAAAACTTTTTGACACAGCCCCAAGTAAAATTCGAGCTAAAGCATACGACCTCGTTATAAATGGAGTTGAAATCGGTGGTGGCTCAATCAGAATTTTTAATAAAGATTTACAAGCTTTAATGTTTAAAAATCTTGGATTTTCCGAAAAAGAAGCACAAGAACAATTTGGATTTTTAATGAACGCTTTTAAATATGGAGCACCACCTCACGGAGGAATTGCCTTAGGATTTGATAGATTAGTTTCTATGTTTGGAGGAAGCGATTCAATTAGAGATTATATAGCTTTCCCAAAAAATAATGCAGGAAGAGATGTGATGATAGAAAGCCCATCTACAATCTCTCAAGCTCAACTTGATGAATTAGGTTTAATTATTAAAAAATAAAACCTAAAATATTTTGTACCTTATTTACTCAAATTTCTATTGGAGATATTTTAATTTTCTATGCTTTTGTCTAAGTAATTTTATTATTTTTGTAATTCTATCAAAAAAAATTGATATGGCTAAGCAAAAAACTAAACATAATTTAAAACAGAAACCTTTACCACAGCAAGAAATTAAAAAAGCTACAAAAAATAATAAGCACAATTTATTTATTTTTTTAACAATTAGCATTTTTGCTTTTATTCTTTATGGGAATACCCTCTCACACGATTATGCTCTTGATGACGCAATTGTTATAACTGAAAATACATTTACGCAAAAAGGTTTAGCTGGAATTTCAGATATTTCAAAATATGACACATTTGTTGGTTTTTGGCTTACAAAAAATCCTAACAAAACTGCCGAACAAATTCAAGAAGAAAAAAAGCTAGTTGCTGGTGGACGTTACCGTCCCCTATCTTTAATTAGCTTTGCTATAGAAATAGAATTTTTTGGTAAAAATATTAAAAATGATGCAGGAAAAGTTTTGTACAAAGGAAATCCCTTTGTCAGCCATTTGGGTAATATTATTTTGTATTTACTAACTACTTATTTGCTATATCTAATTTTGGCAAAACTTTTCCCACCCGATGAAAATAAAAAATGGTATTTAAGTTTTCCTTTTATTGCTTCTTTGCTTTTTCTTGCACACCCTCTTCATACTGAGGCAGTTGCAAACATAAAAGGTAGAGACGAAATAATGACTTTGCTTGGTTCGCTTGGAACTTTGTGGTTTACTCTAAAATATTTAGATACTAAAAAAGCAAAATTTTTAATTTATTCTTCTCTTTCATTGTTTTTAGGATTATTATCAAAAGAAAACGCAATAACTTTTTTAGCAATAATCCCAATTACAGTTTATTATTTTACAAATCACAATTTAAAATCAAACTTTAAATCATTATTGCCTTTATTACTTGTTTCTGGAATATTTTTACTTATTCGTGGCTCTGTACTTGGAATGGGTACAGGCGAAAAACAAATTGCTCAAGAAATTATGAACAATCCATTTGTTGGAGCAAGTGTTGGAGAAAAATTTGCTACAATTTTCTTTACACTTTGGATATATATTAAACTTTTGTTTTTCCCTCACCCACTAACTTACGACTATTATCCTTGGCAAATAGAAATTATAAATTGGTCTAACCCAAAAGCATTTTTACCTTTGATTTTATATTTAGCATTAGGAATTTATGCTCTTTATGGATTGATTAAAAAGAAAGATATTTTTTCATATTCAATTTGGTTTTATTTAATTCCACTATCTGTTGTTTCAAATATATTTTTCCCAGTTGGAACATTTATGAACGAAAGATTTATTTTTATTTCATCAATAGGATTTTGCATTTTTATAGCAATTTTATTAACAAAATATTTAAACAAACTCATTAAAAACACACAAACTCATTCTTACTTTTTGGTATTAATTGCAGTTAGTATTTTAGGTTTATATTCGTTTAAAACCATTGATAGAAACAAAGCTTGGAAAAATGATTTAACACTTTTCACAACTGATGTTAAAACTTCTACAAACTCTGCAAAAAGTAATTGTTCTGCCGGAGGCAAACTTATTGAAGAAGCTCAAAAACCAATGTATAAAAACGATACAGCTACTCGCAACCAAATGCTAAATCAAGCCATAGTTTATTTAGAAAGAGCTTTAGAAATTTATCCCGAATATATTGATGCTATAAATCTTTTAGGCAATGCTCACTATGAATTGAATTATAATATTAACAAGGCTTTGTATAATTACGCTAAAATTTTAAAACTTAAACCATATCATACTATTGCATATGGAAATGCAAGAATTGTTTTACTAAACACCATTGGTTTATTAAATTCTCAAGCAACAGTTTCCACTCCAGATGATGTAATTGCAGGCTGTAACGAAGTTTTAAAAGCACACCCCGATTTTGGTGAAGCAAATCACATAATGGGAACTATGTATGGAAAATATAAAAATATGCTCGACTCTTCATTATTTTATCTAGAAAAAGCTAATCAATGTAATTTTAATAAAGATGCAGGTTTTTATCGTGATTTAGGTGTTGCATACGGAATGTCGGGGAAATTTAAACCTGCTCTTGACAATTTCCTCAAAGCTATGGAATTAGATCCAAACGACTATCAAACCTATATGAATATTGGAATTAGCTACCAACAACTTGGAGATATTGCCAATGCAAACAAATATTATTTAAAAGCTCAAGAATTTCAAAATATAAACAATAATCAATGATAAAAGATAAAAAAATAGTTGTCGTACTTCCCGCTTATAATGCTGAACTCACATTAGAAAGCACTTATAATGAAATTCCTTTCGACATTGTTGATGAAGTAATTTTAGTTGACGACAAATCTAAAGACAAAACTGTTGAAAAAGCTAAAGAACTTGGGATAAAACACATTTTTATTCACGACGAAAATAAAGGCTACGGAGCAAACCAAAAGACATGCTATAATAATGCTTTAAAATTAGGAGCAGATATTGTAATTATGCTTCACCCCGATTATCAATATACGCCAAAACTAATTCACTCAATGGCTTACCTTATTGCAAATGGTGTTTATCCTGTTGTTTTAGGCTCTAGAATTTTAGGAAAAGGTGCTTTAAAAGGTGGAATGCCAAAATACAAATACTTTTTCAACCGCATTTTGACTTTTAGCCAAAATATTTTAATGAATCAAAAACTTTCTGAATATCATACTGGTTTTAGAGCTTTTTCAGCCGATGTGCTAAAAAAAATAAATTATAATATTAATTCCGATGACTTTGTTTTTGATAATCAAATGTTAGCACAAATATTTTATGCTGGCTACGAAATTGCAGAAATCACTTGTCCTACAAAATATTTTGAAGAAGCCTCATCAATAAATTTTAAACGTAGTGTAAAATATGGCATGGGCGTTTTAACTACTTCATTAAAATATTTTTTCAACAAACTAAAACTTGCAAAATCCGATATTTTTAAATCAAGTGTTTTAGATGAATAATGCAAAGTTTAGATAAGATACTAGATATTAAATATCCTGTGATTTTAGCACCAATGTTTTTGGTTACTACGCCAAAAATGGTGAAAATTGCTTTAGATTGTGGTATTACTGGAGCAATTCCGGCAATGAATTTTCGCAAAGAAAACGAACTTAAAGCTACTATAGAAGATTTAAAAAAACATTCCGACAAAGCTTTTGGAATTAATCTTATTACAAATCGTTCAAACCAAAAATATAAAAAACAACTTAAAGCAATTTTAGAAGCAAAACCAGCTTTTGTAATTTCCTCGTTAGGAAATCCTAAAGAACTTATTACAGAAGCTCATAAAGTTGGAATTAAAGTGTTTTGCGATGTTGTTGACCTAAAGTTTGCTAAAAAAGTTGAAGACTTAGGTGCTGATGCAATAATTGCAGTAAACTCTTCGGCTGGTGGGCATAGCGGAATTATAGAAAGAGATGAACTAATAGGTCAACTTGTTGCTAATTGCCAAATTCCAATTATAAATGCGGGTGGTGTAAGTACAAATTCAGAATTAAATCATGTTATGTCTCTTGGAGCTGCAGGAGCTTCGGTAGGCACAATATTTATGGCATCTCATGAATGTCATATTTCTGACGACTACAAACAAGCATTAATTAAATATGGAAAAGACGATATTGTACTTACTCGCAAACTCTCAGGAGTTCCATCTAGCGTAATAAAAACAGAATATGTCAAAAAACTTGGAACTAAACCTAATATTTTAGAATTGTTAGTCAAAAACAATACTTTCTTAAAAAAATATGCAAAATATTTAATTACTAATTTAGGAATGAAAAAGTTAGAAAAAGCAGCTTTTTCGGCAACTTACAAAAACTTTTGGGTAGCAAGTAAAGCCATTGAAAACATTAAAGAAATACAAAATCTTAGTGTGATAATTGAAAAATTAGTACAAGCAAAATAAAATATTCAAATATTTTTCATAATTTTGACAGTTAATAAAAACTATTACGAAAAAACATAATCTCATGAAAAAACTACAAGTAATTTTTATCTTATTTTTTGTAGCATCTCTCAATATTTATGCTCAAAATTATGATGACCCACAAAACATTGATTTACAATATAATAGAGATGCTGAATATCCAGGTGGCATGAATAAATTTATTACCGACTTATGGAATAGCATGTCATATACCCAAGAAGCTATTGACGCACGTGTTGATGGCGAAATAACAATAAGTTTTGACGTTGAAGCAAATGGCGAAGTTAGCAAAGTTGATATAATTAGTGGTCTTGGAATGGGCATTGACGAAGAAGTTTCTAATGTTATAAAAACTATGAAATTTATTCCTGCTCAAATTAAAGGCAAAGCTGTTAAGATGAATCTCACTCTTACTGTTCCAATTAGAGTTGGTCCTAATTCGAGACTTAAAAAATAAAAAAAACGCAGGTTTTATTACCTACGCTTTCTACTTTTTATTATCTACAAAAATTACTTCTTAATAATTTTTTTCAAGATAGTATCTTTATCTAATTTTTTAGTACAGAAGAACCAGTCTTTGCAATCTAAGTCTTTTTCATCGAATCTTGCTTGTGCTGCACCGCAAGTAGATGCAGGAGAGACTATTACATCATCACCTGGTTGCCAATCTGCTGGTGTTGCTACGCCAAACTCGTCTGATACTTGTAATGCTATCAAAGCACGGTAAATCTCGTCGAAATTGCGACCTAAACTTTGAGGATAATAAATCATAGCACGCAAAATACCTTTTGGGTCTATAAAAAATACCGCTCTAACTGCTTGAGTTGCACTTTCGTCAGGTTGAATCATTCCATATTTCCTTGAAACATTCATAGAAATATCATCAATTAAAGGAAATTTAACTTCTATATTTTTCATTCCTTTATACTCAATTTTTTCTTTAATTGTTCTCAACCAAGCAATATGGCTATGTAATCCATCTATTGAAAGACCTACCAATTCGCAATTAGCTTTGTTGAATTTTTCTTCTAAACTTGCAAAAGTCATAAACTCTGAGGTACACACTGGAGTAAAATCAGCAGGATGACTAAATAAAATCACCCATTTTCCTTTATAATCAGCTGGGAAATTAATTTTTCCTTGAGTTGTGTTTGCGGTAAATTCTGGAGCCGGAGCATTTAATCCTGGCATTGTGCTTACTTGTTCGTTAATTCTTTCTTCCATTTTAATTTAATTTTTACGGTTAATATTTAATTTTAATTTATTCACTTATATATTTTCCTTTGATTTGTAACTTAACGTCTTTAACTTCAAATCCGGGAATTGTTTTATTTCGAAAATATTCTTCTAATATAGAGTTTAACTCATCATCAAAATAATCTTCAATTTTTCCTGAATTAATCTCATACAAATGATGATGCATAGCTAATCTTGCATCAAACCTTAGCTTGCCATCTTCTGATAGAACTTTTGATACTACTCGTTTTTGCACCAATGTCTCAATATTATTATATATAGTTGCTAAAGAAAGTCCGGGTAATTCCTTTTTCAAAACTTCTGCAATTTCTTCTGCACAAGGATGATTTAACTCATTTAAAACCTTTAAAATTGCAACTCGTTGGGGAGTTACTTTTAAACCAGTTTCTTTTAGTTTCGATATATAATTGTTTGTATTCATTTCTAAATTATAATAATTCTTATTTAAGAATTTATTTAATCAACAAGCTAAAATACAAATTGTTCAGCAGGCACTCACATTTTATATAAAACGTTATTTTTTATAAAACTTTTTGAGATTTACATCATACTTTTAGCATGTAGCAAGTTTTATCTTTTTAAAAACCTGCGAGTTCAACAACAATTATATCAGATTTTGTAACAGCCTTAACATCAATGCTTTTATCGTTGGACAAAGTTTCAAAAAAAATAACATCGCCACTTTCTACAGTTTTATCGAATATTTGCAATTTGCCTGAATAAATGTAAAATAAAGCCTTTTGAGTTTTTACATTAAAGTTAATTGTTTTAGTACTTTCTGTTTCAAATCCCAAGTGTAGAATATGACCACTAACATTGCCTTTTGTCATCAAATTAAAATCTGTTGCTTTGCCAATGCTCCGAGTATTCCACTCTCCAGAAAATGTATCGGTATCAAATTTGCCCAAGTTTTTGGAGTATCTACCTTCGTGAATTAGCTCGATTTTTCCATCTAAAATCATTATTTTGCGATTAACTTCGTCAAGTTTTGTAAACTGCGACTCCTCAATTTCAATAGTTGCGGTACTTACTCGAAACAGGAAATTTCGCTTTTGATACTCACTTTCCCTTGGGTAGATAAAAAGTTCTGTTGTAGTTCCGCCTGACCAGTTTGTTGTTTTATGAGATTGTTTTTGTATTACAAGCATCTCCATATTTTAAAAAATTAACCAAAAATCAATCTTTTTATTTCTCCAATCCACAAAACTAAAGAAGTTGCACCAAATACTAAAAGCCAATCAACAAACAAAATTGGTACTGTTCTAAACATTTCTCCACCAAATTGTACAATAATCACTTGTCCTACTAAAATAGCAAGTGCAACAGTTAAAAATGCTTTACTTTTATGCAACGATTTCAGAGCTGATTTTCCTGTAAATAAAGCTTTTACATTAAACATATTCCAAAACTGTAGCATTACAAATGTAGTGAAGAACAAACTTAAATTATATGTAGAGATATTTCCTTTTTCATCTGTAAAATAATATAACAGAGCTAATAATATAACAACAAAACTAAGTCCTGTTACAAAAATACTATGCTTCATTTTTTTATTAATAATAAACTCATTGCTTTTTCTAGGTTTATTTTGCATCACAATTTTATTTGGAGGTAAACTAGCGAATGCACCTGCTGCAAAAGTGTCCATTATTAAATTAATCCACAACATTTGAGTTATTGTAAGTGGAATTTCATGTCCAACAATAGAACCGATAAAAACGATAAGCATTGCCACAAGATTTATACTTAATTGGAACACCACAAACCTTTGAATATTTTGATACAAGGTTCTTCCCCACAAAACTGCAGAACCTATACTATTAAAAGAGTCGTCCATAATAGTAATATCGCTTGCTTCTTTTGCTACAGCTGTTCCACTGCCCATAGAAAGTCCTACGTGGGCAAAATTCAAAGCTGGGGCATCGTTTGTTCCATCTCCGGTTACTGCGACCACTTCTCCTAATTCTTGAAGTAGCTGAACCAATCTTTTTTTGTCTAAAGGTCTAGCACGACATAGTATTTTAAGGTCTTTTATTCTCAACAACAATTCTTCATCAGTTAAACTACCAAATTCATCACCTGTTAGAACTGCTTTTTCATCATAATCAGCAGTTAACAATCCAATTTTTTTAGCAATCTCGACAGCAATTCCATAGGTATCACCTGTTACAATTTTAATATCAATTCCTGCTTTCAGGCAAGTTGCTACTGCATCGTTTACATCATCTCTAATTGGATCTTGAATCCCAACAAAACCATAAAAAGTTAAATTATGATTTACTAATTTAGAGTTTTCAATTCTAGGAATGTCATCTTCTAATATTTCATAAGCAAAGCCGATAGTTCGCAATGCTTGAGAATGGTTTTTTGCCAAAATTTCTTCAATAAGTTCATTACATTCTGAAGTTGGTTTTAATCCTTCTTCGCAATAAACTTGTTTCGACATATGGAAAAGTATTTCTGAAGCACCTTTTACATAAAGAATTTTCTTTTTTAAGACTGGCGAAAACACAATGCTTGCCATGTATTTTCTATCTGTTGAAAAACTCAATTGCTCTAAAACTTCTGTAGCAGTTCTAACTTTTTCATATGGGCAGTGCATTTTATGAAGCCACAACAACAAAGCAGATTCTGTTGGATTTCCTACACCTTTTATTTTTGTTTCATCAGAATAATCTAAATCAGCGGTTGAGTTTGCAGAAATATTTTCTTTTATAAAAGTCAAATTGTCATCGCCACCATTAAAATCCAAAACTTCTTTTCCAAAAAACATAGCTTCAACAACTTCCATTTGATTTTTTGTTAAAGTTCCAGTTTTATCGGTACAAATAACTGTACAAGCTCCCATGGTTTCGGTTGCTTGCATTTTTCTTACCAAATTATTTGACTTCAGCATATTTCTCATACTCAAAGCTAAGCAAAGAGTAACGCTCATTGGTAAACCTTCGGGAACAGTAACAACGACTAAAGTTACAGCAACCATAAAATATTGTAAAATCCTTGATGCAGTGGAAATATCCATCCAAGCCGATTTTTCTAAAACATGAAAATCAAAAATTAAAGACACTAAAACACTAAGTATCAATACTATTACAGCAATAACAACAAGTTTGATAGTTTTTATTTTTTCAATTTTTTCTAAGAAAACACTTTTTTTCTTGAAAAGAATTTCTTTAAAACTGCTGAAATATGGAAACCATAACTTTAAACTAAGAATAGCAAGAAACACAATAATGCTTATAAAAAAATATGATTGTTCAAAAGTTAAGCTAATCTTTTCTAAGATCAAGTCTTTAAATAAAAGTGCAAAAAAGGTTAAAATAGCGACACTAGTACCTACAACACCAATAAATCCTGCTAACTTTTCTAATTGAATATTAAGTGGAGTTTTTACATTAGATATTTCTACAGAGCTTTTTGCCACTTTTCCATATTCTGTACTATCTCCAACTGCGTCAACTACAAAAATTCCGCTTCCATCAAGAATTTTAGAACTACGCAAAACCTTATTATATGGGAAAGTGCTTTCTTTTTTAAATTCATTTATATCTACACCTTTTCTCATAGATGGCTCACCTGTTAAACTCGATTCATCTACTAACAAAGAAACAGATTCTATCAAAATTCCATCTGCTGGCACTTCATCACCAACAGACAAAATAACATAATCGCCAACAACAATATCTCCTTTTCTAACTTCAGTTACAAAACCATCTCTTATAACTTTTACTAAGGTGTCATTATTTACCAAATTTAAAATATCAAATTTTTTGTTAGCATCATATTCAAACCAAAAACCTATGCCTGTTGCTAAAAAAATTGCAAAAAATATACCTATCGCTTCTATAAATTGATCGTTAACAAAACCAATTCCTAAGGATATTAAAGCAGCGATTAATAAAATTTTTATTAAAGGGTCATTAAATTTTTCTAATAATAATTTAAAAGCAGACCTTTTTTTATGTTGTGTTACAAGATTATTACCATAAACTTGTCGGTTGTGTTCGACCTCTTTTGCAGTTAAACCCTTGTATTGCATAGCTTTTTATATTTCTATATTTTTTGACTGAACGTTCGGTCAAAAATAATATTAATTTTAATATAACAACATGAATTTTGCTTTTTTTTACATAAAATATTAAATCTTTATGTTTAGCTATAATTTTGATGATTTCAACCCCTAAAAAGGATTTAATTTTTTATCTTTGCATTATAAATCTTAAAAATAATATATACTATGAATATATTTTTTAAAATTAAAGCTACATTTATTTTTGTGTTTATTGCAACTTTTGCATTTTCACAGGATTGGACTGAAAGATTAAAAATAACTGCTAACGTAAGAGCAAACGACGCTTATTTTGGTGCTTCTGTTGCAATAAGTGGAAATTTTGCCATTATAGGTGCTAATCAAGAAAAAAAAGATGCAGACAATAGTGAAGAAAATAATTTAACAAACGCTGGTGCTGCTTATATTTTCAAGAATGAAAACGGAGAATGGATTTTTTATCAAAAAATAGTAGCAAGCGATAGAAGTGCTGGAGATTATTTTGGGCATTCCGTTGCAATTGATGGTAATTATATTGTTGTTGGCGCTCCACAAGAAGATGATGATGAAAATGGACAAAACACAAAAGTAAATACTGGTTCTGCTTATGTTTTTAAAAATATTGGTGGTAATTGGACAGAAATACAAAAAATTTGTGCTTCTGATAGAACTGCTGATGATTGGTTTGGCTGTTCTGTAGGGATTAGTGGAAACGATATTATAATTGGTGCATACAACCAAGGAACTGATGAAAACGGTGAAAATCAAGCAGATAAGGCTGGGGCGGTTTACTATTTTAAAAATCAAGGAGGAACTTGGACAGAAACTCAAAAAATTGTTGCACACGATAGAAGAACTGCCGACTATTTTGGTGCTTCGCTTGCTATAGAAGAGAACAGATTAATTGTTGGGGCTTATTTACAAGATTACAACGCAAACGGTTATTCTTCTAAGTCAAATGCTGGTGCAGTTTACTATTTGGAAAAAACAAGTAATACTTGGACCATAAAGCAAAAGCTAGTTGCTGATGACAGAAAAGCTGAAAGCAATTTCGGATACTCTGTTTCTATAAGCGGTGATTATATCATTATAGGAGCTCATAATCATGATGAAAGTTATAGTTTAGCATCAAGTGGTGCTGCATATATTTTTAAATATAGTTCAAACACTTGGGAGCAACAAACAAAACTAACATCTTCAGATTTAGAAGCTAACGATAGATTTGGTCAATCTGTAGCAATAAGTGGAAATTATGCAGTTGTTGGTGCAGATCTTGAAGACCACGATATAAATGGAGGAAATAACTTTTCTAATGCTGGTTCTGCTTATCTTTTTGAATTGCAAAACAATAACTGGGTACAAATACAAAAATTATGTGCTAGTGATAGAAGTCTTAACGACTCTTTTGGATATAAAGTTGCAATTCAAGGCTATAACTTCATTGTTACTGCAAACCAAGAAGACCATGATGCAAATAATGAAAACTATTTCAATAATTCTGGTTCTGCATATATTTTTAGAAAAAAATCAAATTTTATTGTTAAAAAAGATAATGAAATTATTAACAACGGACAAACCTTAGATTTTGGGAACCTTATATGTAACGATGACTCACTTAAAATTAGTTTAAATATTTCAACCGATGGTGGCGACTATATTTGTTTTACTAATGAAAACCTTTTTGTGTTACAAGGTAATAATGCTGACGAATTTGCTCTTGAATTTGACGAAAATATTGATTCTTGCTTAAATCCAGGAGGCATCATTAATTTAGAGGTGAAATTTGCACCTAAAAATTTAGGTTCAAAAACTGCCCAATTATTATTAAATAATGATTCTGAAGAACAAAGTAATTTTAAAATATTATTAAAAGGCAATGGTGTTGTATCTGCTTCAATAACTAATATTAGTCAAAATATTTCAATTTATCCAAACCCTGCCAATTCACACATTTTTATTGATTTAGGAGAAACAAAAGTTGATATGTTAAATATTTATGACATTAACGGAAAATGTGTATTTACACAAACTAATCCGAAAGGCTTAATCAACATTGATATAAGCAACTTACTAAGAGGCGTTTACATATTAAATGCTATTTCTAATGATGAAGTTTCAAATTTAAAATTTACTGTTGAGTAACAATTTGTTTTTTCATTTAAGGAACCCTTTTATTTGGCATCATTACATTTTAGCAAAACATTTCAAAATTGTGTTTATCAACTGAATTAAGCATTTAATAGTAAATTATTAAACCTTTCTATAATTTCAGGGATTTCAACTTTAAAAAAGATTTAGTTTTTTACTTTTGTATTTTACAAAATATTATGAATTTATTTAAACAACAATATTAACAAAAGTCTCGTAATTCTCTTATAATCGATGAAACTTTTACTATTAATAGAGTCAATATTGCAAAAACTACTGCCCAAGAAGTGGAGACTTGCAATGTCAAAACTAAGAATCAAAATTTATTGGTTTATAAGTTGGTGCGGAAAGCCATATTTTTATTATCATCAAGCCAAATACAAAAAGATTGTTGCTAAAAAGGGTAAAAAAGAGAGACTTAAGGTTGCGTTTTTTGCCTTTCAAGACTCAATTTGGAAATACGATTCGTTATACAAAAAGTTAGAAAATCATCCAAAATTCGACCCAGTGATAGTAGTAATTCCCTATGTTACATACGGACACGAATCCATGCTGGCAGAGATGAATAAAACCACCAAAGCACTTGCAAATAAGGGATATAAAGTTATTAAATCATATAACGAAAATACAAAAAAATTTATGTCGGTAAAAAAAGAAATAGACCCCGATTTAATATTTTTCACAACTCCATTTCGTTTAACATCACCTGAATATCAAATATCTAACTATTTAGATCGTCTCACAGCATACGTTCCTTATGGTTTTATGACTATAAAAATGAAAGAGGACCAATACAATCAAATGTTTCATAATCTTGTTTGGCGTTGCTATTACGAAACACCCATTCACAAGGAAATGGCTAAAAATGTATCGCACATAAAGGCAAAAAATGTGGTTGTAACAGGCTATCCACCAGTCGATACATATTTAAACACTTCGTATAAACCAAAAGAGGTTTGGAAAAATCTAGACACAAGGGTAAAAAGAATAATATGGGCACCACATCATACATTAAAAGCCAACATAAGTATGAGTAATTATTCAAATTTTTTGACATACAGTGAATTCTTTTTTGAATTGATAGAAAAACTAAATCACAAAATACAAGTAGCATTTAAGCCACATCCGATACTGAAACTCAAGCTATATAAGCACCCCGAATGGGGAAAAGAGCGAACCGACAAATACTATTTACGTTGGGCTACAACACCAAACTGTCAGTTAGAGGAAGGTGACTACGACGACCTTTTCTTAACTTCAGATGCTTTGATACATGACAGCATCTCATTTATATCTGAGTATTGTCTTACGGGAAAACCTATGCTATTTACAGTAAGCGACAATAAAGTAACAGAACTATTCAACACCTTTGGCTCAAAAGCATTCCAATTGTCGTATATGGCTTATAATGAAGTTGATATAGTTCAGTTTGTCGAAAATGTTGTTTTAAACGGTAACGACAGTCGTAAAAATGAAAGATTAACATTTGTGAACGATATATTGAAACCGCCAAACAATCAAACTGCTGTAAATAATATTATTAACGATTTAATAGAAAATATTTGGCAAAAGAGCAATAATTTTTGTTAATTTGCTTCCAAATAAATATAACTTTATAAACAGAAAACATAAACTACATGAAATTCGTTTTCGATTTAGACGGTACCATAACATCGCAGGAAACACTTCCGCTAATAGCTTCGCATTTTAAAATTGAAGCAGAGATTTCTGAGCTAACACGTGAAACTATTCAAGGCAATATCCCTTTTATTGAGAGCTTTATTCGTAGAGTTCATATACTCGGCGATTTGCCTGTAGATCAGATTGATAAACTGTTAGGAGAAGTTGAACTATATTCAAATCTCCTTAAATTTATAAAAGATAATATTGACAATTGCATTATTGCAACCGGAAATCTCGATTGTTGGGTAAAAACACTAGTAAAAAAAATTGGATGTAAGACATTTACATCAACAGCAATAGTAACAAACAATAAAGTAGAAAAAATTGAAAAAATCTTAAAAAAGGAAGATATTGTAAAACACTATCAGAATATGGGCGAAACTGTTATCTTTATTGGTGATGGAAATAATGATGTTGAGGCAATGCGCATAGCCGATATCTCCATAGCGGTTGGGACTACTCATCATCCTGCCAACAGTGTACTTCCGTTTACTGATTATTTAATATTTAACGAAAAATCATTATGTCTGCAGCTAAATCAATTGTTATTAGTTGTGCCGGAATAGGCTCACGCTTAGGGCTTGGGCAAACTAAAGCTCTAATAAAAATCAATAACCGAACAATTATTTCGTGGCAACTCGAACTCTTTAAAGATATCGAAGATGTAAGAATTGTGATAGGTTATCAGGCAAAAGATGTTGTAAAAGAGGTACTTAAACATCGTAAAGATGTGATTTTTGTGTATAATCACGACTATTACAACACTAAAACTGGAGCTAGTTTTTATTTAGGTTCTCGTCATGCAAACGAGTATGTTGTAGAATGGGATGGCGATATGTTGGTTCATCCCGATGATGCTAGAATGTTGCTACAAGAGCCTGGTGAATTTGTTGGATACTCCGATATTACGTCAGATGAAGCCGTGTATGTCCAAGTAGATGAAAAAGGCAATGTAGTTGCATTTTCTCGCAAAAGAGGAGATTACGAATGGACAGGACCAGCATGTATTAAACGTGATAAATTAAATTACTCTTCTATTCATGTCTTCAATCAATTAGAGCCTCATCTACCAATCAAAGGAGTAAAGATAAGAGCATACGATATTGATACTTATGATGATTATAAACGTGTATCCGAAATAGTAAAATCTTGGTAAATGATAGTAGGAATTATAGGAGGAGCAGGAGTCGCTTCAACAAATAAACTGTGCGAATTAATAGAAAATATATATACTTTAAACGGAGCATACCGAGATGCACATCATCCAGAAATGATTATTTATCAAGCTACACAAGCTCCCTCACGTAGTATGTTTTTGGAGGGCAGAGGACCAAGTTTTATTGAGGATTACATCTCTGTAGGCAGTAAATTGAAAAGTATTGGTGCTGAAATTCTCTGTATGAATTGCAATACTGCCCATTATGCAATTGACGAGATACAAAGCGGAGTAAAATTGCCTTTCATTAATTTAATTAAAGAAGTTGTTATGCGTTGTAAATCAATTGGAACATCTAATGTGGGTTTGGTTGCCTCCGATGGTTGTTTGATGGGAAAAGTTTATGAGAGATATTTCTCCGAAATTTATCCTAACGCAAACATTATTTATCCTGACGATGATATGCAAAAGCTTGTAACTAAAGGGATATGTAATATCAAAAACACTCACAGGTTTGATAGCCTTAGTTCGCAAGAAAGACCTTGCAACATATTTGAGAAAATTCGCAAACATTTAATGGACAAAGGAAGTGAAGCCATTATTATGGGTTGCACTGATATTCGTGTTGATTATCATTCGACAAGAGCTGATGTAATTGATTCTTTAGAGGTGCTAGCAGACGCTATTGTGAATTTGAACAACATAAAAATATAAATTATGGAGAACAAAAAAGCTCTTGAGTTCTTTGAGAATATGTCGTTAAACACTAAGGACCAACAATCTGTAAAACTCGCCAATGTTACTGATCTTACGCAAATTGATGCAGATTTTATCATGCAACATTGTGGAAAAGAGTCCTCAATTTTAGATTTGGGTAGCGGTACTGGCTTAATTATAAACAAGATATATGACAAAGTCCGCAATATCGTTGCGGTAGAACCATTTTCTGCTTTTACAGAATTTATTGTTAATTCACCTAATGTTAAGATAGTAAATAAAACATTTGAAAAATTTTCTACCGAAGAAAAATTTGATTGCGTTACAATTTTCGGAACAATGCATTACTTTAACGAACAAGAAGCTATTAAAATATACACAAAGTTTTTTGATAATATAAAAAATAGAGGAAAATTAATTATAAAAAATCAGTTCGGAGTAACAGAAGATGTAACCGTTGATGGATACTCAGAAGAGCAGAAAACTAACTATTTTGCTCAATATCGTTTTATAGATAATGAAGTTAAAATATTACAAAAAATAGGGTTTAAAAGTATTCAAGTGGTCGATATTTATCCTCCTGAAAGCAATCGCTGGACTAATACTCATTTTTACGCAATTGTGGCAAGTAAGCATTAAATTAATTAAAAAACATTATTTTTGTACATTAATTTATTTAAACTATACAGAAAAATTAAAAACACATGAAGTTTTCTTATTTAATAAAAAAAGGGATTTTTTACCTATTCAACAAGCCAGTCATAATCGAAGAACCAGAGTTAAAAGTGTTAAGGAGTTTTGTTCCAGGTTGGCTTGAACCGGGACACTTATACTGCATTGATTATGCAATAAAAAACTTAAATTCAGATAAGCCAATTTTAGAAATCGGGACTTTTGCGGGGCTTTCGACAAACGTAATTTTACATTTTCTAAAAAAATACAATAGAAACAATTTGTTTTACACTACGGATTGGTATTGGGATAATCTTAAAGATGAAGATAAAATATGTGATTTAGCTTCGGGGCGTTTGGCTTGCGATTATTTAAAAGAATCTTTTGTTAGAAACGTAAAAACTTTTCACCCAAAAGCAAATATTTTATCAAGTGAATTGACCTCAGATGATTTTTTTGCAGCATGGAATAAAAATGAAGTAAAAAACTTGCATGGAGGAAAATTTAAACCAGAAGGAGAAATATCTTTTGCTTATATTGACGGCAATCATCAATATGAATTTGCAAAACGAGATTTTGAAAATGTTGATAAAATAACGTGAGTTCGATGTAAGAAACTAAAAAAAACATTAAAATATTTTGAAAATAGCGATGTTTTATTTATCTTTAACCATTTGAAAATCAGATTGTTAACAAATAAAAACATCGCAATATGAATAGC
>Ga0208694_1001268_pt1 | contig 31935 bp, 25 predicted proteins | sample AD_UKC078_MetaG_FD_184442 | JGI IMG/M metagenome (GOLD analysis project Ga0208694, IMG submission 184442) | Active sludge microbial communities of municipal wastewater-treating anaerobic digesters from USA - AD_UKC078_MetaG (SPAdes) (version 2) | ecosystem: Engineered > Bioreactor > Anaerobic >...
GTCTCCTACGTGCAGCAGCGTGACGATGAGTTGTTCGGCTACCTCAGTCAGTACGCCGGCAAAGCGCTCACCACAGCTCTTTTCCACGCTCCCGATACCTTGGCCGATCCGTGTGCGGTCATGGCCATACCCATCAACGACATGGCCCCTGCACAGCAAAGCTTCCGCGAGTGGATTACCTCGTTGCCGGCAGATACCCTCGGTCAGCTGCTACCAAGTCGGATGTACCTCCGTGTGCAACAACAAAATGTGGTATGCTGGCGCTTGCCGCGCACCACACTCTTTGCCCGGTTTACCGGTATTACCCGTCCCGGATTAAACCCCGTTGTCTGCTTCTATGACAACCGCATGTTCTGGGCACCCGATGTCAGGAGCCTTTCCGCCTACATCGAATTCATGCTCAGGAAAGAAGTGCTTCAGGGTAAAACGGCCTACGAAGAGGCTGTGTCGGGCATGGCACCCTCTTATCAGTACATGCTCATGGCCGATCTGGCCGACGTGTTCCGTCAGCCGGCTGCCTACGTGCGCACCCTGCCGTCGTTCTTTTTCAAGCATGCCGATTACTTCTCGCACTTCGTGCTCTCGGTTCAGTTTACTTGTGCCGACGGAGAAGTGGAACCACACCTCGCCTTACTCTACAAAGGCGGTTAGCATTGTTGAGTAATTCCGGTACGTACCAAGCAAAAGAGCAGGGAATCTTGTGCTGAATCCCTGCTCTTCTGTTCAAATAAATAACCTTTGGCTTTTAGAAAGGAAGATCGTCCTTGGTGTCGCCTGAAATAAAGTCGGGCATAGCCGAAGGGGGAGGAGGAGGCAACGGAGAACCTACTTGCTGGGGTGCTCCGGCAGCAACACGTTCCACTTTCCATGCACGAATACTGTTAAACCATCTGTCTTGCCATTGGCGGGCATCAATGTCGAATGACACGGTCAGCTCTTCGCCTAACTGTATGGCAAACTGATCGATTTTTTCAGCTCCAAAAACCTCAAAACACATCTTCTTCGGATATTGATCATGGTTTTCAATCACATATTCCTGCGACTTCCATTCGTTTCCTACTTTAGAGACTCCACCTTTGGGCGCGAGTACGGCAATTATTTTTCCTGTAAAATCCATTGTAATTTTTTCTATTTTGCCGGCGAAGTTAATACTTTCTGTTTAACAAAACCAATAGTTGCTGTTTTTTCTCATAGTTTTTTTGTACTCCCGCAATCTTTTGCTAACTTTGTAGAATACAAGCCCCTCCCTGATAATGGAGGCGTTTTTCAGGCAAAACTTTAAATAAAAAAATAAAAACTCTAAAAAGAAATATATGAAATTTATCGTTTCAAGTACTGCGTTATCCAGCCATTTACAGGCCATCAGCCGCGTGATAAATTCAAAAAACGCGCTGCCCATTCTTGATTGTTTTCTGTTCCGGCTTGAAGACGGAACATTGTCCGTTACCGTATCCGATGGCGAAACAACCATGGATACCACCATCGAGGTCAATGAAAGCGATGCGGACGGCTCTTTCGCCGTGACTGCGAAGACCTTGCTCGATGCGTTGAAGGAACTGCCCGAACAACCGCTTACGTTCCAGGTCAACACAGATACTTTCGAGATCCTGATTCAGTACACCAACGGTAAATACAGCCTTATGGGTCAAAATGCCGATGAATATCCGCGCACGGTGGCTCTGGCCGACAATGCCGTTCGGGTAGACATTGCCGCTTCGGTTATGCTGGGTGGTATCAACCGCACCCTGTTTGCCACGGCAGATGATGAACTCCGTCCCGTGATGAACGGTATCTACTTCGACATCACCACGGAAGACATCACCATGGTGGCATCCGACGGGCACAAGCTCGTACGCTGCAAAACACTTGCTGCCAAAGGCAACGAGCGTGCCGCATTCATCCTGCCTAAGAAACCGGTCAACCTGCTCAAGAACCTGCTTCCCCGCGAGGCACAAAACGTAGTGATCGAGTTCGACGAGCGCAACGCTGTCTTCACACTGGAACACTACCGCATGGTATGCCGTCTCATCGAAGGCCGTTACCCCAACTACAACTCGGTGATTCCGCAGAACAACCCGCATAAAATTACGGTCGACCGTGCACAGTTGCTCGGCGCCCTTCGTCGTGTGTCCATCTTCTCTAACCAGGCCAGCAGCTTAATCAAGCTCCGCGTGCAAGAGAACCTCGTGGTTATCTCGGCACAAGACATCGACTTCTCTACCTCTGCGGAAGAGAGCCAGGTATGCCAGTATGCAGGCAGTCCCATGAGCATCGGCTTTAAATCAACGTTCCTCATCGACATCCTCAACAACATCTCGGCAAGCGAGGTGGTGGTAGAGTTGGCCGATCCTTCGCGCGCCGGCGTTATCATTCCGGTTGAGCAGGCCGAGAACGAAGATTTGCTCATGCTGCTCATGCCCATGATGCTGAACGATTAAACAAACCCCTGCAAACAGCCGGCTCTTTTGTTGTCCTCGTATGACAAAGGCCGGTTTTGTTTTGCTGAAACACATCCTTCATGAAATTAAATTTAAAGAATCCCATTGTCTTTTTTGATCTGGAAACAACAGGAGTGAATATCAATACAGATCGCATCGTTGAAATCTGTTACCTCAAAGTACATCCCAACGGAAACGAAGAATCCAAAACCCTTCGCATTAACCCCGAAATGCACATCCCCGAAGAGTCGTCAGCCATTCACGGTATTTACGATGCCGATGTGGCCGACTGCCCCACGTTTCGCATGGTGGCCAAGAACATCGCCCGTGACATTGAAGGATGCGACCTGGCCGGATTCAACTCCAACCGTTTCGATATCCCTTTGTTGGCGGAAGAGTTCCTTCGTGCCGACGTCGATATCGACATGACCAAACGCAAGTTTGTCGACGTGCAGGTCATCTTCCACAAAATGGAACAACGCACCCTTTCGGCTGCCTATAAGTTCTACTGCGGACGCACGCTCGAAGATGCGCACACCGCCGAGGCCGATACCCGTGCCACGTATGAAGTGCTCATGGCGCAGCTCGACCGGTATCCGGAACTGCAGAACGACATGGCTTTCCTGGCCGAAATATCCAGCTACAACCGCAACGTCGATTTCGCCGGTCGCATGGTCTATGATGACAAAGGGGTAGAGGTTTTCAACTTCGGCAAGTACAAAGGCGAGTCTGTTTCCGAGGTTCTGAAAAGAGACCCGGGCTATTACAGCTGGATTCTCAACAGTGATTTTACGCTTAACACCAAGGCGGTGCTTACCAAGATCAGACTTCGTGAGCTTACTGCCAGATAGTAACCAAATACATCGAGATGAACTCTTTACAAGGGAAAAAAATAGTGCTGGGCATCACCGGCAGCATTGCAGCTTATAAAGCCTGCTACATCATCCGTGCACTGATCAAGCGCGGTGCCGAGGTGCAGGTTGTTATCACTCCGGCAGGAAAAGAATTTATCACACCCATCACCCTGTCGGCTCTCACCAGCAAACCGGTTATCAGTGAATTCTTTGCACAGCGAGACGGTACGTGGAACAGCCACGTCGACCTCGGCCTGTGGGCAGATGCCATGCTCATCGCACCGGCTACCGCCGCTACCATTGGTAAAATGGCGCACGGCATAGCCGATAACATGCTCATCACCACCTACCTGTCGGCCAAGGCACCTGTGTTCGTGGCACCCGCCATGGATCTCGACATGTTTGCCCATCCTTCCACGCAGCAAAACCTGAACATCCTCCGCTCGTATGGCAACCACATCATCGAACCGGGAACGGGCGAGCTGGCCAGCCACCTGGTGGGGAAGGGGCGCATGGAAGAACCCGACAACATCGTGGCAGTGCTCGAGGCATACTTTGCCAACGGTGCCGTGCCAACTTCTTCGGCAGAGACTACCGGTGCAGCCAACGCTTCGCTGGCTAAAAAAAAAATAATGATCACGGCGGGGCCCACGTATGAAAAGATTGACCCCGTGCGCTTTGTAGGCAACTACTCTTCCGGAAAGATGGGCTTCGCCCTGGCCGAGGAATGTGCCCGTCGCGGAGCGGAGGTCACACTCATCGCCGGACCGGTGCAGCTGTCGCTCAACCACCCCGGTATTCGCCGCATCAATGTGGAGTCGGCCGAGGAGATGTGTCGCGAAGCACAAGCCGCTTTCCCCGCTTCGGATGCCGCCATTCTCTGTGCTGCCGTGGCCGATTTTACACCCGTCACCACCGCCACGCAGAAAATCAAGCGCGAGGGCGACGAGCTGTTGCTTCGCCTCAAGCCCACTACGGACATAGCCGCTTCGCTCGGCGAGGTGAAACAACCGCACCAGGTGCTGGTTGGCTTCGCACTCGAAACCCATGACGCCGAACAGCATGCCCAGAGCAAGCTGCAACGCAAGAACTTTGATTTCATCGTGCTCAACTCACTCACCGATGAGGGAGCGGGCTTCCGTCACGACACCAATAAAATAACCCTGATCGACCGCACAGGCGGCACCGCCTACCCGCTCAAACAAAAGAGCGAGGTGGCAGCCGATATTGTCGACCGCCTGGCGGAGTGTATCTCAAACTCAACCAATGCCTAACCAACCATGTTACAATCGCTATTCATACAGAACTACGCATTGATTGAAAAGCTCGACATCCGTTTCATGTCAGGCTTTTCCGTGATTACCGGCGAAACCGGTGCCGGAAAATCCATCATACTCGGAGCCATCGGCTTGCTGCTCGGACAACGGGCGGATGTGAAGTCGCTCCGCACCGGAGCTTCCAAATGCATCATCGAGGCACGTTTCGACGTCTCGGCCTACGGCATGCAACCGTTTTTTGCTTACCATGAACTGGAGTATGAACCCGAATGCATCCTGCGCCGTGAAGTCTACGCCTCGGGCAAGAGCCGTGCCTTCATCAATGATACGCCGGCCTCCCTGTCACAAATGAAAGAACTGGGCGAACAGCTCATCGACGTGCATTCGCAGCACCAGAACCTGCTGCTCAACCAGGAAGGCTTCCAGCTCAACTTCATCGACATTCTGGCACACAACGACCACCTGCTGTCGCAGTACCGCGAGTGTTACCAGGCCTGGAAACAACACACCCGTCGTTTGCAAGAGCTCATCGAACAGGCGGCACAAAGCAAGGCCGACGAAGAGTTCGTGCGCTTCCAGCTGCAACAACTCGATGAGGCAGCTCTGCAGGCCGACGAACAGGAAGAGCTGGAACAGGAAGCGGAAACCCTTTCGCACGCCGAAGAAATCAAGGGAGCGCTCTACAAAGCCGAGCAACTTTTGCTGGGCGATGAAGGCGGACTGCTGCCCGCGCTCAAAGAAGGCTATACCTCGCTTCGCTCGGTGAGCCGTTACCACGCATCGTTGCAGGAGCTGGCGCAGCGTGCCGAAAGTAGCTACATCGAACTCAAAGACATTGCGCAGGAGTTGGCCCTGCAAAACGAGAAGATCGGGTTCAACCCCGTCCGGCTCGACGAGGTCAACACCCGGCTCAACCTCCTTTATACGCTGCAACAAAAACACCGCGTGTCAACCGTGGGCGAACTCATGGCGCTGGCGGATGAATTCCGCAACCGCCTCACCGGCATCACCTCGCTCGACGAGGAGATAGCCACGCTCACCGAAAGCTGCGAAACGCTTCGTCAGGAAGTGATCCGACTTGCCGGAGAACTCACCGAAAGCCGCCGTCCCGTAGCCGCTGCGGCAGAGCAGGAGATGGCCTCCCGCCTGGCCCTGCTCGGCATGCCCAACGTCCGCTTCCGCGTGGAACTGGGTCAGCGCAAAGAAGTAGGTCCGTCGGGACAAGACACCGTCACCTTCCTCTTCTCGGCCAACAAGAACGGGCAGCTTCAAAACATCACCTCCGTGGCATCTGGTGGTGAAATCGCGCGCGTCATGCTCTCCGTAAAGGCCATGATAGCCGGTGCCGTGCAACTGCCTACTATCGTGTTCGACGAGATCGATACCGGAGTTTCCGGCGAGATAGCCGACCGCATGGCCGACATCATGCACGAGATGGGCGCTGCCAACCGTCAGGTCATCAGCATCACCCACCTGCCGCAGATAGCCGCCCGCGGGGCTGCTCATTACAAGGTGTACAAAGAAGACAACGATACCGAAACCAACAGCCACATCCGCCTGCTCACTGCCGAGGAGCGGGTAGAAGAACTGGCACACATGCTGAGCGGCGCCACCCTTACGGAGGCAGCGCTCAACAACGCACGAGCTTTGCTCCAACTGCAACCCACTAAAAACAAGAAAAAGAATGGATGATAAAAGTGAAATGATATTCGGTGCCCGCGCCGTTATCGAAGCCATACAGGCAGGAAAAGAGATCGATAAGATCCTGGTAAAAAAAGACATACAGAGCGACCTTTCCAAGGAGCTTTTCGCAGCCCTCAAAGGCACGCTGATTCCCGTTCAGCGCGTACCGATTGAACGCATCAACCGCGTCACCCGCAAGAACCACCAGGGCGTTATCGCCTTCGTCTCTTCCGTGACCTACCAGAAAACGGAACAGCTGGTTCCCTTCCTTTACGAAGAAGGCAAGAACCCGTTCTTCGTGATGCTCGACGGCATTACCGATGTGCGCAACTTCGGTGCCATTGCCCGTACGTGCGAGTGTGCCGGTGTCGATGCCGTCATCATCCCCGCCCGTGGCAGCGTAACGGTCAACGCCGATGCCGTGAAAACCTCTGCCGGAGCTCTTCACACCCTGCCGGTATGCCGGGAACAAAGCCTGCGCACCACCCTGCAGTACCTCAAAGACAGCGGCTTCCGCATTGTGGCAGCCACCGAGAAAGGTGATTACGAATACTCCAAGGCCGATTACACCGGTCCGCTGTGCATCATCATGGGAGCCGAAGACACCGGCGTGTCTTACGACCACCTGGCCTTGTGCGACGAATGGGTGAAAATCCCCATGCTGGGCACCATCGAGTCGCTCAACGTATCCGTTGCCGCCGGCATCCTCATTTACGAGGCCGTCAAGCAACGTCACACTCAGGAATAATTAACTAGCTATATTTCCGAAAAACATGAGAAAGAACATTCTACTATCACTCGTTTTCGTACTGCTGACCCAATGGGCTGCGGCACAAACACCCAAATGGGCGGAGAAAGCCCGTAAGGCCGTCTTCTCCGTTATCACCTATGACCAGGAAGATAAGATACTTCGCACCGGCAACGGATTCTTCGTCAGCGAGTCGGGTACCGGCCTGTCGGACTATACCTTGTTCAAAGACGCCTATCGTGCCGTGGTGATCGATGCCGACGGCCGTCAGCTGCCGGTGGAGGCCATCCTCGGTGCCAATAGCATATACGATGTGGTGAAATTCCGTGTGGCACCCGCCAAGAAGATCGCTGCGCTGACCGTGGCTACTTCTGCACCGGCAGCTGCCGCACCGGTCTACCTCTTGCCTTACTCCACCCAGAAGAACGGTAGCGTGACGGCAGGGCAGGTCAAGGAAGTCACCACCATCGGCGGTAGCCACCACTACTACACACTCAGCCTACCGCTGAAAGAAAAGATGGTAAGCTGTCCCGTGATGAATGCCGACGGACAAGTCATCGGACTGGCACAAAAGTCATCCGGACAAGACACCGTTTCTATCAGCTATGCCGTGGGTGCCGGTTTCGCACTGGCACAGAACATCGGTCCGCTGTCGCTCAACGACCTGGCGCTGACCAGCATCCACATCCGCAAAGCCCTGCCCGAAGTCGAAGACCAGGCACTCGTTTACCTCTTCATGGCATCCAGCGTGTTGCCCCAGAGCGAATACGAATCCCTGCTCAACGAATTTGTGGCGCGCTATCCCTCCAATGCCGACGGCTACCTCCGTCGTGCCGGCTACTATGCCGCTCAGGGAGCGGAGAACCCCGCACAGTTCGACAAAGCAACGGCCGATATGGAACAAGCCCTTCGCGTGAGCAATAAGAAAGACGACGTGCATTACAACATCGCCCGCCTTATCTACAGCTATCAGCTATCCAAGCCCAAAGAAACCTACCGCGACTGGACCTATGACCGTGCGTTGAAAGAAATAACCGCTGCACAGGCCATCGACAGCTTGCCTGCCTACATCCAGCTCGAGGGCGACATCCTCTTTGCTGCTCAGCAGTACGCTGCCGCATCGCAAGCTTATCTGCGTGTTACCCGTACCGCCCTTGCTTCACCGGCTAGCTTCTACAGTGCAGCCAAAGCCAAAGAACTGGCAGGTGCCGATATCAAAGAAGTCGTTGCCCTGATGGACAGCTGCGTCAACCGTTGCGTGAAACCCTTCACTGCCGAGACTGCGCCCTATCTGCTGGAACGTGCCCGCGTGTACATGGATGCTGAAATGTATCGTCCCGCGCTGACAGATTACGACACCTATTACGAAACGCTGGCAGGTAGTGTCAACGACGTGTTCTATTACTACCGTGAGCAGGCTGCCTTCAAAGGCAAACAGTTTCAGCGGGCACTCAATGACATCGCCAAAGCCATTGAACTCAATCCCAAAGAAGTAAGCTACTACGCCGAGCAAACAGTGATCAACCTCCGCGTGGCACGTTTTGAAGACGCCATCAAGTCGGCCGATGCAGCCTTAGCTATCGATCCCAAATACGGTGAAGGCTACCGCCTCAAAGGCATCTGCCAGCTGCAACTCAAACAAGACAAAGAAGCCTGTGCCAACTTTGCCAAAGCCAAAGAACTGGGTGACACCGCTGTCGATGCCTTGATCGAGAAACATTGCAAATAAACCTGTCTATATTATTATGGTTAAAAAGCAATATATTCATATAGAGAGTAACGAGATATCCGTACTCGCTCAAGGCAATGAGGATTATATATCTTTGACAGACATGGCTCATAGCCAAATGCAAGAGCATATCATATTTCGATGGATGAGTTTAAAGGGTACCATTGAATATATAGGTGAGTGGGAAGCCTTGTATAATCCCAATTTTAATTATACCGAATTCGGTACAATTAAAAATATGGCTGGTAGCAACAGTTTTGTATTATCAGTAAAAACGTGGATTGAAAAAACTAATGCTATCGGCATAGTTGCAAAGGCGGGTAGATATGGAGGAACCTATGCCCATAAGGATATTGCTTATCATTTTGGCATGTGGATAAGCCCTCGCTTTCAATTACTTCTAGTCAAAGAATATCAGCGCTTGCAAGAGGAAAAGCAAAAATTGCTTGGATGGACGGCAAAAAGAGAACTATCAAAGATTAATTATCATATTCATACTGATGCTATAAAGAAGAACTTAATACCGCAAGAGCTCACGCAACTTCAGATTTCATATGTCTATGCAAATGAGGCTGATGTGCTAAATGTGGCTCTGTTTGGAATGACAGCAAAACAATGGAGAGAAAGCAATCCTGATTTAAATGGAAATATCAGGGATTATGCTACAATAAATGAACTTATTTGCTTGTCAAACATGGAAAATCTGAATGCTGTTTTTATAGATGAAGGTATGCCGCAACCCGAACGTTTGGTAAAGTTGAATAAAATAGCAATACAACAAATGCAAGTCCTGGAAGATGCCAATAACAGAAGATTATTTAGATAATGAGGTCACCTTTTTTGTTAGGTGGCGTGGGTACAATATTACCGTGTGGCAATGCCCCGGCTGTCGATGCCTTGATTGAGAAACATTGCAAATAAAATAATAATAAGCTCTTTTGTTGCTTTATTGAGCAACAAGTAATACCTTTGTGGCGTGAAAAGAAAAATTATAGCTTACGGCTATCATTACGAAGATTTCTTTGACTCTCTTACTGATAAAGCTAAGGAGAAAGTACTTTATGCGTTAATGTTACTAAAGACGCAAGACAGATTGCCTAGTAAATTTGTTAAGTATATAAGAGAAGATATATTTGAGTTACGTATAGAGTTTGAAGGTAATGCATACCGTATATTTTTTTGTTTTGACGATGGTTATTTAGTTATATTGTTTAATGCTTTTCAAAAGAAAACGCAAAAAACACCTGCTAAAGAGATAGAAAAAGCTATTGAATTAAAAAAGGAGTATTATGAGCGAAAGAAAAAATGACCACCACATATTTGATGTGGATGCACAGATTGATTCTTTTTTTGGTGAGGACGGAACTCCTACCAGAATAGAAGCAGAAGAAAAGGCGTTAGCTTTTTACACAGGGCAAGTTATTGAAGAGGCTCGTAAAAAAGCGAATATTTCTCAGGCAGAATTAGCTCGGAGAATTGGCGTTAACAGATCATACATTTGCAGAGTTGAAAGCGGTATTACGGAACCTAAGGTTTCAACCTTTTATAGAATAATGAATGCTATAGGTTGCAAGATTGAGTTGTCTATGCCATTATGATCTCTGTCTAATACTATAACAAAAAAAGGCTACCATTTTCAGGCAGCCTTTTTTGTTATAAGGTATTTCCACTATTACCGTGCAGCAATACACTCAATCTCTACCAAAGCATCTTTGGGTAATGCCTTCACGGCGAACGCCGCACGAGCCGGGTAATCACCTTCAAAGAAAGTGGCATATACAGCGTTCATGCTGCCAAATAGACTCATGTCCTGTAGGTAAACAGTTGTTTTCACAATGTGACTCATGGTAAGTCCGGCAGCCTCCAGAATGTGCTGAATGTTCAGAAGCGACTGGCGCGCCTGCGCTTCAATGCCTTCGGGCATGTCACCCGTGGCAGCATCAATGGGAAGCTGTCCCGATACAAATACCAGTCCGGCCGCCTCGGTAGCCTGACTGTAAGGTCCGATAGCTGCTGGAGCCAGCGGACTGCTGATAACTTTCTTCATCCTATTCTATATTTTATTTAATTACAATTTCTGTTGTCAAATTCAGCCGTATATTATTTTTCTTATAAAAAGCGGCCATTTTGTCTTTGTAACTTGCTCTGAAGTTTGGAAATCTTTTATTGCAGGCAAAAGCACGTTTATACTTATATTTGGTAATGTCGTGGTTTGCTTTAAAATGGTCAATACTAGCTTGTAGCTGTTCATCAACCGCATGCGTGATCCATCCGGCTGCTTGATTTTTCAATTCTACAAAAACAATATGATCTTCATTTGTTAACATGGCATCACATCGAAAGTCCATTTCTCCGTTTTCCTTTAGTATTTCCACACAATTATCTACAGCGGTGAAGTTAATAGGTTTATCCGTTGCGTTCTTGACTGTGGCAATCCATTTATTCCTGTCTTCCGTATCAATATAAGCGTGAGTTTTTGTACCTTCATCATCATCATCACAAATGCCAAATTCCCTATCACTCACATTCTCAATCTGGCACTTCGCTATAAAAAAGTCAACCGGCATGCTTACTTAGTGTTCGTTATCATATTCTTCTTCTATCTCCAATAGCCGGTCAAACAAATCATTTGTCAGTCCCAGCTGCATGTTCAGGAAATTCTCGTCCGATGGTAAGCCTTCATACTCTTTTAGAGGCTGCACAACTCCATCTTTCAATTCATATATACGGAGTTGCATTGGGTTGACGATGCTCTGCGAAGGTACAACATTCTTTATTTTTTCTAGCAAGACACCATTTTCTGATACCTTTTGTGTTACCAAAAAAGCCTTTCCGGCCAAAGTCAGGTAATTGATCACATAAGGGCTGTGCGTGGTAAGTAGCAAACTGTTCTGTTCCGTTTTGTTGGTACAACTTAATAACTCAAAGAGCACACCCATTTGTGATTCAGGATAAAGATTCTGCTCCATTTCTTCTACGATATTCACAAAGTGAGAATATCTGAATCTGGATGATATCGTGCGTAGTATGGCAAACTTAACTTCTTCGGTCAGCGTATTGTCATTCATCACTCTATCTACCTCTTTTTTTATTTGGTTTCTCTCCTTTAAATCCAGATCCTCTTTGCTGGCATTATCTTGTACCAGATCAGATAAGAACTTAGTTACCAAGGCAAGAGGTATGACAGACTGATACCCACTTGAGGCGGCAGATAAGCGAATTTTATAGTCTTTGCCCTTAATCCATGATATTTTATTAAGCACATCATATTCAAAACCAATCTCATTAAAAGGAAGCTGATAACCATTGTTTAACTCCTTCTTTGCATTCTCAAATTCTTCGAGAAAGGTTTGCAGAGACTCCGGCAGATTTTTAAGATTGGTGGGGTTATCCACAGTACTCAGGAAATTTCGTTCAGCGGGTACGTACATAACTTTAGCCACATTATAATCCGTCTGGCTTTCCATTTCTTCTATACGAAATCGATCTTGTTCATAAAAGAAATTGTAGTGTAATCCGTAAAAATGAATAACGGTATCCTCTTTGAAATAAGTATCTAAACGATGGTAGGCACAATACTTCTTTTGGAATCTCGCATATTGAGTGATGTATTTTTCGCTGGTAATGCGTCGTGCCAAGTCCTTTTCCATCCATGTAAACATCGAATACAACTTAGCTACGGTACTTTTACCGGATCCTTGCTTGCCTGTCAGAACCGTATATTTATCGAATACAATATCTGCATCAGATATGGGCCCAAACTCATGTATAGTCAATCGAACTGTTTCACTCATAATTCATAGTTTTTTATATTACACCATCCTTATTTCTTCTCCCTGGCAGCCAGCCAGTCGGCCACTACGAAGCTGCTTCCGCCTATGAACACCAGGTCGTCCGTGGCAGCCACATCCAGTGCCGCCTGTACGGCAGCAGGCACATCCGCATAGCAGCTACCCTGTAACCCTACCGACACACCCTGCGTCATCAACTCCTGAGCAGGCAACGCCCGCTTCACAGACGCCTGCGTAAAGTAATACACCGCATCGGCGGGTAGTAAGCGTAGAATACCCGGCACATCCTTGTCGGCACACATGCCCCATACCACATGCAACTTCCGGAAACGTTCCGTAGCCAGCTGCTCACACACCAGGCGCACCCCGTCGGCATTATGACCCGTGTCACACACCACCTTCGGTTCCGTGCCCGTCACCTGCCAGCGGCCCATGAGCCCCGTCATCTCGCACACGCGGGCAAAACCCTTCTTCACCGCATCTGCGTTCACCTCCAGTCCGGCATTCTCCATCAGCGAGAGCGCAGCCAGAATCGTACGCGTGTTCTTTACCTGATACAATCCCTGCAACTCACCCAGCAGCAAGCCATAGTCTTTCGTGTGGTAGTTCCACACCCCGTCGGCACCCCTTGCGGCATCCTCCAGTAGCGGCAACTCCTCCGCAAAGAGGAGAGGAGCCTTCATCTCCGCCGCCTTCGCCTCGAAAACCGGGCGCGTTTGCGGCAGCACTTCACCCACCACCACAGGCACACCCGCCTTGATGATTCCCGCTTTCTCGGCGGCAATCTTCTCCGGCGTATCACCCAGATACTGCGTATGATCCATGCCGATGTTAGTAATCACACCCATGCAAGGCTTAATGATATTGGTACAGTCCAGTCGGCCGCCCATGCCCACCTCGATCACCGCCACGTCTACCCGCTCATCGGCAAAGTAACGCATTGCCATGGCCGTGGTCAGCTCAAAGAACGACGGATGCAACGGTTCAAAGAACCCCCGTTCCTCCTCCACGAACTTCACCACATACTCCTGAGGTACCCGTACCCCGTCCACCCGGATGCGTTCCCGAAAGTCCACCAGGTGCGGTGAGGTGTACAAACCCACCCGGTAGCCCGCCGCCTGCAAAATGGCCGCCAGCGTATGCGAGCACGACCCCTTGCCGTTGGTGCCCGCCACATGAATGCTTCGGAACTTCTTGTGCGGCTGCCCAAAGTGAGCATCCAGCTTTATTGAGTTATCTAATCCTTCCTTATACGCCTTTCCGCCCACCTGCTGAAACATAGGTGCCACGTTGTACAAATACTCCAATGTATCTTTATAATTCATCATATTTAATAAAAAAACAGGTCTTTAAACCGACCTTTCTCTCTTTTGTTTGTTATCTTAGTATAAACGAATGCAAATATCAACATTTTAAATCGAAGAACTATGGGAATGAAAAAGAATTTTGTGCTCGATACCAATGTTATCCTTCACGACTACAACTGCCTTCGCAATTTTGAGGAGAACGACATCTACTTACCCATTGTGGTACTCGAAGAACTCGACAAGTTCAAGAAAGGCAACGAACAGATCAACTTCAACGCCCGCGAATTTGTACGCCAGATAGACGAACTCACTGATGACGACCTCTTCAAGCAAGGTGCCTCACTGGGGCAGGGCATGGGCCGTTTGTTTGTAATCACCGGCAGTGTGAAGTCCGACCGCGTGCGCGACTCCTTTCCGGAGCACAAGCCCGACCATGAGATACTCGCTGCGGTGGATTACGTAGAGAAGAAACAACCCGACGTCAAAACCACCCTCGTCACCAAAGACATCAACCTCCGCATGAAAGCCCGTTCCATCGGCATGCATTGCGAAGACTATATCACAGACAAAGTGGTGAATGCCGATATCTTCGAACACTCCAACCAAACGTTCGACGATATGGACCCCGCCTTCATCGACCGCATCTACTCCTCACACGAAGGCATCAACATCGATGAATTTCCCCACAAAGACCAACTGCACCCCAACGAATGCTTTGTGCTCCGCAGTCCCCGCAACAGCGTGCTGGCACGTTACAACCCCTTTACTTATACTATCAACCGCGTGCTCAAGGGCAAGAGCTACGGCATCGAACCTCGCAACGCCGAGCAAAGCTTCGCACTCGAAGTGCTCAACGACCCTGCCGTGAAACTCGTGGCTCTCACCGGCAAGGCAGGCACCGGTAAAACCCTGCTCGCCCTGGCCGCCTCCCTGGCACAGATGAACGAATACAAGCAAATCCTGCTGGCACGTCCCATCGTGGCCCTGTCCAACAAAGACATCGGCTTCCTTCCCGGCGATGCCAAAGAAAAAGTGGCCCCCTACATGCAACCCCTGTTTGATAACCTCAACGTCATCAAACGTCAGTTTGCCGCCACCTCCACCGAAGTGAAACGCCTCGAAGAGATGCAGAAGAGCGAACAACTCGTTATCGAAGCCCTTGCCTTCATCCGCGGGCGCAGCCTCTCCGAAACCTTCTGCATTGTGGACGAAGCCCAGAACCTCACCCCGCACGAAATCAAAACCATTATCACCCGTGCAGGCGAAGGCACCAAGATGGTCTTCACCGGAGACATCCAGCAGATCGACCAGCCCTACCTCGATAGCGAATCCAACGGATTGGTGTACATGATTGACCGCATGAAAGACCAGAACCTCTTTGCCCACATCAACCTCATGAAAGGAGAGCGCAGCATGCTCAGCGAGCTGGCCAGCATCCTCATGTAACCCCATAAAAAAACGATTGCACTTCTCACGAGGTGCAATCGACAAATAAAAAACTTTAATATTTAACAAAATTAATATACTGAATAGTTTGTTATGATAGTCTAGTCTTCGTCTTTGTATTCGTTGAAATACTTCAGGAACTGCGTACGTTCAAACGTATTCACCCCCTTTACATCCTTTACACGCAGCAAGCCCTTAAACTGGCTTACCTTCTCGAAACCCTTGCGGCCCATCCAGGCACTGGTAAACCGCAAGTATTCGTCAATATACCTGTTCGTGTTCATATAAATGGAACTGCACACCTCTACGGCAGCCGCTCCGCTCAATATCGCTTTCACCACATCCTCGGGCTGATGCACCCCGCCGGATACGGCATAATCTATCTTATCCACCTGAGACGAAGCGATGCCTACCCAGCGCAACGAGCGAGATAACTCCTCGGGCGAGCTGAATACCTTTCCGCTCTTGTGCTCCATCTTCTCCACGTCAATGTCCGGCTGATACATGCGGTTGAACAACACCACTGCCGCCGCCCCGTTGGCATACAGCTGACCAATCAGCGCCACCGGGTTGGTTAACTTCATGCCCAGCTTCATAATCACGGGCAGAGACGTATGCTCCTTCACGTTGCGCAGAATGTCAATGTGTCGTTGCTCAAACTCCCCGTAATGGTAATTCACATCACTCTGCAAAGCCAGGATGTTCACCTCAATGGCATCCGCACCCGCCTTCTCAATTTCGGCTGCAAAGTGCGCCCATTCGTTGGCCGAGTAACAGTTGATGCTCGCAATGATGGGCACGTCGCACACCTTCTTGCTGTCGGCAATCAGTTGCAGGTACTCACCCAGCTTGTGATGCTTCAGCGATTCCCTCAGGTAATCGGTTCCTTCCGGGTAATACACCGAATCCTGCATGGCATCCACCTCCATTAAAATCTGCTCCTCGAAGAGCGATTTCAGTACGATGGCACCTGCGCCTGCCTCACAAAGTTTGCGGTTCTTTTCCGCACTGTTAGTTAGTCCCGAACTGCTTATGATTACCGGATTACTAAGTTCCAATCCGGCAAAACGTGTTTTTAATGATATAGCCATAATTCAATTATATATACTTTCAGTCATTTGTTGTTGGTTTCCTATCGGTCAATACACCCGTTCCCCGAAGATGCGGCTTCCTACGCGCACCAGCGTGCTGCCTTCCGCTACCGCCAGGCGGTAATCGTGAGACATGCCCATCGACAGTTCCTTGAACTCCGGACATTCCGCAAAGAACTCCGCCTTCACCTCGTTGAAGAACCCGTGCAGAGAACGAAACTCCCGGCTTATTTGTTCACCGTTGTCCGTGTTGCTCGCCATGCCCATCAGTCCGCACACCCGCACGTTCGTCAGGTTTCTCCATTCGCCTGCCGCGAGCATGCTGCGACACTCCTCCGGGCTGAATCCGAATTTCGTCTCCTCCTGCGCAATGTACAGTTGCAGCAGGCAGTTAATCACCCGTCCGGCGCGGGCAGCCTGTTTGTTCACCTCCTCCAGCAACCGATACGAATCGATGCCGTGAATCAGGCTCACGAACGGCAACATATACTTAATCTTGTTGGTTTGCAGATGCCCTATGAAGTGCCATTCCACATCCGCAGGCATCACCTCCTGCTTGGCGCACATCTCCTGTACCCGGCTCTCACCGAACACCCGTTGCCCCGCAGCGTACGCCTCGTTGAGCGCCTCCACCGGGTGAAACTTCGATACCGCCACCAGCCTCACCCCTTCGGGCAAGTCCTGTTGCACCCCTTTCAGATTCTCTGCAATACTCATCCCTGAAACGAATAGATATCCATGATAGCCGTTTCCGCTACCGAAGCAATCTGGTAATCGGCCATGGTACCCTTCATTCCCTCGTCGAGCTTCTTCACCGCGTCGCGCAAGTCGGCCGCCTGCACCAATACGTTGGTAGCCGTTTTCTTCTCCGCTCCGCTCTTCTCGTCGAGCGTGATAAACAGCAGTTTGCACCGGAACCAGCGGTCGGCCGCATCCTCTTCGCTGGCAAACAGCTCGCTGTAGTTGGCGCGTTTAATGTCTGATACCGTAAATTCCCCCGTAATAAAAGGAGTCATCTCCTCAATGATGCGTGCTTCCGCTTCCGTAAAACTCAGGGCATCCACCAGGTACGGTTCCGTCACCTTTTTGTTCATGCCGTTTTCCATCATTTTCTCGTAGCGAATTTTGCATTCAAACCAGGTATGTGTCATTTTGTATAGTCTTAATATCCGTTACTATTCGTATTTTTTGTTTCGTCAGCAAAAGTAATTATTATAATTTAGAAATTCAGTATTATTTAGTAATTTTTAGAATGGATTTGATACATATTTAAGAGGCCCATTTGAAAAAGAATGAGTTTTTAATATGTCAGTAAACATCGCTCCTATATTAATAAGTCTTCCTGTACTAAAAGGTTCGTGTTCGTAACCGATACTTCACATTGGTTTCCTCTATCGTACTTATTTACACGCATTTGAACACATTTCCTGAAAAAAAATAGAAAAATGTTATCTATATATTTTGTTTGTATGCAATTCTATACTAATTTTGTGCTCAAATGCAGTTGGAATTTATTTATTTCCGGTTGCACATCACATTTGTCCTACAGAAATCTTTATGAAAATGAAAAAGAAAACTGTGACGGACAAACAGCGAAGCTTTGTTTCTATCCTAAGCCAAAACCTAACGACATAATGATGCAAATGACTGATAATGAGCCTTTTTGGCTTGCAGCCCGCACACGTGCCAATCAAGAGATGCGCCTCCGTGAGTCGTTAAAGAAACTGGACGTAACCCATTTTCTACCCACTCGTTTTGTGGTGCGCACTTACAGTGATCGCCGTAAACGGGTAGAAGTTCCTATTATAAGTAACCTTATCTTCGTGAAGTGCACACGTGTTGAAGCTTATACGTTGCTCAACGACCATCACTTGCACATCAGCTACCTGAAAGACTACAGCACCGGCCGTATACTTCGCATTGCCGAGCGAGATATGCAAAACTTCATGCGTTTTGTGGCTCATTGTGCAGATAACGGTGATTACGAATGCGTTCAACTCGATGAAGTGGCACCCGGCGACCGGGTTCGCATTATCGAAGGTTGCTTCACCGGCTTGGAAGGTGAATTGGTGCGTATCGACGGTAAAACACATGTCGTGGTACGCATCCCCCAGGTGATGGCGATGGGAATTAAGATTCCACTTAGCCGGTTACAAAAGGTCAAATAAATACTAGAAAATCATCTAAAATACAAATCAAGCTAATTAGGGTCTGCTTATTAAATCCCAATCAGGCACACAATTTCATTTGTGGCCCGAGTGGATAAATGTTTATATTTCTCACTTTCATCAGTTTCGATAGAAACGAGACAAAATAAGACAGGGGAATATCCCTCATATGTCGGATCAGGTTCATCACAAAAATGATAGCCCCTATCCAACTGTTTGATGTCGTGGCCAATCTGGCGCGGATATCATTTAAACCATATCCACGTTTCCCCTGACCAAACTTCCCTTCAACCTGATTGCGTTCCGCCGCTTCTCGTCGCTCTTTACGTTTTTGGTATCTGCTCTTTATCTCTTTTACCGGTTTTCGTCCCAGTGGCTCCCCGGTGTAGCGGATTCCTTTCTCTTTCAAAAACCGTCTGTTCTCCCGGGTAAGATATATCTTGTCCACCTGAACCAGCTCCGGGTATTTCCCTGTCAGTTCCCTAAAGCGTTCGACCTGTGCCTGAAGATCCTGCCCCTCGTTAAAGGCATCCCAGTCAAAATGATCCACCCTGGCATATCCATCCAGCAGGCTGATGTTGATCTTGGCGCCAAACTCCGTCTTGGCCTTGGCCTTGCCACGCACGATGGGACGTACATGCGGCTGATGAATGCTCACGATGCGATCTTCTACTTGATGGCTCTTCTTCTTGTACATGCTCTCCTGTTGTTCCAGCAGATGCTGGATAACAAAAAAATATTTCAGTTGCCGCCTGTCAAAAGGAACCGGTTCATCCTTTATGGTGTCCAGCATCTCATTGATAGTCCGTACATCCCGTTTCAGATAGTTGATTTGCTTGCGTATCGCCTTTCGTAAAACGTTGGCAGGTTTTCTCTTCATCTTCGATACATTCAAAAAATCCTTGCGTGCAACCCTTCTGTATGTACGGGGTTTATCTTTAATACCCAGTTTTAAACACAACTCATCAATCAACTCCTCGGCCTTTTGACGACTCTCGTTCAGCAGATCCAGATCGGTGGGATACTTGATATCCGCATCACAGACCGTTGCATCCAATTGAAGCTTCCCCTTGTTCCCGGGATGTGGATCAGGGTCGTCATCATTATCATATTCTTCATCCTTCGTAACCGTGTCAGCCTTTTCTTGTTTTGTCCCGGCTTTCAGCTTCAACCCTTTTCTTATTAAATCGTCTGTCAATGATTCAAAGACATCCAGATCAATGCGTTTCCTGATGGAAACCAGCAGCGAGGGCGTCATTACCTGTTCATAAGTGAAAGCTTCGAGTCCAAGAAAATACTGCATGTAGGGATTCTCCTGGATCATCTCTATCACACCGCGATCGTCCGTCTTCATGATGTGCTTGATGATGATCACTCCCAGCACAAGCCTGGCATCCTTGGTGGGGGCACCACGGTTGCTCTTGAAGTTCTTGTAGTAAAGCCGGGCGAACTCTTCCCAGGGAACTATTTTTGAAAGAACAACCCACCGGTTATTCTCATCCAGTTTTGCCTCAAAAGGCATCTTGAACTCGGATATTGAAAGCTGTCTGGAGCTCTTGTATCGTATCATGAAATGCAAGGTTTATGAAGTAAAAATACTCAATTTCTTGCAGTTATGCAAATTTTATATCGTTTAATTTGCTGATTTTCAGAATAAATATCTATTATTCAGCAGACCCTAACTAAAAACTGCTTATTTAATGTATTTCAGTAAAACACAATGTGATACACTTTATTTTATGAAACACATATTGATGCCGTTTTGTTTCGAGTTCTGAAGAGTTCTTTCTTTTATCTTAATTTATCAGACAACGAGTTTTTGTCTACACCGAATTTCTCTTCATGGTGTGTTTTTCCTTTGGGTTCGATGTGCACAATGATATCATATACATCCACGGTTTCTTTGATGTTGTGTTCTACTTTGTTGCCTATTTCATGGGCTTCATTGAGAGAAAGAGTACCGTCAACCTCAATATCAAGCGAAATCATGTACAGATTGCCTAGTTGGCGTGAACGTACTCTGTGCGGATTAACAGCACCGGGTACGCGATCTACCGCATCGAAAATTTTGCTGTACACAGAGGTGTCTTTAACGCCGTCCATGAGCACCACATTGGTCTCCATGAAAATGTCTATGGATGATTTAATAATATATAAACTGATGAGTAGTCCCGTAATTGAGTCAAGGATTGGCATTTTTAATATGAATGTAAAGAAGAGTCCGCATAGTACGCCGGTTGATATGATGACATCGTTTCGCATGTTTTTGGCGTTGGCAATAAGCATGACGCTTCCGGCTTTTTTCCCTTGGCGAAACTGGTAATAGGCTAACCCCAATTTACCGATGATAGATAACAGGGTGACGTAGATTGCAATGGTAGAGGGTAGTTCCCGGGGTACGGCAAAGATAATACTTTTTCCCGTTGACAGTAGCATTTGCATACCTGCAAAGAAGATGACGAAAGAGAGTACTTTGGCGGCTACACTGTCGGCTTTTTCATAACCGTAAGCATAGTTCGAGTTCGGCGGGCGGCTTACAATTCGTGCGGTGAACAGGGTTACGATGGAAATAACCACATCTGTGGCTGAGTCAATACCATCACCCAATACTGCCAAGCTACCTGCAAATATGCCCACTCCCATCTTTAAGATGGAAAGAATTGCATTACCGATGATACTGATCCATGAGGCACGGATTAAAATCTGTTCTCTTTCTTTCATTGATTTTTGTGATTTTGTGAATGTCTGCAAAGATAATGTTTTGGATTGTTTTTTTCTGTATATTTGCAGACTTTTAATTAGGTAGGTGTACAACTCCAAATACATTTTAGAATAGAAATATGGTTATTGCAATTGATTTTGATGGTACTATTGTTGAACATAGGTATCCGGAGATAGGAAAAGAAATTCCTTTTTCAGTAGAAACACTTAAAATGCTACAACAGGACAGACATAAACTTATTTTATGGACAGTGCGCGAAGGTCATTTGCTCGATGAGGCTGTGCAATGGTGCAAGGAAAGAGGATTGGAATTCTATGCCGTTAACCGCGATTATCCCGAAGAAACTCGTGAGGATAGAGGATTCTCTCGTAAGCTGAAAGCTGACATGTTTATTGATGATCGGAATTTAGGTGGCTTGCCAGATTGGGGGTTGATTTATCGCATTATTAAAGAAAAAGTAAGCTTTGAAGAAATTTATCGGGATAATGCAATGCCTATTCAGAAGGATAGGAAAAAGAAATGGTGGTTTTAAGCTTCTTTGTTGCTTTTCAATAAACATCTACATAACAAGAATGTCGCTTTGCTTAATTATTCCATAAAAAGCAAAGCGACATTTTTGTTGATCCGTATTTCTTGTATTTATGGCAACACAAGTTTCATAACGAAACCTCCGCCGGGGGCCATGTGTATGTTTACCGGACTTATTGTTTCAAGCTCTTTCTTGGTATAATCGCGGGCTGAACGATGCGCGTTGACTCCGTCTTTGAACATGACACCACGGAATGATGCATTGTTCAGGAAGCTGAAGTCGACCGTTACATCTCGTTCGGTCCAGTTGGTAATGCCTCCTATGTACCACACATTGCCTTTGCGACGGGCGGTAACGATGTATTCACCCATTTGCCCATCCAGTACGCGGGTTTCATCCCATACGGTAGGAATTTGAGAAATAAATTCCAACGACTCGGGTTCGCGCATGTAATTAGACGGATTGTCGCATAACATATTAAAAGGCGACTCGAGTATCGTGTAAAGGGCTAACTGATGACACCGCGTGCCTTGACTCATCGGTTCTGAATTGCAGGGGAAGTAACTGTTGCGGGCTGCGTTGCGCATCGCTCCTTGCGTGTAATCCATTGGACCGGCTACTTGGCGGATAAAGGGAATGGTCACATCATATTTCATTTGGTCAACCGATGCGGGGCTCCATTTCATCTGTTCGAGTCCGTGTACACCCTCAAAGTTGAGTACATTGGGGTAGGTCCTGTTCATCCCGGCCGGTTTGTACATGCCGTGAAGATCAAGGATCAGTTTGTAACGGGCACAAGTCTCTGCCGCACGTTGGTTGAAGGCTACTATTTCCTGATCATCGCGGTCCATGAAGTCGACTTTAAATCCTTTTACTCCCAGTGCGGAGTAATGCTTGCAGATGTTTTCCATGTTGCGGTTAAATGCGTGAAAGCCGGCCCATAGGATGATGCTTACCTGACGCGCCTCGGCGTAATCGACCAGTTCTTTGATGTCGATATCTTTCACTACCTGCATTAAATCGGCTTCTCCGTTAACGGACCATCCCTCGTCTAATATCACGTACTCCATGTGGTGTTTAGACGCAAAGTCTATGTAATATTTATAAGTTGGGTTGTTGACTCCCGAAACGAAGTCAACTCCGTCTATATTCCAGTCATTCCACCAGTCCCATGCTACTTTGCCCGGTTTGATCCATGAGATGTCTTTTAGTCGTGATGGACTTGCCAGCTTGTATGTCATGTCGCTTTCGGCCAACTGAGTGTCATTGCCGGTTATGATCATTGTTCTCCACGGAAATGTACGTGCTCCTTCAACGCGGGCAAGGTATGACTCGCGGGCGGTGACAAAGAATTGTAAGTTGTTGTGCCCTCCTTGAACGGTTGTTTTAGGGTATGCGGGTTGCACGCCGCTTAAGGAGTTACCACCTTCTGCACTGCTGAGGTAAAGCCCTGGGTAATTTTCTAAATCAGCTTCGGTAATACATATTTTTGTTCCATTTTTAGTCTGCACGACCAAAGGAAGAAACATCAGCCTTTTCTTGTTCAATTCAGAAAGAGGCAAGGTGGTGTAGGTATTTTCAAAGGAATTATGAAACTGAGATTCATAGTTACCGTCTTCACCGCGCGCTACGTAAGGTACCGTTGCCATCAGATCATCCCGGAAATTATAACGAACCGTTTCCTTTTCAATATGGAACGGCTTGTTTGAATGATTTACAAACCGGTAAGCTATCCCGTCGTTGTAGGCTCTGAATTCGACGCTCCATTGTTTTCCCAGACTGAGTTTGAGTTCATTATAGTGATCATTTATTTCACTCTTCCGATAAAAAGGAGAGGGGATCGTTTGTTTTATTTGCTGAATTTTTCCTTTTGCCGATTTTACTTGAGGCGCCTCTACGCTTCCTGCGGTTGGAGTTAACGCGATCGGAGAGGCTAGTAATATGTTTTCTTGTTTATAATCAACGGAGTAAGTTAATTCATTCCCCGTTTGTATCGTTGTAACCAAGTGCCCGTCGGGTGACGTTAGTTTAAAGCTCTTTTGGGCGTAGGTAGTGCTGCCGATGCCAACAAACACTATCCAAAGTAATTCTTTGATTCTGATTGTCATGATGTATATCGTTTTATCTGATTACCAATTGTCTGTACGGAAAGGGAATACAGGCTGTTCTCTGTGGTTGTGCAGATTGCCCGGTTGAAAGTTCTTGAATGCATATCTTACGGCTACCGGTTGGGGTACTTGATCACTGCTTACAATGATGTGCTTATTCCAGTCGACCACAGCCACAGCCGGATAAAATACTTTATCGGCTCCTGCTACTTCAAAGCCCTCAATGCCATTCATCCGGCTGAAACCTTCGGGGGCGTTACTGAAACGAATGATGGCTTTACCGTCTTTTATCTCCATGGACTGGTAAATAGGCCCTTGATCAACAATGCCTTTCACACCATAGGTTCTGGTCAGTGCCAGGTAGCATAGGCGTTTGCCCACTGTTGTTTTGTTACGCGGATGTATGTTGCGAGCTTCGAAAGGTTCCACTAAATCATTGGTTGAAATCATGCCACTGGATGGGATAAGTTCTTGTGCTTTGAATTGGGCTTCACGCAAAAGGGCACCTAATATATTGTCTCCATATTCATAGGGGGCGATTTCTACAAAATAGAATGGAAGTGTTCCCAATCCCCATTCTTCTCTCCATAGATTTACCATGGTGGCTAATCTTTGTGCATAGGTATTGTGTTTTCCCAGATTTGATTCGCCCTGGTACCAAAGGAAGCCTTTGATGGTATAGTTTTGTAGCGGTTTTAGCATTCCGTTGTACATAATCATCGGTTTCATGTATTCGGGTCCTTCGTTGCCGGATGCCTGTTTGATGTCAATGTCTGAATAATTGTTTAAGATTTCTTTGGGTAGCCACCCTTCAACGGTGGAGCCGCCCCAGCTGCAATTAATGATTCCCACCGGAATATTCAATGTCTGGAAGAGTGTTGTTGCAAAGTGAAAGGCTGTTGCACTAAACCATTGGGCGTTTTCCGGAGTCGATTCCATCCATTTTCCTTCGCAGGATTCCTGAGGGGTGAGCGCTGCCTTTTTTGCGATGGTCGCAACGCGTATGCCTGCTTTGTACTTACTTGCCATAGCAATCGTTTCGTTGGCTCCGAGGATGGGACAGTTCGTGAATCCGTTTAATGGCATTTCCATGTTGGATTGTCCCGAACAAAACCAGACTTCACCGATGAGTATATTCGTTAATTCCATCACTTCGCCATCAGACAGTTTGATGGTTTGCGGAGTAAAGCTTGCTTTAGGAGTGGGAATCGAAATGATCCATTTACCGTCAGTTTCGACCTTGGTTGTATACGTCTCTGAATTCCAAGATGTTTTAACACTTAGGGTTGCATGAGCCTTGGCTTTTCCCCAGAGTTTAACTTTCGTGTTTTGCTGTAGTACCATGTTGTTGCCAACAATGTCAGGCAGTACGACTTTGGCCTGTCCACCTAAAATTCCCAGCAATAAAGTTGCTGCAAAAAAGAGTTTCCTTTTCATCATAATATTCGTTTAACAAATGGTTTAATTCTATCTGGTTACGAAAATAGGTATAAAAATTTAATTCAACCTCATTATGAAACTAAAGTATGACAATTAATTAAGAAAGTATTATTCTGAGCAGTTGTGAAAGTGAATTTTTTTTATTAGGTTTGCATTATTAATGAAAAACATTTATGAAAGCACGTACCATCCTCTCTTCATTATTCTTCCTCTTACTTACGAGTACATGGCCCTTGATGGCCCAAGACAGTTATATGTTCAAACACCTTGATACGAAGAATGGACTCTCTAACAGCCAGGTTAACTATATATTCAAAGATAGTAAAGGGTTTATGTGGTTTGGAACGGCTAGCGGATTAAACAGGTATGATGGATATAATTATAAAATATTCAGGCATAAAGAGAGTGTCGGTCATTCTATTGCAGATAACTTTGTTGATTTGATTCAAGAGGATGCTGATGGCAATCTTTGGATACATACAGGAGTTGGGTATGTGTTTTTTGACTCTAAAAAAGAAGTTTTTGTTAACAACTTGGCGGAAATCATGAAAGGATTCGGCATCAATCATATTCCCTCCGTAGTTTATATTGATGAGGATAAGAACTTTTGGTTTTATGTGATGAATTTGGGGGGATTTTCTTATCTGACCAAAACCAAAACGCTGCACTTCTATCCTCAGAATCAGAAGAATGGTTTGAGCAAAGGGCTGGTAACGTGTATTCGTACGTTAAAAGACAGGGGCGTTTTTCTTTTTGATAACGGTGCCGTAGATATTGTTGATAAAAATTCGTCGCGGATTGTGATGCAGAATCATTTCATGATGGCCTCAACTCAGTACTATTGGTCAGATAAGTATTCTCTTTTTATTGATTCTGACGGTGATTTCTGGATTTATTCTAAAGGGGCTTCCGGCGTATGGGTCTGGTACCGAAAGAGTAATCGCTGGGAGCATTACAGCAATGGAAAGCAGAGTAAGCCATACCGATTGTCGAGCGATGTGGTACAAGATATCACTCAGGATGTTCATGGCAAGATCTGGCTGACAACTGATCACGGAGGAGTGGACATCATTGATAAAAGAAAAGGATCTCTGGTGAATTTAAAAAATAATTTGGCGGATGATAGAAGTTTATCGCATAACAGCATCAATTGCGTGTATTGTGATGATGTAGGAATTGTTTGGATCGGTACTTATAAAAAAGGTGTGTCATATTACAGTGAGAGTACTTTTAAATTTGGAGTTGAGCATTTTACATCTTTGCAAAATAGTGGTAGTTTTGAGAGTGATATTACGTATATTGAGGAGGATGGAAAAGGTAATTTATGGGTTGGCACCAATGGAAGTGGACTTATTCAGATAAACAGACTAACCGGAGAAAAAACTATTTTTAAAAATAATCCGAGTGATGCTTCTTCTTTGTCGGCAGACGTGATAGTTGGGTTGTGCCAGGCTTCTGATGGGAAACTTTGGATTGCAACTTACCTGGGCGGACTGAACTGTTTTGACGGGAGAAAATTTATTCGATACAATCACAATCCGAAGAATTCTAATTCATTGGTTAATAATAATGTCTGGTCTGTTGTGGAAGACGAGAAGGGTATGATATGGATTGGCACCTTGGGAGGTGGGCTTCAGATGTTGAATCCGGCAACCGGAAAGTTTATTACTTATCAGGCCGATAAATATCTGACTTCTAATTATGTATCGTCTCTCTTTCTGGGTAAAAACAGGAAAATGTTTGTTGGTACTGCCATCGGACTGACGGTGTTCGACATGAATAAAGGGAGTTTCGAACGGCTTAACGGTAATCGTGCCGGTACTCAGCAGTTTTCCAGTTTGAACGTGAATCAGGTTTATGAGGATAGCCGCGGGCTTTTATGGGTAGCCACTCGAGATGGCTTGAATATATTCAATTTTCAACAGGACCAAATCAGGATTTTAAGAAAGGCTGACGGCTTGGCTGATGATATTATATGTGCTATCGTAGAGGATCAGCATAAAAATATGTGGATAACTACGGCCAATGGAGTATCTAATGTGGTGGTGTCTGAAGACCCCCAAACCAGAGACTACAAGTATTCGTTTGATAACTATGATTCGAAAGACGGATTACAAGGCAATGAGTTTAACATTCGTTCCATAGCAGGCACCCGGAATGGTGAAATTATTATGGGAGGCTTGCGAGGGTTAAATTATTTTTTCCCCGATAAGATAAAATATAACCAGATATTGCCCAAAGTGAGTTTCACGGGTATCACCCTTTTTAACGAAGAAGTACAAATTGACTCTGTGTATAGCGGACATAAAATATTAGTTGCTGCATTAAATAAAACGAATAAGGTAGAATTGAAGTATCGTCAGAATGTATTTTCGATTTCTTTTTCCGGAATGGATTACATTTTACCCGAAAAATGTCGTTTCGCTTATATGCTCGAAGGTTTTAATCCTGACTGGTTGTATGTTGACGGCAGCGTACATGAGGTTACTTATACTAATTTGGCTCCAGGAACCTACACGTTTAAAGTCAAAGCGGCTAATAGTGATGGGTATTGGAATGAAGAAGCTGCCACGTTGACTATTGTTATCCGTCCCCCGTTTTGGAGAACCTATTGGGCGTATGCTTTGTATGGTTTGTTATTGGTGGGTTTGTTGATCTTGGCTCGCAGAATGGTGTTGAGAGCTGAACGAAATAGGTTTAGGATACGACAAATAGAGATGGAGGCTGAACGAAAGCATGAACTTGACGACATGAAATTACGTTTCTTTACGAATGTAAGTCATGAATTGCGTACTCCGCTTACACTGATTATTTCACCCATAGACGGGCTGATTAAAAGCATGGAGAGTGAAGAGCACAAGCAGAAATTAATGGTGATGAAACGCAATGCATTCCGGTTGCTGAATTTGGTAAATGAAATCTTGGACTTCAGGAAAAGTGATGTACAGGGTAATGTGTTGAAGCCTGTCACTGCCGACGCGATGGCTTGCATACGCAATGCTTGTCTTTCATTTGCCGACTTGTCGGATAAGAAAAATGTTAAGCTTTCTCTGAAATCAGCTATCCATGCTCTTAACATGGATTTTGATGAAGATAAATTGAATAAAATACTGATGAATCTTTTGTCGAACGCATTTAAATTTACGGATGCCGGCGGCAGGGTTGATGTGGTAGTTTGCCTGAGTCAGGAGGAAGGGAATGCTGATCTATCGCTTCAGGTCAGTGTGGCAGACACGGGTATTGGTATAAAAGATGAGGATAAGCAGCGCATATTCGACCGTTTTTATCAGGTGCAACACGGTGATGCTCACGACTTTGGAGGTAGTGGCATCGGTTTGCATATGGTGAAAGAATTTGTGAATTTACACGGCGGACAAATACAAATCACTGATAATGTGGGAGGGGGAAGTGTTTTTACTTTCACTATCCCTGTCGTCAATGCTCAGGAATCATTTGATTGGATGGAAAAGGGCGCGATGACTGAAGAAGTTATTATTGATGGAAAAGATACGGCTAGCAATGCTTTTAAACAAAACACTCCTGAATTGTCAGGCAAAGATATTCCGTTGCTGCTGATTGTGGATGACAATGAAGATTTTCGCTCATTTATGAAAGAGAGTTTGAGTGGTTATTACCGAATTAGGGAAGCACGGAACGGGCGTGAGGCATGGGAGATGATTCCTGATTTGCAGCCGGATCTCATCATCAGTGATGTAATGATGCCTGAGATGGATGGAACCGAGTTGTGCAGCATGGTTAAAAATGATGTGAGAACGTCTCACATTCCACTCATTTTACTAACAGCTCGCACTGCGGAGGAGCATAAACTTGAAGGACTAGAAATTGGTGCTGATGATTATATAACCAAACCATTTAATTTTGAAATACTTTCTTTACGCATCAAAAAGATGCTTGAGTTTAGAGAGGTAAGAAGATCTAAATTTACTAAACAGATTGATCCTGAACCTAGCGAGATAACGATTACTCCACTGGATGAGAAACTGATTAAAAAGGCTATTGTTTATGTTGAAAACAATATTTCACGTAGCGAACTGTCAGTTGAAGAACTGAGCCGTGAACTGGGTATGAGCCGTGTACATCTTTATAAAAAATTGATTCATATAACAGGAAAGTCTCCGGTAGAGTTTATTCGTACACTCAGACTAAAACGGGCGGCTCAGCTATTGCGCGAAAGTCAGATGAATATTTCTGAAATAGCTTATGAGGTAGGATTCAATAACCCAAAGTATTTCAGCAAATACTTCAAAGATGAATTCGGAATGCTGCCTTCGGCTTATATGGCTGAAATGAAAAAAGAGCCGGGAAATCATCTCATTCTCTAGGATTTAACAATATATGCCCTGATGGGAAACAATTAAAATACCCCTTCTAAACAAAAGGCACCTGTCTATAATACAAAGTGAATGCTCCAGTTGAGTTGTTATTCGTATTTTTGTTACGCTAATAATTGTCCTATTATAATTTTTAAACTTTAAAATAATGAAGAACACGCACTGGTTGTTGATAGCAGGATTGTTTTTTGCTTCGTGTGCCTCACCGGGGTACGAAAGAACGGATGAGGGTGTATTGATCCGTCTGGATCAAAAAGAATCAACGGACTCCCGGCTGGTTAGATTGAATGTGGTAAATAGTAAGATCATTCATGTATCAGCTACTCCAAAGAAATCTTTCTCCAAAGAAAAAAGTCTGATCGTTGTTCCACAAGAAAAATTCAGTGATTTCTCTGTGGAAGAGAAGAATGATGAAGTAGTGGTGAGCACGGCCGACTTGAAGGCTGTAGTTAGCCTTAAGACTAGTGAAGTACAGTTCTTTGATGCTTCGGGGAAGATCCTTCTTCGCGAAAATGAGGGAGGAGGCAAACGTTTTGATCCGGTTACAGTGGAAGGCACAGATGGTTATGCCTTGAAACAATCGTTTGAATCTCCGGATGATGAGGCGTTTTACGGATTAGGACAACACCAGGCGGATGAATTCAACTATAAAGGTAAAAACGAATCTCTTTTTCAATACAATACCAAGGTTTCAGTTCCTTTTGTCTTATCAAATAAAAACTATGGGATATTATGGGATAATTATTCATTGAGCAGATTTGGTGATGAAAGAGATTATGCCCAGTTGGATGAAACCTTTACACTTTACGACAGCAAAGGTGTCAAAGGCGGTCTCACCGGCACATACGTACCCGGCGCGAATAGGAAGGCTCAACCTGTGGTTCGTACGGAAAAGAATATCTATTTTGAAGATATAAAAACAATCCTGAATTTGCCCAAGGATTTTCCATTTGACGGTTCAAAGGTGACGTACGAGGGAGAGATTGAGGCTAAAGAAGACGGTGCTTATCGTTTTCAACTTTATTATGCGGGTTATGTAACCGTGTACTTAGACAACAAAGAAGTGGTGCCCGAACGTTGGCGTACGGCCTGGAATCCCAATAGCTATAAGTTCTCAGTGAATATGCAAGCCGGTAAACGTGTGCCGTTACGAATTCAATGGCGCCCCGATGGAGGTGTTTCTTATTGCGGATTGCGTGCTCTTTCGCCGGTAACCGACAAAGAACAGAATAAGCTGGCTTTGTATAGTGAGATGGGTGATGAAATTGATTACTACTTTGTATCTGGTCATTCAATGGATGACGTGATCAGTGGTTACAGAAGGTTGACCGGAAAATCGCAGATCATGCCTAAGTGGGCCATGGGATATTGGCAAAGTAGAGAAAGGTATAAAACGCAGGACGAAATTCTGGGAGTGCTCAAAGAGTTTAGAAAAAGACAAATTCCTATTGATAATATTGTGCTTGACTGGAACTATTGGCCTGAAGATGCATGGGGTAGCCATGAATTTGACAAAGCACGTTTCCCCGATCCTAAAGGAATGGTTGATTCCATTCATCAAATGAATGCCAAGATGATGATTTCTGTGTGGCCTAAGTTCTATGTTACCACTGAACATTATAAAGAGTTTGACAGAAAGGGATGGATGTATCAGCAAGCCGTGAAAGACAGTATACGAGATTGGGTAGGTCCGGGTTATGTGGGTTCATTTTATGACGCCTACAGTGCCGAGGCACGTAAGCTTTTCTGGAAGCAAATGGAAGATCATTTGTATCCGTTGGGGATTGATGCCTGGTGGATGGATGCGAGCGAACCGAATGTGCGCGACTGCACCGATATGGAATATAGAAAAGCCTTGTGCGGTCCTACGGCATTGGGTCCTTCAACCAAGTACTTCAATGCATATGCTCTGATGAATGCGGAAGCTATTTATGACGGACAGCGTGGTACTGATCCTGATAAACGTGTATTCTTGCTTACGCGTTCGGGCTTTGCGGGGCTTCAACGATATTCTACTGCTACCTGGAGTGGCGATATTGCTACTCGCTGGGAAGATATGAAAGCGCAGATTTCTGCCGGCTTAAACTTCTCAATGAGTGGCATCCCTTATTGGACGATGGATATTGGTGGCTTTTGTGTAGAAAAACGTTATGAGAAAGGACAATATGATTTTAACGCCACCGGAAAAGAGAATGCTGATTACAAAGAATGGAGAGAGCTGAATACGCGTTGGTATCAGTTTGGCGCATTTT
>Ga0208694_1001273_pt1 | contig 31737 bp, 18 predicted proteins | sample AD_UKC078_MetaG_FD_184442 | JGI IMG/M metagenome (GOLD analysis project Ga0208694, IMG submission 184442) | Active sludge microbial communities of municipal wastewater-treating anaerobic digesters from USA - AD_UKC078_MetaG (SPAdes) (version 2) | ecosystem: Engineered > Bioreactor > Anaerobic >...
AAAAAGAGTTCTGATAGAATGTGTTAATGATGAATTAAAAAATATTTGCCAAATTGAGCATACAAGACATAGAACATTTACAAATTTTCTCTCAAATCTTATTGCAGGATTAATTGCTTACTCATTTTTAGAAAAAAAACCTTCTCTAAAGGTTGATATAGTTGATGAAGAAAGACTGAAAATGATTTGTGCTTAGGTCGAACTCACGTTAAAATATTAATTTCAGGAGGCTTTATACTATTTGATGATTCGGCAGACTATACAAACTGGGGATCTAAAAAAGTTGCTCAAGAAGCTGCAAAATCAGGAAAATATGAAGTTGTTAGAAAAAATCCACACTACTTCTTGAGGAAAAAATAGTATCGCTGTATTTTTTACTATTTTATCGCAACATTCTTATTTCAAAACAGTAAGTAACTTTCAAAGCAAATTGTAGATGTAGAACAATTGATAACCAAGTTGGACTTAGATTCAAATGTTAGTCAAAAGTAAAACTTAATTTTTATTTAGGAATAATATTTTTATAGTGTTCATATCTTTTTACTATTGATTCAGCAAAACTTACAGCATATATTCCCGGATAGTATCCGTGAACTACTACAGGGTCGTTATAATATTTAGAATTTGACATATTAGATAGGTAAAAAGCGACCGACTCCCAAGACGAGACATCTTCTTTATACTTTTCTGCAAGTCTAATAGCGTCTTCAACATGTCCAGGTCCAATATTATAAGAGGCTAGCACAAAATAAATTCTATCTTCTTGTTTTGGAACTTGCTCAAAAAACTTTTTATCAAGAAATTCTATATATTTTACTCCTGCATAAATTTGGGCATCAACTCCTGACTTTTCTGGATCTTTAAAAGTATTAAATGTTACTGGCATTAGCTGCATTAGTCCATAAGCTCCTGCCCAACTTACTAAATCAGGGTTAAATCTAGATTCTTCATAAATTAATGATGAAACCAAACGCCAGTCCCAATTTATTAACTTGCTGTATTTGCGAATTTTATCATCATACTCACTAATTTTTCCAGTGCTAATAGAGTAAAAATCACTTTCTAAATCAACTAAAATTTTATTATTATTTATATATTTCAGATTTAATCTTCTGTAATCGTTTGATTGTAAAAAATCTTCAAGCCAAAAATTTACACTATCTAATAGTTGTTTAGATTCTGGACGAAGCGACCAAGAAATATTTTTATCTACACTTACATCTGTGGAATAATCAATATTATGCCAATAACTTTCACTAATTTTCGCGATATTATAATCCACAACTGCAAAATCAAAAATTCCTTCCGAGACATTCTTTATTATTGCTTCGTTAGATAATGAGTCTATTTCTACCAAATAAAAATTAGGAATTATCTCTGTTAAATAAGTTTTTAAAACTTTTGTATCTGTCTGATTTTTACCAACATAAATATATTTAAGTGTTATATTATCCTCAATATCTGGCTTGAGGTTTAGAATATCCTCATTTTTAAGAACATGCTTAACCAAAACTAAACGTGTAGAACGAATTGGTAAAGTGTAATTAACATAAGCTTCTTGACTTAAAGAGTTTACTATTCCCTGAGCCAATATATCACATTCTCTGTTCAACAACATTTCCAACCCTTTTTGAACATCGTTTTCAATATTTATTACTAAGTCTAAACCCTTAGATTTTGCAAAACTTTCTAACATTTCTAACTGAAAACCCATGGGCTGACCTTGATAAATAAAATAATCAATAGGATTTGTTGCTAAAACAACTTTTAATTTTTTCGATTCTATTATTTCTTCATAATCGCGTTTGCTTTCTTCAACACCAAAACCAAATTTAAAGTAATGTAAAATAGCAAACAGCCCTAAAATTAGAAGAATTACAGATAATATAATCGTAAAAATTCTAAAACTTTTTATATGACTTCCTGGTTTAGAGCTCACGTAAAATTTATTTTTTTACAATGTAACAAAAATTATTCTTATATAGATTAATTTAAGCGAAAATTTTTTCAACAATTTTTGCTTTAATCATAAAATTCCCACGAGATTCCAAAATTAAAAGCAAATGGATTATCTGGCATTTTATGCGACACAAAATAATTTTTTGACATCATAAGAGAGTTGAAATTACTAAGTCTCACAAAACCTCTAAGTCGCTTAATAAGCACACTAATATTAAAAGCCATATTAGGATAATTTCCATATTTGCTATCTGTTTGTAAATAAAAAACACTTAAAGCAGGATTATAAGCATATAAATAAGTTTTTGAAAAATATTTTACATCAAATCCTAATTGCAAAATCATAGCTTTTTTAAACATTGGCGACTGAAAATAAATCGAAGAATAAGCAACAAAATCTGGAAGTAAAATTCGACTTTTATCTTGAATATACTGGTAACTCAACTTTGAAAGCCAATGAAACTTACCAAAATCAAAACGTTTTGCAAGCCAAGCATCTGCAATAAAATTTAATTTAGCAACTTGAACTGGCATAGATTCTTGGTTAAAAACAATATAGTTTTGCAACAAATTAGTGTTTATACCTGTAGAAAGTTTTATGTTTTCAAATTCCAAATTTGTATTTGCACTAAACACTTGTGATTTAAGATAATCATAATCCCAAGTATAATGATTTGAAGAATAATAATATATAAAAATATCAGGATTTCTTGAACTATAATCTAATATGGATTGCCAACTTATTGATTCTCCGATATCTAGAACATATTCGCCATATACTCCAAAATCTTCAATATCTGTACCTATAAAACAATAATCTGCTTCAAAATTCAAATACGATTTCTCGGTTTCTAAAATTAAATTTCCAATTGCATAATTAGAAAAATACAAATATGATTCAAGAGTATCAATGTCATAATTGTATAAATATGATTTTACGCCAGCTAAGACTTTAAATTCCTCAATTTTTCCTTTTGGAGCAATATTAAAATTTAAAAGTAAATTGTTATCCAAAACTTTATATGCCGATGAATCAAAAGTGTTTTCTAAGTTGAAATATGTATTTGGATAATAAGCAGATGGTTTATCTTGATATATTCTAAAATATCTATCAGCTTTTAAGTCATGAATAATTGAAAATTTGCTATTAAAACTTTTGTTCAAGCTAGTATCTTTTCCTTGAACAATTGTATCAACATCATATTTTCCGAAGCCAAACTCCTGATTATATTGAAATCCAAGTTGAGAAACTGTATTTTGTGCCTGAAAAAGATTTGTTGCATAAGTTCCTGCTGCATAGCTAGAGTTTAAATATTTATCAATATCACTTAATCCTCCATTTTCTAAGTTATTTATTTTATTAAAAATAAAGTTAAAATGAGACTGATATTTCCGTTTAGTATAAGCAGTTGCGAGACTTATTGCATTAATTTTTGTCTTAGAATATTGATAATATCCATCAGAATTTATAATATCATAATTAAATACGAAATTAAATGTTGGCGAAATATTTTGTGTATGTAAAAACCTAACATATTCCTGCCCTTTTCCACCACCAGCAAATTTAAAAAGTGTTAGAGGTTTTTGTGTATCAAAATAAACAATATCATCGTGTTGTCTAATGTATGGAATGTAATTATTTAAAAACCAATAGTCGTGAGTTTGCTTTTCTGAAAATAAAGATGGATAAAATGCAGTTCCAAGATTTGGCAGTCCTAAGGGGTGTATGCTATATTTTTGCTGTGGTAAATAGAGAAAAAAAGAATCTATAAGAGTGTCTTTATCGTAAGTATCATCAACATAAGGCAAGTTGTAGAGCTTATATGATGTAAAATGCCTTTCAATATTTTCGTGCTGAGAGAATAAAGAATAAGCAAACTGTACAAACAATATTAAAACAATAATTTTTTTCACGCTTCAAAGATAGAATAAAAGTTTTTAGTTTTTAGTTTTTAATTATGAGTTTTTAGTTTTTAGTTAAACTTTTGTCTTTGGAGAGCGTAATTCAAAATCAACTAGTTTTAAAATACCATTTAATTAAAAACAATATCCCAATCCCAACCCAATATTTATACAAGAACCATTGCTAGAAATTGTGTAAAAATTTTGTCCACCACCAACTTCGTTAATTAAAATGCTATTATTCTCCCAAACTTTATTTATTCCAGAATAATAATTTGCAAAAACATCTATTTCAGATTTAGATTTAATTAAATAGGATATTCCAATTCCATTAACAAAACCATAAGACAAGTTGCTTGTGAAATTATAATCTGAAATACTTCCTGTTATATTGCTTGTTGAAGTTCCAATAATTCTGTTATAAGTGTATGAATAGCAAAATGCTAATGACAAACCATTCTCTATATAAATTTTAAAATTTGAAAAATTAAATAAATTTGTTTTAAGTTTTAGTCCGACAGGCACTGCTTTATAAGAAAAGATAGGAATTGAAGAATCAACTTTCCCAGAAGATTTTTGACTTATTCCAACATTCATTTTTAATGATAAGGTTTCATTTAATAAATATTCCACCTTAATTCCAGATTCAAAGCTATTAAAATCATTATTTTTTTGAAAAATTTGTGAAGATTCTTCTAAAAAATTTACCCTTTGATTAAGTGCCTTATAATATACCCCTATTTTCCAATTTTGAGCATAGCCAATTAATCCACAGAAAGTAATTATAAAAAACAAAATTAATTTTTTCATAAAATACTCTTTAATCATTATTATAACTACGCATTTTTACAAATAATGTTTCATTTTGCAGTTTTAAGTTTTAAAGTTCAACTAAAAACTCTTGCAACTTTTAACTGAATTAATTATTACAATTCCTTAATTATTTCTATTTTTACACAAAATTAAAGATTTGACATTATGAAATCAGCTTTTTTCTCAAAAAATTTACCTCATTTTATTGCAGTAGCAGTATTTTTGATAATTGCTTCTATTTACGGCAGTCCGTATTTGAATGGAAAAAGAATATCAACACACGACTACAATACTTATACTGCTATTGCAAAAGCTAATAATGATTACCAAAAAGAACACGACAGATTAGTATTTTGGAATAATAATTTGTTTAGCGGTATGCCAACTTATGCTGTTTCAACAGCCAAACATGCTATATTTTTAACAATTTATAAAGTTTTAAGTTTTAATGGTGCCATACCGATAAATATGATTTTTTGGTATCTTCTAGGCTTTTATATTTTATTAAATATTCTTAGAGTTAATCCGTGGATATCAATGTTAGGAGCATTAATGTTTGGATTTTCATCTTATTATTTTATAATTATTGCTGCTGGGCATTTTACAAAAGCAATGGCTATAGGATTTATGGGACCAATTCTTGGTGGAGTGCTTTTAGCTTTTGAGCGAAAAAAGCCGTGGGCAGGAATGTTCTTAATGACTTTCTTTTTAGCTCTGCAAATATTAACTAACCACGTTCAAATAACTTACTACACAGGCTTAGCTGTAATCATTTACGGAATTTTTGAACTCGTTTGGGCTATAAAAGAAAAATATGTAGCTAGATTTTTTAAAACTGTTGGGATATTAGCAATAGGTTTTGTCATAGCTCTTGGAATAAATGCAGTATTTTTAATGACCACCCAAGAGTATATCTCCTACTCTATTAGAGGAAAATCTGAATTAGCTACTAAGCAAGGTGCAGGCTATACTTCAGGACTTGACAAAGACTACGCTACAAGCTGGAGCTATGGAATTGACGAAACTTTTACATTACTAATTCCAAATGTTAAAGGTGGTGCTTCATACTCAGCATTGTCCGAAGATTCAGAAACTTATGAAATAATAAAAAATAATTTTGGAAGACAAAATGCAAATGAAATTTGTAAAACTATGCCAACTTATTTCGGCGACCAAGCCTTTACAGCAGGTCCTGTTTACGTTGGTGCAATAGTTGTGTTTTTATTTGTTTTTGGACTTTTAATTGTAAAAGGAAAATTAAAATGGTGGCTTCTAACACTAACTATATTTTCTATTGTACTAGCTTGGGGAAGAAATTTTGAGTGGCTTACTCACTTATTTTTAGACTATATACCTGGTTACAACAAGTTTAGAACTGTTTCTATGATATTAGTTATTGCCGAAACAGCTATGCCACTTTTAGCTATTTTATCCATTGCCGAAATTGTAAAAAACAAAATTGATAAACGCAAACTTCTGTCGAGTTTTTATATCGCACTTGGTGTAACAGCATTTGTAACAATTATTTTCATCATAAGTCCTAGCATCACTGGATTAAGTGGAGAAAACAAAAGCGAAGTTAGAACAGCAGAAATGTTTGCCTCATATTTTCCAAACGAAGCAGAATACGCTAATGCAAAAGAACAGTTCAAAAATGATTTTATACTTGCCATTACTCAAGACAGAGCTGATTTAGTTAGAAAAGATGCTACTCGTTCACTTGTTTTTATTTTGCTTGCAGCAGTTTTGGTTTATTTATTAATAAATAAAAAACTAAAACCAAACCTTGTAATTGCATCGCTAGCCGTATTGGTTTTGGCAGATATGTGGACAATAAACAGAAGATATTTGAACGATGATAATTTTGTTTCAAAGCGAAAATACGAAGTACCTTTTGACAAAACCCCTGCAGACAGCTTTATCTTAGCTGATAACGATTTGCACTATAGAGTCTGCAATCTTTCTGGCGGTGCATCTAGCGTTTTTAATGACGGTTCAACTTCGTATTATCATAAATCTATAGGCGGTTATTCTGGAGCTAAAATGCGTAGATACCAAGAAGTTCACGATTCTGTGCTATTTAGAGAAATGTATTTTTCAGAATATATTATTAGAGAAGGAATTAAAAATAGATTTGAGCCTGCAATACTTCAACAGTTGTTTGAACAACAAGCTCGTACTCCTATTATGAACATGCTAAACACCAAATACATTATCTACAGCCCTGAAAATAAGCCCATTATAAACAAAAACGCTTTAGGAAATGCTTGGTTCGTGGATAGTATAATTAAAGTTGAAAGTCCAGACGAAGAAATTGCAAAATTAAATTCATTCTCGCCTGAAAAAGAAGCAATAGTAGAGCAAAGATTTAATGAGTTTATTAAAGATTGGAAAAATATTGAAGACAGCACAGCTACAATAACACTTAAAGATGTTGCTCCTGATTACGTGGTTTATGAAAGCGAAACGAATTCTGAACAGCTTGCAGTATTTTCTGAAATTTATTACCCACACGACTGGAAAGTTACTATTGATGGCAACGAGGCTTCGCACTTTAGAGCAAATTATATTTTAAGAGCAATGATAGTTCCAGCTGGTAAACACGAAATAAAATTTGAGTTTATATCCGAAGTTTATAAAAAAGGAGTTATAATTTCTTGTACTAGCTCAATACTTCTATTCTTAATGATGGGAATTGGATTATTTTTTGAAATAAGAAAGAAAAAACAAGATAAAATAAGCTCGTAACTTATCAAAAAAGCTATATTGCTCAGATAATTTTACAAAAATTTTTATTTATTATTATATTTCACATTTTTTTATTAAGTTTGTATTATCAAATTCAGACAAATGATAAATAAAATTGTAATTCTTGGCTCTGGCAATTTAGCTTTTCATTTTTGTAAAGCAGCGTGTATAGCTGGGATAGAAATTTCTCAAATTTTTAGTCGCAACTTAGAAACTGCATCGCAACTAGCAAATATGGCAGGCTGTGATTTTACAAATGATATAAATAAAATTGATGAAAATGCAGATACTTTTCTATTTGCAATGACAGACGAAGCAAATTTAAGTATTGTAAAAAAACTTAAACCATATCCCGATAAAACTCTGCTACATACTGCCGGTAGTTTAAGTATGAATATTTTTGAAAATATAACTGAAAATTACGGAGTGTTTTATCCTTTTCAAACTTTTTCAAGAAATTCAAAAATAGATTTTTCAAAACTTCCACTTTGTATCGAAGCTTCAAACAAACAAACTTTAAATGCATTAATACAATTAAGCGAAAGACTTAGATGCAATTATTATATAATCAACGAAGGACAAAGACAAGTAATTCATCTTTCTGGGGTTTTTGGCTGTAATTTTATGAACCACTGCATAAGCTTAGCCGAAAAAATTTTAGAAGATAATAAAATTGATAAAAATATTATTAAAGCTCTGCTAAAACAAAGTTTTGAAAAAGTAATTGAAAATGGGGCTTTTGCTTCACAAACTGGTCCTGCTGTCAGACGAGATTATGAAGTTATGGAAAAACATGCTCAATTTTTAAGTAAAGATGAGCTTTTGTTAGAAATTTATAAGTTAATGAGTAAAAGTATTGAAGAAACACATTTTAAAAAATGATAAAAAATTTAAAAAATCTTAATTTTAAAGAAAAATTAAAAAATTTAGAAACTTTAATTTTCGATATTGATGGAGTATTATCTTCTTCAAATGTTTTAATTAGCGAAACAGGCGAACTTTTACGTTCAACAAATGTTAAAGATGGCTATATTCTAAGATATGCTATTAAAAAAGGTTTGCGAGTAATTATTTTATCTGGTGGAACTAGCGAGTCTGTAAAAATTCGTTACGAAGCACTTGGCATTCCTGATGTAATAATAAAAAGCAAAAGAAAAATTGATGATTTTGCTAAACTAAAACAAAAATATAATCTCGACGAGGAAAAGACCCTATATATGGGAGATGATATTCCTGATTATGAGCTTTTAAAAACTGTTGGCTTAGCTTGTTGCCCTGCCGATGCAGCTGATGAAATAAAAGAAATTTCACTTTATGTTTCTTCAAAGAAAAGTGGAGAAGGCTGTGTGAGAGACATTACAGAGCAAGTACTTAGAGCAAAAGGATTATGGATGGACGATGATGCGTTTAACACCTAAAAACCTACAATATGAACACTAACATTCTAAAACTAATCCGCTGGAAAAATTTATTTATCATTGTACTCACAATGATTGCAATGCGATATGCAATTGCTCAAGCACTTTTTGCTTATTATAAAATTCCTCCTGCCTTTCCTGATATAGGCTTTATATTTCTTGTTCTTTCTGCAGTTTTTTTAGTTATGGCTGGAAATTTTATAAACGATTACTTTGATAGAAAAACTGATTTTATAAACAAACCCAAGAAAACTTTAGTAGCTTTCAAAGTTAGAAGACGACAATTAATTTCTTTAAATGTAGTTTTTAACCTACTTGGATTAATTTGTGGATTTATTGCTGCTTATTTTGCACATAAATTAACTCTAGGCATAATGTTTATTTTTATAGTTGCTGTTTTGTGGACTTATTCTGCCGAGCTAAAAAGAATTTTATTTATAGGCAATTTTAGCTTAGCTTTAATAATAGCTTTAATTCCGCTATCGGTTGCTCTTACTGAATATTTTGCTTTAGAACACTCCATAGCACAATGGGAAGAAAATAGCATAAGAGCAATAAAATCATCTGTTCAATTAATTATTGGCTTTTCAATTTTTGCTTTTTTATTCACTTATATTCGAGAATTAATAAAAGACTGCATAGAATATAACGGCGATTTAGAAACTGGAATTAAATCTTTTCCTACAGTTTTTGGAAAAAGAAAAACCGACTTTATTATTGCTGCATTAAGCTTAGTTGCCATAATTGCTATTATTCTTTGTTGGGAAGTTTATTTGTCAAAACTTTTGTTTTTCAGAAATCACATAATAGCTCCGTTTTATATTTATGCTTTTTTAGTGTTCCCAACAGCATTATTATTTCTTATTGCACTAACATTGAAAACGCCGAAAAAACATAAAACTATGCTTACTTTAATTAATTTAATAATTGTTTTTGGTATTTTATTTAGCTTTATATTAAGCTCAATAGTTTATGGAAAAATTTAATTTTGTAAAACCCGACTACACTATATTACTTGCTTCTGGCAGTCCGCGTCGCCAAGAACTTATTTCTAAATTTAATTTCAATTTAAAAATTGTAAAAGCCCCTGAAAATAAAGAAATTATTCCCGATAATGTTTTTCGCGAAAATATTGCCATTCATCTTGCAAAAGAAAAATCTCTAAATTATAAAGGATTAAAAGAAAACGAAATTCTTGTTACTGCCGACACCATAGTTTGGAAAGACAATAAAATTTTAGGGAAGCCTAAAGACAAAGAAGAAGCTATTGAAATGCTTGAATTTTTAAGTGGCGTTGAGCATTTTGTTTTCACAGGTGTTTGCCTTCGCTCAATAAATAAAACCAAGAGTTTTTTTGCAGAAACTAAAGTAAAGTTTTCTAAACTAAGCAAAGCCGAAATTTTATATTATATCGAAAATTATAAGCCTTACGATAAAGCTGGAGCATACGGCATTCAAGAGTGGATTGGCATGATTGCAGTTGAATATATTGAAGGTTCATTCTATAATGTAATGGGTTTGCCCGTGCAGAAACTTTATAAGGAAATTATGGAGTTTTAATTGAACAAAAAAAACTCTGTTTTTTTTAGTTTTTAGTGTTGAGTTTTTAGTTTTTAGTAGTGAGTTTTTAAAAACTTCACAATGATAGAGAGAATTTCTTTAGTGCAGGGGCTGTATATACTTGCTTCGCAGAGTTCGCAAGCTCACTCTGTTTGCTAGGTTTATACCGATTTGATTTATACATTAGTCCAACATGTGCCTGAAAAAATATAATCATATGCGCAAATAGATATAACTTCTGTAGGAGAAAGTAGAGATGTTATTTGTGTTATATATTCTTTTAGTGCGTCTAATGTCAAAAATAACCTATTGCTAAAATCTCGTTTGAATTTAGCCCAAACCTTCTCGGCTGGATTTAGTTCTGGCGAGTAAGGTGGCAGAAAAATAAGAATTATATTATCAGGTATCACTAACTTTTTAGCTTTATGAAATGCCCCATTGTCAAGAACCATTATTTTTAGTTCGTTTGCATTAATTTTAGAAAATTCATTTAAGAAAATCTGAAATGTATCACTATTACAAACAGGCATTTCAAGAAGAAAGTTATCTCCGTTAATAGGTGAAAAAGCTCCAAAAAGGTAAAGTGATTTAAAGACCTGATGGAATGGACAGATAGGTTTTATTCCTTTAGCTGTCAAAGCTTTCCCATTCCTAGTAAAAAGTCCAAATCGACTTTCATCTTGAAAAAAAAGATTTACTTTTTCGTATCTGTCTTCTTTAGTTTTGATTGCTTCGATGCAGATTTGACTGAAGTTTTTTTTAAAGCCTCAACTGCCTCCATATCTTTTCTGATATGACTTTTTCTAGCAACTTTTATTCCAGAACCAAACTCTCTAACACAGTATTTATAAAGTGTGTTGTAGTTTATTTTTTTATTAAGTTCTTTTTCAACCCACGCATGTAATTCTGTATAGCCACGAATACCATTTGAAGGATTGTTTAATAAATCTTCGATTTTATCTCTTTCTTCAGCGGTTATCAGCGAAGGTTTATAACCAATTTTTTTGTGGGAAAGCAGTAAGTCTATTCCGCCTTTCAAATATTGAGTACGCCATGTTTGAATGCTATTGTGACTTACGCCAACAAGATCCGCCAAATCTCGCTTTGAGATACCTGTTGCTTCATGTTTCTTTATTTCTATCAACATCTTGATACGGGGAGACATGAATAAAGAACTAGACTTGAGTAATTTACGTAAAAACTTGATGTCTTCTTTTACTATTACAATTTTAGGTGCTGCCATATTGATTTATATTTTTCTCCAAAATTACAAAACAAAAATGAAACCACCAAATTTTTGGGCAAAAATATTGTTCAAAAGGGTATTACACAATTTGTTAAAACCTGTTAACAAACGTTGATAAGTTGTTAATAAGTTTTATTAAATTTAGTTGCATTAAAATGGTTTTGTGTTTACATTTGATAACTTAAATTAAGTATTAATTAAAAAATTAAAGAGCAATGAAAACAAAACTGATTTTATTTGCAATATCCCTAACAATTAGTGGATTTATTGTAGCACAATCATCTAATGTGCAAATTATGGACATTATCGTATCTCCCGTTACGGTGATAGATACAAGTACTAATCTTCCCATGCAAACCAATGGAGAAAACCTTGCCATCTTATGCAAGACCAATGATTTAGCATCAGTAGAAAATGTAACAATTTTATTTGGCACAAGCGAAAATCTTGGAGACGTTATTACCGTAAATGCAGAAATTGTAGAAAATGATGGCACATATTATCTTTCTATTGGTAATGAAATGCAAAAACTGCAAGAAAACGTAATTTCTGCAACAATTGAGTTGTTGCAACAGCAATTAGAAGCATACAATTTCATTACAATGTATGTAATTGATAATGCAGAGCAACAAAGTAATCATTTAGTATTCACCAAATAATTTTAAAATCATGAAAAAAATATTTTTACATATTATATTAATGGTGATTACTGCAACAGTTTATTGCCAAAATGTTTATGTTGTAACTAAAACAACAGACCCCAACCCTTTCGAACACAAATTTGATAATATTGATAGCCTTTGCGACCCTGAAATTTATGGAACTTTGCAATGGGCTATTAACAAAGTGAATAGCAATAGTGGCGATAGCAGAATTGAGTTTAACATTCCTGGAGCTGGACCTCACGAAATTATTTTGAATTACTATTTACCACAAATTAAAAATGCTACAATAATTGATGGAAGTACTCAAAATGGTTATAGTTATGGTAACCCACAAATTATTATCAATGCACAACATAAACACAATTCTATTTTTGATGTTTACAGTACTAACATAACAATCAAAGGTTTAAAACTGACTTCTTTTGCTCAAAATGGAATTTTATTGCATGATTGTTCTAACTCGTTAGTTTTCGAAAACATAATTTACAATTATTCGACTACCTCGTCAAAAACTTCATACTCTGGATTATTTATTAATGGTTGTCAAAATGTTGAAGTATATGGTAATAATATTGAAGTTGCTCTTGACGAAACTGTTGACCCAGTAACAAAATCATATGGAATTTATTTATCAAAATCTGTTAATTGCACTATTGGTGGAACTGATGTAAGCATGACAAACACTATTAAAAATTGTAGAAACTATGGAGTTTTCTCAAGAAGTTCGCAACAAATAAAAATTTCTGGAAATATAATCTTTGACAGCGAAAAAGCAATATATTTAGATGCTTCAAACGACAATATACAGCCACCAGAAATTAGCGAATACAGCAATGGCATTCTTTCAGGATCATCTTTACCTCATAGTACAATAGAAATTTTTGGAAGTACTGGGGCTGAAAATGTAAATGAGTATTTGGAGAGTGTGATTGCTGATGAGAATGGGGATTGGGGAGTTGATATTTCTTCAGAATTGAAATATTTCATTTCTACACAAACCTCATCTTTAAACAACACTTCTATGTTGTCGAATTCTTTTATTAATCCACGAACAACACAACTACTAGCAATGTTTCAAAATGCAGATTCTGTTGATCTTGACGACTTTTTGTACGCTAAAAAAATCAATGGTGCAATAAAATATCAATTTAATGTTATGCAAGTTGATTCTGGAGTTAACCAAATAATAACAAAAGACGTGAATTTCATTAGTTTACTCGAACTTGAAAACAATGAAGCTTATTATGATAAAGAGTATAAAATAAAAGTGAGGGCAATTTTTGAGAATGATACTGCGGAATGGGGTAATATATCTACATTAAAAACTATTGAAAATCAAATATATGAATATGGAAAAATAATATTAAGAACAAATCAAGGTGCTGATGGTATAATAAGTCCATATAATAATGAAGGAGAAATTGTACCAGTATTTACAGAAGGTTTTGCAGAAATAAATCAGCACTTAAATGTTAGCAAAATTGAAAGAACATTTGGCTTACTTCTATCTAAATTGCCTGATTTATATAATATTTATACTATAGAGTTCGAACAGAGTTTTTCAACTGACAGTATTTTGACCTATTTTAATGATACTATCAATTTTCAATATGTTGAAAGAGTACCTATTTTTAAAATCTTAGCAACTGGTGACGACCCAAGTTTTCAAGATAACACACAATGGCATCTGCTACAGGAGCATCTTAATGCTATGGAAACTTGGGCTGAACTACCTGATAACAATAACTTTGTTACAATTGCCATAGTTGATGATGCCGTTAGATTAGATCATATAGATTTAGCTGACAATATTTATATTGACACAAGAGAGCTAAGCCCTGAGGTAGTTAATGACATATTAACTTACTATGATTATAATGATAATAACTTCATTGATGCTAATGAATTTGTTGCTTACTGTAAATCAATTTATACACCGATTAATAATTTAGTTGATGTATATACTTATCGAGATTACTTGCCAACAATTTATACTAACACCGATGGTAATGGCAATAGCATTAACGATGATATTTTTGGTTATGATGTAGCTGATGAAGATTTACTTGCACAACCAGTAATTTATGATTTTGGAACAAATTTTTTCCATGGTACTCATGTTGCAGGTATAGCAGCAGGTGTTACTAGCAATGCAGAAGGAATAGCATCATTGTCAAATAATAAGGCTAGAATAATTCCTGTAAAAATTAAAAAAAATAACAACACAAATCCTTTATCCTTTAATGCACCATATGAGGGTATAATGTATGCAATTTCAGTAAATTCAGATATAGTAAATTTGTCAATAGGTGTAAATCCTGATGTTGTTGACAAATGCTTTAAAAAATCTTATTTTTCATCAGCTTTTAATAATCTTGGAATAGTATTTATTGCTGCAAGTGGTAATACTGCTTCTGGGTTAGAACCGCCTTCATATTTTGAAAACGTAGTTTCGGTTGGTGCAACTAATCAGAACAAATTAGTATCTGAATTTTCAAATTTTGGACCTGGTCTTGATTTTTTTGCTCCAGGCTCTGATATTTACAGCACATCAAGCAGTAATTCTGCTCCTTACAAGTTGCACTCAGGTACTTCTATGGCATGTCCTCAAGTTACTGCATTATGGGCACTTTTAAAGTCAATTAACCCTAATGCAACTTTTGATGAAATATACAATTGCATTGCATCAACTTGCATTATTCCTGAAAACTGGTACACAGATTGTAACCAAGCACCTGGTAATATGCCATGGTCTAACAATGTTAGCAAGCACGGTATAATAAACCCCAAAAATGCTGTTTTATATTTTAACCAACTTTCACCAGTTGCAATGTTCGAATATTTGGAAAGTTCTTTTTGCCCTGGACCTAATATCGAGTATCACTTCTATTCTACCTCAAGTGGTGGTCCAATCACATCAGACATGGGGGTTTTATGGTCATGTGAGCAAGAAGGAGTTCAATTTAGTTCTCCAAATGATTTAAACACTAATATTTCCTTCCTTTATGAAGATACTTGTACGATTGTATTTACTATTTATGATACAACAACAAACGAAATAAAAAGTCAGTATAAAGAAGATATAATCGTGAGTTTACCAAGTGTAGAAATAAATAACACAGATAACTTTAGGTCATGCAAAGGTTTTGAGGTTTCAGTATTTTTAACTTTTTCAGGCACTCCTCCATTTAAATTTACTTATACTTATGATGGTGTGTATCATCATGAGATTGATAATGTACAAACTCACGATTATACATTATTTATAAGTGGTTCAGAAGAATTAAACACAGGTTCATATGAATTAAAGATATTAAAAGTTGGGGACAACTTCTGTATCAATGACGAAGAAACTTTCGCCACTCCATTCCAAATCATTGATTGCGACTTATGCTCAAAAAAACACAACAGTATTATTACTTGGCAAAAAGGTCGGTTCCTATTTAATAACGATTTTGTAGGACAATACTCATCACAAGATCCAACTGCATATGCTGAGTCATCTTGTGCTATTACAAATGAAAATCAAGAGCCTTTGTTATTAATGAAAGGAGACAATATTTATAACATTTGGTCAACAAATTATGTAAATATTACTGAAGAATTTTATGAACAATCATCAACTTTTGGAGAATCTTCAAAAGAAGGCAACTTAATTTTACCGCACGATACTGGAAATCCAGATTTATATTACGCTTTAGTAGTTGCTGATAACGGTAGTCCGTTCACCGAATCTTTACGATATTATATAATTGATGTAAAAGACCCTGATAGCATGTTGTTTGTAAATACAGAAACCGTTTCAAATTTTGATGAAGAGATAATAGTTGCTTGTGAAATAAGCGATAACTATGGCTACTGGATTTTAACAAATACCAAACCCCTAGAACCCTCAACAATAAGTTCTAATATATTAAACCTCTATAAATTGCAAAATAATGACTTAAAATTTGTTGGAACAATTAATATCGAATATTATAACACTTTTTCCCACATGTGTTTTAGCCCAAATATGAATTTATTAACAATTCAAGAAGAACAATATAAAACAAGTATTTACAAATTCAATAGAGAGCTAAATTGTCCTATCGAGAACCGGTTGAATTTGCTTAGAACAATTGATCACACTAATATTGCATTTTTTCCCAAATTTTACGAATTTTCTCCTAATAGCAAATTATTATACACTACAGGCGGTGGAAAGTTATTACAATTCGAGATATATGATTATGGAAATGATGAGCCGTCACATACTATTGGTGAATTTTTTTCAAATATGAGATTAGGTTTGGATAATAGATTGTATATTGGCAGATATACAAATAATAGTATTGCCCTTATTGGAAATCCGAATGGAGCCGGAGCATCTTGTTCGTATAACAACAATTACCAACCTACAGAAGCATTAACTACAAATTTATCCCGAAAAACTGCCGAAATCCCATTTAAGTTTGATATAGTTGAAGAAGAAACGTCAGGTTGCCAAGTTAATTTAGTCATAGATAATTTAACAGGATATGAACCTTTTACATATTTATGGAATGATAATTCTACTAATAATTATTTAAATAATGTCGGACTTGGCGAGTATTCTGTTACAATAACTGACACACATGGTTGTACGCTTGACCAAACTTATAATGTAACGAGTTTAAATTATCCATTATGTAACATTGATTTAACTAATAATGTATGTTTTGGAACTACAAACACAGGAAGTGTTGTTTTTAGCATAACAGACGGGACAGCTCCTTATGTGGTTGAATTACTTGTTGCAGGAACTGTTATAGAAACACAGTATTTTGATGCTGCTGGTTCTTATTCTTTTGTAAATATTGAAGTTAATAATTATTCAATTAGAGTTACAGATAATATTGGATGTCAAAACGAAGTGTTCTTTACAATAGGTCTTGCGAATGAGATGGAACTTACATTTTCTCTAATTAATATGCCATGTGAAAATTCGTCAAATGGATCTGCATCTGTTGATGTTCAGTTTGGAGAAAGTCCTTATACTTATATTTGGTCTAACGGTGAAACAACACAAACAGCAATTTCATTAACAGCAGGTAATCATACAGTAACTGTTGTTGATAACAATAATTGTTCTATTATAGGAAATGTAAATATGCCTGCTCACCCTACACCTACTCTTACACTTTCTGCTAATCCTGCTACAATTTATTCCGGAGAAACTTCAACATTAACTGCTGAAATTAGTGGTGGAACTCCTACTTATTCTTATGCATGGACACCTAATTTGCCAAATCAAGCGACCAATAATGTTACACCTATTACAACAACAACATATACTTTAACAGTTACTGACACACATGGTTGTACTAGTTCAGATGCAACAACTGTCGTAGTTGAAAATATGGGATTAATAGCTACCTATAACAACCCTGTTTGTCAATACACTCAGTTGCAACTATTTGCTCAACCAGATGGACTAGATTACCTTTGGACTGGACCTAATGGTTTTACAAGTAACGAACAAAACCCTATAGTAACAACATCTGCAAACATGTCAAACACAGGAACTTATACACTAACAGCAACTACTCCAAATGAATATAGCAATACCATAAGTATTGAGGTGGAAATACATTCAGTCCCAGAAGTTGCTATTGGAGGAAATCCAACAGTTTGTGAAGGGAATACATTAGCATTAATAGGTGGAATTGATGGCTTAGCTGAATACCATTGGACAGGACCAAATGGTTTTGTAAGCAATTTGCAAAATCCAATAGTTTCAACTAACGCAAGCACAGACATGGAAGGAAATTACATATTAACAGTAACAAACGAATTTGGCTGTACTGCTTCTGCTGTTTCAAATGTTGAAGTTATGCCAATCCCACACAATGCTGAGTTCTCTTTACCTTCATGTATTTATATTGATAACAATTATTTATTTACTAATCTTGGTAATAATGACGATAGTTTTGAATATACATGGGATTTTGGCGATGAAACAATATCAAACCAAGCTTCGCCTAATCATACTTTTCTAAACCAAGGATACCACTGCATAACACTTACTGTAGAAAACCAATGCGGTATTTCAAGCTATACACCACCAAAACCTGTGTTCTTGTATCCAAATATTTGCTCATGTGAAGAAGAGTACAATTCTCCTATAGACAGAACAATTACAGGCACAGAAGCAGTCTCATGGGATGATTCTTGGAGTCCAGTTAAAAAAGACATCATTATTGAATCTGGTGCCAAGTTAACTATTGATGGTCAAACTATTCAATTTGGACCAGAAGGAAGAATAATTGTAAAGCCAAAAGGTGAGTTATTTATTAATAATTCTTCTACTCTTCAAGGGCTAGAATCTTGCAACAATATGTGGCAAGGAATAGAAGTATGGGGTAACCCCATGTACGAGTCTGAAAGCAGTGAGCAAGGACGCGTTAAAGTAGCTGCTGGAGAAAACAAAATAAAAGATGCTCATATTGGTATCTTGGTAGGAGCAAGAAATATGGATAATATTTGTGATTTTGATTTATTATCAGCTTTTAATTCTGAGTACTCAGGTGGATATATTGGGAATAAGCAAAGTTTGAATTTCATTAACAATGGTATAGGTATTAAATTATTAAAAAAATATCCAGGAGGATATCCAGGAACAGGCACGGATGGCGCTTATCAAATGATGTCTTTTGAAACAGAAAGTGGAGGCTTACTTGACCTTAATTACAATTCAGTTTCTGGAGCTAGTCCTTATCCAAACATACACAACCCATGGGCTGGTAAGGCAAATAGTTTACAAAGAACTGATGCAGGCATATGGATGGAAGGCATAAAATTTTATAAATTATATAATAGCAAATTTACAAATGTTCAATATGGAATTCTAGCGTATAACTCATGTCTCAATGTTATCAAAACTAATTTCGACAATGCTGTTTATGGAGTCCGAATTGAAAATTCAAATTCAGAACTTAATAGTGGATACAACATCGAAGGCTGTGAATTTAAAAATATTATTGGAACTGGTGACGACGCTTTAGAAGATTTTACTAGTGCTGGTATTTTTATCAACAGTAGCTTAAATACCGAAATACATGGAAATATATTCGGCATAGAAGAATCTCCACAATCAGAAAACAATATTGGAATATTTACTTTAAATTCATTATCAATGAATATTTATCAAAATAAGTTTAAAAATATGAAAAAAGGAATTTTTACGAGTAATATAATCATAACATCAATTTTCCCTTTAATGGTGGATACCGACCTCCCTACTAATAAAATTGGTGCTGGGCTTAAGACTTATTATGATATTACTGGGCTTGAAAATTGGGACGGAAACTCATTTGAAAAGTGCAATACTAGTGTTTATACATTTTTATTTAACACAAATCTTATTCTAAAATGTAATAATTGTAAAAATGATGATGTAAATCTTGGAGCATATTATGTTAATTTTAAAAATGAAGGATTTATGGCAAATATTGGAGCACCACCACAACAGCAATCTACTGCATTTTACAATTCCAAACGACCAGGAGGCAATGAATTCACACCAGATTATCCTTTTTATAATGGTTTTTATAAAACTATTATGTCTAATACTGAATATGAATATTATGCTCATCAGGGTCCATCTAAAGTTATTCCAACTTCTCATAATGAAAGTGAAATTGATATGTCAAATCATATACATACTTCTACACAGCAAAAACCAGCTAATAATATCGCATGTCCACCACCTATATATCTCATTTCATTTCCGGTATCTTTACCATTAGTCATAGTAGAACCTAATGGTGCTAAAAATTATCCATATAAATATCTTGACAGTTTGAAAAATAATATTGATAGCTTGTCGTTTGTTAGAGAAGATATAAGACAAAACTTAGATAATGGTAAAACTCAAGAATTATTAAATGATATTTATGGTAATATGTCAAACGGTAGATTAAAGAATAAACTTATTGCTAACTCACCATTATCTGATACTGTTTTATATGCTTTAATGTCTGAATATCCTCTTTCACATGGTAATTTTAAAAATGTAATGACTATTAATCTACCTGTTAGCAAAAATCTCACTTCATTATTTTATAATGTTATGGCTCAAATACCCCAAGGAATTTCAAAACAACTAATTCCACTACAAGGGGTTAACTTTAATTATCAAAATATTACTTCCCTTAACAGAGAGATAGAACATTTGAATTTAGAAAGAGGTTTTGTTCTAAATCAATTGTTAAATCGTCTTACAGACAGTGTTAACAACAGAAGAGATGATGCCTTATTGTTACTAGAACTTGAAAACACAGACTGGGCAAAAGCAACTCTTGTTGCATCATATATTGAAGATGGACAATATAGTCATGCAAGAGAAAAATTGTTACAAATACAATCAAATGACCCTTTAGCACAAGACTTTATTGATTACCAAAATATGATGCTTGATATTTACGAAGATAATAGAACTGTTTATCAAATGGATAGCACTGAAATTGCTTTTATTCGAGAATTAGCATATAAATGTCCCGCTGGTATAGCTTCAACAAATGCACAGGCTATTTTATCTTTGTTATATCGTGAAAATGTACCTATCTGCCCAACGATGGTAGGAACAAAGAGTATTCGTATTAACAACAATAACAACATAAATGATGATAAGTATAATAAACCTATTTTAGATATTATTCTTGGAGATAATTATCCTGATCCTGCAAGCGATTACACAATAATCCCATATTATTTGCCTGAAGATACTGATGGAATTATGGAAATTTATGATGCTATGGGTAAAGTTATTGCTATATATAATCTATACCAAGGCGACAATCAATTAAATATTGACACAAAAAATTTACGTCCAGGTATTTATACTTACACTTTAATAACAAAAGAACATGGAACAATAAGCAAAAAGTTTATTATTTATAAATAAATTCAATAAATTAATTAATTTTGAAACAAGACAATTAAATTAAAAGTTTTATGGTAAAATCAAAACATTTAACACTTATAATATTCTTTTTATCCCTTATAAAAATAGCATATTCTCAATCGTGGCACACTTATTTTGGCGATACAATTTGGGATGGAAATTTGGATATGCAAGGTCTTTATATTGATGGAAATTCTTTTATTATAACAGGTGGATTTAGAAATATTGGCAATGAGCCAATTAGACTAATGGCTAAATGGACTGATTATCAATGGTTAGGCTATAATCTTTCTGCTTCTACACATGGTTGGCCCACTTGTTTTGCAAACTATAAAAACAAACTATATACAGGATCTTCAAATACTTGGGCACCAAATGGAAATCTTTATAATAACTTTGTAATCTGGGATGGTGTTCAATGGTTACCGGCTAATCCACCAATAGGTGGTACTATTATTGGTTTAAAAGTAATAAATGATAGCTTATTTGCAGTAGGAAATTGTGAATTTGGAGCCAAAGTATTGGTAACCGATGGGAACACATGGGAATATTTGGAAAATATAGAAGCAAATCATGCTGCCAGTATTATTGAGTACAATGGTGAATTGCTTGTTGGTACAAATTATGGATTATGGAAAAGGGTTGGGTATGATACTTGGCAACAATTTCCTGGTACACCACAAGGCTGGGTAAATGCAATGCTTGTAGATAGTATAAATAATTTTTTATACACAGGAGGTTCATTTTTTTATGTAGGAGATACTATTGAATCTCACTGCATTGCAAAATATGATGGATTTCAATGGTATCCATTAGAAATGGGTGTTATGGGAGATGTTTGGCGTGGAGTTATGGAAATGTATAGAGGTGATTTATATTTTGGCGGATTTATGAATGTTACAGTAATAGATACAACATGGATTAATTTTATTGGACGATGGGATGGCGAAAAAATACACTCGGTTGGTGGTGGCACATCTGGAGTTGTTTATGGATTAAAAGTTTTTCAAGATACACTAATAGTAGTTGGAAATTATACTTATGTAAATGTTTTAAACGGTGATTCAATACATAGCCAAGGTATGGCAAAATGGTATATGCCACCAGCAAACGATTGTAAGTACTTGCAACCTGTTCTACATGCTTGGCAACAAACAGGAGTGTCTGAAAATGAGTTTTATTTAGTTAATGGACAAGCAATAGTAAACTTCTACAACAATAATGCTTATGCAGATTCTTGGCAATGGGATTTTGGTGATGGTGTTTCAACTAGCAATGAAAGATGTCCTACTCATACTTTTAATTATCCCGGAACATATAATGTGCAACTTACTGTTACGGATGGACAATGTATAAAAACTATAGAAAAAGAAATTAAAATCCTACTAATCACAAATGTATCGGAAGAATTAAAACAAAATACCTTAAATATTTTTCCTAATCCAGCAAGTGAAAAAATAAATATTGAATGTTTTGTCCCCGAAAACTATGACAGTGCTTCTATACAAATCATATTACCAACAGGGCAAGCAATAAAATCAATAGCTTTAAATAAAGGTGAAAATAAAATAAATATTTCTAGTTCAAACTGGAATTATGATTTTGCAATTGTAAATTTGATTTTTAATAATGAAATAGTTCAATCAAAAAAAATACTGATAAAAAAATGATGTTAAAGAAAAACTTATATATTATATTTATTATTATATTATTTAATAATATTGCAAATGCTCAACTAGATGCACCAAATTTAATTAATACGTTTGTTCCAAACCCATGTACTATGTCTTTGCCATTTTCACCAGTTTCTGGTGCCGAAAAATATCATGTACAGATATCTACTTCTTCAGACTTCGACTCCGAAATTATAAATGATACAACCTATATTACAAATTATTATTTGCCTATACTCAAATATTCTACTCTCTATTTTGTAAGAATAAGAGCCATAAACTCAACCGACACTTCTTTATGGAGTAACACTGTTAGCAACACCACTGCTTCGCGTGGAACAGTAAGCGTTCAACAAACCACAAATGGTAATCACATTGCAATAGAAACTCGTAACACATGTGCTCTTGAGTGCTGGTGGGAAGTTGACACAACACAAACATTTGACTCTCCAATTTTAAGAAGAGACACTACATATTCTGATCACAATATTACTATTGAAACACCATATTACTTTTGCACAAACTATTATATTAGAAATAAAGCCAGAACAGTAGTTGATACAACCCCAAATTGGTCTCATCATCAATGGAATTATATAAATATCCCTTGTTCGCCGACATTAGTTTCTCCAAATAATTTTAATTTTACAAATTCAATTAGCAACTTAAAAATAGAAAGATATAATCAACCTTTGCGTTATGTTTTTGAGCTAGATACAACTTTAGCTTTTACAAATCCAAGAGAATTTGAAATTGCAGAAACTGATAATTCTGATATAGTTTCAGTTGGAGATTTTTACTTTGAAAAACAACATTACTGGCGTGCAAGAGCTATAAACTCTATTGACACATCAGATTGGTCATCTGTGTTTACGTTTAGTATGTGCGGTGTTCACCAAATTTCACCTTTAAATCAAGCAACAAATATTAGTACTAATGCAAGTATTAGTGTTTTGTCAATTGGCAATATAATTGGCTATATTTTTGAGCTTGATACTGTCCCAGATTTTTCTTCTAATTTATATATGCAGTATGAAACACCAAATTCAGCAGTAAATTTACAAAACTTATTATTTGGCACAACTTATTACTGGCGAGTAAGAGCATATCACTCTTTGGACACTTCTAATTATACACCTGTAAGAAGTTTTACCACAGTTACAGCCCCAGCACTGATTAGCCCAGAAGATTTATCTGCAAATCAAAACTTAATAATAAACTTAAAAGCGAAATTTCTATCTGGCATTACAAAATACCAATATCAACTATCACAAAACCCTGAGTTTTTGCCAGAACAAACAGAAACTTTAGAACACAGTAATTATGCAAACATGGTTCAAACCGACTTATTGAAATTCAATACAAAATATTATTGGAAAGCAAGATACATAAATGAAAATGATACCTCAATTTGGAGTTCTGTATTTTCATTTGAAACTTTAATAAAACCACAACTTATAGAGCCAAGCAACCAAGCAACACAAGTTACAATAAATAATACAAAGTTGTACTGGCAAAACATTCAACATATTAACAGCTACACCATATGGATTAGTACTACACCTGATTACAACGAATACGAAGAATACTTGCAAATTTTTTATGGAAATATTATGTATTTAAACAATTTACTTCCAAACACAACTTATTATTGGAAAGTAAAAGCCACAAGTGCAACAGATGAATCTGAATGGTCAGAGACATGGTCATTTACAACAGAAAACACAACTAAAGCAGATTTGTTTAATATTGACTACAAACTCCAAATCTTCCCCAACCCAAGTAATAACGATTTTTATGTAAAACTTTCACTGCCAAATTACCAAAATGCCGAAATTAAAATAGCCGGGCTAAACGGTCATCTACAATCTATAATTCCAATTACTAACGAAACCACCACAATCCCAACAAAAGGCTGGAAACCAGGAGTTTATATCTGCAATCTATTTGTAGATGGAGAATTGGTAAAAGTGGAGAAGTTGGTGTATGAATAAGTCAGTTAAAAGTTAAAAGTTGAAAGTCGAAAGCGATGCACTGAACGTAGTTGAAGTGTCGAAAGAGGCTGACGCATCTATTGCTTCGCAGAGTTCGCAAGCTCACTCTGCTTGCTCGGATTTAGCTACTATTAGCTCGCTCCCAACACCACTGATGCTCACTCAAGCACCCATGGCGCTCGCTCGGATTTGTAATCCGAGTGTTGCACATTACGCAACCGCACGGATTATAAATCCGCGCGAGCAGAGTAAATTGATTAAAGCTTCCCTAAATATTTCGACACATTTTCAAAAATTCTATTTTCCACATTTTCGCTTTTTGCTTTTTGGAATTTTTCGCCAGTAATTTTTTCAAAAAGTTCAATATATCTATCAGAAACACTATTTACAATTTCATCTGTCATTTCAGGAATTTGTTGTCCTGGCTTGCCTTGAAAGCCATTGTCCATTAGCCATTCTCTAACAAATTCTTTTGAAAGTTGTCTTTGGTTTTCGCCTTTATCAAAACGCTCTTGATAAGTGTCTTTGTAAAAATAACGCGAAGAATCTGGAGTATGAATTTCGTCAATTAAGTAAATTTTACCATCTTTTTTACCAAATTCATATTTTGTATCAACAAGTATTAAGCCCATTTTATCAGCTATTTCTTGTCCTCTTTTAAAAAGTTTCAAAGAATAATCTTCTAACTGCAAATAATCGCTTTCGCTAACCAAACCCGAAGAAATTATTTTATCGCGAGAAATATTTTCATCATGAGCACCTTGTTCTGCTTTTGTTGTGGGTGTTAAAATTGGTTTTTCAAAAGCTTGGTGTTCACGCATTCCTTCTGGGATTTTCACTCCACAAATTTCGCGAGCGCCATTTTTATATTCTCTCCACGAAGAACCTGTTAAATAAGCTCTAACAATCATTTCTACAGGAAAAGATTGGCAGTTCACACCAAGAGTTACCATAGGGTCTGGATTTGCAATTTTCCAATTAGGAACTATATCGGCAGTAGCATCTAAAAATTTAGAAGCAATTTGGTTTAAAACCTGCCCTTTAAAAGGAATTCCTTTTGGTAAAACCACATCAAAAGCTGAAATTCTATCGCTAACAACCATTACTAAAATGTCATCTCCAATAAAATACACATCTCTGACTTTTCCTTTATAAAAGCCTGTTTGATTTTTAAATTTAAAATTAGTTTTAGTTAGAGCTTTCATATTTTAATTTTTAATTAGTTATAAATTTTGTTTTTCACTTTTTTCGTATGCCTCAACAATTTTACCAACAATTCTATGGCGTATAATATCGTGCTTATCAAATTTCACGAAAGAAATTCCATCAATATTTTTTAAAATATTAAATGTTACAGGCAATCCAGAATCTGATTTTTTGGGTAAATCTATTTGTGTAATATCGCCTGTTACAATAAATTTAGAGTTCTCTCCCATTCTTGTCAAGAACATTTTCATTTGAGTATAAGTTGCATTTTGAGCCTCATCGAGAATAACAAAAGCATCGCTTAGAGTACGTCCACGCATAAAAGCAAGCGGAGCAATTTGAATAACTTTTTCTTCAATATATTTTTCTAATTTTCGGTAAGGAATCATATCCAACAGAGCATCGTAAAGAGGTTGAAGATATGGGTCAAGTTTTTCTCTAAGGTCGCCAGGCAAAAAACCAAGATTTTCGCCTGCTTCTACAGCTGGTCGAGAGAGAATAATTCTTTTTACTCGCAATTCCTTTAAAGATTGCACAGCAAGAGCAATAGCAGTATAAGTTTTTCCTGTTCCTGCAGGACCAACGGCAAAAAGCAAATCATTTTCTTTAAATTCTTCAACTAATTTTTTTTGATTTTTTGTACGTGCCTTAATTGGTTTTCCATTTACACTATAAAGCAAAACATCAGTTTCCATTTTTTGTTCTGCCACATGCTCATCACTAGAAATTATTTGCTTAATATCATCTACAGTTAAACGATTAAAATTATGATAATGATCAAGTATTGCTTGAAATTTTGTTTCAAAAAGTGCAATTTCATCTTTTTCGCCAGAAACTTTTAAAATATCACCTCGAACCATAATTTTTAAGCGAGGAAAAGCTTTGGTTATTTCAGATAAATTTACTTCTCTAAGTCCAAAAAACTTTGCTAAATCTTCAACATCTATTAAAATTTTTTTATCAGTCATTCATAAATTATTTATTGTGCAAAATAACACAAATATTCTGTTAAACATAAAGAAATTTAAAGATTTTTCAAAACCAGTTAAAAGTAAATAAAGTTTTTAGTTATGAGTTTTTAGTAGGTAAGTTATTAGTAGTACTTTAAATTCTTTTAATTTACTTCTAATTTTAAAATTCAAAATCTCTCATTTATCATTTTATTATCTTCATACTAAAACTTAACACTAAAAACTTTCGACTTTTAACTTTTAACTTTTAACTTTTAACTGACTTCAGTCTAAGCTTGGGATATAATCATTAGAAATCACCCTCATCTCTATCCTTCTATTTTGTTGATTTGCAACTACTTGTTGCTCAGGCGATAAACTTAAAATATAATCTTCGTTTAAGACTGCTCCTTTTGGCAAAAATGGATATTTTATATCAGGTTTTTCGATTATTTTAGGACGTGATTCTCCATATCCTTTAGCGACAAGTCTTCCGCTTGGGATACCTTTATTTGTAAAATATTCCACAACAGAATTTGCACGTTTTTGACTTAATTCCATATTAGATGCATCTGAACCAATCATATCTGTATGAGCTGAAAGTTCGATAACTAGATATGGGTTATCAACTAATATTCTTGCAATACTATCAAGAGTATGTTTTGAAGATTCTGTTAAATCCCAACGTCCAAATTCAAATTCGATATTTGGTATTTCAAAAGTTTTATTTAGAGATTCGAGTAAAATTTCATATTCAAAAACTTTATCGAACATTAATGAGTCTGTTGTAAAACGTGCTTTTCCATTAAAATACCCATCTTTTTGCACCATAAAGGCATAGTCAGTTTTTTGTTTTAATTTAAAACTAAATTTTCCTTTTCTTTCTTTATCTGCAAGTGATGTAGTATCTCTAAATATAGAACCGTCGCTTCCGAAAAGTGTAATTACGCAAGAATCGAGTATTTGTTCTGTATCTTTATCTTTAGTAATTCCCGATAGGCTAAATACTAATGGTGGTTTTTCAAACCAATAGATATCTTCTTGTCTCGAACCTTTTCTATCCGAAGTAAAAAAGCCTTTATCTTCATTTGAATAGTAATAAATTCCGAAATCGTTACCATTACTATTAAACGGTGGTTTCATATTTTCTGACGGCATCCATCTTCCTCTTTCATTCTTTTTAGAAACAAAAATATCTAGTCCGCCCATTGTTGGATGTTTTGTACTTGAATAGTAAAATGTTGAATCGTCTCGCATAAATGGAAAAAGTTCATCACCAGGTGTATTTATTGCTGGTCCCATATTTTTAGGTTGCGACCATGTTCCGCCTTCATTTTCACAATACCAAATATCGGCTCCTCCAAAGCCTCCTTGCAATCTACCCGAGAAATATATTGTGTTTCCATCTGGCGAAACAGTTGGGTGTCCTATAGAAAGTGAGTCAGCAACTAATCCTAAATTTGTTGGGTTCATCCACTCTCCGTCAACTTTTTGTGCCTCATAAATTTGACATCCCACCTTTTTACCTTTTTCAGCTTTACATGCAGTATAATAAAACTTTCGTCCTCCTTCTGCGAGTGTTGGTGTTCCTTCATCAAAAGGCGTGTTTAAAGAATCTAATGGCACTGGATCTGACCATTTTTGTTTTCTATCAAACTTAGAGACAAACAAATCTGAAAATTTTTCGCCTGTGATAAAGCTTGTTTTTTTTCCTTTTGCCTCATCTCTATTAGAACTAAAATAAACATGGTCGTAGCCACCTTTTTCATCAACCGTAGGCGAAAAATCATTTCGTTTAGAGTTAAATTCTTTCATTCTTTCCACCTTAAAACGCGTAGCTTGTTCGCTCCACATTTTTGCAAGATTTGCCGACTCCACTCCTTTTTGAGCAACAGTATCGTTTGGATCCATTTCCAAAACATCTTGATAAATAGCTATTGCCTCATCGTAAGTACCTTCTTGAATTTGAATTTCTGCCAATCTAATTTTAGAATCAATTTCAAGTTCTCTAACTTTAACTGTTCGTTTATAATTACTTCTTGCTTTTTTGTAATCTCCAAGACTAAAATAACAATCTCCTATTTTAAAATACAATTCATTTTTTGCACTTTTATTTTTTTCTTTCCTTAAAATTTTGGTGTATTCGGTTATTGCTCTAAAATATTCCCCAGCTTCGTAAATTTCGTCTGCTCTTCTTAGCCTTTTATCTTGAGCATAAATAACAGATATACAAAGTAAGGCTAGAATAAAAAGCAATATTTTTCGAAAAAAACTCATTATAATATTATAAATTAAAATACATTAAACGTTAAAAAAGCATTTTTATTTTGTGAGTGCAAAAATAATTAATTAAAATCGATATCTGCATAATTTCGTATGTACTTGATTTTACTTATCTGGATTGATTAAATAAAGAGTTCCAACAACTACTCCAGAGACGAACACTCCGCCAAGAGTACCAATAAGAGTATTTTTAAATATTTTTTTACGTCCTACATTTTGATAACCATATACAAACCACTCGTCATCAGCAGCTTGAGGATAATGATTTGTTACATAAGATTTTGGAGGTTTTACAAAAGCCATTGTTACAGAATACCCCACAGGAATTAATAAACGCGTAAACGGATCTAACGGAATAAACATTGACGCACTCCCTATTAATAAACCGCCAACAGTTGCAAGCCAAGGTTTATATTCTTTAATTGCGAGCTGACGAGCGTTTACCACAACCGACATTTGTTCAACAGAAAATTCTTCATGATCAATTGGATAGTAAAAAATACTATCTTTTCCATCTATACTTAATGAATAAACAGACTCGCAATCAATATATGATGTTTTTACTTTTCCATTAGGTTTTGTAAAAGTAAACTCCATATATTCAACTCCTTCATCTGATCGAAATACGTAGGAGTCTAAGGTTTTTTGTTGTCCATTTAATAAACTTAGATTAATTTGCGAATAAAGATTTAAACTCAAAATAATCAAACAAACATTTAATATAATTAGTCGCATAATTTTGATTTTCAAAAAAGCAAAATTATAATTTTTTTGTAATTAAAAAAATACTAAATAAATTATATTATAAAACACGCAAGTTGATTTAGTTTTTTCGGAAATTATTTTTAATTTTGCCTTAATTTAAAATTTAAAGTTATTAGTAATATAAAATTATAATAAAAATGATAAAAGAAAAATTTGTTTCTCGCCATCTAGGACCACGCGAAAGCGAATACCAAGAAATGTTGAAAAAAGTTGGTGTTTCATCTTTAGATCAACTAATTGATGAAGTTGTTCCAAAAGATATTCGTTTGCCTAAAAAACTTGTCTTAGATCCAGCTTTAACCGAGTATGAATATTTGAATAAAATTAAAGAAATTGCTTCGAAAAATAAAATTTACAGATCATTTATTGGTATGGGTTATTATGGAACTGCTACTCCTTCTGTGATTTTAAGAAATATTTTCGAAAATCCAGGTTGGTACACTTCCTACACTCCTTATCAAGCAGAAATTTCTCAAGGTCGTTTAGAGGCATTATTAAATTTTCAAACTGTTTTGACCGAGCTTACAGGTTTAGAAATAACAAATTCTTCACTTTTAGACGAAGCTACTGCTGCTGCTGAAGCAATGAGCATGATGTTAGAAAATCGTTCGCGTCAAGCAGTGAAAGACAATAAAAATGTTTTATTTGTTGACGAAAATATTTTTCCACAAACTTTAGATGTAATTAAATTAAGAGCCGAACCTATTGGCGTAGAAGTTGTTGTTGGAAATTTCAAAGAAGCTAATCTTTGTAATAAAACCTTTGGTGCAATAGTTCAATATCCTGCATCTGATGGAAAAATTAATGATTATACAGAATTTACTAACAAAGCCCACGAATCAGAAATTCTCGTTTGTGCAGCTGTTGACGTGATGGCTTTGGTACTTTTAAAATCGCCTGCTTCTTGGGGAGCTGATATTGCTGTTGGCTCTACTCAACGCTTCGGTATTCCTATGGGATATGGTGGTCCTCATGCAGGTTTCCTTTCTACTCACGACAAATACAAACGCAGCATGCCAGGTAGAATTATTGGAATTAGCATAGATAAACACGGAAACCAAGCATTAAGAATGGCTTTACAAACTCGCGAACAACATATAAAACGTGAAAAAGCAACTTCAAACATTTGTACTGCTCAAGCTCTATTAGCTACAATGGCAGGAATGTATGTTGTTTATCACGGTGCAGAAGGAATGAAAAGAATTGCTAACAACATTAACAAAGCTGCTAGATTTTTAGCTGTTGAACTTGAAAAATTAGGTTATAAATTAAAACATAAAGAATTTTTCGACACCATTTTTGTTGAAATTCCTGAAGGTCTAAAATCTAAAGATATTCAAGCTATTGCTTTAAAAAACAAAATGAACTTTAGATATTGTTGCGAAAAATATGTTGGAATTTCTACTGACGAATTAATTTCTGTTGAAGAAATCAATACAATTCTAAGAATTTTTGCAACAGCTAATAAAAAAGATTACCGCCCAGTTGAAAAAATTGAAGATTTCAAAGGTTTTGAATTAAAATTCAAACGAGAAGACAATATTTTCCAACACAAAATTTACAACTCATACAACAGCGAAAGCGAAATGATGCGTTATATCAAAAGATTAGAAAATCGTGATATAGCACTTA
>Ga0208694_1001278_pt1 | contig 31702 bp, 24 predicted proteins | sample AD_UKC078_MetaG_FD_184442 | JGI IMG/M metagenome (GOLD analysis project Ga0208694, IMG submission 184442) | Active sludge microbial communities of municipal wastewater-treating anaerobic digesters from USA - AD_UKC078_MetaG (SPAdes) (version 2) | ecosystem: Engineered > Bioreactor > Anaerobic >...
GGGATGATCTCATCCGGCAGCAAGCCCATCTCGGCGGCCAGGTCAGCGACCGGGCGCAGGTTCTGTTCAGCGGCTTCGGCGATTTCCCAATCGGCGAGTTGTATTGGATCGTAATTGACTCTGGTGTTGGTCATAGTTTAGTCATCCTCCCTTTCAAAGAGGTCCGGTTGTCGATCAGGCATACGCAACCAGTTGGGAAGTTTTTCTAGTGTCATCATTGACAGCTCCCGAGGCTCGATTTTTTTTAGCCCTCCGCCGTATTGCCGTCCTGCAGTATCAACGTGCTCAGGGGGAATCGCATTCAAGCAGGCGAGAAGTTCTGTTTCGCGATCCGGTCGCCCCCTCAGCAGATCGGCCAGAAAAGGCTTCGGATAAAGGCAAATGAATCCGTTTGTAACAATACCCTTGGATCGATTGAGGAAAAACCTAACCGACTGCCCTGTTGTTGGTCTTGCGCGTCCCATATAGGAAATCAAATACCGGGGTGGGTCACGCTTTTCCTGCTGGTACCAAAGCTTCCGCATTTTGCATAGGCCGCCGGAAGGAACCCCGGTACGTTCCCCCTCCTGCAAATACTGGTATGCGCGGGGGAATCGGCGTTTCACCTCGTCAGGCGGGGCGTCAAGCGACAAGAGATAACGGCGTTTCTCAATTTCGGGTTCACCCTTATCGTCGGCATTGATGACCGTATCACGCAAAAAACGAGGTCCGGGCAACAACGGCGTTAAGGCTTCCCGTTCAATTCCGGTCTGCAAAACACGTTGCTCATCAAGGACAAAGAAACCGTTATTTCCTGTCGCAATGCCACGCGTCGACCGGAACAAATCACCGACTGTCACTCCGCAAGACACTCTCGTCTCGGTCGGCTCTTTGAAAATCCACTTTGAGGTCGGCGACAGTTCGGCACGTCGCCACTTCCGGCTAAAGCAAGAAGCACCGTATCGCCCCTCTGTCACTTCGACTTCGGCATCTGGAGGAGGGGGAGCCTTCCGGTAAGTGACGATGCAAGACGACACCAATGCGTCATCGAACTGCACATCTTCCGGCGCAAATGTATGGATGCGCAACAGTGTAACGTGTTTTAAAAGATATTCGCGCAACGCCTTGCCGTAATTCGTATACAAAAACTCCCCGGGAATTAACCACGAGGCAACCGCTCCCGGGCGCAAAAGCCGATCGGCAAGTAGAATGAAATAAACATACAGGCCCGACAGTCCGCTGACTTGAATCCCTAATTCGCGTAACACCCTGTTTTGCAACTCTAGTTTGGCTTCAAATGCCAGATGGTGATGACGCACATAAGGCGGATTGGCAACCAAGATATCGGCAAATGAATGAAGGCGTTCGTTTTCCGAAACGACGAAAAAATCCCCCTCGATGATTTGCACATTCGCTGATGCAAACACAGATTTACAGATGTCCGCGTAATCAGGATCAAGTTCAATGCCTGTAAACGAGAAGGCAGGCGCATGCGGAACGGCCAGCAACGCAGACAAAAACACACCGCTTCCGCATGCCGGCTCCAAGACATGCATTGGCCCGGCTTCTGGCTTCCAAGCCCGATCGCGCAAGACCTGCCCCACCATTACATGCGCCAATTCAAAAGGCGTTGAATATTGCCCGTTCGCATTTCTTTCAGGAAGCGATTTTGACGCATCGACCTCTTTCTGGCGTTCAAAGCGCTCCGCCTCTTGGCTGGCATCGGCAGCAGTCACGCGGTATGCGAGCGCGGTTTCTCGTGCGTCTTCGGCATCGGTTTCCTCTCGCGTCAGATCTAACCCCAGAAAATCGTGGATTCGATGCTCCCATACCCAATCAATCCCTTCAGCGGCCTCGTAGCCTAAGTAACCTGCATCAAAGTAACCGCATAGGAACAGGACAAAATGAGTCTGTTTGCCGAACGCCTTCTTGATCTGACCGTACTTGATCGCTTCTTCTTTTCTCCGTTTATTTGTATTTGTGAAGTCGCCGGCAGATTTAGCCTCGACAAAAATCGGCGGCTCTTCTTCACAGCGCGCATGGCGCGAGATAATACAATCCACGGGGATTTTGACACGTCGCTTTCCGTGGGGCACTTCAATGCTCTTCCTAAAAGAATAGGTTCCCCTTGGCATAGCAAATAAATCTTTAACGTTGGACGCTGCAATCTCCTCATAACCTAAATGATTCAAAAACGCTGCCAGAGCACGAAGTTGGCGTGTCTCTTGTGCATTACGGATGATCGGATCGGCAGCGGAACCGCACAGACGATCCGTGACAATAGAGACCCCCGTTTTGTATTCGTCTTTTGTCGGTGGCCTATTTTCAGTCATCCAGGGAAAAATGTCAACGTCCAGCAATTCATTGAAAACATCCAGCAGTCTGGTCAACCGAACCTCCCGTTCGGAGTCCGTCATCTTGGCGGGCAGACGCGGAGACTTTCCTCTGCCCCCTTCCATGGCAACGATCAGGCTTTTTTCTAAGTACGCCAAGCCCGCCAATCTGTCCTGCGCGATTGGAGGTGCTGCACACATCCGCAAAACGGAAAGGATCTCTGGATGTTCGGTCATTACATCCGTCGTCAACCCCTGCAAACATTTTGTGACGGCAAACGTACGCTCGACTTCGGCTCTTTTAACCTTTCTCTGTTCGCGGTATGCGAGCGGAGCGAAACGCAGAAACCAGTCGTTGTAGTAGTCGATGGATTCCAGCGTGTCGTTTTTCCAGTTTTGCGTTTTGTCCGCATTCAACATGGCGTCATAATACCAGCAGGGCGCTCCTTCAGCCACTGGATTTTGTCCTCTTCGTCGCGGCGGATCACTTCCACGTAGTATTTCTTGCCGCGCACGAAGAGCCCATGCACCGCGTCCGCACCTTCGGATTCGGCCACGGCCTGGACGATATCGATCATCGGCCGCGTGATGGTGAGGCCGGGCAGGAAGACCGGGATGCCGGGCGGGTAGGGCACGAGCAACTGGCTGCTGATGCGGCCCTCGGACTGATCCAGTTCGATCAATTCACCGTCGCACAGGGCGGCATCGCGCGGCAACACGGCGGCCTGGCCGTTCACGGCGTCGGCCACGCTGCTGTCGAAGGCGTCGCGCTCGGGACGGCCGATCGCCTCTTTCATCCGCATGATGGCGCGGTAGAGGTATTCGAAATGATCTTCGACCGTGCCCATGGTGACCAGAAACAGCAGCGTGACCGGTGTTGACTTCTCCCACTGGATCTTGGCATCGAGCAGCAGGTCTTTGAAGCGGCGGCACGCCTCGGGGTTCTTGAAGGAGAGTATGATCTTGAGCGGGTCGTGCAGATAACCTTCGCGCTCATAGGCGGGGGCATCCTTCGCGCCGACGATCTCGCGCAGGCCCGCGAAGCAGACCTCTTCGGGCAGGCCGCATTCGCGCGCGACGCGCGTCTTGAAGGTCTTGACCCAGCGTAGGCGCTCTTCGATCAGCTTGAGGCCTTCCAGCCGCATCTGCACGCCGGCGCAATCGAGCGTAGCCATCATCGGATAGTGGGGCGAGGTGGAGTGCCAGTAGCGCAACACCTCGTGCAGGTCGTGGATAAATTTATCGTAAGAGCCGCGGCCGTTGACGGCGAAGCGCGTGAGCAGCCAGCGCCACTGGGTCGATTCGCTCTCGAAAAGTTGCTTGAACCGCAGCGAGACGTGGATCATCGAGGCCTGACTGAAGGCAGCCAGCGTTTTGTGGGTGGACTGCACGGCAAAATGGGCACTGGAGGTCTCGTGGATGGCATTGTAACGCACGCGACGTCCGTTTGCGGTCACCGCCGTGTAGTAGGGATGGAAGCTGAGGTAAGGCGCCCACGCCTCATCCGCGTAAAAGAGAATGCCGTAGCGCTCGCAAAGCCGCGCGACCTCCCAGACCGGATAGAGGATCCCTTCGTAGGTGCAGGTGGTGAGCACCAGCATGCGCGGCTTGGCGTGTTCGGGATAGTGCGCGGTAAGGGCATGCCGCAGATCCTCCATGGCGATCGGCGCCCAAACGCCGAGATGGGCATTGAAGCGTGCCGGCAGATAGTTGGGGATGGCACCGGCCATCACAACGGCATGGTGAACCGACTTGTGGCAGTTGCGATCCAGCAGCACGGTCTCGCCGGGCCGCAGCAGCGTCATCAACATCGCCTTATTGGAGGTGGTCGAGCCGTTGGTGATGTAATAGCTCTGGGCCGAGCCGAAGATCTCCGAGGTAAGCCGTTGGGCATCGGCCAGCGGCGTGCGCGATCCCGGCGTGGAGAGGTCGCCCAGACTGTGGACAGAAACACTGAGGTCGGCGCGGAAAGTCATCGCCCCGTACTCGTGGCGGAACCCCTGCAGGAAAAGCGAGCGGCTAAAGGCGTGGCCGGCGTTGTGGCCGGGCGTATGCCAAGAGGAGCCGGCCTCGTCCATCACATAATGGCGCAGGGCATGCCAGAAGCGCGGTTCCCAAAGGGAACGGAAGAGGTGACGGACACGCGGCAGATGGGCGTGGATTTGGAGAAACACCTCGCGGGGTTTGAGCACCCATCGCCGCGAGGGGACCCGCACACGTTCTGTGCCTGGCGTGGTCAGGACGATTTTCGGGATCGGCGGAAAGTAGGTATAGAGCCAGAGCGTGAGGGGGATACCATCTAGCGTCAAACTGTGGAGCGGAATCGTCTGGTCGGAGGCTGGATCGCGGAACGCGTCGTCCAGCAGGAAGAGAACGCAGTTTTTACCGTCCTCAGTGAGCGGCCCGCTCGCCGGACCCACCGCGAAGAGCGCTTGTTTCAGGGTCTGCGTGCTGGTGACGGGCACGACCCGCAGTGGTGGCCAGTCGATCGGTTCCTCGGAGGGGAAGGTCTCGTTGCAGAAGGCACGGAACGTGTCCGAAAGTCCGTGCGTGAGCGTTTGGAGCGCGTCCGGGGCAAGAGGCTGGTTCTGGAGATAGAGAACCGTCAGGTCATTCATAACTTCTAAGACGGACGGGGTGCCGCGCTGTCGAGACGCTCCGCCTGTTCTGGTTTCCTTTCCCAATCTAGGTGACGAGAAGAGGATAAAATAAGAACGGACGGCTGACAACAGCAAACTCCGGCATGCCGTAGATGGGGCGTCGAAACGCGAGTTGGGCCGGGTTTGCGCAAGACAGAGATCATTTTTACGCAAAAGGGGTGGAGGAAAACGGCGGGGTTCGATATGATGTAAACATCCGTAATGTTGGGGATGCCCCGTGCGGTTATTTGGACGGGACGCTGACGCTATGGCCTGACACGTGTGATGCGGTCAACGGGCTTGTGGAGAACGGATTGAGGCAGCATGATGTGAAAAGGGGGTAGATCCATGACGGCAGCGCTTCGCGACCGCATGCACCGGGGTGAGGGGACGGTGCTGGCTGAAGGTGTGCCCGCTGTCGTGACGCTGCCCTCTGTTGCAGCGAAAACACGCTGTTACGCGCTCGACGAGCGCGGGGCTCGCAAGGGTGATGTTCCGGTCGAAAGGGTTGCGGGCGGTTGCCGTGTCGCGATTGGGCCGCAGTACAAAACCGTGTGGTACGAACTCGATATTCGTTAAGTCGGAAAAATGAAAGGACTCGGGCGCAAGAGAGCGTTCAGCATTGTGGGGACGGGCCGCATTTGATACAGTACCCCTTATGTCCAAACCGTGCACAGGGGACTATCCAAACCGATGGCGATGGCGTGTGGTTGCCGTACTTTCCGGCGTGGCGCTGCCATTGTTGATATGGTGGTCGGGGTGTCTCACGGACCGGATCCGTCCTCCCAGCGGAAGCCCGTCTGAAGTGATGGTTTTTGAGGTGACCGGGTACTGCGACTGCGGCATCTGTTGCAATTGGGAGCGGAAGTGGTTCGGTTTGGGAGGTGCGGTGGTCAGCAGCGGACCGAACAAAGGGCAGCCCAAGGAGATCGGGGTGACGGCCAGCGGGACGCGTACCCGGCACGGGACTGTGGCGGCGGATACTTCCGTGCTGCCGTTCGGAACCATCGTGTATGTTCCGGGCTACGGTTACGGACGCGTTGAGGACCGCGGAGGCGCGATCAAAGGTGCCAAGCTGGATTTGTGGTACAGATCGCATGCGGAGGCTCGGGAGTGGGGTCGCAAGACCCTCCGTGTGAGGGTATGGAAACCGTAAAAAAACGGGCTTCCCGGTGAAGGGAATGCTTAACCAAAGACCAGAAACGATATGAATGACGAGAACACGGCGGCGGGGCCGGATACCGGCAGGCACTTTTTGAAACAGTGGATTGCGGAGGATGTGGCAGCCGGACGGACGGGGGGGCAGGTGGTGACGCGGTTTCCGCCGGAACCGAATGGATACCTTCACATCGGGCACGCCAAGGCGATCTGCATCGACTTCGGTATGGCGCGGGAGTTCGGGGGACAGTGCAACCTGCGCATGGACGACACCAACCCCTCCAAGGAGTCGGACGAATACGTCGAGAGCATCAAGCGGGACATCCGTTGGCTGGGTTTTGATTGGGGAAGCGGGTTCTACAGCGCGGCCGATCTGTTCGGCCAGATGTACGAGATCGCCGAGAACCTGATCCGTAGCGGTCACGCTTATGTCTGCGGGCTGACGCAGGAGGAGTGGAAGGCCTATCGCGGCATCCCGACGGCTCCGGGCCGCGAGAGCCCGACCCGCAACCGTTCGTCTGAAGAGAATCTCGCGTTGTTCCGACGCATGCGGGCGGGAGAATTTCCCGACGGGTCGCTCTGCCTGCGCGCCAAGATCGACATGGCGTCGCCCAACATTCATTTCCGCGATCCGGTGCTTTACCGCATTCTGCATGTGCCGCACTATCATGCCGGCGACACGTGGTGCATCTATCCGATGTACGATTTCGCGCATCCCATCGAGGATGCCTTCGAAGGGGTGACCCATTCGATGTGTACACTCGAATTCGAAGTGCACCGTCCGCTGTATGACTGGGTGATTGACCGGATGGACGAAATGGGGTTGCTGGTGGTGCGCAACGGGGTCAAGATCCGTCCGCAGCAGCGGGAGTTCGCGCGGCTGAACTTGACCTACACCGTGATGAGTAAAAGGAAGCTGCTGCAGTTGGTGGAGGAGAAGCACGTCACGGGTTGGGATGATCCCCGCATGCCCACAATCTGCGGCTTACGGCGCCGGGGCTATACCCCCGAGGCAATCCGTGATTTCTGCGAGCGCATCGGCGTGTCGAAATTCGAGAGCGAGACGGATGTGGCATTGCTGGAATACTGTGTGCGCGATGATCTCAACCGGCGCGCGGTCCGGCGTATGGCGGTGCTCGATCCCGTGAAGGTGGTGATCGACAATCTGCCGGAGGGGCACACAGCGATGGTGGAGGTGGCGAACAATCCTGAGGATCCCGCCGCTGGCACGCGCAAAATCCCCTTCAGCCGCGAGGTGTACATCGAGCGCGACGATTTTATGGAGGTGCCTGCGAAAAAGTTTTTCCGTATGGCTCCCGGTCAGGAGGTGCGCCTGCGCGCCGCCTGCCTGTTTACCTGCACGCATGTGGTGAAGGACGATGCCGGGACGATCACCGAAATCCACGGGACCTACGATCCTGACTCGACGGGGGGCAACGCCGCCGACGGCCGGAAAGTCAAGGGTACCCTCCATTGGGTCTCCGTCGCGCACGCTGTGCCGCTGGAGGTGCGCTTGATTGACCGGCTCTTTACGGTGCCGGATCCGCTGGGTGATCCGCAGCGTGATTTTCTCTCGTTCCTCAATCCTGACTCCTGCCGCACGGTGACCGCATATGCCGAACCGGCGTTACAGGAGGCGGAACCGGGAGAGCGCTTTCAGTTCGAGCGGCTCGGATATTTCTGTGCGGACACACGCGACTCGCGCCCCGGCGCGCCGGTTTTCAACCGGACCGTGACGCTCAAAGACTCATGGGCCCGGCAGACAGCCGGATCGAAACGCTAACGGGAGAAAGGGTTTTTCATGGCGCAAAATGTGGTGGAGAAGATCTTGTCCGCACACCGGGTGTCCGGGGAACTGACACCGGGCGGGGAACTGGCGATTCGGATTGATCAGACCCTGACGCAAGATGCGACCGGCACCATGGCGTTCCTGCAATTCGAAAGCATGGGGCTTGACCGGGTGAAAGCCGATCTGGCGGTCAGTTATGTGGACCACAACACGATTCAGGTGGGTTTTGAGAATGCGGACGATCACGCTTACCTCAAGAGTGTGGCGCAACGATACGGCGCGGTTTTCTCGCGGCCCGGTAACGGGATCTGCCACCAGTTGCATCTCGAACGTTTCGGGAAGCCGGGCGCGACGTTGCTGGGCAGCGATTCGCACACGCCCACGGGCGGCGGGATCGGGATGATCGCGATTGGCGCGGGCGGAATCGATGTTGCGGTGGCGATGGGCGGCGGACCGTTTTATCTGGCCTGCCCGAAGGTGACGCGGGTGTGGTTGACCGGCGCACTCAAGCCGGGGGTCTCGGCCAAAGACGTGATCTTGAAGGTTCTGTCGGTGTACGGCACACAAGGCAATGTGGGGCGCATGTTGGAGTATGGCGGGCCGGGTGTGGCCACGCTCGGCGTGCCGGCGCGCGCGACCCTTGCCAACATGGGGGCGGAATTGGGCGTGACCACCTCGGTATTCCCAAGCGACGAGGTGACGCGGGCTTTTCTGAAGGCACAGGCGCGCGAGGAGGATTGGTGCGCGTTGGAGGCAGACCCGGATGCGTGCTACGAGAGCACGCTGGAGATCGATCTGAGCACACTGGAACCTCTGGTTGCGTGTCCGCATTCGCCAGGGCGCATCGCGACCGTTGCGTCGCTTGCCGGCCAGCGGGTCAATCAGGTTCTGATCGGTTCATGTACCAACTCCTCCTATCGGGATTTGAAGACCGTGGCCCTGATGTTGCGGGGACGCAAGACGCATCCTGATGTCGAGGTCGGATTGGCCGCAGGATCACGGCAGGTGGTGACGATGCTGGCATGCGAGGGGTTGCTGGCCGAGTTGATCGCCGCTGGGGTGCGTATTCTGGAGAACGCCTGCGGCTTCTGCATCGGAAACCACATGTCGCCGGGCACGAATGCCGTCAGTCTCCGTACCAGCAACCGCAACTTTGAGGGACGTAGCGGGACACAGTCGGCGCAGGTGTATTTGGTGAGCCCTGAGACTGCGGCCGCAGCCGCGTTGACCGGCGTGTTCACAGATCCGCGAAGTCTCGAAACCCTGCCGCGCGAGGTGGCGGAACCGTCGGCGTTCCGGATCGACGACAGCATGTTCCTCTTCCGCGAAACCGCAGGCCGAGGGGTCCCGGGAACCGAAATCGTGCGCGGTCCCAATATCGGAAAGGTGCCGACCGGTCAGCCGCTGCCTGACCGGTTAGATGGAATGGCGACGATCAAGGTGGGCGACAAGATCACGACCGACCACATCATGCCTGCGGGGGCGCGTCTGAAATACCGCTCCAATGTGCCGCAGTACGCCCGGTACGTTTTTGAACACGTCAGTTCGTCCTTTTACGCTGAGGCCAGCGCCCATCGCGATGCGGGGCTTCACAACGTCATCGTGGCGGGGGAGAGTTACGGTCAGGGATCGAGTCGCGAGCATGCGGCCATGTGCCCGATGTATCTCGGGGTGCGGGCTCTGCTGGCCAAAAGTATCGAGCGTATCCATTTTGCGAATCTGATCAATTTCGGCATCGCACCGTTTCTTTTTGATGATCCGACGGCCTACGACGGAATTTCGCAGGGTGACCGCTTGGTGATCGACAATCTGCGCACGGCCATTGCCTCCGACGGACGGGTGACGGTGCGCAATGTAACGCGGGAGACCACGTTCACCGCTACAGCGATGTTGAGTACACGTCAAAAGAATCTGCTGCTGAACGGCGGACTGCTCGCTTCCACGGCGGGCAACGCGCAATAATATCCATTGACCATTCGGTCAGACAAAAGGTAACATCCACGCATCATGAGCGAGAACGAAAAGGCGAAGCCTGCCGCAGACGGACAGGAAAACGACGAGATTGTGTTGGATCTGAATTTCGCGCCGAACTGGGCGCGTACCTCTCCGGAGGATCAAATCCAGCGCTATCGGAACGACCGGTATGACGATGACGGGGAGGGCCACGATCGTTTCGGCGGGCGCGACCGTCGTCCGGCGCGCTTTGACGGCGGCGATCGGGATCGACGCCGTCCCGATCGTCGTCCTCCCCCGCGCCGTGATCGTGATGAGAGGCGTGGGGACTTCCGGGGCGGCGGCGGCATGCCGCGGCCCGCGTCGCGTGGTGCGGTGGCGGATCTGCGCGGTGCGACGTCCGCTGCGGCTCCCTTCGAGCCGAGAGGGCCGCGGCCCGAGCGGCGCGGTCCGCGCACGTTTCGGCCCGTACAGCCCGCCTTGCCGGTCGATATCCGCGTGTTGCCGGAGCAGAAGGCTCTGGGGGCCGTGATCCGGCGCATTCAGACCTCGCGCCGAGCGTTCCCGCTGCGTGATATCGCTTGGCTGTTTCTCAACAACCCCAACTCCTGTCTGGTCCGCATCGAACCGCTCAAGGATCAGCCGGTGCCGTTATTCCAGTGTAAGGTGTGCGGCATGCCCGCGCTGGCGGAAGAGGATATCCGGACGCATCTGCTCAACCGCCACATGGAGGATTTTTTCGATGTGGAGGAGGTGCCGTGTGAGCCGCCGACCGGTGTATTCGTATGCGTGGCGCGATGCGGCATGAGCGGCGTATTGCTCGGCCCCCCGAACCATCACAGTTTCAATGCCAAGGTGCAGGAGATGTTGCGGACGCGGTATGCAAACCTGTCGGAGGAAGCCTATCGTGCGCGCATCGAGATGGTGCGTGATACCGAGGTCGTCGAAACATGGCGGCAGCAGTGCACCCGTAAAAAAATCTATCGCCGTAAAGGTGCGACACCGACGGTTGTCGAGCCTGTCGAATCCGCGACAGAAGACGGGGATACGGAGACACCGCCCGAACCCGAGCCCAAGGCGCCGGCCATGGAGCGTGAAACCGCGGAGTTGGTTTTCCTGCGTGAGATTTTGCCCGCGCAGATCGCGTCGGTCCGTCATCTGCTCTGTACCGCGTCGGTCGCGATGCAGACATCGAGCCGACCGCTCTATTACGCTCTGAAGGACATCTTAACGCGCGAACGCCGTTTTCCGGCTTCACTCTTTTTCGCGTTGCGCGGCGCCTTCCGGCATCGTAATCTTCACTTGTTCCGCGTCAATGACGCCAAGGGACAAGATTTTGTGATGTTCAAACCGGCGGTGTCGCTAGATCCTACGCACGCGGTTCAGGCGTTGCGCGATGTGCTGACCTTTGTCAACGAGCATCCCGCTTGTACCAAGGCCGAACTCGCCACTGCACTGGCAGCCGACGATGAGGCGAAACTCAAAGAGACGCTGGTGCAACTCGCGTGGCTGGTGGAGAAAGGGCATGTGATTCAGTTCTACAACGACGTGCTGAGCGGTCCTCTTGAATATCCCGCCTTTCGCTTCCTGCCGGGAGAAAAGACGGCTGGCGGGCGGCAAGATGGCCCACGGCGTCCGCCTTCGGGCACACCCGCATCCGGCGACTCCGCCAAGGACGCGCCTGCCGATGCTGCGGCGGCGGTTTCGGACAGCACGGAGGAGACGGCGTCCGCTCCCGCCGTTGAGAAGACGCCCGCGTCCGGCGATTCCGCCAAGGACGCGCCTGCCGATGCTGCGGCGGCGGTTCCGGATAGTACAGAGGAGACGGCGTCCGCTCCCGCCGTTGAGAAGACGCCCGCGTCCGGCGACTCCGCCAAGGACGCGCCTGCCGATGCTGCGGCGGCGGTTCCGGACAGCACGGAGGAGACGGTGTCCGCTCCCGCCGTTGAGAAGACGCCCGCGTCCGGCGATTCCGCCAAGGACGCGCCTGCCGATGCTGCGGCGGCGGTTTCGGACAGCACGGAGGAGACGGTGTCCGCTCCCGCAGTTGAGAAGACGCCCGCGTCTGCGGAAGAGTCTGTCGTTCCCATCGCGGAAGCTTCGACAGCGGCAGATGAACCGCGCACGGCTCCAGAAGCGTAAGACTTGCCTTACTTATCTTATGTGGGTGTGGGTATAAACCGGTTTCAGGTTCACATTCTTCACGTTGTCCCCTTGTCCACTTCTCATGAGAAGTGGACAAACTGACCATCCGGAACTTCGCTCCGGATGAACAGTGAACCTGGGAGGGGGATAAGCGGAACGTGGATACCGACCTGCGGCCCGCGGCATTCGGCCCGCGACGCTCGACCCGCGATGCTCGGCCCGCGACGCTCGGCCCGCGACGCTCGGCCCGCGACGCTCGGCCCGCGATGCTCGACCCGCGGCATTCGGCCCGCGACGCTCGACCCGCGATGCTCGGCCCGCGACGCTCGACCCGCGATGTTCGATCTGCTCGTCCTTCAGGAGACCTCGACGCGCCGTCCGTTGATGCGGAGGCGTCCGGCGGCGAGCAGGCGTAGCGCTTCCGGATATGCGAGATGCTCTTGCGTCTGGATCCGGGCGTGCAGGGTTTCAGGCGTGTCATCCGTAAGAACCGGAACGGCTCGTTGGAGGATAATCGGGCCGGTGTCCGTTCCCGCATCCACAAAGTGGACAGTGCACCCTGCCAGCTTGACACCGTACTCCAAAGCCTGCTTCCATCCCTCCAACCCCGGAAATGCCGGAAGCAATGCGGGATGGATGTTCAGCACCCGTTGGGGGAAGGCGTTCAACAATCCCGGTTTCACGATGCGCATAAACCCCGCGAGGATCACGGTGTCAACGCCATGCGCTTGAAGCAGCGCGATGCAGCGTTGTTCCGCCTCACCGTCCAGTTTGGTCTTGAAGGGGGCGCAATCGAGCCAGGCATTCGGGACCTTGTGCCGTGCGGCGCGGTCCAGGATTTTTGCGTCCTGCACATCCGACAGGACCAAACGCAACTCGGCATTCAGGGTGCCGGATTCGATCGCATCGAGCACGGACTGCATGTTGGTTCCGGAACCGGAACCCAGAACGCCGATCCGTAACGGTAGGGTAGGGGTAAGCATGTCGGTAGCGTAATACAATCCGTCCGGCGTGGCAACCGGGAAGTCGGGCGTCTTTCGATTGCACTGAAAACGCGCGCAAGGAGGCCGTGCCGGTTTGCGGTGCGTCCCTCTTTCTGCTATTCTTTTTCTTTTTCAGGAAAACGGATGAAATGCGAATTGTGTCATAAGTCGGATGCGGAAACCGTCCTCCGGAAGCAAGTGGGGGATGAGGTCCACGAATGGTTTGTTTGTCAGGCGTGCGCGCAGGCGGCTGCGAAACCGCCCGCGCCGGATCGGAACACCCGACAGACCGGAGAAGGGGGTATGCCGGAGGCTTCGGTTCTGCCGTTGTTCGGGATGATTGTGGATGCCGCGTTTGAAATCGCGGACAAACAGGCGATGCTCACGGAACCGAGTTGTCCGGTGTGCGGCATACGGCGGAGCGAGTACCGCAAGCGCTCACGTCTGGGGTGCCCGGCTTGCTATGAGGCTTTTGCCGATGAGTTGGATGCCGCGCTGCAGGAACTTCACCGCGCGACGAGGCATACGGGGAGAGCCCCGAGGAATGCCGAGGCAGCCTGTTGCCGTCAAGAACTGGAGCGTGCGTTGGACGAGGCCGTGCGGGAGCAGCGGTATGAGGAGGCGATCGCTCTGCGCGACCGGTTGCGCGCGCTGGACGGGGGACAGGACGCGGCACCGGGAGGTGTGTCATGAAAAAGCTGACACCGAAACGGAAAACATCCGCGAATCCAGTAGACGGGGCCCGAGCCGAGGAAGTCGCGCTGGTGTGCCGTGTGCGGCTGGCGCGGAATCTGGAGGGCGAGCGCTTTCCGGATTGGGCCACGGAGCATGATCACGCGCGCGTGTTCGAGCGTGTACGTTCTGCGTTCGGGGCGGCGGCACCGGATCTGGCGCTCCGGCCGCTCTCGGATTTCAACGTGCGGTATCTGGAAATGCTGTGCGAGCAAAACCTGATCAGCCGCGATCTGCTCAGACGGACTTCGGGAGGCGGAATCGCCTTCGAGCCCCCAAGCGCGGTCTGCGTCATGGTGAACGAGGAGGATCATCTGCGGATACAAGGTTTCGCCGACGGTTTTGACCTGAACCGTGCGTGGCAGCGGGCGACCCGCATGGATGCGTTGCTCGAACCCCATCTGCATTATGCGTGGTCGCTGCGGCTGGGATATCTGACGGCTTGTCCCAGTAATGTGGGCACCGGATTACGCGCGGGCGTGATGGTCCACCTGCTCGGGTTGCGTTTGCTGGGCGAGATCGAGGCGGTGATGCGCGGACTCGAGCGCATGCGGCTTCTGGTGCGCGGAATCGGCGGAGAAGGCTCCGAAGCCTCTGGCCAGATCTATCAGATTTCCAACATGGATACGCTTGGTGTGGAGGAGGAGGCGATCGTCGGGCGCGTCACGCGGATTGTCGCCGAGGTGATCCGTCAGGAGTTGAATGCGCGCGAGCGTCTGTTGCGGGAATCGCCGCTGTTGCTGACCGATTGTCTGGTACGTGCGCTCACCGTGCTGCAGAACGCGCGGCTGATGTCCGCAGCGGAGGCGCTGGAGTTGTTGTCGGCAGTACGGTTGGGTGCGGTGCTGGGGCGGTTTTCCAAGCTCAAGCCGGTTATGGTGAATCAGTTGATCCTGCTGATGCAGCCGGGGCATATGCAGAGCGGGCTGCAGGCGGATCTGAATCCGGATCAGCGCGATGAGATGCGGGCCGCCTTCCTGAATCAGAAGCTGGCCAACGTGAAGTGGAAAGGGTGAGGGGTATGGACGGATTCGGAAATTTCACGGCGCGCGCGCAGCGTGCGCTTCAGTTGGCGGCCCGCGAGGCGGACCGGTTCAATCATCCGTACATCGGGACCGAGCACCTCCTGCTGGGACTCATCGCTTTGGGCGAGGGCGTGGCGGTCGAGGTGTTGGAAGAGTTGGATGTTTCGTTGCAGGATGTGCGTATCGCGGTGGAGCGGATGGTCGGGTTTGGTGGCGAGACCAAGACCAAGGGCGAGTTGCCGCATACGCCGCGCACCAAGAAAGTGCTGCATTTGGCGATGGCCGAGGCGCATGCCATGCGTCAGCCGCAGGTGGGAACGGAACATCTGCTTCTGGCACTGCTGCGTGAAGGTGAGGGCGTGGCCGCACAGGTGCTCCAATCGCTCCATGTCCGGCTGGAGGCGGTGATCGAACAGATCCGTCTCAGCATGGAGGCGGGGGAAGGAGACGAGGAGGATGGCGTGTTCGGACCCGGTGAGGGTTCCGGCAGGGAGGAGCGTGAGGCCAGGGCCGCGCCGGACGGGAAACCGGGGGAAGGCGCGGGCAGTAAAAAAGAGCGAAGCCGGACCCCCGCACTGAATGCGTTCGGACGCGATCTGACCGAGCTGGCCAAAAAAGGAGAACTCGATCCGATGGTGGGGCGCGCGAATGAGTTGGAGCGTCTGATTCAGATCCTTTGCCGCCGCTCCAAAAACAATGCGGCTCTGCTGGGCGAAGCCGGGGTCGGTAAAACGGCCGTGGTGGAGGGGTTGGCGCAGGCGATCGCGTTGGGTGACGTGCCGGAGCGCATGCGCGACAAGCGTGTGGTCGCGCTGGATATGGCGCTGCTGGTGGCGGGCACCAAGTACCGCGGCCAGTTTGAGGAGCGGATCAAAGCGGTGGTTGATGAGGTCTGCCGCGAAAAAAACATCGTGCTGTTTCTCGACGAGCTACACACCATTGTCGGTGCGGGCGGTGCCGAGGGTGCGATGGACGCGGCCAACATCATCAAGCCCGCGCTGGCGCGTGGCGAGTTGCAGTGCATCGGTGCCACGACGCTCAACGAGTATCGACGCCACATTGAAAAGGATGCCGCACTGGAGCGCCGCTTTCAAACCGTGCGTGTGGACGAGCCCACCGTGGAGGAGACGGTCGAAATTCTAAAGGGTTTGGCACCGCGTTACGCCGCGCATCACAACGTCACCTACGAAGAGGATTCCCTGATCGCGGCCGCGAAGCTGACGGCGCGCTATCAGCCCGGACGGCAACTTCCGGACAAGGCGATCGACGCGATTGATGAGACGGGCGCGCGGGTGCGGATGCGGGTTTCGGCGCGCCCGCCGGATTTGCGCGAGCATGAACAACGGATTCGCGAGATGGGGCAGAAAAAGGATATCGCGATCCGCGAGCAGCGCTTCGAGGAAGCTGCGGCGCTACGTGATGAGGAGCGCAAGGCCCGTCAGGAACTCGATGCAATCGTGGCGGCATGGAAGACCGAGCACGCGGAAAAGACGCTGACGGTGACGGCGGACGATGTCACGGAAACGGTGGCGCGGATCGCGGGCGTGCCGATCAAACGCATGAGCCAGTCGGAACTCTCGCGCCTGCTGCACATCGAAAACGATCTGGAAGAGGCGGTGGTGGGGCAGACCCCTGCGGTACAGGCGATTGCCCGGGCACTGCGTCGCTCGCGGGCCGATTTGAAAGATCCGCGGCGTCCGATCGGCTCCTTCATTTTTCTGGGGCCGACCGGTGTGGGCAAAACCCTGCTGGCCAAGACTCTGGCCGAAAAGATGTTTGGTGACGACAAAGCCCTGATTCAGATCGACATGTCGGAGTACATGGAGAAATTCACGGTCTCGCGGCTTATCGGCTCGCCGCCCGGTTATGTGGGGCACGAAGAGGGGGGGCAGCTTACCGAACGTGTGCGCAGGCGACCCTATAGTGTCGTGCTGTTCGACGAGGTCGAGAAGGCGCATCCGGATGTGATGCACATGCTGCTTCAAATTCTGGAGGAGGGCCGCCTCACGGACAGTCTGGGACGTCAGGTGGATTTCCGCAATACGGTGGTGATCCTGACCTCGAACCTCGGGTTCGATTACGCGAAGCAGGGTCAGGGACTGGGCTTCGGACGCGAGAGCGCGGCGGATGATTATGAGCGTTTACGCGAACGAATGATCGACTCCGCGAAACTCGTGTTCAAACCGGAATTGCTGAACCGATTTGATGAGATCATCGTTTTCCGGAAACTGGATCGGCAGGATGTGGTCCGGATTCTGGACATCGAACTGGCCGGGGTCCGGAAGCGTCTCGAAACAAAGGGGATTTGTCTGGAGATCACGGAAGAAGCGGCCGCATTTCTGGTCGACAAGGGATTCGATCCGGCACTCGGCGCGCGTCCGTTGCGGCGTACGGTGGAGCGGCATCTGGAGGATCCGCTCGCAGAGGAACTGTTGCGCGGCGTACTGACTGCGGGCACGGTCGAGACGACATTAAAAGAGGACGGGACAGGATTGCACTTCCGCATGCAGGACGAATTGCCGTTGCGTACACCGGATAAGAAAACGGCCTCGCCGCCCCGTAACCGTAAGAAGAAAAAAACGGAGAGCGCGACAACGGTGGACGCCGGAACCCGGCCCGCCCCGAAGCCGAGAAAGACGCGAAAACGCGGCAAGGCGGAGTGATTCAGAGGCGGTCTGCCCGGCACGCGAGCCGCTTTGATTGTACGGGTCAGAACAGCTTCAGAAGCGTTGTGGGGGGCCAGACCGGTTCAAAAACCGTGACGCGCAGGTCGTCCACGAATGCCGTGCCGTTGGTGATGGATGGCTGGGCGACGGTGCCGGTGCGGAAGATCACCATAGCCTGAACTCCGCTGACACCGGCCGCACATCCCCCCGGAAAACCGGTTCGTCCCCGGCGGCGGCGATCTCCGCCATGCGGGTCTGCAAGACACTCGTGCCATTGAGGTGGAAGAGATCGTTGCTGTAATTGATCTTGCTGGTGTCGGTAAACCAGTTTGCGAGACCCTCCCCGGAATGATTGGTGTGCGCCATCACCAAAGACGAACCGTACCCGGCTTTCAGTCCGTCGGCGATTGCGGTGGCCCAGACGGCTTTGGCATTCGACTGGCCGCCGGCGAAAAAGACATTCACGGTTTTCGATTCGGCCCGGCCTCCGATAAGTATAAGCGCGACAGCGATTCCAGCCCACTGGCATCTTGGTCTCATCATCTTTCCTTTCGCCTGCACAACCCTGTCCATACGATACGGGTGGCGGGGTAACGTTCCCCCCAACCCGATGTGTTGCATATCTTCGCAGTTCATCTCCGGGGACGTCAATCTGGACTTTGCGTTCGACACATCGCTCTTTTTTTCGCACAATCTCAAACCGTAAAGGAGGTCGAGTTATGGAACGGAACGGAACGAGACGGGGATTTCTCCGGATGGGGGCGTGCGGCGCTTCGGTTTGGGCGCTCAGCGGGGGTGTACGGCAGGCGGAGGGGGCGTCGACGGACAAATCGTTCGGGCACGGATCGTTCGCGTTGGACGGTAACCGGATTCGGGTGTTTTCCCCGGCGGTCCGCGAGCCGGTCAAGGTGTGGGTTGCGGGTGACACGCATCTGCACCGTGATGACGCGCGTGGCGAACCGTTCCGCGAATACAGCAGCCGTATGGCGGGGGGCTACAACCGTGTGCGGCATGTCGAGAGCGGCGAGCTCACCACGCCGGAGGCCAGTTTCGAGGAGACGCTCCGGCGCGCGAAGGAGGCGCGCGTCGATCTGCTCGCGCTGGTGGGCGATGTGTTCAGCTTTCCCTCCGAGGCGGCGATTGAATGGGCACAGGCCAAACTCGATGCGTCAGGTGTGCCCTACCTCTATGTCGCGGGCAACCATGACTGGCACTACGAGGGGTTGCCCGGATCGAGCATGGCCCTGCGGAGCGAATGGACGGAAAAGCGGCTCAAGCCCCTATATCAGGGACAGAACCCGTTGATGGCCGTCCGCGAAATCCGGGGGATCCGGTTTGTGGCGATCGACGATTCGACCTACGAGATCCTGCCTGAACAGCGGGCGTTTTTCCGCGAACAGGTGGCCGACAACACGCCGCTGGTTCTGCTCATGCACATTCCGCTCTACGCGCCCGGCCGACCGGTCGGATTCGGTTGCGGCCATCCTGACTGGGGTGCCGCGCAGGACCGGCACTGGAAGATCGAGCGCCGTCCTCAATGGCCTGCCGCAGGCCACACGGCGGTGACGCGCGCCTTCCGCAATGAGGTGTTCAGCGCGCCCGGCATTCTGGGCGTGTTCGCGGGCCATACCCATGTGCAATCGCTGGATGTGGTCAATGGTGTGCCGCAGGTCGTCACCGCCGCGAATGCCGGCTGCGGCATGGTGCGCGCCGAATTTCTGCCTGCGCACAACGGTCATTGACAAGCTGGCGCCGATTTAGGATGCTATACGCACAGTCGTCGTAAGGATAACCGCAAGGGAGGAGATATGGCTAAACGGAAACCGGTTCAGAAACGCGTCGCCATCGTGGGGTTCGGGTTTATGGGGCGCATGCATTACGGGCAGTGGAAAAAGATCCGGAACGCGAAAATCGTGGCGTTGTGCGATCAGAATCAGGCGCAGTTCACGGCTCCGGTTCAGGGCGGGAACGTCGCGGGTGCGGACACCTCGATGGATTACGGGGATGCGGTGATTTATGACGACTTCGACCGGATGTTGAAGGAGGCCCGCCCGGATGTGATCTCGCTGACCCTGCCGACGCCGTTACACGTTCCGTTCACGGTCAAGGCGCTGAAAGCCGGGGTGAGCGTGCTGTGCGAAAAGCCCATGGCGTTGAATGCGGTTGATTGCGGCGTGATGCTGCGCGCCGCGAAACAGGCGCCGAAGGGTACGCGGCTGATGATTGCCCAGTGCCTGCGCTTCTGGCCGAGTTACGTGTATCTCAAGGATCTGATTGATAGCGGGAAGTACGGCAAAGTCATCGCGGCCTCCTTCTACCGTTTCAGCGCGCCTCCGGGCTGGCAAAAAGGGGTCAACTGGTTCATGGATGAGTCGAAAAGCGGCGGCGTGGCGCTGGATCTGCACATCCATGACACGGATATCGTTCAGTTTTTGTTCGGCATGCCGCGCGCGGTGACGAGCCGGGCTAACTTTGCGAAAGACGGGGCGATGCGCTACATCTCCACTCTGTACGATGTGGGCGGTGCGGCGGTGACGGCCGAGGCAAGTTGGGCCATGGCGCCGACGTTGGGCTTCGAGGCCGGGTATGTGGTGACGTTCGAGAAGGCCGTAGTCGTGCTGGACGATAAACGCGGGAAACCGCTCTGCGTCTATCCTGCCAAAGGAAAGGCGTTCGTGCCGAAACTGCCGAAAGGCGACGGCTACGAGTACGAGATCCGCTGGTTCATGGATCTGCTGTGCGGCCGCAAGGTCGCGTGCGTGACCACGCCGGAACAGTCGCGCGATTCCGTGCGGATCGTGGATGCTGAAAAACGTTCGGCCCGGACGGGCAGAACCGTGCGCCTCGCAAAGTAAGCGAAAAAAGAGAAGCGAAAACATTGGGCCCGTTCGCCGGACCCGCGGAGGAAAGATCATGTTAAAGTGCGGAAAATGGCCAGTGGCCGTGTGCAGTTGGTCGTTCAGAAAAAGCGTGGAGGAGATCGGGTCTGTGATGACCGCGCTGGGATTGGAGCATATCAATCTGGCGATCGCCCCGGCTCTGGCACCGGACGGCGAGGCGTATCTTGATGCCGTTCGAAAGCAGGGCTGGACTGTGACGGCCGGCATGATGAATTACGACTATGAGGATTACAGCACGTTGGACACGATCAAGGTGACCGGCGGGATCGCGCCGGATGCGCACTGGCCCGCGAGCGGGGAGGCGTTCGCCCGTGCGGCCCAGATCACGGCTGCGCTCGGCTCGCAGTACATCATGATGCACGTGGGGTTCTTGGATCACACTGACAACGCCTACGCTAAAAAATTCTATGACCGTGTGCGCGCGCTGGGGGATTCGGCGGGTGAGGCGGGCGTGACGCTACTGATGGAGACCGGACAGGAAACAGCCGAGGAGCTTCAGCGGTTTGTTGAGACCCTGAACCATCCGAATGTGCTCTTGAACTTCGATCCGGCTAATCTCATTCTGTACAACAAGGATGAGCCGCTTCCGGCGCTGCGTCGCCTCGCGCCTTGGATCCGCCACATTCACATCAAGGATGCGATCCGAACCACTGTGCCCGGCACGTGGGGGAGCGAAGTCGTGTGGGGCGAAGGGCAGGTCAATGCTTTCGCGTTCCTGAACGTGCTGGAGGAGATCGGGTACGAGGGTGCCGTGGCCATCGAGCGCGAGGCGGGTGAGCAGCGCGTCCGCGATATCGCCACAGCGGTGCGCCGATTGGTCGCCTATTGAGGTCACTCCTCTTCGATCAGCGTCAGGGTCACATCCCGCCGTTTGCCGTTACGGGCAACGGTTAGCCGGACTTGTTCGCCCGGCCGACGGGGGTCGAGGACGGCCTGTAGCTCTTCGATCGTGCCCACCGGGATTCCGTCCACGGCTTGGATCACATCGCCGAAAATCAGATCTCCGAGCCGACTGACGCCGATCCCTTCAAGACCTGCGCGTGCGGCGGGTGTTCGTTCCGCAACCGCGTACAGGGCCACGCCCGCGATGCCCGCGCGTGCGGTCACATGATCGGGCAACAGATACACGCCGAGTCCGGCACGCGTGACCCGGCCCTTCTCAATGAGTTGCGGCACCACGCGGGACACGGTGTCCGAGGGGACCGCGAAGCCAATGCCGGCATACGCGCCACTCGGGCTAAGGATCGCGGTGTTGACCCCCACTAGCCTGCCGGATGAGGAAAGCAGGGGACCGCCGGAGTTGCCGGGATTGATCGCGGTGTCGGTCTGGATGACATCGTAAATCTTGCGGTCGGTCATGGAGGTGATGGTGCGGCCGAGTGCGCTGACCAGACCGGCCGATAGGGTGGTGTCGAGACCAAACGGGTTGCCGATCGCGTAAACCTGCTGTCCGACCTGCAACGCGCGTGAGGTGGCGACCGTGACCGGCACGAGTTTCTCGGGGGGTGCGTTGATCCTCAGCACCGCCAAATCATAATCCGGCGCGATACCGACCAGTGCGGCGTCGTACCGTGATCCATCCGGGAAGGTAACGGTCAGTGTGCTGGCTTGATGCACCACATGGTAATTACTGACGATATGGCCCTTCTTGTCCCACACGAAACCGGAGCCCGCGCCCTGTGGCACCTCGTACAATTGGAATCCGAAGAACCCGCGCCGGATCAGCGCGTGGTTGGCCACGGCCACCACCGAGGGCGAGACGCGTTTATAAACCGCGATGGCGTCGGTCTCGGGACAGGGTCGCTCCGCCTCTGGCGCATGCGGTCTTGCGGACATCGGCACCGAGCCCGTTGCAGGAGAGGACGGTGCGGACACAGCGCGCTGCCGCACCTCCCGGAACTGCAGCGCCAGAAACGCGAGCATGGCGATCAACACAAGGGTGACAAAGGGGGAGCGCATCACATTCATGCCATTAGTATAGCGCAGGACTCTGATTGGATTCGATTCATTTCACTCCTCAGTGCGGACGGACCACGCCCTCGACGGCTGTGGAGGGCACGCGGACGACGATCGAACGACGGAACGCCGGCAACCGCGGCGCCTTGACCGTGACCCGGCGGTCCTCCCAGGGCAGATAGCAGTCGAGGTCGCAGTTCCGGAACGGCACGTCCTGGTCCGAGAGGACCTGTGCGTGGTTTCCCTCGACGAGTTCACTCCGCCAGTCGCTGACCTTGTCGCGGCACCAGACAATGGACGTCTTCTTCCCGCGCAGACCGTACATCCGTAACCGCCGCGATTCCGTGTAGAACGGCTTCATCTCTTCGGCGACGGGGTCAAGGCCCTCGATCGCCTTCGCAAAGCGCCCGAAATGCCACCAGAGGTTGTTGCCATCGATGTACTGGTGGTCCCAGTGCCAGAACTGGCCGCAACCCGCCGAACCCGCGAAGAACGCCGCGAAGACGGCGTCGTGCAGCAGCGTGCCCTCCTTGTCAAAGGGGTAGTAGGGGAAGGGGCCGGCGTGGTTCGCCTGGACGGCGCCGATCTCGGCGACGATCGCGGGCTTCGGCGAGCGGTCGAGCAGTTCGCGCGTCGCGCTCGCGGCCACCACGTCCATCGACGCGCGGCAGGCATCAAGACAGGCGCCTGCGTCGAGGTAGCGGTGAATCTGCATGAAGTCGTTACCCTTCTCCTGCGCGAGCGCGTCATACATCTGATAGGCACCCACGTCAGAGAAGCTGCCGAGGTTGTTGACCGTGAGTTGACGCGGGAACATCCGCTTCAACTCGGCGAGCGCCCACTCGGACCATTCCGAATACTGGGCGATCGAGCCGCAGCAGTTGATCTCGTTCCAGAGTTCCCAACAGTAGACCGCAGGCGAATCGGCGAAGCCAAGGTCCTTGAAATACTGCGCCTTGCGGAGGTAGATCGCGCGGCACTCCGGCGAACGGAAGAACTCGGCGACGTTCTTTGCGTACGGCGCGTAGAGCGGACGGTTGAAGATGCCGTTGTAGTCGAAGTTCACCTTCGGCTGCGCCGTCTTCGCCTGCACCTCGGGGGAGAGACACATGCGGAAGCTCTCGAAGGTGATCTTCACCTTGATGCCGAGCTCCTCGCAGAGGGCGATGATGCCCTTCATCGTCTTCGTTTTCTCGGCGTCCCACACGCCGGGCTTCTCGGGCATCACCTCAAGCGAGCGGTGTCCGGCCCAGAGGCGGATGCAGTTGCCGCCGTTCGCGGCAAAGCGCCGCAGCCAGCGTTCGAAGTTCGCGCGCACCTCGGCGTCCGAGACGTTGAGCCGGGCAAAGCAGATGTTGCAGCCGATCGGAATCCATGTTTTCTCCGTGGCGCCCTCGACGAAGTAGCGCGGATGCTTCCGCGAGACCTCGATCAGCTTCGCAACTGCACGCCCGGAATCATCGGCGCCATTCACGGCCACCGGCGCGCCCGCAACCATCCCGCACAGCAGCGCCGCCAGCCAGCCACATTCAATCAAATGACGTTTCATTGTTTCTTCTCGCCACATGTTATACCGCAACTCGTGGCACTGTAACACATTCCAGAAACCGGAAGAAGTCCATTTCAGCCAAAAATCAGCCCTACTGTTACCAAACCAAAGAGCTGCGGGGATGTCATGTCGGTTTCGGCCGGAATGTGCTTGGCGGGTATCCGAAGGCGTCCTTTACAGCGCGTGAGAGATGGCTTCCGCTACAGAACCCGCACATCGCTGCGATGTCGGCGGCCGGAAGATCTGTGTTGGAAAGAAGCGAAATGGCCTTGGCAAGACGCAACCGACGAATTTCCTCACGGAAGGGGTGCCCGAACTGTTTGCGCGCCCTGAGTTGGATCGTACGAACCGAAATCCCCGTCTCGCTTGCGAGTTTACCGATTCGGAAGGGTTCGTCAAGATGGGCGCGGACATAATCAAGCGCCCGTGCGAGGAGCGGATCTTCGACGGCGGTTACATCGGAGGATCGGCGTGTGATGATGCGTGGGCACATGATGCTGACGACAGGTTCGACTTTTTTCCCATGGAGCAGGTCGTCGAGGATTCCGGCGCATAGTTTTCCGGTATTTTCGCCATCCAGGGAAATCGACGACAAAGGCGGCGATACCGTGTCGCAGAGGACTGGGTCGTTATCCGTCGAGAGCACGGCGAGATCCTCCGGAACGCGGATTGAGGCGTCGAGGCACGCGGATAATATCTGCTGCCCGCGGATGTCTTTTACGGTAAAAAGTGCGGTCTGACGCGGGAGCGTCTTGAGCCATGTTAAAAGCCGCGGCGCTTCAATGGCGGCGTCCGCGCTCTCTTCCGGCGTGACGGAGCCGTAGTCGATGCAGGTGAAGCCTTCTTGTGCGAGCCGAGTTGTAAATCCGTCCCGCCGATCATCTGACCAAGCCGCCGGACGGCTGGCACCGACAAAGGCGAAGGATCGGAAACCGCCGGAGATGAAGTATTCCGCCGCGACACGTCCGAGGTTGCGGTCGTCGCGCCGGACGAATACGCAGCCGCGCGGCGGGACGTTCCCCGCGTCCGGCGGATTGATGAAAACCGTCGGCTTGCGGAACCGCACGAGCCGTCTCAGCACAGCCTTGTTTGAGGACAAGGCAATGATGCCGGAGCACTTCCAGTTATCGACCCGTTTCATGTCCTGTACCGCGATGTCTCCGGTATTGAGGTGAAACTGCCAAGGCCCCTTGATTCGGGCGTAGTCGAGAATGCCCTCCAAAACTTTCCGGTGCGTGAAATTCGCCGTCGGAATGGTCACCAGAACTCTGGGTATACCGGATGCAGCGGAGGCCCGTTTCATACCCGCATTCAACCAAAATTCCTGATTTGGCACAATCGCATATTCGCTTTAGTGCAAAATATAATGCGCATTTGTGTAAATGAACGTCGATGAATTGCGGTAAGATAGACACATGAAATTCAGTGTGGGGTATCAGGATGATGCGGCGTGGATCGAAGCGATTATCGCGCGTAAGGACGTCATGCACGACGTGTACTTCGCGGCTTCCGGTTGGGCATCGGGGCGTGCCGTGATCAGGTCGGAGGACCGCCTGCTCGACGACCTCGGCCGGATGGCGGAAGCGGGATTGCCGCTGCACCTCCTTTTCAACGCGACCTGTTATGGTGGCGAGTCGCTTGCGAAGTCGCTTTTTTCCCATATCGGCGAAACCGTGGAACGTTTTGCCGCGGATGGATCGCTTGAGGGCGTGACGACGACTTCTCCGCTTATCGCGAAGTTCGTGAAAGATAATTTCCCGGAGCTGAAGACGCGTGCATCGGTGAACATGGAGATCGGAACGATCGAAGGCATGGAGTATCTTGCTGACGTTTTTGACGGATACTACCTGAAGCGTGAACTCAACCGCGATCTCGATGCCGTGCGCGCGGCGAAGACGTGGTGCGATGCCTACGGCAAGGAGCTCTTCATCCTTGCGAATTCCGGATGCCTCAACCACTGCTCGGCCCACATGTTCCACGATAATCTTGTCGCGCACGAAACGGAGATCGCACAGAAGGATAACGGGTACGTGTACCGGGGAATGTGCTGGGAGTGGCTTGCCAAACCGGAGAACCGCGCGAAGTGGATGGAACGGACGAACTGGATTGAACCGGAAAGCGTGACGAAGTACGAAGGGCTCTGCACGGCGATGAAGCTCGCCACGCGCATTAACGCGCATCCTGTCCGTATCCTGGAGTCCTATGCGACCGGATCGCATCTCGGAGAGATCAAGGGGCTGCTCGAACCCGATCATTCGGCACTTTGGAGGTAACATGCTTTCAGCAAAACGAATCAAGGAGATTGCCAAAAAGGCCGGCGCCGATAATTGCGGCATCGCGCCGATTTCGCGCATGAGCGATGCGCCGGACGAGATGAATCCGACGTTCCTGTTCCCGAACTGCAAATCGATGGTTGGTCTCGTCTTTCGTATCCCGCGCGGCGTACAGCGCGGCATTGAGGAGGGGACGCAGTTCTACCAGTATCCGTCGATGGCCTACGGCGGCATCAACGAGATCCTTGCGCCGGCGACCCTGTACCATGTCGGCAAGGCGATCGAGGACGCGGGCTACGAGGCGTTTGTCTACCGCAACACCGGCGCGCGTGGATGTGTCAGCGATATGGACGGATCGGAGGACGCGAAGCTCTCTCCTGAGGAACAGATCGAGGTGAGTGAGAACGCGAAGGATTCGACGGCGCATCACCGTTCCGTTGACTTCACCCGCGCGACGCGTCCGGGCGAGAACGTCCCGCCGGACTTGCAGTTCCAGTTCCGCATCTGCGCGGTTGCCTGCGGTCTCGGCGAAATCGGGTGGTCGAAGATGCTGCTGACGCCGGAGTTCGGCCCCTTGCAGCGCGTCGCGTTTCTGTTCACGGATGCTGAGTTCGACGAGTATGACGAGATCTACAACGGCAAGCCGCTCTGCCGCCGGTGCGGGGCGTGTGTGCGCGAGTGCCCGGGGAATTGCATTCCTGAGATTAAATCTGGCAAGAAGTGTACGGCTTCGATCGGCGACTACAAGATGGAGTGGGGCGATATCGACATGTGGAAGTGCTATGCCTTCTATACTCACGCCGGACGTTACTACAATCCGTTCGTTCCCAAAGAGGTCTGGGACGAAAACAAGGACGGTGACCTTGATCTGTTCGCAGGTAAAACCGATGCGAGTGAACAAGAGATCATGAAGGTCTACCGGGCGTTGGCAAAGTACTTCCCGAGCTGGGTCGGCTACAACATGGCCAAGTGCGGCGGCTGTATCCGCGCTTGTGTCGAGATGCTCGAGAAACCGGGCGGCTGTCTACACGGCCGGTTTAAGAATCCGCTCCGTACACGTCCGAAGGCGTGGAAAATGGACAGGTAACGGGTTGAGGTGAGGGAAGATGAATCGAGAAACGATTGAGCAGGTGGCGCGTGAACTCGGGGCGGCTATGTTCGGCGTCGGAGATCTGAAGCTGTTCGAGGGAGAGGATCCGCGCCACGATCCGAAGCAGGTCTGCCCGAAGGCGCAGGCGATCATCGGTTTTGGCATTCCCGTTCCGAAGGGTCTATACAAGACGATGAAGGACGAATCGCAGTTCTATGCGTATACGACACTCGGCGTGAAAGCGATTGATGAGGAATACTTCGATATTTTTCTCTTCAAGATGGCTTCGATCATTGAAGACGCCGGTTATGACGCGTGCCTGCAACGGACGACGCCGAACCTCCGCGTCAAGGGCGACAAGACCGCGAACCCCGAGATGATCGGCGTCTACGAGCTTGCCCATGCGGAAGCGGTCGAGCCGGGCAAGCCGCCGCCGGACGTCATGATCGACTTCGGCAAGGCCGCTCGGGCGTGCGGCATCGGCATGCCCGGCAGGTACGGACGCGTCATCAATCGCGAGTACGGTCCGTTCATGCGCTATGCCTTCATCATCACCGACGCTCCGCTTGAGACGAACGCGCCGTACGCGGACGATCTCTGCGCGGGCTGTGATGCCTGCGTGAAGGCGTGCGATGCCGGATGCATCGACGTGGAGAAGGGACTCGACTCGTGGAAGTGCTGGGAGCATTACAACAAGGCACGCGGTTATTCGTTGCCGCGAACGCAGTGGGGGTATCAAGCGTGCCTGTGCGGACGCAAGTGTGACGTCGCCTGCTGGGAGCACATCAAGGGGGTGAAGTTGTGAAGCACGAACTTCTGAAGTTGGCTAAAGAATGCGGCGCGGATCTGGTTGGCGTCGCGCCTGCGTCGCGGTTCCCGGCGGATCACAAGATTTTCAGGATCTATCCGCAGGTGAAGAGTGTCATCGGTTTGGCGTTCCGGTGCCTTCGCGGTAGCTATCGCGGTACCGAGGAGGGAACGACCTACTACCAGTATACGACGATGTCCGTCGAGAACATGGAGGAGACGGTGATGCCGATCGCGCTTGTGAGGCTGGCGAATCGGATCGAGTCCAAGGGCTTCACGGCCGTGCCCCAACGCCGCCACCAGACGATCATGGAGGCGGAGGATGGCATGAACCCGGAAGTCGCCTATGACGCGATTGCGCGCGGACGCGTCGAGGAGCCGCAGTTCGACTTCACGGATGCGGCGGTGCGGTGCGGACTCGGTGAACGCGGCTTCCACGGTGCGCTCCTGACGGACGATTTCGGGCCGATGCAGCGGACGTGCTTCATCTTGACGGATGCTGAACTTGAGCCGGATCAGGTGGTGACGCCGCATCTTTGCGACAGGTGCGGCGCATGTGTGAAGGGGTGTCCGGGCAAATGTATTGACCCAGAGTCCGGCGAGGTTGATCCGTGGCGTTGCGCCGTCTATTACAACGGCGCGAACGGCACGAAGAATCCGTTCATGCCGCCGGAGGCCTTCCCTGATTTCGAGGACCGGCTTGCGATCATCGCGGGCGAGGCCGAGATCGATTCAGAGAAAGCGAAGCGGATCCTTGACGCGATCTATTTTTATCCGCCGGCGCAGCACTCCTACACCTGCTCAATCTGCGGACGCGCCTGCGATGTCGCATGTTATTGCCATTTGGAGAAGAAGGGGGTCCTGAAAAGAACATTCAAGACTCCCTTCCGTACACGTCCCGAGTGGAAGTTCCAACTCGACGACTTCGCACCGGAATCCGTGAACGCTAGACAGGAGTAGCAACGGGTCATGAGATTCGCACTGGCAGACTGGTTGGTGACCGTAGCGTTTTTTGTCGTGTTGCTCGCGATACCGGCGTTCGCCAACCGGCGTCGCGCGCACACATCTTCCGACTTTTTCCAGTCGGGGCGTTCAATGCCCTGGTGGTTGATCGGCATCTCGATGGTGGCCGCGATGACGTCGACCAACTCGGCGAATCTGTTCACCCAGTTAATTCGGGAAAATGGACTCGCTGGCAACTGGGTTTGGTGGTCGTTTCTCACGGGCGGCGTCCTCACGGTCTTCGTCTATGCGAAGCTCTGGCACCGGTCGGGAGCGACGACGGACATCGCGTTCTACGAATTGCGATATTCGGGGAAGCCGGCGGCGTTTCTCCGCGCCTTCCGCGCCGTTTATCTCGGCGTCATCTACAACGTGATCGTGATGGCGACCGTTCTTCTCGGGGCGGTGAAGCTGGGGGCCGTTCTTTTCGGTGTGCCTGTCTGGACGATCCTCGCGGTTACGGCTGTCGCCAGCATCGCCTATTCGATGATCGGCGGCATCCGCGGAACGATCTACGCCGACTTCTATCTTTTCACGTTGATCATGGTCGGCGCGGTGGCGGTGACCGCATTCGCGTTATCGCAACCTGAGGTCGGCGGATGGGCGGCGCTGATGCAGAACGCCGCGATCCGTCCGAAGCTCGACTTCCTGCCGCGATTCGATGATCTGGACACCGCCATTGCGGTTTTCATCGTGCCGGTCGCGATTCAGTGGTGGAACGTGTGGTATTCGGGTTCGGAGCCGGGCGGCGGCGGTTACATCGTCCAACGCATGTTGACGGCAAAGACGCCGAACCACGCGCTCGGCGGGACGCTTTTCGCGCAGATCGTACAGTACGCGCTCCGCCCGTGGCCGTGGTATATCACCGCCTTCGCCTCCATCCTTGTCTTTCCCGACCTTGCGTCCATACGCGCGGCGTTTCCGGATGTCGATCCTGCACTCGTCGGCAACGATATGGCGTATCCGGCGATGATCAAGTTCGTGCCGGCGGGCTGGCTCGGACTCGTTGCGGCGTCCTTGATGGGGGCTTTGTTCTCGACGATCGCCGCGCATCTCTCGATGGGCGCGAACTACGTTGCCAACGATGTGTGGGTGCGGTTCGTGCGTCCGCAGGCGGACGGGCGGGAACTGATCCGCGTCGCGCGCTGGACCTCGGTTGGGCTGATGCTCGCGGGCTGTCTGCTGGTGCCGTTCATTGCGGACGCGAAGGCAGGATTCGACCTGATGGTGATGGTCGGCGCGGGCACCGGCGCGGTGTTTCTCCTGCGGTGGTTCTGGATGCGCATCAACGCCTGGACGGAAATCGCCGCGATGGGGGCGTCGATCCTCTGCGCGTGTTTCTTCCAGCTTGTCTGGCCGTCATTCGCGGTACCGCTCGTTTTCTGGAAACGCCTTTTACTGACGATCGGCGTGACGACGGTGGTGTGGCTTGCGGCGACGTTCCTGACGCGTCCCGAGAAGCCGGAGACGATCGCCCGCTTCCGTTCGCTCGTCCGTGCCGACGGCCGCGATGTCGGCCGTGGCGTCCTTTTAACCTTTCTCGTCTCATTAGCGATTTTCGTGTTCATGTGGGCGATTGGCGTGATACTCTGTCGATGAAGTTTGTGTAAGTGCCAGCGGGTGAATTATGGTACACTAATCAGCGTTTGAGGAGGTTGATTGGCTATTGTGCCGAGGTTGGTCGGTTATTGTTTCTGTATGAAAGGCGGTAAGGATGAAAAAACGAATGGTCATGTTGGCTGTGAGCCTGTCGATTGTCCCTGGGATCGTCCGCGCGGCGACGTACATCTATGACTCGGGAACGAACGAGGTCGCATCGCTGCTGGGCTCGTTGGCGCAGGGAGATGAGGTGAAGATCCTCAATGCCGGCACGAGGGTCATATCGACTGCGTCCGACGATCTGGTCACAAAGAATGACGTGTCGATTCTCATTGATGGTGGATGGCTCGAGGAGACGGCCACTCAGGCAGGGCGGGCGGGTGGCCTGTGCAACTCATTGGGCGTGACGGGCCTGTCCCTCGATATCGTCAACGGGGGAACCTACCATGTGACAACACCGAACAGGGGGTTCTTCAAACTCGGCGGCACGGGGTCGAACATCCGGGTGGAAGGCGGTTCGCTCCTGCTCAGCGACATCACGGAATACAATTGGGGGTCTGGTTTCGGCAATGCCAAGGACTGCACGATCGCCCTGACGAATGCGACGATGACGGCGTTCGTCTTCAGGTTCGGTCTGGACAGCAAGAAGGCGACAGGGTGTCGTCTGCTGGTGCATGATTCGACCTTTTCCATGAATGTGCCGCAGGCGACACCCCAATATACGGGGCGGCGGTATTTTGAATGGCGGTCCGGGTATTCGGTTTCCAATGAGATGGTCGTTTCCGGGTCAAGTGTTGCCAGCGGCTTCTCGACCTTTGACATGAACGGCGCCTGGGATCTTCTCCGGATTCAGGACACGGCCAAGGCCTCGCCTCCGGTGGTGATGAATGGCGTCTCGAACCGGGTTGAAGTGCTGGGGGGCGAGCTGTCATCGGGAAGCTGCCAGGTCAATGGCCGGTACAACCGGTTGCTCCTGTCGGACGGCCTGCTGGTGACGGGAAACAAAGGAACGTTGACAATGGGAGGAAATGGACCGAACCTGATCCGTCAGACGGGCGGTACCTGCTCGGCGCCCTACGGCGTGACCATCGGGGGCTTTTCCAATCGCTACGAGTTCGTGGACG
>Ga0208694_1001283_pt1 | contig 31608 bp, 39 predicted proteins | sample AD_UKC078_MetaG_FD_184442 | JGI IMG/M metagenome (GOLD analysis project Ga0208694, IMG submission 184442) | Active sludge microbial communities of municipal wastewater-treating anaerobic digesters from USA - AD_UKC078_MetaG (SPAdes) (version 2) | ecosystem: Engineered > Bioreactor > Anaerobic >...
TTTGGCGCAATGGAATGACAGAGGGAAGATTGATATTTCCGCCAAAGTTTGGAGATACACCGGTGAAAAGTGGTCCCGCCAATCCGAAGAACTGCCTATGCACCGCGTTCTTGACCTGGCGATCCTAACCTGTAGGAGCTACCTCTATTTTCAAAACGCATACCGCTATCCAAAACTTTATGACCCGGATAACCCGATGATCGACCGTGTCGGATTACAGGGTGATGCTATGACGATCGAAGTGTGCAAAGACAACCCTATGATCGATGAGGATATTCAATTGTTTTCACAGGCACTGAGCCAGGACGGAGAAATAATTGGTGAGAGGCTGTCAGTCCTTTCCCGCCTGCTCAAGGAAGCAGGTTACTGATCCGGTACAAGTGGAGCAAGGGATCCAAAAAGAGAGGATAATTATTATGGATAAAGATAAACGTAAGGAACTGATGGAAGCATACAAACAAATAAAAGTTTATATGGGCGTCTATCAGATCAAAAACAATGAAAATTCAAAGGTGTTGATCGGAACAAGCTGTAACCTTAAAAATCGCTGGCTGACGCTGCGGATGCAGCTGGAATCAAACAGGCATCCCAATGCAAGATTACAAAAGGACTGGAACGATTTTGGCCCGGACAGTTTTTCATATGAAGTTATTGAACAAAAGGAATGCAAAGATATGGTAAACATTAACTGGGAACTGGAAAACATGGAAAAAGAGTGGCTTGAAAAATTAGAGCCACATGATGATAAAGGGTATAACAAAAAACTGATGCAGTAGGATCGGCAGGTCAAGTGCGGGAAAAATTACATGTTCAAGCACTGAAGCTTGAAAAAAGGAGCCCGGCAGAAGCCGGGCCTCTCTTTTTTAGGTCAGATAAACAGCGCTCATTTTTTCGAGCATTTTGTGCAGTTCTTCGTGTTTTCCAAGCCCTATCACTTCTTCTTCAAGCTCCTCAAAACGATCATAAAGTTTCTCCTGAACTTCTTCAGTAAGTACCTTGTCTGCCATTTGGAAGAGAACATCATTCTCTTTGAGGATGTGTTCATCCAGTAGCTCAATGTAGGCCTTCATGTTTTTTGCGAGCTCGATAGCCCTGGAGTTATCTGCAGCCTCAAAGTTAATAAGGTTTCGGCTTATGTTACGCGTGTATTCCCTTCCAAGTTCGTGTTCGGCAAGCATAACTCCTATAGGACCACTGGTTTTGGGTATCCCGGCATCTTCAAGTACCGGGAAGAGTATATCTTCTTCTTTGGCGTGATGACATTGATCAACGAAGACCCTAAGGAAATCTGTCATATTGTCCAGATCTTGACGCTGGACTTTTATGCCTGACCTTATTCTGGCAGAGATGGCTTCCATAATTCGCATCATGAGCTTCACTGCCTCATGTTCATGTTTCAGTGCCTCAGTAGCTTTCATGAAAATCCTCCTCCAAATATTAGAAATTGTTCAACATTCCCCTTAAGATTTTAACCGAGAAATGTTGAGCTGTATATCCGTTGTAGATAAGTGACATCAGGGAAATCTCTTTTTCTGTTGGACATAGCAGGGAAAATGGATTACATTAATTAAGTTGTGAACCAGGTTTTACAGGTACTTTGAACAATTCTGTCCGGGGTGTTTTTGATTTGGTCATTTACGGTGTCCTTCTTCTTTCCTTGTGCTACTTTGCCGGCCTCTTTGTCGGAGAGGTCATGGGAAGGCTTGTCGGTCTGGATGCCAACGTAGGCGGAGTGGGCTTTGCTATGCTCTTCCTGCTCCTTCTGTGCAGCTATTCGGAGACTGTCAAGATTGCGCTGAAGAACGGGCGTTTTTGCTCCGGGCTCACTTTCTGGCAGAACATGTATATACCGGTGGTCGTAGCCATGTCGGCTTCACAGGATGTTGTGAAGGCTGTTAAAAGCGGATGGCTCGCGATCCTCTGCGGGATCACACTGACGATCCTGAGCCTTTGTCTCATACCTTTGGTCAGCAGGATATCTTCATCGAAGGGGAGATCGGAGGAAGGGTACCGGGAATGATGGTCTTTGTCGGGGCAGCGGAAAATATCCTTGTAAAGAACCCGCTCGTTACGGCCTTTGCCGTTGTGGGGACAGTCACCTTTGTTTCATATGCCCTTTCAAAATATTTAACAAAGGGAAAACTCAACGGATCTTCGATAGCCATCCTGTTCGGCCTTCTGATGGCATATGTAGGTGGCCGTGTGACCGGCGGCAGCAAGGGCATCTCTGATATCCCGGTTTTTGCCGGGATAGGTCTGCTCGGGGGTTCGATGATGAGGGATTTTACGATAGTTGCCACAGCTTTCGGCGCTGATTTCAATGAACTAAAAAGATTAGGCCTTGCAGGCCTTGTTTCGCTTATTCTCGGAGTTCTGTTTTCTTTTACAATCGGAGCGGTCTTCGCATGGTTCGGTGGTTATACCTCAGCGGAAGATATCACAACGATCGGAGCCGGGGCAGTGACCTTCGTCGTCGGACCGATAACGGGAGCGACGCTCGGTGCCGATTCTTCCGTGATAGCTCTTTCCATCGGGATCGGCGTGGTCAAGTCAATAGCGGTCATGGTGATAACACCGCTCGTTTCGAAGATAATAAAGATCGATAAACCCAGAGAGGCGATAATTTTCGGCGGACTGCTCGGTACGACCAGCGGGACTTCGGCGGCTATGGCAGCGATCGACCCCGCGCTCGTACCTTATGCGGCAATGACAGCCACTTTCTATACCGGTCTGGGCTGCCTTGTCTGCCCCTCTGTGCTTTATTTTGCTGTATCGGCCATAGTGTAAATAAGTGTTATTATTTTTATTATCGATGTAATGATGAGGGGGCTGTCAAATGGGCAAGTATAATTTTGATGAATATATCGAGCGCCGCAACACAAGTTCGATGAAATGGGACCTTATGGGAGAACGTTTCGGAGATCCTGATCTGCTGCCTTACTGGGTCGCGGACATGGATTTCAAGTCGCCTCCGGAGGTGCTGGAAGCAATAGATGCAAAGCTGAAGCATGGTGTTCTGGGCTATCCTGTTGCCGAGGAGAGCCTGATCGGATCGATAGTAAACTGGGAAAAGGTCCGTCATGGATGGAGCTTTGACAAAAGCGCCGTGACCTGGGCCCCGGGAGTTGTAAGCGGACTGGCTTTCGCGATCGAGGCTTACACGAAGCCCGGCGACGGGATAATACTCCAGACCCCTGTATACCCGCCATTTTATGAAATAATCGAGATGTCGGGCAGGCATGTAGTGAAAAACCCGCTGAAAAGGGAGAACGGCAGATTCGTCATGGATCTGGAAGGGCTGGAAAAACTTATAGCCCCCACATGCCGCACCATGATATTCTGCAGCCCTCACAACCCTGTAGCACGTGTGTGGACCAGGGCTGAGCTTGAGAAACTTTCAGATATCGCCGAACGAAAAGATATGCTTATCCTCTCTGATGAGATCCATCAGGATATCGTCTTCAGCGACGCGAAGCATACATGCCTTGCCTCGCTTCCGGGAATGGATAAGCGCACTCTGACATATATCGCGCCAAGCAAGACCTTCAACCTCGCGGGGCTGACTTCGTCAGTTGTGGTGATCCCGGACCATTCGCTGATTGAGCAGTACAGATCAGTGCTTGCGAGATTCCATCTGGCAAGGCTCAATGCTATCGGACTTATCGCAATGGAAGCCGCCTACACCAGGTGTGCCGGATGGGCGGACGAGATGGTCGCGTACCTTGAAGGAAACAGGGATTTCACGGAGGAATTCTTGAAGGAACGGATGCCCAAAGCAAAGATGGACCACCCCGAAGGCACCTATATATTCTGGATAGATTTCAGAGGTTACGGTTTTGACGGAAAGACCCTCCCCGAATTCCTTGTTAAAGAGGCCAAGGTCGCATTGAACAAGGGGCTTGATTTTGGTACCGAGGGGGACGGTTTTGCGCGTCTCAATGTAGGCACGACAAGGAAGCAGCTTGAGGAAGGGCTTGAAAGGATCGCGGCAGCCCTGGAGAGGACCGGCAGAAACAGATAAAGATTTTGGGAAGGCCCGTCTGCTCTTTTAATCGCACAAATCGTCGGCCGCGGGCTCAAAGCCTGCGGCCGACAGCTTATTTCGGACGTGGGATATGACTCACTCAGAGCCGACCTCGTTTATGTATGTCGATGCATAGTTCCTGTCGATCGTTATGACGGGGAAAAAGGCAGGATCCTTTTCCTTTATCGCCCTCTCGATCTTCTCTATTGCCTTGCTGTCCGATATGTCATAATCCGCCGGGATAAGAACGTCAAAGATAAGATTTGTGTGAGTATCTCCTTTGACCACTCTGAAATCATGGATGCTCAGGGTCGGTTCGACTGAGCGGACGATGTCTTCTGTCATTTTCTTTAATCCGTTTATCTCTTTGTCATCTGTGATCACAGGGTCCAGATGTATTACAAGGTTTATGTTCATCTCCCTTGCACAGTCTCTCTCGATGCAGTCGATCAGGTCGTGGGAGCTGATAAAGCTGCCCTTTGCATCTACTTCGGCGTGGACTGTCGCGAAGATAACATTTGGCCCGTATCTGTGTACCACAAGGTCATGGACATTTATTATCCCCTTGTAAGAGCGTACCTTTCGTTCGATCTTTTCGACAAGTTCAGGGTCGGGCATCTCTCCCAGAATTGGTCCCAAAAGAGATTTCAGGATCATGATACCCGAGCGCAGAATGAAGAGAGCCACTCCCATGCCCATCCATCCGTCTATCTGATATCCGAAATATCTGGAGACCAGCAGTCCGCAAAGCACCGCAGATGTCGTAAGGACATCATTCATCGAATCCGCGGAGGCTGCCTTTACGGCTGATGACGATATGAGTTCTGCTACCCTTGAATAAAATTTTGCAAGCCACAGCTTAACCGCGACGGAGATGATCAGTATGGCTATCATCAGGTCTGAGGTCAGTGTCGGCCTGGGGTCGATTATCCTGCTTACGGACATCTTGATCAGTTCCACCCCTACCAACAGGATGACTATTCCGAGGATGAATCCGGTAAGGTACTCTATGCGCTCATGTCCGAACGGATGGTCCCTGTCTGCGGGTTTGCCGGACAGCTTGAAGCCTATCAATGTAACGACAGCCGATCCGCTGTCCGAAAGGTTGTTGATGCCGTCGGCAGTGACCGAGATGCTGCCGAATAGGGTGCCGGCCGATATTTTAGCAAGGCTAAGAGCAAGGTTCACTATGATCCCTACGGCCCCTGCAAAGGCCCCGTAACTCCTTCTTACCGACGGATCAGATATATTTCGGCTGTCTTTGACGAATCTGCCGATCAAAAAATCGATCATCCGTACCACCTTCAAATGAAAAGTTCAGTCGATCAATGGCCGATCCGGCCATTTGCCGACAGACATGATTTTCCGTATATCATAGCAGTAAAGATGCAGATGGGATCGATGATTATTTCCGGTGATGTTTTTTTGCAGGAGAAGAGCTTATACTGAACAAAGTCTATGACACTCTTTTTTGATTTTGGAGGTGTATACGGTGGAAAAGATCAATATCGGAAACAACGTGTTTTTGCTCCCCATGCCGATGGTCCTTGTCGGATCGCGCATCAAAGGCAGGCCGAATTTCATGGCGGTGGCGTGGGTCAGCCGCGTGAATGCATCGCCAAACGTTATGTGTGTTGCCATAGGGAATAAGTTTACCGCGGAGGGGATCCTTGAAAACAAAGAGTTCAGCATAAATATACCATCGGTGGATCTTATGCCTCAGACTGACCTTATGGGCATTGTCAGCGGCAGAGATTATGACAAATCAAAGGAATTTGATATTTTCTACGGAGCGTTAAAAAACGCGCCGATGATATGTGAATGTCCCGTCATGATGGAATGCCGTTTGGTAAAATCTGTCCGGCTCGAAGTGGATACCCTTTTCATGGGTGAGGTCATGAATGTCTGGTCCGAGGAAAAGTATCTTACCAACGGAGCCCCCGACATCACAAAGGTCTCTCCGTTCTGCCTCAGCATGCCGGACAACCGTTACTGGTCTCTTGGAAAAGAGATAGGGAAGGCCTGGCATGAGGGAATGAAGCTGAAAGATAAGCTTCAGAAAATATAACAAAAAGTCCATTTATGAAGGGGGGACTTGCCTGAGCGAGTCCCCCCTGTGTCATTGCGTGTGTCAGCTAAATATTACCACTTGCCTCTGCTTACATGACCCGCGATCTCTGCTTTGCTTCTCTGCTTGATCACTGTGGCTTCTTCGGATGCCTGCTTGAACAGCGCCACGCACGGAGGATCGAGGTTGATCTCTATGCCTTCGTCTGCAAGTTTCTTGATTTTGTTTGCAAGTCTTACGATTTCCATATGGATGTCATTGGTGCGGACAGACATAAGGACTTTCTTTGCTTCTTCTTCTGTGAGGGCTGTAAATTTATCCTTTTCGGCAGCGCATTTTGGGCATTTTTCAGGAGCTTCGGGACCTTCATGGATGTAACCGCAGACTGAACATTTGAACAACATAATATCTACCTCCCGTATATTTGTTGTGATATTTGCCGGTTGCATTCTGACATGGTTTTACCTCAATGGAGAAGCAAACTGTCAAATATTTAAGACGGTTATAATTATAGCATGTAAAGTCCCTGTGATCAGATATCTTAAGTTTCAGATTATTTAGTTGCCTGGCATTGCCTGGCAAAAATAAGCAAAAATGGACAAAATATTAATACGGCAGTAAACACGTTGACACTTTTGTAACAAGATAACTATACTGTTTCAGATAGGTCCTCTATTCCGGTTTCTCTGTAAGAGGGGACGCTGAAATTGTAAAAAATGCTGTCTGTTTGTGGGGAAATAGTCCGTACAAAGGGAAGGGCTGAATAAATGGGTTATTCAGGGATCCTTTGCCTTTGCGAAGGATCCCTTTTAATTCGGACGAAGGGGCAGGTGTGTTTTATATGGAAGGAAACCGCATCGGAGTCGCAGCGATAATCGTTGAAGATCCCGGATCAGTAAGAGAAGTCAACGAAGTCCTGCACGAACACAGCGGGATCATAATCGGGAGGATGGGGATACCGTACCGGGAGAGAAATGTAAGCGTCATATCTCTGGTACTTGATGCCTCACCCGATGAGATCAGCGCACTGACAGGGAAACTTGGCAAGATAAGGGCGGTCTCTGTCAAAGCAGTTATGTCAAAGGGCCGTGCTTCCTGAGAACCTGTTTTCAGTAAGTAATACGGGTCAGCGAAAGCTGATACCATTGAGATCCAATACCAAAAAGGAGAGATCTTCCGTGAAAAAAGCATTACTGGCAGTACTGATAGTTTTAACGGCAGCGGCAGGCTTTGCATTTGCGGCTGATATGCCCGAGGCTATGGGTATCACATATGTAAAGGCCCCGCTGAACGTACCGTCGATCGTCGCAAAGTACAATCAGGTGTTCGAAAAGGCGTATCCCGGTGTGCGTCTGAGCTTTCCCGAGATAACGGAAGGACCGAAGCAGACTGCGGCTCTTGCCGCGGAAGAGATCGGTATCGCCAGCTGCCTCGGTTCGACGTCAGCGATCCTCGCCGCATCGGAAGGGCTTGATGTAAAGATAATCGGGATCTACTCAAGAGCCCCGAAAGCCTTCATGATAATAGTCAGGGATCCTGCGATAAAGAGCGTAAAGGACCTCAAGGGCAAAAAGGTGGCGGGTCCCAAGGGGACCATCCTTCACCAGCTTCTCGCGGCCGCGCTTGATAAAGAGGGTATGACAGTAAAGGACATTGAGTTCATCCAGATGGACCTATCATCGGGCGCGAACGCACTGTCCACGGGAAGCGTCGATGCCGCGCTTCTGGCCGGTCCTGCAGCCTACAATGCCCTCACATCAGGGGCACGCATGCTAAAAAACGGAGAAGGCCTGGTGGATGCGACTATAGTCATAGCTACGACAGAAAAGTTCGCCCAAAAGTATCCCGAGGCAGTCTCAAGATTCCTTAAAGCCCATAATGATACGCTCACGTGGATCAAAAAGAACCCCGATAAGGCCGCCGAGATGACACAGAAGGAAACGAGACTTCCGATGGATGGGGTCAGGATGATGATGCCGTGGTATGATTTTGACAGCAAGATCAGGAAGAGCGATATCGCCGAACTTGCGAAGACCCAGGAATTTATGATAGAGAACGGACTTCAGCGAAACAAGATAGATGTGAATTCACTGATAATGAGGTGAGACAATGGACCTTCAGTCAACTCCGAGGGCCAACCGGCTCCACATAGGTTTTTACGGCAGGCGGAATGCCGGAAAATCAAGCCTGATAAACCTTGTCACCGGTCAGCAGACGGCGCTTGTGTCTGATCATGCGGGGACAACGACCGATCCCGTCATAAAAAGCATGGAACTGTTGCCTCTGGGGCCTGTTGCGGTGATAGACACTGCCGGACTTGATGATGAAGGCGACCTTGGAAAGCTTCGGATCTCAAGAACGATGGAGATGATGGACAGGACAGATCTTGCCCTGCTCATCGTCTCTGCTCCCGATGCCGGTGACACCTCGCTGGAAAGAGGCTGGCTCGAAGAACTCAAAAAGAGGAAGATGCCTGTCATAGGTGTGCTGAACCAGATCGACAGGGTCGGATCGGACTGTGTCGAAAACATAAGATCAGGCCTTGAAGAAGATATGGGCATTCCGTTTACGGCCGTATCGGCCAACGGGAGGGAATACAGGGCCGAACTTCTTTCTGCGATCGTAAAGCATGCTCCCACTGATTTTGAAAGCCCTACTCTTGTCGGAGATATTTTCAGCAGGGGAGACGCAGTGGTTCTCGTAGCTCCTCAGGACATCCAGGCACCCAAGGGAAGGCTCATACTTCCACAGGTCCAGGTGATAAGGGACATCCTGGACAACGGCGGGCTTGCCCTCACCGTGACATTTGACTGCTTCCCAAAGCTGCTTGACTCCCTGAAAGAACTCCCGGCTCTTGTCATAACCGACTCGCAGGTCTTCCCGCAGGTCAATTCGATCCTGCCCCGTGATGTTCCTCTGACCTCCTTTTCCATAGTTATGGCCAGGAGCAAGGGTGACCTTTCGACTTTTGTGAGAGGTGCGAGGGTTATAAACAGCCTTAAGGAGAGTGACAAGGTACTTATCGCGGAGGCCTGTACCCATGCGCCCCTGCAGGAGGATATTGGCAGGGAAAAGCTGCCGAGGTGGCTGCGCGAAAGGGTTGGCAGCGGTCTGACCGTTGATATCTCGACAGGCCTAGATTTCCCCTCCAACCTGAACGAATACGCGCTCATCCTCCATTGCGGAGGATGCATGTTCACAAGAAAACAGCTCATGTCGAGGATAATCAAAGCGGATGCGGAGAATGTCCCTATTACAAATTACGGCGTTGCGATCGCCGCGATCAACGGGATCCTGGAAAGGGTGATCGAAGTCTTCCCCGAATTTGGCAAAGAGGGACAAAAACCGCAATAAAATTCTGTCGGTCTTCGATTCCCGAAAAGGTATTTTTACCGAATAAACGGCAGTACCATGCCTCAGTCGTCAGGGTACTGCCGTTTTCTTATTAAATGTGCTATGCTATGCGCGTATGAGCGCATATCGCCGCATAAGGCTGCGTTCATGACCAATCAAGGAGGTCGATCGTTGGTGAGTTCCGACATATCCGGCAGTATTATTCTGCTGGTCGTGTTATTGATATTTTCGTTCTATTTCAGTGCCACAGAGACGTCAATAACGGCAGCAGGAAAAGGAAAACTACTCGCTCTGTCCGATGAATATCCACATCGCCGAAAAGGCTTCTTCTGGCTTGCTGACAACACAGCCAAGGCGATAAACGTTACCCTGATAGGAAATAATGTCGTAAATATTGCAGCAAGCGCAGTCGCCACTACACTGGCGCTGAATTTCTTCGGTGCTCTGGGGCCTGCCCTGGCGGTCGCTGTAATGACGATACTTATCGTGATATTCTGCGAGATCCTGCCCAAGAATTTTGCAATAGCAAAAAAAGAGGCTGTTCTCCTTTTCTCTCTCCCATTTCTGCAGGTCATAAGCACCTTGATGACGCCTCTTACGTGGTCTTTGAGGATGGTCCTCAGACTTTTTGGAAAAATTATAGGTATGGACCTTATCTCGTACAGCTCTCTAATATCACGCGAGGAAATAGATCATATCGTCACCGAAGGCAGCGCTGTCGGCGCTCTTGAAGAGGACGAGCGCAAGATGATCCACGGGGTCATAGCTTTTGAGGAGACCAGGGTTTCTGAGGTCATGGAACCCAGGACCGACGTATTCGCGATCGAACAGGACGGGACAGCGGAAGAGGCGGTGAAAATATTCCTTGAAAGCGGTCATTCAAGGATCCCGGTGTACAGGGAAGACCTTGACCAGGTGATCGGGATACTTTACGCGAAGGACCTTCTGGGGCCGCTTGCCCATAACGAAAAGAACATCTCAATAGTAAAACTGATGAGAAAGCCCCTCTTTGTGCCGGAGACCATGAAGACCGACGAGGCCCTTGACGTGATGAAAAAATCAAGGACCCACATCGCTATCGTGATCGACGAGTATGGGGGCATGGCCGGGCTTGTGACGCTTGAAGATCTTATAGAGGAGATAGTCGGCGACATACAGGACGAATACGATACGGAGGTCCCGGAGATACAGGCGGAGGACGAGAATACCTATATCGTCCAGGGATTCGTCAACCTCGAAGAACTTTCCGATGCGCTTGCATATCCTTTCGATACGGCTTTTGAAGATGTGGATACCCTTGCAGGGATGGTGCTCGAGCTTTCCGGAGATTTTCCGAAGCAGGGTCAGCTTATAACTTACGGCGCATGGGACATACATGTGCTTGAGGTCAGGAACCACAGGATAATGCAGGTGCGCATGAAATATATCAAGGAACGGACAGAGGGTCCGGACGCCGATTAGATCCCGGCACTGAAAAAAGATAAGAGGGAGGACCGCGTTAAATGGGGCGGTCCTCCCTCTTATTTTATCATTCCGGTTTGGGGTAGCGATTTACCTTGCCTGTTATCTCTGTTATGCGGATCTTTACCACAGCCGTAACGCTCAGCTTTTCTTCCGTGATAGGTCCTTTGGGCCCCCTGTAATGTTCCATCATCAGCTCGAGAGCCGCTCGTTTTTCGTTGTTGTCTTCGATGAATTCCGCGATACCGCGCCCCGATACGCTTTTGTACTTCATGCTGAATTTAGTCGGGTCCTCTTCATTGCGGACGATTTCAGCATCGACCGTAACGTTGAACGCGACCTTGTTGTTCTCTTTCAGAAGGTCGATCTTTTTGCCCTCTTTTGCGCAATGGATCACTATAAAATCGTCGCCGAAGCCGTAATTGAGCGGTACGATATAGGGCCAGCCGTCTTTGCCTGCCAGCGCCAGTTCCATCCATTCCCCCTTTTCAAGGACCTCCGTCATCCATTCGCGGGATACCACTTCCCTATCGATTCTTCTCATACGGCACACCTCCTGAAACATACTCAGGTGAGTATAGTACATGAGGTAAGGCGGGACAACTGTATGGCCGGCGCAGACGGGTCAGCCCGCGCTGAAGCAGACATACCGCGAAAAGTTGCTGTTACGGTTTGGGGTAGAAGTTTATCTTTCCGGTAAGTTCCGTTATCGATATCTTTATGACGGCAGTGGCCTTGAGAGTAGCTTCTGTCATGGGTTCCTTCGGCCCATGGTAATGTTCCATGATAATTTTCAGGGCCTCTCTTTTTTCATCGATATCCTCGATAAGCTTTGCGGTCCCGAGCCCCGAGACGCTCCTGTACTTCATGCTGAATTCAGACGGATCATTTTCGTCCCGTATTATCTCGGTGTCTATGGCCACGTTGAAAGCGACCTTGTCGTTTTCCTTCAGGAGATCGATCTTTTTACCCTCTCTCGCTCCGTGGACGATTATGAAATCATCCCCGATCCCGTAATTGAGCGGTACTACATAGGGCCATCCGTCCTTTCCGGACATCGCCAGCTCCAGCCAGACACCCTTTTCCAGCACTTCCATCATCCATTCGCGGGAAGTGACTTCCTTATCTTTTCTTCTCATAAAAACACCCCCGTATGTGTGTTTAGATGATTATAGGACCTGCCGGGACACGGAACAATCACAAAGTTAAAGGCGCACTCTGATCCCCTTGAGTGAAAGGTATTTTTTTAATTCCGGTATAGGGATCTCATTGTAATGGAAAAGCGAAGCCGCAAGCACGGCATCAGCCCTTCCGACGGCGAAGGCGTCGTAGAAGTGGGGATAGTCGCCGGCACCTCCGGATGCGATGACCGGTATATTGACCCTCGAACTCACTGCCGCTGTCAGTTCGATGTCGTAACCTGACTTTGTTCCGTCCCTGTCCATGCTTGTAAGCAGTATCTCTCCAGCACCGAGCCGCTCTGCTTCCATGGCCCATTTGACCGCGTCGATGCCGGTCGCCGTACGTCCGCCTGCGGTGTAGACCTCCCAGGTGCCGTCACCTTTTCTTTTTGCGTCGATGGCTGCAACGATGCACTGACTGCCGAAAGTCTCCGCGGCCTCGGTTATGAGCTCCGGTCTCTTTACGGCTGAGGAATTTAGTGAGACTTTATCGGCACCTGCCCTGAGGATAGTGCGGATGTCTTCGATGGTGCGGATCCCTCCCCCTACCGTTATCGGTATGAATACCCCGGATGCCACGGCCCTGACGAGATCAGCCACTGTATCTCTTGCATCGGCAGTCGCAGTGATGTCGAGGAAGACTATCTCGTCGGCTCCTGCCGCTTCATATGCAGCGGCGCATTCCGCAGGATCGCCGGCGTCCCTCAGGTCGATGAAATTTACTCCCTTGACGACTCTTCCGTCTTTGATGTCAAGACATGGAATTATCCTCTGCGCGTACATTATCGGCATCCTCCGGCAAGTTCGGCAAAACGTCTCAATATGGAAATGCCACCAGTCCCGCTCTTTTCAGGGTGGAACTGGAAGCCGAAAAGGTTATCCTGTTCCACCGCGGCGTCAAAAGTCGTTCCGTATTCCGATACGGCAGAGACCGCCTCTTCATCATCCGCCTTTACATAATATGAGTGTACGAAATACATGTATGGCTGATCGGGGAGCTTTCCGAGAAGCCTGCTCGCCTTTTTGACCCTGATAGAGTTCCATCCCATGTGTGGTATTTTCAGCCCTTTCTCCGAAGGGAAGCGAATGACTTTCCCCCTAAGGATCCCCAGGCCGGGGACTCCCGGACTCTCTTCGCTCTCTTCAAACAGCAGCTGCATTCCGGCGCATATGCCGACAAAGGGTCTTCCGCTTATTGCCGCAGCCCTCACCGTTTCAACGAGTCCCTTGCGTTCCATCTCCGACATCGCGCTTCCGAACGCCCCTACACCGGGAAGGATCGCCCCGTCTGCGGAAAGTATTTCTGCCGGGTCTGACGTTACGGTCCACGGACATCCTATAAAGTTCAGGGTATTGCAGACACTCTGCAGATTACCTGCCCCGTAATCTATTATCGCTATCATTTGTCTTCGTTCCTTCTGTGGCGGCACATAAGTTCATGGAGCACTTCGTTCAGCGTGACGCCCGAAGAGATGCAGGCTACGAGAAGGTGATAGAGCAGGTCGGCGGCCTCATACCGGAAGCCCTCCCTGTCTCCTGTGGCCGCCGCGATCGCAGTTTCGACCCCTTCCTCTCCGACCTTCTGGGCTACCCGTGAAGGTCCTTCTGCGAGGAGTCTCGCGGTGTAACTCTCTTTTGGATCTTCTGACTTCCTTATGACGAGATAACGCCAGAGCCGTCCAAGGAAAGTGGCTTCTGTCGAGTTTTCTTTTCCCCATATCGAACGGTAAAAACAGCTGCGCTTTCCCGTATGGCACGCAGGCCCGGAAGGCTCCACGACAGCGAGCAGCGTGTCCCCGTCGCAGTCTGTGCGAAGCTCGAAGACCTTCATGACATTTCCGCTGGTCCCGCCTTTTCTCCACAGCTCTTTTCTGGATCTGCTCCAAAGGGTCAATTCTCCCGAATCGGCTGTGAGCCTGAGTGCCTCCTCATTTGCCCATGCGGCCATGAGTATTTCAGCGCTGGTCCGGTCCTGAACGATGACAGGGACCAGTCCCTTTTCGTCAAATTTGACAAGGCCGATGTCGATCTCCGCCATGATCTATCTTTCCTTTCCCGATGCCGCTTTCAGTGCATCTGAGATCGTTATCCCGCCCTCGTAAAGACTTTTGCCGACGATGACCCCCGCCAGTCCGAGGGAGTTCAGTGATATGATGTCGTTCGCGGAGGTTATCCCACCTGCCGCAACTATGTCATTCCTCTTTTCACCCAACTGCCTGTAAAGTTCGGGGTCGGTGCCTGACATCAGGCCATCCAGGTCGGTATTCGTCACCAGAAATATCGAAAAACCAATTTTCCTGAACCATTCAAGGGCCTCTTTCGGACCCATATCGGCATTGCTCAGCCAACCCGAATGTACGATCCTTCCCGCCTTTATGTCTACCGCAGGCATTGCTGCGGGACCAAACTCGCTTGCTATCTGAAGCGGAATGTCGTCATCCGTGAAAAGCATGCTCCCTATCATGACCCTGCCTGCCCCGGCAGATAGCGCGTCTCTTATGTTGCTCTCCGAGCGGAGCCCTCCTCCGTACTGGACGAACATGCCAAGTGACGATATCTCTTCAAGTATCTGCAGATGGCACGGATGTCCCGCCTTCGCCCCTTCGAGGTCGACAATGTGTATGTGAGTGCATCCTGCGTCCATAAAACTTTTTGCCATTTCAGACGGCGAATGTCCGTAGTCCGTGATTTTGGAAAAATCTCCGCCGGTAAGGCGCACGACTTTTCCACCAAAAAGATCGATCGCAGGAAAGAATATCACAGCCAGAGCCCCTTCGTGCTCGGTGCCCTGTCAGAAGGGGAAAGAGCCTGACCGAGAGCCATGCCGACAGCCTTGAAGACGGCCTCCGCTGCGTGGTGCGAATTGTCGGCCTCAAGCAGCGCGACATGGAGCGTGATGCCGCCCTCTCTTGCAAAGCCCCTGAAAAATTCAGCCACGAGTTCCATGTCGAAATCGCCGCATTTTTCCGAGGGGAATGATCCGGAGAAGTAAGAAGCTCCTCTCCCGCTGAAATCAAGGGCTACTCTTGCCAAAGAACCGTCCATTGGCAGGATGCACCAGCCGTAACGCGCGATGCCCCCCTCTTTTGCGATTTCCCTGAGCATCTGTCCGAGGACGATCCCAATATCCTCCGTAAGGTGGTGGAAGTCGACCTCTGTGTCTCCTTTTGCCTCAAGACATATGCCGATCCCGGCCCTGCTGAACATAAGGTCGATCATATGGGCGAGGAATCCGCAGCCGATCCCGATCCTTCTCTTTATCCCCGGAAATTCGAGGGAGACTTCTATCTCTGTCTCATTGGTCTTTCTTCGGGCATCCTTCTTCATGCGCATGCCGCCCCTTTTACATAGTTTTCGATCGCGTTCACCACTCCGAACATGGAACGCCATCTGAGCCGGACAGATCCTTGACCCGCCAGCAGGCGCAGCGATACCGGAGCCGTCTCCTTGATGACCGTCAGTCCGTTGGCCTTTATCGTGTTTCCGGTCTGGACTATGTCAAAGATGCAGTCGCTGAGCCCAAGAGCCGGTGCGAGTTCGACAGACCCGTTGAGTCTGAGTATCTTTATCTGGACTCCCCATGAGCCGAAAGTGTTTTCCGCGATCCTCGCGTACTTTGTGGCCACCTTGAGTCCCATGAGGCTGCAGGTGTTGCCGTTGAACTTTTCAGCGATCGCCCTTGTTCCGGCGACTGCCATGACGCACTTTCCGTGTCCTGTATCAAGAAGTTCGACCAAAGATATCCCCGATTCCTCGACAACGTCATTTCCTGCTATCGCAAGGTCCGCGGCCCCGTAGTGGACCATAGCCGGAACATCGGAAGGCTTTGAAAGCAGATAACGGAAGCTTCCTTCGTCTACGATCAGGTTCCTCCCGTGATTTTTGAGATTATTGACCGGAAGTCCCGCACCCTCCAATATTTCTATGCAATCCTGAAGCGAACGCCCCGTGGGCAGAGCGAAAGTCAGCATGACAAAACCCCCCTGTCAAGTTCGGCAAGATCGAAGACCTGGCCCGTCATCAGATCCGTTGCTTTCTTTGATGAAAGATCGGCCCAGAATCTGTATTTTCGCAGGCCGGCGGTTTTCATGGATCCTTCCCTGTCTGCGGTCCAGCTAAGTTCGAAGGATATCCCTTTTTTATAAAGGCCGTCAGCATAGCGCAGACCTTCTGCGGGATCGCTGCAGCCGCACCATAGCATTATTTTGGGCGAAGGCGAACCGTCTGTGCAGTGCTCGGCAAGCTCTTTGATGTTCAGTGCGAAACCGGAAGCCTCCCCGTCCATTCCGACCTTTGTCAGCAGTCCGTCATATCTGCCCCCGCCGCCGAGAAGAGAGGCCGTGACCGAGGAGTAGGCGTTGAATATCGGCCCGCTGTAGTAACCGAGGTCCCGGATAAAACCCAGGTCGATCCGTATCCTGTTTGAATATCCCAGTTTGCAGAGCGAGTCGCACAATTTTTTCAAAGGCATGAGGACCGAAGGGTCGTCCATCATAAGCATCGCCTCGCTTATTACCGAGCAGTCGCCTTTGAGAGAAGGAAGGGCTTTAAGGAGCTTCCGCTGTCTTTCATCTGTCTCGGTATCGTCAAGGATCCTTGAATATGTCGTGTATGTTCCTTCCTGAAGGGCACCGATGAGCTGTTCGGCACGATCTTCCGGTATGCCTTCGAAAAGCTTCGTGACCACAGACATGTCTCCTATGACGACCGTCGATCTTTCGATTGACAGTTCATCGAGCGTCCTCAGCAGGAGGGATATGACCTCTGCATCGGTGCCCGAGCCTTCCCAGCCGATCAGTTCGATCCCGACCTGATTTTCCTCAAGGTTGTTCCTGGGGGGCACAGGTGCAGAAAAGACCCTGTCGGCATAGCAGAGTCTCAGCGGCCTTTCGTTGTCATCATAATGGCTGCTTAGGTAGGCAACTGCCGAGAGGGTAAGGTCGCCTCTCAGGACGCACGGTTCCCCGAACGGGGAGTTCAGTGCGATAAGGCGCCTTGCCCTTGACTTTGAGAGCTTGTCCCACACGTCCTCTATGAGCTGGAACTCTGAGGGACTGAAGGGCCTGTAACCATACGCAGAGAAAATTTTGAGAGCCTTGTTCCGGCAGTATTCAAGCTTTGCCGCTGCCGGTCCTCCTATGTTGCTGCAGCCTTTGGGGTTTTTGTTCATAACGACATTCTCCGTTTCCTCGATATTATATGTTTGATATCATTTTACTTAGCTAAACAGATAGCTTGCTAGTTTTGCAAACGGGCTTTATAATAACACGCGTTTGTCTCTTTTGCAAATATTGGAGGAATAATTCATGAAAATTGACTTTATCCCTGACGCGATGATATTCGACGTGGACGGAGTGCTTCTGAATGTCGAGAGGTCTTTTCCCGAGGTCATCCGGCTTGCCGTGGAAACGGCATGGGGATCCATATACGGAGGAACGGCAGATTCTCCCGGATACACGCCGGAGCATGAGAAGATCTTCAAACGGCACGGAGCCTTCAATGACGACTATGACATTGCATGGACCATGCTTACTCTGGCTGCATCAAACGGCGGCAAAAACCTTTCTGACGCACTGCCCTCACCGGACGAACTCAGCGAGGAGCTTGCTACGTTCAGCGGAACTGTCTTATCATGGATAAATTTCAGGTACGGTACCCCCGTGCCGAGGGATCCGGTCAGAAAACTCTGTGCCGAACTATATTTTGGCACAGATGAGAAATCGGGCCTTTACAGCCTTGAGATCCCGATGCTGAGTTTTCACTGGCGAGATCTGCCGGTTCCTGTGGGTGTCTACACCGGAAGGAACCTGCCCGAATGGGATTTTGCGAAAAAAAACCTGGGATGGCAGGATTTCCCGGAGGACAAAATAATACACAGCGACACAGGGATCTACAAGCCGTCGCCGGAGGGACTGGAGTTGCTTTCGAAAAGACTAGGGTGCGCCTATCCCGTCTTTTTCGGGGATACGGGAAGCGATATGAAGGCGCATGCGGCCTTCGGAAAGGGCCGTTTCGTGGCCATAGGGACGCTTCTTACTGAAGCGGATTATATCTATGATGACACAGAAAGCGCTGTGAGGGATATAATTTCCCTCATTGAGGAGGAGTGAGCAATGGATAAAAAAGAACTTTTCTACAGTATCGCGCGTCCCAATATAAGAGACCTTGAAGAGTATGATCCGGGGCCTGTATCTCCCGAACTCGTCCGTATCTCGTCAAACGAAAACAATCTGGGAGTTTCGGAAAAGGCCATGGAGGCAATAATAAACGCCGTTTCTGAATGCAACAGGTACGGCGACAGCAGGTGCGACGGCCTGAGAGAGAAGCTTGCCCGCAAATACGGAACGTCTCCGGACCGGTTCGTGATCGGCAACGGCCTGGACGGTGTGTTTACGATGCTCGGACGGGCCTTCATCAGGCCGGATGACGAAGTCGTATGCGGTGAGCTCACATTCTCCGTTTATGCTGAAATGGCCGAGATCATGGGGGGCAAAGCCGTAAGAGTCCCGATGACCGAGGATATGGGGTTGGATGTCGATGGGTTTATACGTGCGGTCACAGACAAGACAAGAATGGTCGTCTTCTGCAATCCCAACAATCCGACAGGGACCGCTGTAGGCGCCGGGGAGATCAGGAAGATGCTCGATGCCGTTCCTGAAGGGGTCCTCTTCGTCCTTGACGAGGCATACATTGAATTCGCTGACGAAAGTGTTGCCGACGGAATGACCCTGCTTGATGAATACCCCAATCTTATGGTCTGCAGAACATTCTCAAAGGTATACGGCCTGGCCGGTCTCCGTGTCGGATGGATCGCAGGCGACGCGGAACTCATGAGATATCTTTACAAGGTCAGGGAGCCCTATGTCGTCTCTGTACCGGCCGCGGCAGGAGCGGAAGCCGCTATCGACGACACCGGGTTTTTGACCAGAAGTGTTGATACCGCAAGGAACGAGAAAAAAAGATTTTATGATTTCTTCCGCTCAAACGGCATAAAATTCATCTCCTCCCAGACCAACTTCATCCTTCTTCCGCTGGGGGATATCTCCGCACCGCTCAGGGACGGCCTGCTTAAAGAGGGGATCATAGTACGTCTTCTCCGTTTCCGGGGCAGTGGGATCATAAGGATAACGGTCGGACTGCCTGAGGAGAATACCCTCCTGATGGAAAAATTCATGAAGGTATACGATGCAGCGTGCCGCGTTGCATAAACAGCAAAACAGGGTTGACAATTATACAAAAGGTGAATAGAATTACCTCCAACATCTTAAAAACAACGAACTGAAGTCGAGAGGAGGCACTGGGACATGACACATATCAAATACAGCATCACATCTTGTGGCAATGTTACGCAGTTCTCCTTTATCGGCGCGGGTCCCCTTCACGGGATCTGCGCTCGGGCTGCATGATTCGGACAGATTGACCGAATAACAGTATCGTTGCGTAAATCGCCGTTGAAGCAGGGCCCGCTCAAATGCGGACCCTGCTTTTTTGTGCCTGCGTCACGGCACATAAGGATTAAAAAATTTACCTCAGGGAGGAAAAGATGATGAAACTTGTAATAAGAAATGTCGAGACAAAGATTTCAAGGATACGCTACACACTGGAAAAAATGGTGGAAAGGGATCATCCTTACGCACATAAGATGAAGGAGTACGGTGTCAAGCCTGAACACATAAAGACGGCCCGCGATATGCAGCTCCTTCCCTACACGACGAAGCAAGATCTGCAGGAGCACTATCCTCTCGGCTGGCTCAACGTTGACAGGAAACACGTTGTTCGTTTTCATGCTACTTCCGGTACTACAGGGAATCCTACAGTTGTATGCTACACACAGAATGACATAAAGATGTGGAGCGAGTGCGGAGCCTGGTGCCTTGGGCTCGCCGGGCTCGACGAGTGGGACACCCTCCAGGTCTCCTACGGATATGGACTCTTCACCGGAGGACTGGGAATGCACTACGCAGGTGAACATCGCGGACTTGCTGTGATACCGGCGTCGGGGGGAGCTACGGAAAAGCAGGTCAGGATGATAAAGGAGATGGGCGTCACTGCGATTGCATGCACTCCTTCCTACGCCCTCCGAATATCGGAGGTATGGGATGACATTGACCCTGACCGTTTTTCAAACGGAGGCACAATGCTCAAGATAGGCATATTGGGCGCCGAACCTTGGTCGGAGGGGCTCAGGAAGCGTCTTGAGGAAAAACTAGGGATAAAGGCACTCGATATATATGGGCTGAGCGAGGCCATGGGCCCCGGAGTCGCAATGGAGTGCATCCATCAGAGCGGCCTCCATGTCAACGACGAGGCGTTCCTTCCTGAAATAATCCACCCGGAGACGCTGAAGAATGTGGAAGACGGAGAAGAGGGAGAACTTGTCCTCACTTCGATCAAGAAGGAGGCATACCCGATAATCCGCTACCGAACGAGAGACCGTACACGCATCCTGCCCGGTCCCTGCCCGTGCGGAGACCCCAGTGTACGCATAGACAGGATAGGGGGAAGGACTGACGATATGCTGATCGTCAGAGGGGTCAACGTATTCCCGTCCCAGGTGGAGGCAGCCCTCTGCAGAGTAAAGGAGCTGACACCCAATTTTGTGATCGATGTATGGAAAAAGGACGGAATGGATGATATCGAAATAACATGTGAACGTGCCCCCGAAAGCAACGCTTCGGAGATCGAACATATAAGGAATGAGACCAAGAAGCGGCTGAAGGACAGCCTCGGGGTCAATATCGAGGTAAATGTCGCCGAACCGGATACCGTGCCGCGCTCTGAAGGAAAGGCGGTACGCATCAGGAGACATAAGGAAGAGCACGGCGCCAAAATTTAGTAAAGAAAAGCGGTAAAATAGTAACTCTTTTTGGGCTTGACAATCTCTGAAATATTATCTAAACTTACGCGCAATGTCGCACGAACGAAGGAGGCACCGGACATGAAAATGGGTCTTGTAATAAAAACTTCAGCCAGAAACCTTTCTGTCGCAGTGTACTCTTATCCAGGCACGGATCCCGGCTCGCGGGATCAGTGTTTAGGTGCTGTGCGCTGAACATCTGATCCGTAAGTGAGGACGGGGTCCGTGATTGTCGGGCCCCGTCCTTTTATTTTGCATTTTTCAGTATGAAGCGGGAGGAATCATAATGGTACACAGTGAAACAGCGTCAGGTAAAACAACAGAACTTCAGGCAGTCTTGAGCAGGCTTTGGGACCGCAACCATCCCTATGCGGACAAGATGAAGGATGTCAGGGTCAAGCCCTCGGATATCCGTACGCCAAAAGATATTGAAAAACTGCCCTTCACGACCAAACAGGACCTTCAGGCCCATTATCCGCTTGGGTGGCTTGGCTGCGACAAGGATGACCTGGTGCGCTTCCATGCCACATCAGGAACGACGGGCAATCCTACTGTGGTCGGATACACGGCAAACGACATATTCTGGTGGAAGAAGGCCATGAAGACCGCATTCAAACGGGCTACGCTCACATCGAAGGATATACTGCAGATATCGACAGGTTACGGTCTCTTTACCGGAAGCCAGGGATTCCACGATGCGGCGGAAGATATGGGCATCACGGTCATCCCCGCAAGCGGAGGTTTTACCGAACGTCAGTTCAAACTCATGCGCGATCTTGGCACGACAGTCTTCACATGTACCCCGTCCTATGCGGTAAAACTCTGTGAAGTCTGGGAAACATTCTCAGAGGAGGAAAAGGCAAAATACTGTCTCCGCCTTGGCATCTTCGGAGCTGAAGCATGGTCGGAAGGCCTGAGGGCGAAGATCCAGGATACCCTCGGCATACCTGCGATCGACAGCTACGGCCTCTCAGAGGCTATGGGGCCGGGTGTGGGAATGGAATGTCTTGAGAGGAACGGGATCCATCTTTTTGACGAGGGTTTCATATTTGAGATAATCGATCCTGAGACACTGAACCCCCTCGGGCCGGGCGAAGAGGGAGAACTTGTCATTACCTCACTTAAAAAAGAAGCCTTTCCGATAGTGCGCTACAGGACCCGTGACCTTACGAGGATAATACCCGGCGTCTGTAAATGCGGCGACAGGAGCACCAGGATAGAAAGGATCAAGGGACGCTCTGACGACATGATAATCTTCCACGGTGTGAATGTCTTCCCGTCATTGATAGAAAAGGCGCTCTGCCGGGTCCCCGGATTGACGGCCAACTATCAGATCAGGGTCTGGGAGGTCGAGGGTTTCCAGCAGATGAGCGTTGCATGCGAAAGGTCCGCTGACAGTACCCCGGAGATGGCCGAAGCTCTCCTTGAAAAGGGCAAAAAATCCATACACAGCGCACTCGGCATCCATGTTCCGCTGACGGTCGCAGAGCCCGGGACCCTTCCGAGGTTCGAAGGAAAATCAAAACATATAGTGAGGGAATAACAGGTATCAATAAAAGTATGATACTTGACGAAAATCCAAAATAATGTAAAATGCTTTTCGGCGCTCCATAACGGGAACGCAGTGTTCTTTTTGCCGGTGTAGCTCAGCTGGTAGAGCAGCTGACTTGTAATCAGCAGGTCGGAGGTCCGAATCCTCTCGCCGGCTCCAGAAATAACAAGGGCCTGTGGAACTTTCCACAGACCCTTTTTGTTGCAGTTTCCTCGCTGTTGCCTTATCAGTTTCTGACTGTATCGCTTTTCAGGCTTACTTGGCAGATACGGTCATTTTATTCGACGTCTATATCGATAGTTGTTCTCGATCTCTCTTCCTTCGGGACGTTTATCCTCAGGAGTCCGTTGCTCAGCTTTGCCTTGATGCCCGAAGAGTCGGCGTCTTCAAGGCGTATCGTCCTGCTCATGGATACGCAGCGTCTCTCCCTGTGGATATAATTCTTGTCCTTTTCTTCCGTGCTCTCGTTCTTTGTGACTGAGATGGTGAGTCTTCCGTCGACCATCGCCAGTTTTATGTCTTCTTTGCTGAGGCCCGGCATTTCAGCTTCGATAAGGTACTCGTTCCCCTTATCCTGCACATCCACCTTGAATGTGTCATATGCCAGGCTGCGTCTCAGAGGCCAGTCGCTTGAAAAAAAGTCGTCAAGCACGTTGTAAAAGTCCTCCAGGCCGCTCCTTGTCGCCAGATCCCTGTTTTTTCTGTTGAAAGGTACCAGTCCAACCATGATCAACAACTCCTTTGTTGTAATATTTTCTATTGTTAGCACTCTCTCTTGCTGAGTGCCAATATAATCTATCACGAGCATTTTTCTTTGTCAAGATATAATTGGTCACTCTTTGTCAAATACGTAGTTTTTACGATAGACAGGGGTATTTAGATTGACATATGTCAATATGTACTTTATATTTGATTATCGGATATGTTGAATTTATACTAGCTTCGCCAACAAGACAGGGGTAAACAAAATGGCCGGATGTAATGCTGTAAAGGATGAAGGCTGCTGTTCATGCAACAGTAAAAAGGTCCTGGTCGAATATCTTTACCTTGACCTAAAGACCTGTGACAGGTGCATAGGAACAGATGCCGTGCTTGAAGGGGTACTGAAAGAAATCAACCCGGCTCTTTCGTGTGCCGGATATGAGGTCGAATTTAAGAAAATGGAAATATCATCCAAGGAAATGGCAGAAGAATTCCGCTTTCTCTCTTCTCCAACCATACGTGTCAACGGGATGGATATATGCGAATCGGTAGCAGAAAACAGCTGCGGGTGCTGCAGTGACATAAGCGGAACTGATGTTGAATGCAGGGTCTTTCAGTACGATGGTGAGGATTATGAAGTTCCTCCCAAAGAGATGCTGGCATCTTCAATTCTCAGTGCAGTTTTCGCACCAAAGGAAGAGTGCTGCTGCGTGGATTATGTCCTGCCTGAAAATTTGGATTCTTTCTTTGAAGGCAAAAATAATAAAAATTCATGTTGTTCCGGGTGATGAGAACAAAACATGATCGTTGATCATGTAAGCTGAAGGAACATAAAAGACCCAGAAATTTACGAGCGGTGATTTGAACGGTTGACTCTTTTATTATATGTGGTAAAATTGCCACATAGATAGGGGTGAATAGAACGATGGCCGACAAAAATACAATTCTGGATCAGAAAGTTGCGATACTTAAAGGCATTGCCCACCCTGTCCGCCTTGCTGTCGTGGAAGCTCTTGCTGATTCTGAGATGTGCGTATGTGACATTGCCGAAATGTTTCACTTTGACAGGACGACGATAAGCAAACACCTTGCCCTGATGAAGAATCTGGGGATACTGGAGGATCGGAAGGAAGGGCTGAAGGTCTATTACAGCCTGAGGATACGCTGTCTTCCGTCGATGCTTTCCTGCATCGAAAAGGTAGTTGAAGGAAACGATCCCGAAAGATTGTTCGTAATGGGATGCTGCGGGAAATAGATATTTTGGGAGGAAAAATATGATGAAGGTACAGATACTTGGAACAGGTTGTCCGAAATGCAAGAAGCTTGCAGAACTCACAGATCAGGCTGCAAAAGAGCTGGGGCTTGAGTTGGAAATCGAAAAGGTGACCGAAGTTGCAAAAATAATGGACTTTGGAGTAATGACCACTCCCGCACTTGCCATTGAGGGCAAAGTGGTCCTTGCGGGGCACCTTCCAGCATATGAAAAATTGAAGGAGATCCTTGTGAAGGCGAGCCCTGTCGAAGGATCAGGCTGCGAAGAGTCAGGAGGCTGCAGTCTCTGAGGCTAAATTAATGTCGGCGGTGCCGGCATAGATGAGCAATAGAGGCATGAAGTTTATAAATTTGAGAATCCCCGCACTTGCGGGGAATTTCTTCAAGCCAATATGTGCAATAAATGCCACATAAAATAGAGAGACGGAGTTGACCGATTATGAGTGATCGCAAGAAATTTTTATGGATTGCAGGGTTTTTCCTGGTTTTCTACTTTCTCCCGGAAGGAAATGAGCGTGTTGCGGCAGGGCTGACTGAATCAATAGCAATGATGTCCGATTATGCCAGGGAGCACGTGCTTCTATGCCTTATCCCGGCATTCTTCATTGCGGGTGCAATTTCAGTATTCATAAGCCAGCAGTCCGTAATGAAATATCTTGGTGCGAGGGCTGAAAAATGGATAGCCTACTCCGTGGCCTCTGTTTCAGGCACTGTCCTTGCCGTCTGCTCATGCACAGTCCTCCCTCTCTTTGCGGGTATCTACAAAAGAGGTGCGGGACTTGGTCCTGCGACCGCATTTTTATACTCCGGGCCTGCAATAAATGTCCTTGCGATAGTACTTACAGCCCGTGTTCTCGGGCTTGAACTGGGAATAGCCAGAGCAATAGGTGCTGTTATCTTCAGTGTTGTAATAGGGTTACTGATGGCTGCCATATTTGGAAAAGAAGAAGCGGCCAGGCAGGAAGAATTTGCTCAGTTCCCGGAAGAGGAGAGCGGAAGGCCTCTTTGGAAGACAGTTACATATATGGCAGGCATGGTGGTATTTCTTGTTTTTGCAAACTGGGCCGCCCCGAAGACGCCGAATTCCTTCTGGGAAATGATATACAGCATGAAGTGGATACTTGCCGGGGCGGGCCTTGCTGTAACGGTGCTTACCTCCCTCACGTGGTTCAATAAAGAAGAGAGAGGTGAATGGTTCAGCTCCACTTGGGGATATGCTCTCCAGGTAGTGCCTCTCTTGTTTGGCGGAGTCCTGGTCGCCGGATTCCTTCTCGGCCGTCCCGGGCATGAGGCCCTTATCCCGAGCCGATATGTAGCAATGCTGGTCGGAGGCAATTCTGCCGGGGCGAACTTCTTTGCTTCCATAGCAGGAGCGTTCATGTACTTCGCAACTCTTACTGAAGTTCCTATCCTTCAGGGTCTTATCGGCGCAGGAATGGGTAAAGGTCCGGCGTTGGCGCTGCTTCTTGCAGGCCCGGCTCTTTCACTGCCGAGCATGCTTGTCATAAACAGCATCCTCGGACCTAAAAAAACAGCGACTTACGTAGCGCTTGTGGTAGCGTTGTCGACAGTTGCGGGAATGATCTTCGGCATGATAGCTTCCTGAACTGATTGCATAGCCGGCTAAACTCTGAAAGGAGCGATCACGATGTTGAGAACGATACTCGCTGCGGTTGATACTAAAAAAATAGACGATGACGTAATTGCCAACATCTTGACTTTGGATCCGTCTAAAGTAGAAAAAATAACATTGCTCCACGTGAACGATGAGAGGTTCGGAAAACACAATATTTCTGAATACGAAAAACAAACATTTGAAAAAGCCCATAGTATTCTTAAAGATCATGGATTCTTAGTGGAGCCTCTGATACTTACAGGTGTGCCATTTGATGAGATCGTCAATGAATCTAAAAAAAGGAAAGTCTCTCTTATTGTCACAGGGGCAGGCAACAATCCTAAATGGAAAGATTTTCTCTTTGGTGAAACGGTGGAACGCGTTTTAGAGCTCTCTTCCCTGCCGGTTATGGTGTGCCGGAAAAACGATTCCGGACGCAATATATTCAGCAATTTGCTTATGGGTATTGATTTTTCCGAGGGATCTTACAATGCAGTGAAAGCCGTGAAAAATATAGCGGAACAGAAATTGGCTGAAATAGAAAAGGTAACGCTGCTTCACGTACATGAAAAGACAACGATGGATCTTCTCATGAGGTATGCTGCAAAAGAGCAGATCGACAGGGAAATATCTGTCGAAAACGAACGTCTGAAGGAAATGTCCGGCTCTATTGCTGAGCTTGGTATCAAAGAAGTAGATTTGATCATGCCCATTGGGAAACCTGCAGAGGAAATAATTAAAACCATTGAAAACACAGGTCCATCGTTAACAGTCATTGGGGCTCAGGGAACAGGAAGCTCTGCAATGTGTCGAGTTGGAGCTACGGCATTGCGGGTAGCTCAGTTTTCACCTTCTTCGGTTATGATAATTCCCACAGAGCCTGCAGATCTTGCTGTCTGCTGAAGATACTAAATCAAAGAAATAGGCGAATGATATGGCATCAATATCGATCTGATCAAAGAAACGGCTGGATCATGTAATTCTGAGGCAAACCGCCAATATGCCGTACTGCGTTAAGGGGTCGATCAGCCGGTCTGTGTAGTTCCTGGAACGCCCAATATCCAACAACCCCTATGTTATTCTCCCTTGTGCTTTCTCACAAAAGCCGCGAAGCCTTTATAGGTGTAGTCCTGTTTTCTGTCCATGTTAGGTTCCATTGTCCTGTAGAAGCAGACGGGGATCTCCTCTTTCATAAGGCATTCCTCGATGCAGCCCGTACAGCCCTCGTCGCTGTTTGCCGGATTGTTGGGGCACTGATCGTCAACGCAGGTGCAGAAATGATTTTTCTTCATATCGTAAAGGCCTCCTTATTTATATATATCAGGTAGACGCAGACAACGAATACCATGCAGCCAAAGATATTGAGCGCGTTGACCAAAGTTCGTTCTTTCATTATAAATCCCTCCGCTTTAATTTTGTTAAGAGTATTTTGCGTCCGGAGCGCAAATTTTTAAATACCGCAACGGAGTCGTTAAAGGGGCAGAGATTACGTTTGTTTCCTCTTTTTACGTTTTTGACTTCTTTTTGTCGATTTCGGTGTGCTACCATATAAGTGTAAAAGTATGCGGAGGTGTTAAAGATGGCGCCAAGAAAGGCACAGCTTGATTCTATGGACTGGAAGATACTGGCGGAACTGCAGACGGACGCGCGCAAGACCTATCAGGAGATCGGCGATGCGGTGAGCATGACGCGCCCGGCTGTTCGTGAGAGGATCCTGCGTCTGGAGGAGTCAGGTGTCATCACCGGTTACAGAACGGAGATAGCCCCATCCGCCGCGGGTAGGGCGCTGCATGCTATGCTCGTTTTCAAATTCAGCCCGGATGCTGACTTCAGCGGTAAAAAACCGGATGATGTGCTCATTCCGCTGCTCAACTCCTCGTCCAACGTGGTGCGCTACTGGGACATCTACGGAGACCTTGACTTCCTGATAGAGACGGCTTCGGCCACGAAGGAAGATCTGGATACTCTTGTCGGCAAGCTGCGCAACTATGGTTTCGTGAGGACCCACATAATAGTGTGGACTGTGTCTCGGCCGTACAGGGAGACGCGCTCGGATGGCTGAGCCCTGCGTACGTTAAGCCCTTTATTCTCAAATCAGGATTACGGAGGTGTGATTTTGGACTCTTATCTCCTTTATGGAATAACGATAGTGTTGCTTCTGCTATCTTTTTTCAAAGACAGAAAAAAGACGAGTATGGCTCTAAAAAAGGGATGGAAAGCTTTTGACAACATACTTCCTGAATTTTTAGTGGTGATCTTGTTTGTTGGTGTCATGCTTGCTGTGCTTGACCCGCAAACGATATCAAAGCTCATAGGAAAAAATTCAGGCTGGGTGGGAGTGATCCTGGCCGCAACGGTCGGATCGATAACACTGATTCCGGGTTTTGTTGCTTTCCCTACGGCCGCACTCCTTCTGCAGGCAGGCGCAGGATATATGCAGATAGGCGCTTTTATTTCGACCCTGATGATGGTAGGAGTTGTAACAATACCTGTTGAAATAAAGTACTTTGGGAGGAAGATGACCCTCCTGAGGAATTTTATGGCCTTCCTCTTTTCTTTCTTCGTCGCCTATGTCATTGGAAAGGTGGCCGGCTGACGTGGTCAATTTGATCAAAAGATACAGAAGTTTTCTTGTTGTACTTGTATGTGTCGGCCTGTTGACCGTCTTTAACAGGGGCATTGGAATTAAGGCGCTCTCAATTTCTGCACGATCATTTGTCGAAATGCTCTTCATTATCCCGCCGGTTTTTGTGCTTCTGGGACTTCTTGATGTATGGGTCCCCAGGGAAAGCATGATCAGGTATATGGGAGAGGGTTCGGGGCTTAAAGGGGTCCTGCTTTCCCTGTTCATTGGCTCTGCGGCAGCAGGTCCGCTCTATGCCGCGTTCCCTGTCTCAGCTGTATTCATGAAAAAGGGAGTAAGCTTTTCTAACGTAATGATCTTTATAGGAGCATGGTCAACTACAAAGATCCCGATGGTCCTCTTTGAATTTGAGTCACTTGGTTCTGCGTTTGCTCTCACAAGACTTCTTGTTGATATCCCGGGGATAATAATTATCGCACTGCTGCTTTCAAAGATGGGCGGTAAAGAAGAGATAAAGCAAATATATGATAATGCAGAAAAGATTGATCCCTGTTCATAACAGGATAAGAAGATCCGACCTGTTTGTGATGCAATTATTAAATAACAGTAACCATTTCTCTCCGTTGTCGGTATAATATTGACAACTGCAAATACAATCACAGGGGGAGACGGAAGAATGAATGATCATACCGAACGATCCTTGCTTTTTAAGGCTTTATCTGATCCAAACAGAATAAGGATAGTAGATATGCTTTCGTGCGGCGAGCTCTGTGCCTGTACCATACTTGAGGCTTTCAGCCTCACTCAGCCCACTCTTTCTCATCATATGAAGATCCTTTGCAGATCAGGTCTGGTAGTTCCAAGAAAAGAAGGGAAATGGACCCATTATTCCCTTAACAGGGGAAAATTTTTGGATTTTATTTCCTTTATAGAAAAGATTTCATCTGACGCAGGGAAAGAGCGTATTTATTTCGACACCAAGTGCTGAGGCTCAAATGTCATTTGTAAAAATAGTTTGACCGGGAATCAATTTTCCCTGCTCTTTCTCTATTTTTTGCAGGTAATTTTTTCTTTTAATTCCAATATCTTGCTTTCTATCCTGTTTATTAACTCGATGAAGAATTCATCCTCTTTTCCCGTTGGATCGTCAAGCCCCCAGTCTTCTTCGTACGCGCCTTCGATAGGCGGACATGTCACATTGCAGCCCATCTTGATCACAACGTCAGGGTCCGGGATGTCAAAGATAAGTTTTGAAAACTGGTCTTTTTCCATATCTATGCCGTGGATGCTCTTCATGAGCCGGACCGCGTCCTGATTGATCCTGTCCTTTAGTTCTGTGCCGCCGGAGTAGCTTTCAAATACGTCCGAGGCCAGTTTTTTCCCGAGAGCTTCCGCTATCTGACTTCTGCATGAGTTATGCACGCATACAAAAGCGACCTTTGGCTTGCCGGTACAGTTGAGCATTACTTTATTTCTCCCGTTTTCCATTGCAGACCCTCCCATGTATTCAGATCTCATTTTTCATTATTGTCTTTAACTCTGTCAGAATTGTAGCATCCTTATGGGAAATTAATTAAATTGACAAACATCTATATGAAGTATATATTAACGTCCGTAATGCAAAATATCAACTCTTCACCTTAGAGAATAACAAAGCCGGTATCAGCGACATAGACATGTGTATGGAATGCGGAGCCTGTTCGATGAACTGCCCCGTCTCTGCAATAACGGTAAGAAAAGGTGTCGGTTGTGCTTACGCGGTACTTATGGGGATGTTTAGCGGGAATAAAGAGGGAGAAGGTCCATCGTGCGGTGGATCGGGCTGCTGCGGATAGTATTGAATGGATAACGAGGGCATGGATCCCAAGTTCAACAGTTAATAGTTCAGCTCCCTTCTTTATGTAACCATTCTGAATGATTTGGATATATAATCTACCGGAACAAAATCAGAAAGGAATGGTGTCCTGATTTGGCACGCAGCCTTGCCCCCATTTTGCTTCTCCTTGTATCAAATGTTTTCATGACTTACGCATGGTATGGGCACTTAAAGCACATGAGCGCAAAACCCCTGATATTTGCGATACTCGCAAGCTGGGGGATAGCCTTCTTCGAGTACTGTTTCCAGGTTCCCGCCAACAGGCTGGGGCATCAGATATACACCCTTCCACAGTTGAAGATCATGCAGGAGGTAATTACCATGTGTGTCTTTGCCGCATTTACCTTCTTTGTGATGAAAGAAAAACTCACTGTCAACTATCTTTGGGCTTCGCTCTGCATGGTGGGAGCCGTCTTCTTTATCTTCAGACCCAGCTGACTTTTTCCGCTGGTAATATGATCAAATGAGGCATCAAGATCGAAAATCCCGATGCCGTTGATACAAAAACAAAAATAAGCTCAAATAAACAAATTGCAAAAAAAGTGTCACTTTCACTGGTAAAAACGTGAAAGTGACACTTTGCGCTGATTTGCGACAGACTGGGATCATGGGCAGTTGTTGAACTCACGAGCCCGTGTGTCCTAACAAAAAAACTTCAAAAAAAACCAAAAAAGTGCTTGACGAATTTCGAGAGGAGTCATATACTACCTCCTGTTGCGCTTCCGAAGACGTCGTTCGCGACTGAATTTTTGAAGACCGCAGCGCGCACCATGACAGTTGAATAGAGGGAAAAGCAAAAGTACGGATAAGGTTTACGGATCGTATCCGTGGCGATGAAACGCTGAGAAATAATAATGGATCAGCGGATAAGAGCCGAGAAGATGAAATAGAAGTAAGCCAGCACTGAGACGTATATCAAGCCCTAACAGAATTGATATATGGAAAGCACACCAGAATCAAACGGAGAGTTTGATCCTGGCTCAGGACGAACGCTGGCGGCGTGCTTAACACATGCAAGTCGAACGGGAGTATTGAAGAAGCTTGCTTTAGAGATACTTTAGT